>Ga0105047_10000101_pt1 | contig 113743 bp, 97 predicted proteins | sample MAT04_FD_78384 | JGI IMG/M metagenome (GOLD analysis project Ga0105047, IMG submission 78384) | Freshwater microbial communities from Lake Fryxell liftoff mats and glacier meltwater in Antarctica - MAT-04 (megahit assembly) | ecosystem: Environmental > Aquatic > Freshwater > Ice > Liftoff... | reverse complement strand
GCCAAGTGGGAGGCGAAGGTTGCGCGTTAACTGGCTTCAACAGGCACTCCTTTGGGAAATTGGGGACAGCGACCTATTTGCTATGGAGAAAAATGGAATAAGGATACTGTCCCCCTTTTTCTGTCCGGTGTTTGCTGATCTAGAGCGCGACTCACAAAATTTTACGGCCGATACCATTCGTGCCGTATATTGACGCCACGTACTCGAGCAGTAATTTGTGTGCATCTCGCAGGCTGGCCGTGCGAAATGGAGCCGATCATTCTCTATTAATTCTAGATGTTGGGTCCACATGGACAGACACTAGCCAACCGTCTTTCGCCACTCTTTCACTAGGGTATTGCCGATGCTGCTTTTTCGCAATCATGCTGGAATCGTTTTGTGGCTATTGCCGCTGTTGCTGCTTTTTTCACAAGGGGCTGTGTCGGGAAACCTTGGGATATATGGTGTGGACAAGGATTGGCCGGTTTATTCAGCGTACTCTATCGACGCGGTTTTTGTACCCCCCCAGCCAGAGCCCATCGAGGTACACAATGCAGCTAAGCGCAGCGTCTTTCTCACCCTTAATGCCTTCGGCGGCAGCGAAGGATGGAAAAAATTCCCGGATGCCAGGCCGGTGAAGGCCGATGGCGAATATCTGGATCCGGCCTTAGGTGGGATGTGCCCGACCCATGAAGGATGGCGTCGGAACCGTTTTGATCTGTTGACGTCCTGGTTGGAAAAATATCGCGTTACTTCGGGCATTTCCGGCATCTGGCTTGATTTTATCCGTTACCCTGGACGATGGGAGCAGGAGAAGCCGGATGTCCCCGATACCTGTTATTGCCCGCGTTGTCTTGGTAAATTTCAGGCTGACTCGGGTGTTCGGATAGCAGACGAGGCAAAAACCGTTGCCGACAAGGCAGCGTGGATCTATGGCAATGCCCGTCTGCCATGGATGTCGTGGAAGAAGGAGCAGATTACCTCATTTGCCAGGGAGGCCAAACAGCTGATCGGGCGGGTTTCTGGAGATCGGCGGATACTTCTTGGGGCATTTCTGGTGCCCTGGCGAAAAGCCGATCACGACGCGGCGCTTTCTTTTCATCTTGCCCAGGATGCAAAACTGCTTGCGGCCTCAATTGATGTTTTTTCTCCAATGGTTTACCACCGCATGGTACAGCGTCCGGTTGCCTGGGTCGGTGAAATAACTGATTATTTCGCCGAAATATCCGGTCGGGAGATCTGGCCGATTATTCAGGCAGAAAAGGTCGGGGGCGAGGAATTCGGTCAGGTCGTGCAGTCCCTGTCACGACCTTCTGCCCAAGGTTTGTTGGTGTATACATTCAGTGCCATGCTGGACGAGCACTGGCCGTTGCTCGCACGATATCAAGAGCCGCCCAATCTGCTGGCAAATCCTACCTTGCAAAGAACTCCTGCCGGGGCAGGGAAACCGACTGCCGCAAGTAAAGCAGCGTTGCCCGACAACTGGTTTTCCGCTCCCCAGAAGGATGTGCAGGATAGCCAATTCTGGCATAAAGTACAGGAAGATGGCAATGTGATTGGCATGACTGCCGGCTATGATCGGCAGGCGGTCTGGAGCAGCCATCTGGCTGATTGTCAGCCTGGCTCCTCGTACCTTTTCTCTGCGCAGTTTCTGCGTCCAGATCGGCAGGACGGTCTCGCCTATCCTGAGATATCGCTATGGGGGCAAAAATATCGGTTGAATACCCATCGCATGACTGAAAAATTCCAACAATTGCAAGCGGTGGTCACTTGTCCGGCAGAATATACTGCGGATGCACGACGTTTCGAGTTTCGTAACAACAACCCCGGCAACACTTTCTGGATGCGCTTGCCAAGGCTTACGGCAATGGCCTCGACAGAACCTTTGGCAACAGCCGCACCTGACACAACTTTTTTCCCCATCGGCACATATGGTGCAAGTGCCAAAAACCTGGCCGAAATTCGCGAAATCGGCATGAATACAGCGGTAATCGGCATGACCGCCGAGAATATCGAATCATGTCTGTCGCTCAATATGCGCTGCACGCTCGCCGTACCCCACCAAGCGGAAAACCTCATTCATGCCCTGGACAAAATGAAGCCACAGCTGCTGAAGGGGCGTTTCTCATTCTACGTCAACGATGAGCCGGAGATTCATTCATTTCCGGAAGGGGAGGCTGAGGATATCCAGCGAATCATCAAACAGCATTTTCCGCAGGCGGCAACCAACATGGCGATTGTTCGGCCACAAGCGATCCCCTTTTACAAAAAAGGGGCCGATTACTTTATGCTGGACCAGTATCCGGTACCGCATATGCCGATGGCCTGGTTGTCGGAATCAATGGATGAAGCGGCCCTGCATGTCGGCCGAAATCGTCTGCAATCGGTAATTCAGGCCTTTGGCGATGACCAAATGGCAACGGGAGGATGGCCGCGGCTACCGACGTACGAAGAGATGAGTTGCCTGGCCTTTCTTTCAGTGGTGCATGGCAGCAGGGGCATCTATTTTTTTACCTACCCGAGTATCACTGCGACACAGCAGGGGAAAGAAGATCTTACACGTCTTGTCAGGCGGTTAAACAGCGTCAAATCGTGGCTGCAGGTGCCGAATGATCAAAAACCGGTATCCCTGCGCATGGTTTCGCAAAACCAGTTTGATCCACGAGGGAATCCTGCGGTGCATTGCACCCGGAAAGAGCAGTACAACAATCAGATGCTGATTTGTGTGAATGCCCTCGCTACGTTCACCGAGGCGGAAATAGATATTCCGGTTGAGCGTCAAACCCATTGGCGGGATTATTACACCAATCAGCCATACATGGTTGTGGATGGCAATATTCTCGCACGCTTTGCGCCATATGAGGAGAAGGTTTTGCTTGAGTCAAAATAAGACTGATACGGACCGTTTTTTCTATTTGCCGCCAAAATATCTTATGGGAATAATAATCGGCTTCCGTCTTCTTTTGTGATCTTGCGTTTTGTCTTGAAAGCACTTATTTTCTGCGCCATAGATCTGCAGCTCTATGGCGCAGAAGTCCCGGCAATATACCGTGACTGCTCTGCATTCTGGGTTGCCGCTAATATACAAACTCGAGGTACGTTGCTAAGAGCAAAGTTGTAAAAAACTCATAAAATCTGAAGGAGAAAGCATGAAAATCGGAGGAATGGTAGTGGTCTTTGGCCTGCTGCTGGTGGCAAACACGGTACTTGCGGCAAAAAACATGGAGTTGAAAACCCCAAAGGATAAAGCCAGCTACGCAATCGGCATGGACATGGGTAACAGCCTTAAAAAAAATGGCGTTGACGTCAACCCGGATGCCCTGGCGAAGGCACTTAAAGATGTACTCACCGAGCAAAAGACCCAATTAACCGACCAGGAAGCTGGGACGATTTTGGCAGATATGCAAAAGGAAATGCAGGGAAAACGCCAAGAGAAACTGAAAATTCAGGGTGAAAAAAATAAAAATGAAGGCACGGCCTTTCTTGCTGAAAACTTGAACAAGGAAGGGGTAAAAACGCTTCCCAGCGGTCTTCAGTATAAAGTGCTAACCGAGGGGAACGGCAAGTCGCCGAGTGCAACGGACACGGTAACCGTGCAATACACGGGTAGGCTTGTCGATGGCACTGAGTTCGACAGTTCCTATAAACGCGGGCAGGCGGCAACCTTTGCCTTAAATGGTGTCATCAAGGGATGGACTGAGGCGCTTCAACTGATGAAAGAGGGGAGTAAATGGCAGCTTTTCCTTCCGTCAGCCCTTGCCTATGGCGAGACCGGCACCGTTGGCGGCCCCATTGGCCCCAATGCAGTGTTGGTTTTTGACGTTGAACTGGTTTCGATACAGGCGAAATAACAGCATTACCGACTCAGGAAACCACCGGCCTTGTCGGTGGTTTCCTAAAGTTCAGAGTGTGCCGAGAATAATTTTAATCGATGTTTTTATCCCGTTTCTGCAGTATTCAAGGGTTGCCTGGGATTTTGGGACTGAAAGGGCAATGCGATTACGCAGGTCGGCGGAACCGGCAATTGGAGTATTGTCGATACGCAGGATCAGGTCCCCTTTGCGCAGTCCGGCATGGTCAGCCGGAGAGTTTCCGGTTACTTCGATAACCTTTGCCGCCTGAGTTGTGGTGGGGAGACCCTGTTCCACCAACTGCTCGGCTTCCGTATCCTGCAGGGCGACGCCGAGCCAGGCGCGAGTTACGTTGCCGTCTTTAAGAAGTTGCTCCGAAATGGTACGAGCCATATTGACCGGTATGGCAAAACCTATCCCCATATAGCCGCCTGTCTGGGTGAGGAAGGCGGTGTTTATGCCGATCACCTGGCCGTGAATATTGATCAGTGGTCCCCCGGAATTTCCTGGATTGATCGCTGCATCGGTCTGGATAAAATTCTCATAGTCGCTGATTCCCAAGCTGTTGCGTCCCGTTGCGCTGATAATGCCCGCTGTTACCGTCTGAATGAATTCATAGGGCGAGCCGATGGCCAACACCCAATGGCCACTCTTTAACTGCCCGGAATCCCCAAGCGGTATGGTCGGAAGGTCTTTCACGTCGATTTTAATCAGGCCGATATCGGTCTTGCGGTCTTCGCCGATGATACGTGCCGGGAATTTTCTTTTATCGGCCAGGGTAACCGTTATTTCGATGCCGTCCCGGATTACATGGCTATTGGTCAGGATATAGCCGTCGGCATTGTAGATAAAGCCGGAGCCGAAGCCATAGCTGGTGTTGTTGGAGAATAGCGATTTGCCGTCCTTCTGGGGAAATTTGTCGCCAAAAAATTCTTTCAGGATCGGATCGTTGCTCGATCCGTCTGCAAAGGAAGGAGCTTTGTCATCGTCTTTTTTTTCTTTCTTTACCTGGAGATAGACGACGGCTGGTTTGGCTTTTTCAATGATTGTCGAGAAGGTTTCGGCCGTCTGCATCATCTCCTGGGTGCTGAGGTCAAGCGCTACAGCCCCGGTTAGTGTCGGAGAAAAGGTCATGATAAGAAACACTAGGAGGCATTTCATGGAGGCTGATTTCATGGGATTCTGGTTTCCAGGGAGAGGTTGTAAAAATTTCCGGCGCAGTTTCCCGGCGGCGTCGGTCACATGATGGAGTAACTGCTCTCGCATTAATCTGCCGTTTCCAGCAGCAACGGCGTACTCAGATATCTCTCGCCACTGTCCGGCAGGATAACCACGATGGTCTTACCCTTGTTTTCGGGGCGAACGGCCACCTGCAGCGCCGCATGGACGGCCGCACCACAGGAAATACCACCAAGAATTCCTTCTTCCAGGGCAAGTCTCCTGGCCGTTGCAAAGGCGTCGTCGTTACTGACCCTTACCACCTCATCGATAATTTCCCGGTTGAGGATGGCCGGGATAAAGCCTGCGCCGATTCCCTGGATTTTATGCGGCCCGGGTTTTCCTCCGGAGAGCACCGGCGAGTCCTGTGGTTCTACAGCAATAATTTGTATTGCCGGGTTGCGTTCTTTCAAGACCTCGCCAACCCCGGTAATGGTGCCGCCGGTGCCGACCCCGGCGACGAAGATATCGACATTGCCTTCGGTATCCCGCCAGATTTCCAGAGCCGTGGTTTTGCGATGAATGGCCGGATTGGCAGGGTTGCCGAATTGGTTGGGCATGAAGCTGTTGGCGGTGTCGGCGAGAAGTTGTTCGGCGCGGGCGATGGCCCCTTTCATTCCTTCCGCCGCCGGAGTCAGTACCAGCTCAGCCCCCAGGTGTTTCAGCAGCTTGCGCCGCTCGATGCTCATGCTATCCGGCATAGTAAGGAGCAGCCGGAGTTTTTTGTGGGCACAGACAAAGGCCAGGCCAATGCCGGTGTTGCCGCTGGTCGGTTCGATGATTGTCGTCTCTTTATTGATGAGACCCTGTTGTTCGCCGCTTTCGATCATCGATACGGCGATGCGGCACTTGACGCTGCCCGCCGGATTTCGCGATTCCTGTTTGCCGAGGATTATCGCCCCGGTTGCGGCGGACATGGTGGTAAGGGTCAGAAGCGGGGTGTTGCCGATACTTTCGAGTATAGTCTGGGCCATGATGGTTACCTAATGCGAATTTGAGTAAATGAGCTCGGGTCTTTTTAACAATACCTTGGTGCCGGGCGGGACGCTCTCGGTTAGCCAGATATTGCCGCCGATGGTCGAACCCTCGCCGATGATCGTTTCGCCGCCGAGGATGGTGGTGTTGGCATAGACGATAACATTATCCTCGATGGTCGGATGGCGCTTTTTGTTGCGCATTTTTTCGCCGGCGTCGCGCGGCAGGGACAGGGCACCAAGGGTTACACCCTGATAGAGTCGAACATCCTTGCCGATAATAGTGGTCTCGCCGATGACCACCCCGGTGCCGTGGTCGATGAAGAAGCCGGAGCCGATGGTCGCTCCCGGATGGATATCGATACCGGTCTTGCTGTGCGCATATTCGGTCATTATCCGGGGGATAATCGGAACCTTCATTAAGTGCAGCTCATGGGCCAGCCGGAAAACAAGGGTTGCCAGGAGTCCCGGATAGCTGAAAATGACCTCGTCCGGGCTTTTGGTCGCCGGATCGCCTTCCAGGGCGGCGCGGATGTCGGTTGCCAGGATTGCCGCCACTCGCGGCAGGGCCTCGATGAAGGCCAGGGCCTTCATATGGCTCTGCGCTTCACAGTTGGTGCAGGGCAGGTTGTTGCGTCGGCAATCATGGCGGATGGCAATGTTTACCTGTTCAGACATCATGTCATAGAGATCGGTGGTCTGTTTGCCGACATAGTATTCAAGATTTGAGGCATGCAATTTGGTCCGGGTAAAATAGCCGGGAAAAAGAATGCAGCGAGTCTGTTCGACAATGTCGATAATGCCCTCCTGCGAGGGAATGGCGACCGGGCTGATATGTTCGAAGCATTCCTTGGTGGCCCAGGAATTGAGCAGATCCTTGACAATCTTCGGAACTTTGACGTGCTGACAGCAATTGGTGGTCTCTATATGGTCGCAGAGGGCACCAATGGCCAGGGTGGCGATAGTATGAGGTTTTGTCTTTGACATGGGAAGATAGCACCGTTGTTGAGAGTGAATGGATGAACGGCTCAAAATTAAATTTTCAGCTGGATTGTGTCCGTACTTTTTCAATTATATAAACACCATAGGCTGCCCGGATATTGATAAAATTACGTATAATTCTGCCCTCGCTGCCGGCCGGATCGGAACTGATGGCAATTTCTCTGAGGATATTGTAGCCCACGTCCTGGGCAAATTTTTTGAAATCTTTCAAGGTGATGACCCGAATGTTCGGCGAGTCGTACCAGGAGTAGGGCAGCTGATCATTCTTCGGGGCGATGCCCTTGCACAGCAGCTGCAGGCGGATCGAATAGTGGCTGAAATTGGGGAAACTGACGATGACCTTTCGGCCGATTCGCGCCAGGGAATATAGCAACCGTGCCGGTTCGAAAACCTGCTGCAGGGTTTGGCTGAGAATGACGTAATCGAAGCTGCAGTCGGGATAGTCATCCACCTCCGCGTTGAGGTCGCCCTGCAGGACGCTCAAACCCCTGGCGATGCAGGCCGCCGCCTTGGTGGTATCCTGCTCGATGCCGGTGCCGATGACCTTCTTGTTGTCGGCCAGCCAGGCCAGAAGATCGCCGTTACCACAGCCGAGGTCGAGGACCCGGCTGCCCGGTTCGATGGTTGAGGCGATAATCCGCAGATCGAAACGGATATTGTCGGCATCAGGCAAGACCATCGAAAAACCCTCTGATTAAATTTGTCAGGCGTTGGTCCGGGATGAGAAAGGCGTCGTGGCCGCAATCCGCTTCAATCTCACAAAAACTGACGTCCTGGCCGGAACGTTTCAAGGTCTGCACCAGTTCCTTGGCCTGGTAGGTCGGATACAGCCAGTCTGAAGTGTATGAAATGACGAGATATTTGGTGCCATCAGGGTTTTTCCCGCCGTGGCCCGCAATTTTTGCCATACGCTCAACCACATCAAAATAATCGGAGGCCTTGGTGATGTAGAGCACCGAGTTGGCGTCGAAGCGGTTGACGAATTTCGAACCTTGATGGCGCAGGTAGCTCTCGATTTGGAAGTCGCCGTCAAAGCCGAAGGAGAAAGTTTCTTTGTCTTGCAGTTTTCTCCCGAATTTCCGGCGCATGGCCTCATCCGAGAGGTAGGTGACGTGGCCGACCATGCGGGCCACGGCAAGGCCCATATCCGGCTTGTTGCCTCCGTAGTATTTGCCTTTGTTCCAGTTGGGGTCGGCCATGATCGATTGCCGGGCGATTTCGTTAAAAGCAATAGCCAGGGCCGAATGGCGCATGGTGGTGGCGATGGCCACCGCAGCCCGGACGAACTCCGGGTAGCGGGCACACCATTCCAGCACCTGCATGCCGCCCACCGAACCGCCGATCACACCGTGCAGGCGTTGTATCCCCAGATGATCAACAAGGGCCTTCTGGGTGCTGACAATGTCACCGATAGTCATCATCGGAAAATCAAGAGCATAGGGGCTTCCGGTTGCCGGATTGAGGGAACTCGGACCGGTCGATCCCATGCAGCTTCCAAGGATGTTGGGGCAGACGACAAAATACTTGTCGGTGTCGATGCCCTTGCCGGGGCCGATCATGAAATCCCACCAACCGGGCTTTTCGCCTTCAGGATCGGTGGGATAGTTGCCTGCGGCGTGCGAATCGCCGGAAAAGGCGTGGGCCACCAGGATGGCGTTATCTCTTGCCCCGTTCAGCGTGCCGTAGGTCTCATAGGCAAGAGTCACCGGCCCGAGCCGCGCCCCGCTCTCGAGAGCCAGTTCAACCGGTGGTTCGGCAAAGGTATAGTACTGTTTTTCGACCGGTGGAAGGGCTGGCTGGTGGCTGGCGGTTGTGTTCATAATGGTGTTTTTAAAATGGGCCTTGCTACGACCCCTTGGCATGCACTATGCGGCCTTGGCCATGGCCTGGTCAATATCGGCGATGATGTCATCGACGTGTTCAATACCGATGGACAGGCGGATCATGCCCTCATCGATCCCAGCTTCTTCCAGTTGTTGCGGCGACAGCTGCGAGTGGGTGGTTGACGCTGGATGGATGGCCAGGGATTTGGCGTCGCCGACATTGGCAAGATGGGAGATCAGCTGCAGGCCGTCGATAAACTTCTTCCCGGCAGCCAGTCCACCCTTAATGCCGAAGGCGATCATGCCGCCGAAACCGTTTTTCAGATACTTTGTAGCCAGTTCGTGGCCGGGAGAGTCGGACCGCCCGGGATAATGCACCCACGATACGCCCCGGTGTGTGGCGAGGTGCTCGGCAACCGCCGTACCATTTTCGCAGTGTCTTGCCATTCTCAGACTGAGGGTCTCGATGCCCTGCAGGGTCGACCAGCAGTTGTCGGGGCTGATGCAGGCCCCAAGGTTACGCAGAGGAACAAGACGCATGCGCAGGATGAAGGCCAAGGGGCTCAGTTCCCCAAGGTCGTGGGCATAACGCAGGCCGTGGTAGGAGGTGTCGGGTTCGTTGTAGAGTTTGAATTTCGGATCTTTCCAGTTGAAGTTGGCGGCATCGATTACAATACCGCCGATCCCTGTGCCGTGGCCACCAATCCATTTGGTGAGCGAATGGATGACGATATCTGCGCCGTGTTCAATCGGTCGAAGAAGACAGGGCGGGGTAAAGGTGCTATCGACAATCAGCGGCAGATTATGCTCCCGGGCGATCATTGCCAGGGCGTCAAGATCGGTCATGTTGAGCGATGGATTGCCCAGGGTTTCACAGTAGATGGCCCTGGTTCTGTCGTTTATGGCGGCCTTGATGTTGTCGGGTTTGCCGGCATCAACCAAGCGCACCTTGATACCCAGCTGCGGCAGGATGGAATTAAATTGCACAAAGGTGCCGCCGTACAGGTTGTTGGCCGAGACAACTTCGTCACCCTGGCCGCAGATATTGATGATAGTATAAAAGATTGCCGAAGTGCCGGAGGCCAGGGCCAGGGCAGCCGCGCCGCCCTCAAGGCTTGCCATGCGTTGCTCCAGCACATCCTGGGTCGGGTTGCCGATGCGGGTATAGATATTCCCCAATTCCTTCAGAGCGAAAAGGTTGGCGGCATGTTCGGTATTCTTGAACATGTAGGCGGCAGTCCGGTAGATGGGCACGGCTCTTGAGAGAGTGGCCGGGTCGACGGTCTGTCCGGCATGCAGGGCCAGCGTTTCAAATTTCATTGTATTCTCCTATTACATTGGGCGTAAATGGTTTTACTTGGAGATGGCCTGGTCTGCCTTGACTTTGTCGATAAGTTCACGGATGGTCATGCCGCTATTGCTCTTTGCCTGCGGATCGATCCTGAGCATTTCTTCCCAGCTGGTGAGAGCTCCCTGTTTGTCGTTGAGATCGTACAGCATGACAATCCCTTTGTTGTATCTGGACGGCAGGTGGGTGGGATTTTCCTGGATAGCCAGATTAAAGGCTTCAAGGGCCTTATCCGCTTGCTTGTTTTTCCGGTACATGACCCCAAGGTCGGTGAGCAGGTTGGCGTCGCCCTTATGCAAGGACAGGGATTTATTGTAAGCGGCAATAGCCTTGGTCGCTTGATCGGTGTCGTAATAGAGGTTGCCGAGGTTTGCCCAGGCCTGAAAATTACCGGGATTGGCGGTTACTTCGGCTTCGAGGTTAAGCATTGCCTGGTGGGTTTCCTCGTTGTGTGGAGGGCTTTGTTGCCCGTCCGGAGCAGTAACGCTCGCCGGAGTTATAGAGCTGCTCTTGAATACGGTGAAGGCAACGCCTGCCAAAAAACCGATTACAAAAATGACACAGTAGATGATGAGCTGCTTTCTGTTGTCTGGCCGCGGCGGGCTTACCACCTTTTTTGTTTTGTTGTTATTTGCCATTTGAGTTCGAGGAGTAAATTTTTGTCATCGGCTCCGATTTTCAAAAACAGCATATTGCTGTTTGGACCATTTTAAGTAGAATAGATATATCTGTTCCCTTTGTTTGTCCAGTAGGTGAAGAGGGCTCGGGCATATGCAGTGATTTTCGGTAATTGTTAAACAGCCCACATTGCACTAATACTTTCACTACGATTTCTTTTATCATTGACAACAGCACCATATGGTTCGAGACGGTTTGCGATCGGCCATTTACAGTCGAGACGGCAATCCTTTGCAGCAACTTTTTTCTGGAGGTGTGATGTATGCAGGTGCTTGAAAGCGTTAAGAGTCAGAGTGAAGAGGCGGGAAAAGCTGTAGTGGCACCACCGTTCCCGTCAAACGTTAAGAACATCAAGGAAAACATTATCAACCATCTGATGAGTTTTCAGGGCCGCGATCCCGAACGTTCCGGGGCGCCGGATGTTTACAAAGCCCTGGCCTACACCATGCGCGATTTGATGGTGCAGAAATGGATCGCAACCCAAAAAACCTTTTATGCCAAGGAAAAGAAGCGGGTCTATTATCTCTCTTTGGAGTTTCTCATCGGCAGATCGCTCGGTAACAGCATGATCAATCTGGGTATCCTTGATGAGGCCAAGCAGGCGGTGGAGGAGCTCGGCTTTGAAATGTCGGAGATCAGAAACCAGGAGGAGGATGCCGCCCTCGGCAATGGCGGTCTTGGGCGATTGGCTGCCTGTTTCATGGATTCCATCGCTACTCTGAAAATTCCCGCCTACGGTTATGGCATTCGCTATGAATACGGGCTGTTTTTCCAACAGCTGGTTGACGGCTATCAGGTCGAGGGGCCGGACAATTGGTTGCAGAACGGCAATCCCTGGGAATTTGAGAGACAGATGCCGATTTTCAAGGTGAAATTTTTCGGCCACGTCAATGGCTATGTTGACGACAAAGGCCGGTATCGGGCGAGGTGGGTGAATACCAAAGATGTCATGGCCAAAGCCAGTGACATCATGGTGCCGGGTTACAAAAACAACCATGTCATCAATATGCGCTTATGGTCGGCCCATGCCACCAGGGGCCTCGATCTTACCGATTTCAGTAGAGGCGACTATATCAAGGCGGTTGAGTCGCAGGTCAGTTCGGAAACCATTTCCAAGGTGTTGTATCCTCCGGACCACAATTATGCCGGCCAGGAACTGCGCCTCAAGCAACAGTATTTCTTCGTTGCCGCAACCTTTCAGGATATCATGCGGCGTTTTAAGAAAAAAAACAATTCGTTCGATAAATTCGCCGACCTGGTGGCGGTACAGCTTAACGATACCCACCCGGCTATTGCCATTCCTGAACTGATGCGTCTGTTCCTCGACAACGAGGGCCTGGGCTGGGAAGAGTCGTGGGCCATTTGCGTCAAGACCTTTGCCTACACCAACCACACCCTCATGCCCGAGGCCTTGGAGAGGTGGTCGGTGGATATGATGAGCAGGGTGCTGCCACGGCATATGCAGATTATCTTCGAGATAAACAAGCGTTTTCTCGACGAGGTCGCGCAGAAGTACCCCGGCAACGAGAGAAGGCTGAGTGAGCTTTCGATTATCCAGGAAGGATCGGTACAAATGGTGCGGATGGCGCATCTTGCGGTCATCGGCAGCCACTCGGTCAACGGTGTAGCGGAACTGCATTCGAATTTACTGAAAGAGCGAATTTTTCCCGGGTTTAACGAATTTTTCCCCGGCAGATTCAACTCCAAGACCAACGGCATTACCCCGCGTCGCTGGCTCCTCGATATCAACCCGGAGCTGGCAAAACTCATTTCCAGTAGGATCGGTTCGGGGTGGATCACCAATCTCGACCTGTTGCGTGGCCTTGAAGCCTTTGTTGACCACCCGGAATTCCGGGCTGAGTGGCAGAGGATAAAACTTGGCAATAAGGCGCGGCTGGCGGAATATATCAGAAGACACTGCCGGGTGACGGTCGCGCCCGATTCGATGTTTGATATCCAAGTGAAAAGGATCCATGAATACAAGAGGCAACTCTTGAACGCCCTGCATCTCATCCATCTCTACCAGCGGATCATCCATGGCGAGGCGGGCAATATGGCGCCGCGAACGGCGATTTTTGCCGGCAAGGCGGCACCTTCGTACTCAAGGGCCAAACAAATAATCAAGCTGATCACCTCTATCGGTGACGTCATCAACAAGGATCCACGGGTCAAAAACCTCTTGAAGGTGGTCTTCCTTCCCAACTACAACGTCAGCCAGGCGGAGATCATCATGCCGGCGGCCGACCTCTCCGAGCAGATCTCAACCGCCGGCACCGAGGCATCCGGTACCGGCAACATGAAATTTTCCCTTAACGGCGCGCTGACCATCGGCACGCTCGATGGTGCCAATATCGAGATCCGCGAGGAGGTTGGTGCGGAGAACATTTTTATTTTCGGAATGACCGCCGAAGAGGCGGAGTTTGAGCGGAAAAATATCAGCCGGACCCCGGAGCAGATATGTCAGCAAAATGTCGGCATCCGCAACATCATCGAGAGTATCGGCGATGGCTCCTTCAGTAACGGTGACAGGGACCTGTTCCGGCCGGTGGTCGAAAGCCTGATGAGCAAGCATGACCCGTATCTGCTGATTCTCGATTTGGAGGCCTACATTGCCTGTCAGAATGAAGTGAATGACGCTTTCCTCGATTCGCCTACATGGACCAGGAAGGCTATCCTCAATGTGGCGAGGATGGGTAAATTTTCCACCGATCGAACCATCAGGCAGTATTCGGAGGAAATCTGGGGTATCCCTGTCCAATAAACAAGCGTTGCACGGCAACCGGCTTGACCGGAAGGGCAATTTGAGGTATCTACAGGCCTGATTTATCCGGCGGCAGGGCTTTTTTCCGGCACGGCGACAAATAAAAAAAAGGGATTACAGATTGCGACAATCTGTAATCCCTTTGAAATTGCTGGAGGCGGCGATCGGAGTCGAACCGATGAATAATGGTTTTGCAGACCACTGCCTTGACCTCTTGGCTACGCCGCCTGTTTGAAGGACACTTTTATACCATAGCAGAAAAAATTCACAAGGAAAATATTTAAAAATGGGTATGGATATTGATTCGTTGGTGCGGATCAACAAGGAAGAATTGAGTAAGCTGGAAAAAACCCTCGGCTATCGTTTTACTGATCTGCGCCTCCTGCAGACGGCCGTTGTGCATTCCTCCTACGCCTTTGAGCAGGGCCTCTACGGTAACAACGAGAGGCTTGAATTTTTGGGGGACGCAGTCCTGGATCTGGTGATTGGCCACATCCTCTTTCGCCGTTACGACAAGTTTCAAGAGGGCGAATTGACCAAGTTGCGTGCATCCCTGGTGAACGAACAGCACCTTGCGAAAATGGCCAGAGATGTCGATTTGGGCAAATTTCTCGCTGTTGGCAAAGGCGAAGATTCTTCCCAGGGACGAAGTAAGTCTTCGATTCTTTCCTGCGCCTATGAGGCGGTGATCGGGGCGATTTTTGAAGATGGCGGCTACCCGGCCGTCGTCGACTTTGTGACGTGCTTTTTTTTACCGGACATCGAAGGGAAAAAGGAAGAGTTATTGATTGCCGATGCCAAGAGTCGTTTGCAGGAGGTGCTACAGGAAAAGCATAACGAGGCACCGACCTATAAAATTGAGGCGGAGGAAGGGCCATCGCATCAAAAGCTTTTTACCGTCGCCGTCTGTTTCCAGGAGCAAATCCTCGGCACCGGCCAGGCCGGATCGAAAAAAGAGGCGGAGCAGAAAGCCGCTGCGGCCGCCTTGGCTAAAATCATATCGGAAAACGGCTGATCCGCATGTTGCTGGTTATTCCCATCTTTATTCCGCATAGAGGGTGTCCACACCATTGCCTCTTTTGCAATCAGGAAAAAATTTCCGGTTGCGCTGACGACGTGGCTGACCGGCGTGATATATCAGAGATAATCGACCTGTGGCTGGCACGCAGTCCTTTGAAAAAAAAGGTACAGGTGGCCTTCTACGGCGGTTCCTTTACCTGTCTGCCGACGCGCGAGCAGGCGGCGATGCTGGCGGCGGTACAGCCGTACCTGGCGGCAGGGAAGGTTGACTGTATCCGTCTTTCGACCCGGCCGGATTGCATAAGTTTGGAGATTTGTGAAGTGCTGCGCGAATTTCGGGTCGGCGTGGTCGAGCTGGGGGTGCAGTCCTTCAACAATGACGTTCTCGCCGAGAATCGCCGTGGCCATGACGCCGAGCAGTGTCGGACGGCATTCGCTCTGCTTAAAGCAGCAGGTATGGAGGTGGGGTTGCAGTTGATGCCGGGCTTGCCGGGAGAGACTCATGGTTCGTTTCTCCGTGGCATCGACGAGGTCGTCATGATGCGGCCTGATTTCGTGCGTCTTTATCCGGTTCTGGTGGTGAAGGAGTCGGGCTTGGAAGAGCTATATAGGCAAAACCGTTACCAGCCGCAGAGCCTCAACCAGGCCATTGCCCTGACCGCCAGGGCCTATACAAAACTGCAGGCGGCTGGCATCAAGGTGGTGCGCATGGGCTTGCAGCCGTCGGAGTCCCTGAGTAAAAATTTTGTCGCCGGGCCATATCACCCCGCCTTTGGCGAACTGGTGCTGTCGAGGCTTTGGTTGAAAGGCATTCGGGCGCGGCTGGCGCAGCTTGCACCTACGGAAAACCTCTGCCTGCATATCTCGCATAGGGACCATGGGGCGGTGGTGGGTATGAAAAGGTCAAATATTCAGCGACTGGAAGAACTGGGTTTCTCCGGTCGCTTCACAATCTTGCCGGATAAAAGTATGCCGCGGGGATGTATAAAATATGTTGTCTGTTAATCACTTAGATATCCGCTACGGCGAAAAGCATCTTTTCAAGGACATTTCCGTTCAGGTGTATGGCGGCAATCGCATCAGCCTGGTCGGTGTGAACGGGGCCGGCAAAACCACTCTCCTGAAAATCATGGCCGGGGTGGCGGCAACCGACGATGGCGTTGTCACCTGCGCCAGGCACTTCAGCGTCGGCTATCTGGCCCAGGAGTCGGCGGAACTTTTCTCTGAGTTATCTCTTTACCAGGAGGCCGAGACGGCCTTTGCACCGCTTCTTGCCCTGCAGGTGGAAGTGGCCGAACTGCATGAGCAGATTCGCGGCCTGACTGCTGATTCCGACGAGTTTCAATTCCTTCTTCAGCGCCAGGGCGAGCTGCAGCACCGGCTTGACGGCAGCGATATCTACACCATCAGCGGCAAGATCGAAAAGGTGCTGCTTGGTCTCGGCTTCCGTCGGGAGGATATGGAAAAAACCGTTTCGACCTTTTCCGGTGGCTGGCAGATGCGGCTGAAACTCGCCAAAATGCTGCTGGAAGCGCCCTCGCTCCTGCTGCTTGATGAACCTACCAACCACCTCGACCTTGACTCGCTGACCTGGGTCGAACAGTTTCTCCGCAATTACCAGGGGGCAATGGTCATTATCTCCCATGATCGCACCTTTCTCGACAAGACCACCGATAGCACCTGGGAACTCAGTTACGGCCGTATTGATGTGTATAAAGGTAATTACAGCTATTATGTGAAGGAGAAGGAGGAGCGGCGGGCGATCGAAAAGGGTGCCTATGATAATCAGCAGGCGCGGATTAAACAGACCATGCGTTTTGTTGAAAGGTTCAGGGCCAAGGCGACCAAGGCCAAACAGGTGCAGAGCCGGGTGAAGCAGCTGGATAAAATGGACCTCATCGAACTGTCCGATGATGAGCAGCAGATCCGATTCACCTTCCCGCCGGCCCCCGATTCGGGTCGTGATGTGCTGCGGGTCGATGCGGTGAGCAAGAGTTTTGGCGGTGTCAAGGTGTTCAGCGATGTCGAACTCCTCCTCAGTCGCGGCGACAAGGTAGCGGTGGTTGGGGTCAACGGCGCCGGAAAATCAACCTTTGTGAAAATCCTCGCCGGGCAGATACCCTATGATTCCGGCGCTATCCGCCTGGGGAGCAACGTCAGGCTCTCCTATTTCGGCCAGCACCAGGCGCAGGAGCTTTCTCCGCAGTTGACGGTTCTTGAGACCATGAATCTGGCAGGGGAGGATTTGACTACCACCAGGGTGCGCTCGCTCCTCGGGGCCTTCCTGTTTCGCGGCGATGACGTTCTGAAAAAGGTCGCAGTTCTCTCCGGCGGCGAGAAGAGCCGACTGGCCCTGGCGAAGATGATCGCTACCCCGGCCAACTGCATGCTGCTCGACGAACCGACCAACCATCTCGACATGAACTCCCAAGAGGTGTTGCAGGAGGCGATGGCCCAGTATGACGGCACCATCGTGGTGGTGTCGCATAACCGCTATTTCCTCGACAGTTTTACCAATAAGGTATTGGAGGTCAAAGAGGGGCGGATTACCCTCTTTGAAGGCAATGTCGCAGAATATCTGTTGAAGCAGGAAAGGTTGAGAGCAGAGGAGAAGGAAGCAGAGGCCAATGGTCTGGGTAATGATACTACCTCCTTTGTCTCCCTCGACAACCAGGACAGTCGCAAGGAGCGCAAAAAGCTTGAGGCCCTAACACGTCAGGAGCGTAGCCGTCGAGCCGGACCCTGGTTGAAACAGCTGGCCGAGGCAGAGAGACAGATCGAACTCTGCGAAAAACACAAAGAAGAGTTGGAGGGTCGCATGGCCGATCCAGAACTGTACAAAGATGAGAACAGCTGGACCAAAACGACCAAGGACTATGAGGATTGCAAGCGCCATCTCGAACGCTGGTACAGCAAATGGGAGACGGCCCAGGAAAAGATCGATGCAGTTGATGCAGAGCTGAAACTTTAAGCGCTGTTGGCCTTAAAGCGCAGGAATGAGTTTTTCTTATAAAATTTTAGCGAATGCTTTTCTCCCTTCCCTAAGGCCATCACCAATTGAATTCTAAGTTCGTTGAATGGCGGATTTTTCGATATGGTTTTTTAAAAACCAGCAAGTCATTTCTGATAGTGAGCCATGTAAGTGCCAGGTTGTGTTTCCCTCTCCAGTTTTTCCTGTAGTACAGCAACTTAATTAAGAAACAAATAATGTATTGGTTGTAACAATTTCATTGAGCTCCAAACTCAATAAAATTGCATGCAATGCAATTTTATTGAATGATCGTAGCCATTTTTTGCGTGGAGGAGGTAAGTGTATCTTGCATAAAGTCAGAGAAATTTGGCCACTGGGAGGTCATCCGTGATGATTTGCCAAAAACTGATAAGGGGCAGTGATTGCGTCAAAATTAGGTACCCCAAAGAAATGAATGACGAATGTGCAAAGGGATTCATTTTTATCTTGAGAATTATAGTTTAATAGGATAATTAAAACTGATATACAGTCTATCAGTTTCCAAATAGAATCTGTAATTACAAGAATGCACATGAAGTTGAACAAAAAAATCTTACGCCGTCCAATAAAACTAACTCAAAAAAGGAGGTACTGCAGGAGCGAAAGTGAACAATGAATGGCAATCCTTGATGGTCCTTTAAGGTACCCACTGCAAAACGAACTTTATTTTAAGTTGATGGTTTGGGCTGGTGTAAGGGTGGGTAGCTAATAATGTCATTAAATCACTATTCTTAGAAGGAGAAACAGATGTCTCAAGCGAATCAAACTGTTCCGACACAGGCCTGGATTACGGTCTTTGCTGGTATGTCAATAAACCTTTGTCTTGGTATTCTCTATGCCTGGAGCATGTGGGGGAGTGCTCTGGTCAGTGAAACAACTCTTGCTGCCGGCGATATCGTAACAAAATCGGCAGTCATCAAAGCCGACAAAGCAACCCCTGCAGATAAAACTACAGTTGGCAATATGGTCGTCAAGGCAAAGGATGAAGTGAAGCGAGACGACGCTGTAAAGATCAAGCTAGGGACCAATCCCAAAGAGGGATACCTGCTGATGAGCGAGGTCGAGGCAAAAGGCACCGCTCTCAGGGCGGGCGACATTGCAACCAAAGCCGGTGACCCGATAGCGGGTGAAATGAATGCCGGTTGGATTTATCTCAACAATGCCGAGGCTGCCACCCCATTTTCTCTCTGTGTTATTATCTTTGCCTGTCTCATGATCCCTGGAGGCAAGATTCAGGATAAAATTAGCCCGAAATTCGGTGCTATTCTTGGCGGTCTATGTTTGGCGGTTGGCTGTCTCATCGCCGGCCTCATGAAAAGTTATACCGGCCTGATCATCGGTTTCGGAATAATGGGTGGAATCGGCATGGGTATTGGCTATGCTGCTCCGACTCCAGCGGCTCTCAAGTGGTTCGGTCCCCATAAGCGAGGCCTGATTGCCGGTATCGTGGTCGGCGGATACGGTGGTGCTGCACTGTATATCGGTCCTCTGGCCAAATACCTGCTCACCAGTTTTGGTTTGACCCAAAGCTTTGTTATTCTTGGTATTTTGTTTGGTGTTGTGACTATTATTGCTGGCTCATTTCTCAATATTCCCCCTGCTGGATATGTTCCGCCGGCACTTTCCGGGGGTAATGTGGCAACAAAAGGATCGACGATCACCAATTGGGCACCGTCCGAGATTGTCAAGACCTGGCAGTTTTATGCCCTCGTCCTCATGTTTATCTTCACCACCCAATCCGGCCTTCTCATCATTGCCAATGCTGCGGGGCTCTTGAGTAAAACCGGAGCAAAAATTCCTTTTTTTGCTGCCAATGCTTGGTTGCTCGTATCTTACGGTGGGTTTGTTAATGCCGCAGGACGGGTGGGGACTGGTTTCTATTCGGATAAGATCGGCCGTCTCAATGCCTATTGCCTGAATTGCGGCATCTCGGCTCTGTGCCTGTTTGCTCTTCCAGCTATCATTGACTCGCAAAATATTCTCTTTCTCTTTCTGGCGGTTGGCGTAGCCTACTGGCAGTACGGTGGCGGACTTTCCTTGATGCCTTCTTTCGCCGCTGATTTTTACGGGCCGAAGAACCTCGGAATGAACTATGGGTTGATCTTTGTCGGCTGGGGTCTTGGCTTTTTTATGGCAAGACTTGGCGGTACCATCAAAGACTTAACCGGCAGCCTCAACTACGCATTTTATATCTCTGGTGCATTGTTAGTCGTCGCGGTAATTCTTGCCAAGATGACCTCACGCCCGATGCACAGTGAAGAAGGTCAGGTTAGTAAAGCATAGCTTTTCTTTCTCCTCAGTCAGGTGGATGAAGGTCCGGACGAGTGTCCGGACCTTTGTTAAATGATAATCTTTTAGCCATGTATAAGGAGTATATTTCATGAGTGAAAAAAATATCGTTGAGACTTCGGAAGCTGAGATTGCGGTTCATTGGCAGGAAGAAAAATACTATCACCCAAGCTCAGCCTTCATCGGCCAGGCAAACCTTACCGATCCTGCCATTTACGAACGTATGAGCCTGAAAAACTTCCCCGACTATTATACTGAATTTGCCGAGTTGCTGACCTGGTATAAGTATTGGGACGAAGTACTTGATACAAGTGATGCACCCTGTTTTAAATGGTTTAAGGGTGGCAAGCTCAACGCCAGCTATAACTGTATAGATAGGCATCTGGCAAAGAATAAAAATAAAACCGCCATCCATTTTGTTTCCGAGTTAGAAGAAGAAGCAGTTGTGCATGTCACCTATCAAGAACTCTACGTACGGGTCAACGAGTTTGCTGCCTTGTTGAGAGATACGGCTGGTCTTAAGAGAGGTGACCGGGTGACGATCCACATGCCAATGTCGGCAGAATTGCCCATCGCCATGTTGGCTTGTGCTCGCCTGGGAGTTATCCACTCCGTGGTCTTCGGCGGATTTTCATCGAGTGCCTGTGCCGACAGGGTTGTTGATTCGAATAGCCGGGTGCTTATCACCATGGATGCCTACTACCGTGGCGGAAAGCTTCTGAACCATAAAGCGGTTGATGACGAAGCCTGCGCGCTTGCAGCTAAAGATGGGCAAACAGTAGACAAGCTGCTCATCTGGCAGCGCTATCCTGGGAAGATGTCTTCCGACTCACCACTTGTTGAAGGCCGAGATGTGGTGGTAAACAGCGAACTGAAAAAATATTATGGGGCCAGGGTTGAGCCCGAGCAAATGCTCTCGGAGGACCCCCTCTTTTTGATGTATACCAGCGGCACAACCGGTAAACCGAAAGGCGCACAACATGGAACCGGCGGTTATCTTGCGTATGTGACGGCGATGTCCAAATACATCCAAGATATACATCCCGAGGATGTGTACTGGTGTATGGCTGATATCGGTTGGATTACCGGCCATTCCTTTATTGTCTACGGCCCGTTGGCGCTGTGTGCTTCTTCAGTTATTTTTGAGGGCGTGCCTACCTATCCGGATGCCGGACGGTCCTGGCGGATAGCCCAAGAACTCGATGTCAATATTTTCCATACCGCACCAACTACTATCCGTGCCTTGAGAAAGGTTGGACCGGATGAGCCTGCCAAGTATAATTATAATTTCAAGCATATGACTACGGTTGGTGAGCCAATCGAGCCAGCAGTATGGAAGTGGTATGAAGAGAAAGTGGGGAAAGGTAAAGCCGTCATTGTTGATACTTACTGGCAGACTGAGACCGGCGGTTTCCTCTGTTCAACCGTGCCTGGTATCCAGCCTATGAAACCGGGCAGTGCCGGACCTGGCGTTCCTGGTATCCATCCTATCATCTTTGATGCGGATGGTAATGAAATCCCCGCTGGTGCAGGAAAAGCCGGCAACATCTGTATTCAGAATCCATGGCCGGGTTGCTTCATGACCATATGGGGCAACAGACAGCGTTTTGTCGATACATACTTTGGTATGTATAACAAGAATCCGAACAGCAAAGATTGGCGGGATTGGCCATATCTGACCGGTGACGCTGCTGTGATGGCCGAAGACGGATATATTCGTATCCTTGGTCGGACAGATGATGTTATCAACGTTTCCGGCCATCGTCTCGGCACCAAGGAAATTGAGTCGGCTTGCTTGAATGTTACGGAAGTTGCCGAAGCAGCAGTTGTGCCGGTAAATCATGAGATCAAGGGTAAAGAACCAGAGGTGTATATAGCTCTTAAACCTGGAATAGTAGGATCACCGGAGATAGTGCAGAAAATTGCCGATGCCATCACCTTCTCGATCGGCAAGATTGCCAAGTGTAGAAACATCTGGATAGTGCCCGATATGCCGAAAACGCGTTCCGGCAAGATCATGCGCAGGGTCCTTGGCGCCATCTCCAACAAAGGGGATGTCGGCAATGTCATGACTCTTGCAAATCCCGAGATAGTCGAGCAGATCCAAAAGATGGTTAACGATAAACTGAAGTAAAACCGTTCTGTACTATTGAAAAAAAGGTGAGATCCCTTCTCTGGGATTTCACCTTTTTTTATTTCGAATAATTTGCTGTTTTTGTTAAAGAGAAAGCAACAATTCTGCGTTTTAGTTAAAGAGAAAGCTACAATCCTGCAAATGTTACTAAAGGGGGCACCGGTTTTGAATTTTAATTTCCCGTATCTTATTGATTACGCTCATCTTGAGGTGGAAAACGTTGCAGTTTTTTGTGTCGCTGTTCTTGTGGCGATGATGGTCAGCGCGGAAGGACAGGCTTTTATTGCAACGCTGCTTGGTGATTCTCGGAAAGGGGCAACAGATCGATTTCACTTTAATGTTTTTCTGCATATGAGTTTATTGGGCACCTTGAATTTTCTGGTCGCGGGATTTGGTTGGGCAAAGGAAATGGATATTGATACGGCGAAGTTTAAAAATCATCCAAGGGTTTTTCTGATAATCAGCAGATTGTCCGGCCCAATTGCCAACGTGCTCATGGCCAACATTGCAGCAAGCCTTAGCTGGCTCGTCGGCACTTTCGGATTTGAGGATAAAGTCTTTTCGATGATAGCGGTTGTCAATGTAACCATGGCCGTCTATGGCCTCATCATGATACCGCCTCTCCCCGGTTCCGCCTTGCTTTACGTGTTTTTTTCGGATAATGACTTTTTTCACAAGGTTAAGAAGTACCTCAATATCATTGGTCCTTTTCTTATAATCGGCACCTTTGGTGTAGTCAGATTGAGCGGTTGGGATGGCATCAGTAGGGTGTTTACTCCTGTTGTGTCTGCTATCACAAAAGCCACCCTCGGATTATAACCTATTGATTTTGGCTATTCTTGATCGACCTTGATTAGACCTCCAACTCGTTAAACCGGCAACTGAGGATGAGATCACCGTCTTCGTATTGAGTTTTGACCTTATAGGGCAAGGTTTTAAAGAGGTTGATCATTGCCTTGTTGCTGGGAAAGGTGTAGGCCATTAACCCGCCTATACCGTTTTCTCTGGCAACCGCCGCTAATTTTTTCAGGAAAAAACTGCCAAGACCCTTGCCCTGGTATTCTGTGCTGACGGAGAATGCCACTTCTGCCAGATTCTGGTTCGGTAGTTTCATGCACTCCGCAACGGCCACTACTCGGCCAAATCCAAATTCTCCAACTACAGCCACTAAACTGAGATCATTGACATAGTCGACATGTGAGCGGCTTTCCATCTCGGCCCTGGCAAATATAGTTTTTTGACAGAAAAACCTCGAAAGAATATCCTCTTTCGGCAGACTGTAATAATGCTCTTGGATGCGTCGTTCATCGACTGGTTTTGCCGGACGGATGGTAACTTTTGTGTCATTGATGGTGAGGATCTCTTCCAGCTGAACCGGATAAACGGCTCGTGCTGCCTCGCCCAGAGTTCTTTCGGCGCCGATGAAACCTCGCTGTTTGGCTGCTTCAAAGAGCTCTTCCCGGAACATCGGGTGGGCAATACTGATCATGGCGATAACCCGCTCTTGGAGGCTCTTGCCAAAAAGATTCACGGAACCATATTCGGACACTACATAGTGGACATCGGCACGGGGAACAACAACGACATGGTCTTTCATGTAAGGGACAATGTTTGATTCTATGCCTTTTTCAGTGTCACTGGTAGAAAAGAGCATAAGGATTGATTTGCCCCCGGGAGAGCGCCGAGCACCCCTGACAAAGTCAGGTATGCCTGATACTCCGGCAAATCGAGTTGCCGCAGAGGCCTCTGCAGAGACCTGGCCGGTAAGATCAATAATTTTTGCAACATTCAAAGAAACCATTCGGTTATGTTGGGAGATTACAAACGGATCGTTCACATAATCGGAGGGGTGAAATTCAATGGCCGGGTTATCATTCAGGAATTCATAGAGATTATGGCTGCCGATGGCCATTGAGGCGACCATCTTTCCCTCGTTGAGACCTTTTTTCTTGTTGTTGATGTTGCCGGTGGCATAAAGGTGCATGATATCGTCAGTAAGAAACTGTGAATGAACACCGAGATCGTTTTTATTGGAGAGGCCCTGGACGGTAGCCTGGGAGGCGGAATCAAGGCCGATCTGCAGGGTTGAGCCGTCCTCTATCAGGTTGGCGATATGTTTGCCGATACTTATCGCGGCTTCGGAGGTTATCTTCGAAGGAGGTATCGCAAGAAGCTCCTCTTCGTATTCCACCAAGAGATCAACATCATTTACATGAATGAAGCTTTGTCCCATGATCCTCGGCATTCTCGGATTGACCTGGGCGATGACGAAATCGGCTGAGCGAGCCGCAGCCATAGTCACATCGACAGAGATGCCAAGACTCATCCAACCAAAATCGTCGATGGACGATACCTGGATTAAGGCAACATTGAGAGGCAGTTTGCGCTTTGTGAAGAGGCTGGGGACATCCGACATATTCATCGGCGTGATAAATCTTCTTTGCTTGGCAATGGTGAGGTTGGTGGTCGAGCCGAGGTAAATCGACCGAATATTCAGGTTGGTGTCTTTGGTCTTGTCGGCGATGGCGGCCAATGAAGAGGTTTCTCTGCCGAGCAAGCGAACGATTTCCAATCCACTGAACTTATTGGTGTTTTCCACAAGTGTTTTGACAAGGATCTGAGGCTCGCCGCAACCCGAGCTAATAAATACTCTGTGGCCCGATCTGATTCGGCTGATGGCCTCATTCGGGGTCACCGATTTTTCCAGATAAGCGTCTGCCCAATACTGAGAATTCGGCATATATGTTCTCCTCTTGAGAGTTCGATTTCCTGCAAACAGGAGTGGCAGGAAAGATTTTAATCATGTTGTGAAAATTAGTCACTGAAGGTCTGCACGGAATCAGACTGTTATGATGAAGATCTTATAATACTGGGGAGGCAATCACAATATATTTTCAGCTACAAAGTAAAGAGCAACTCGAAGTGGAAGTGAAAAGCTGGCAAATTTAAGGGCTGTTGCGACTACATGCAAGACATGGTCTGTTATAATCGACAGATACGGCAAGAACGACATTCTCCGGTAAGTTTTTCCCTTCTATTCCGGCTGTTGCGGTCCCTGTTCGCGAAACGCATCTTTCGTGAGTGGCAATGAGAGAAAAAAATCTAAAATATTAAAACACTAAGTTAGTGACTTAGGGGTGTGCTTCAGTACCGACAGGCAAGCGGGTCGAATATTAAAGATAAAAATACGATTGATGAAAGAAATGAGCTTCTCGGGAGAGGGTTGTGTAACAATGTTCTTTTTTTTGATCTCTAGAGCCAATTATATAAAAAATAACATTAATACAGTATGTTATGTGAATATATTGTAAATATGCTTCTCTTTATTCAACTATTCTGGAATTACAGAAGGTGTGAATTTGAATAAATAAAAATGACTAAATTAATGTAAACAAAAGATAAATTCTTGATTCGAGGAAATAGTGGAAAATTTTAAGTGTAACAATGTTAAATTTGCCTTGAAGTGTGGGTAGGTTTGCAGTATACATTTCAGTGGAAACTGATGGATGGACTAAAATTCATACCAAAAGGAGTAAGTATGGCTAATTATGATGAAGTGTTTCAATACAGTGTGACTAATCGCGAGGAATTTTGGGCGGAAGCAGCAAAAGGCATCACCTGGTATAAGAAATATGACAAAGTTTTAGACTCTTCAAACCCTCCGTTTTACAAGTGGTTTCCCGGTGGCAAAATGAACACCTGTTATAACGCCATCGATCGTCATGTGGAAGGTGGTCGAGCAGATCAAGTAGCGATCATTTATGACAGTCCCGTCACCAATACAATTAAGAAGATTACCTATAGGGAATTGCTTGCACAAGTCTCCACATTTGCCGGTGCTCTGGTAAGTCAGGGTGTTGGCAAGGGCGACACCGTTGTTATATATATGCCGATGATTCCTGAGGCGGCGATAGCCATGTTGGCGTGTGCGAGGATTGGTGCCGTCCATTCGGTGGTGTTTGGTGGCTTTGCGCCGCATGAGTTGGCGATTCGTATTGATCATGCACAGCCGAAATTAGTGATTACTGCTTCCGGCGCAATAGAAGGCAAAAAAGTACTTTCCTATAAACCACTTGTCGACAGCGCTATTGAGCAGTCTACCCATGAAGTGAAAAAGGTAATCGTTTTTCAGCGTGATATTGTCAAGTCCGATATGATCCCCGGTCGTGATCTTGACTGGGTTGAACTGGTAAGTAAGAGTTCACCTGTCGGCTGCACCGAGGTGGATGCGACTGATCCGCTGTACATTCTCTATACTTCCGGAACGACTGGAATGCCCAAGGGAGTTATCAGAGATAATGGCGGACATGCGGTGGCACTTTACTGGACCATGAAAAACCTCTACAACATTAATCCCGGCGAGGTGTGGTGGTCTGCCTCCGATGTCGGCTGGGTTGTCGGGCACTCCTATATCGTTTATGCGCCCCTCCTGCAAGGTTCAACCTCGGTTTTCTATGAGGGCAAGCCGGTTGGAACTCCTGATGCAGGTGCCTTCTGGCGGGTTATTTCAGAGCATAAAGTCAAATCGTTGTTTACCGCGCCTACGGCGTTTCGGGCAATCAAGAAAGAAGATCCGCAGGGCGTTCATTTTGCCAAATATGACACATCTTGTTTCGAGTGTCTGTATCTCGCCGGAGAACGAACCGATCCCGATACGCTGCACTGGGCTGAAAAACTCATAGGTGTTCCGGTTATCGATCATTGGTGGCAGACCGAGACCGGTTGGGCGATTGTCGGCAATTGTCGAGGCATTGAACAGCTGCCGGTCAAAGAAGGGTCGCCGACTAAACCGTTGCCGGGTTACGACGTGCATGTAGTAAACGATGAAGGTGAATTTCTGCCCAATGGAACGAATGGGAATATCGTCATCAAGTTGCCGTTGCCGCCCGGGAACCTGACGACCCTCTGGAGAAATGACGAGCGTTTCATAAAATCCTATATGAGTAAGTTCCCAGGGTACTATGATACCAGCGATGGCGGCTACATTGATGCCGACGGCTATGTGTATGTAATGGGCCGCATGGACGACGTAATCAATATCGCCGGTCATAGGTTGTCAACCGGAGCCATGGAGGAAATTATCTCCAATCATCCTGATGTCGCAGAGTGTGCGGTATTCGGCGCCGATGATCAAATGAAGGGTCAGTTGCCGGTCGGCTTGTTCGTTGTCAAGGCCGGCGTTACCCGTGATGGTGAGGAGATCAAGAAGGAATTGGTGAAAATGGTTCGCGAAACCATTGGCCCCATCGCTTGTTTCAAGGATGCCTGCCAGGTTGTTCGACTACCAAAAACCAGATCCGGAAAGATTCTCCGCGGCACCATGCGCTCTATTGCCAATAATCAAGAATATAGAACCCCCTCGACTATCGATGATCCGGCGATTCTTACCGAGATCACTGAAGCATTGGCGAAAATGGGATATGTGAAAAAGTAATTGCTCTTTAACCGGGCAGCTGCCTTTTTGGCAGCTGCCCTTTTTTTTCCTTTTCCAAAGGGGCAAGAGTAATTTCGAGTCCCGCTTTCTTAGGACGGCTTTTTATGAAGATTCACGAATACCAGGCGAAAGAACTGTTCCGCAAATACAAGGTGCCAACTCCCGAGGGCGGTGTAAGCAATACAATACAGGGAATTGAGAAGATTGCTGCGGGTCTTGGGCTACCTGTTGCTGTCAAGGCTCAGATCCACGCCGGTGGCAGGGGGAAAGGTGGTGGGGTTAAAGTCGCAAGAACCAATGAGGAGGTTACCAAGGCGGCGAAAGCAATCCTCGGAATGACTCTGGTGACCAAACAAACCGGTCCGGAAGGGCGGATTGTTAAAACAATCCTGGTGGAAAAAGGGGTGGCGATCAAGAAGGAGATGTATCTCTCGATTGTACCCGATCGCAGCACGGCTACGATAACAATTATCGCCAGTCAGGATGGCGGTATGGATATAGAAGAAGTTGCAGCAAAAACTCCCGAAAGGATAATTAAGGTTCCGGTCAATCCGATTACCGGTATCCGGAGCTACCATATAGGCAGGGTGATGTTCGGTCTGGAACTCGAAAAGGAGTTGATGAAAGAGTTCGCGGCGATTCTGAAAAGTCTCTATGCGCTTTTTGTCGATTATGATTGTTCCATGGTGGAAATTAACCCGCTGATCATTACCGAGGATAACAAAATTATTGCCCTTGATGCGAAGATGGATGTTGATTCCAACGCATTGTACCGACACCCCGATGTCTTGGCGATGCACGATCCTAACGAGGATGATCCGACTGAGGCTGAGGCTGCCAAATATAATTTGAATTATATCAATCTCGGCGGCAATGTCGGCAATATGGTCAACGGCGCCGGACTGGCCATGGCTACCATGGATATTATAAAGCAGGCCGGTGCTGAACCTGCCAATTTCCTCGATGTCGGCGGTGGTGCCAATGCCGAGATGGTGGAAAACGGATTTCGCATCATCCTGAGTGATTCCAAGGTGAAGGGGATTCTCATCAACATTTTCGGAGGCATTCTACGCTGTGACGTTTTGGCGCAAGGTGTCGTTCAGGCAGCCAAGAAAATTCAGCTGTCGGTTCCTGTGGTTGTCCGAATGGAAGGGACCAATGTTGAAGAGGGCCGAAGAATTCTCAGTGAGTCCGGGTTAAAATTGATTAATGCCACCGACCTGGCCGATGCCGCAAAAAAAGTGGCGGAAATTGTCGCCTAGCGCAAGAGCATGAGCAAATATACTTTGAAAGGAAAAAAATGAGCATTTTAATCAACTCCGAAACACGTGTCCTCGTCCAGGGCATCACAGGCAAAGAGGGGCAGTTCCATACCCAGCAGTGTATTGCGTACGGTACCAAAGTTGTAGCTGGGGTAACGCCGGGAAAAGGCGGCCAGAAAATGGATGGGGTGCCGGTTTTCAATACTGTACAGGAAGCTCGCGACAGGACCGGGGCCAATGCGGCAATGATTCTGGTTCCTCCTCCATTTGCCGCTGATGCCATTCTTGAGTCTATAGATGCCGGAGTGGAGGTGATTGTCTGTATTACTGAGGGTGTACCGGTAATGGATATGCTCAGGGTAAAAAATTACCTTGCGACCAAGCCGACTATCAGGCTGATTGGACCCAATTGCCCCGGCATCATCACTCCCGGCGAATGCAAAATCGGGATTATGCCCGGCGCCATTCACACCCCGGGCGGACCGGTTGGCGTTGTCTCCCGTTCGGGAACCCTCACCTATGAAGTAGTGCACCAGTTGACCCAGGTCGGACTTGGCCAGACGACGTGCGTCGGAATCGGCGGTGATCCGGTAAATGGTACGGGATTTATTGATTGTCTCAAGGCATTCAATGAGGATCCCGACACCAAAGCGGTAGTCATGGTTGGAGAAATCGGCGGCAATGCCGAAGAACAGGCCTCGGCATGGATCAAGGCCAATATGAAAAAGCCGGTGGTTGGTTTTATCGCCGGATTGACTGCCCCCCCCGGCCGACGGATGGGCCATGCCGGCGCCATAGTCAGCGGCGGGCAGGGTACAGCCTCTGCCAAAATAGAAGCCATGCAGCAGTGCGGTATCTACGTCTGCAAAGATCTTGGTTCTCTCGGGAAATTGTGTAAGGAAGTCTTTACCTAAGCCCGACAAACGGGACTCTTTTCTGTGCCCCTTGAAGGGGCTATGAGTCCCTTATAAAACGACCCTGCACACATCATGCGAAGGGTTGTTCAAGGAGGGGCTTATTGTCCCGCTTGCGATGGTGACATGCTGAAAACACAGTGATTTTTCTTTCAAGGAGAGAATATGAAGACTGATGACCAACTGGAACATCTGAGAAAACTCAGGGAAGAAGCCCGCTTGGGCGGTGGTCAAAAAAGAATCGATAAACAGCATGAGAAAGGCCTCATGACTGCCAGGGAGCGCATCGATCTGCTTCTCGACAAGGGCTCTTTTGAAGAATTCGATATGTTCAAAACCCATAGATGCAGAGATTTTGGCATGGACAAGCAGGTCTTTCTTGGTGACGGTGTAGTCACTGGGCACGGCACTGTCGATGGTCGAATTGTCTATGTCTTTGCCCAGGATTTCACCGTACTTGGTGGTTCCCTGTCAGAGACTTTTGCGGAAAAAATTTGTAAGATAATGGATCTCGCCATGAAAAATGGCGCTCCGGTGATTGGTTTGAACGATTCCGGTGGGGCGCGTATTCAAGAAGGAATAGAAAGTCTCGCCGGCTATTCGGAAATATTTCAACGCAATGTCATGGCCTCTGGGGTAGTGCCCCAGATTTCGGCGATTTTTGGACCCTGTGCCGGTGGGGCCGTGTATTCGCCGGCTCTCACCGATTTTGTCATCATGGTTCAGAAGAAATCCTATATGTTTCTCACTGGGCCGAAGGTCGTCAAGTCAGTGACCCACGAAGATGTCACCGAAGAAACTTTGGGTGGGGCGGCAATGCATGCAAGCAGGAGCGGCGTTGTTGATTATCCTGCCGCATCAGGTGCCGATGCCATTGCTTATGTTCGCCGATTGCTTTCATTTTTGCCCCAGAATAATATGGAGAATCCTCCTCTTGTGCCCTGCACCGATCCGGCTGATCGGGAAATTATCGCACTCAACCAGATTATTCCTGAAAATCCCAATGCTGCCTACGATATGAAGGATGTTATCCTTCAAACTGTCGATAATAATGATTTTTTTGAGGTTAAGGAAAACTTTGCACCGAATCTCTTGGTTGGGTTTGCAAGGTATAACGGAATGAGTGTCGGGATAGTTGCCAACCAACCAGCGCATCTCTCCGGCGTCCTCGATATCGACTCCTCGATTAAGGGCGCTCGATTTGTCAGGTTCTGCGATTGCTTCAATATTCCAGTTGTTACCTTTGTCGATGTTCCCGGCTTCTTACCGGGAACTGCTCAGGAATTTGGCGGAGTAATACGTAATGGTGCGAAAATTCTCTATGCCTTTGCCGAGGCGACCATTCCCAAGGTAACTGTCATTACAAGAAAGGCATATGGTGGTGCCTATTGCGTCATGTCCTCCAAGCATTTACGCGGCGATATTAATTACGCCTGGCCCACCGCTGAAATTGCAGTGATGGGAGCAAGGGGGGCCGCCGGAGTTTTGTATGGCAGGGACGCGCAAAAAACCGCTGATCCAAGCGCATTTCTGGCAGCAAAGGAGAAGGAGTACCAAGATGCTGTTGCCAACCCCTATGTCGCGGCGCAGCGCGGCTACATTGATGATATCATCGAGCCGTCAAAAACCCGGGCAAGAATTATCAAATCACTGGGGCTACTCCAAAATAAGCGTGATACAAATCCAATGAAAAAGCATGGGAATATACCACTTTAGTAGTTTTAAACAAGCTTGAGTATCATTAGGAGATCTACATGACAGTGAAGATTTTTATTAAACGAAAGGTTCAAGATAATAATGTCGTCGAGCTGACACTTCTCCTCAAAAAACTACGGGGTCTCGCTCTCAATCAACCCGGTTATATCTCAGGAGAAACCTTCAATAGGATAGACAAAAAAGATGAGTGTATCGTGGTTGGTACGTGGCGTTCGTTGGAAGATTGGAATAGTTGGGTGAACAATCCCAAGCGCATCGATGTTCAGTCGGCGATAGATAAACTGCTGGGTGAGGAAACCGAATACGCCATGTACAGCTCTTAGGATTTCGGTGTTTCAGATGAACATTGTCGATTTTCATGCCGGCTAGGGTGCTGTTGTGTTGGTATCGGTCGGTGAGGTTAACACAAAAATTGGGTGATGTAATGGCAGGGCAAAGCAAGAAAATGGCTGCCGCCCTGGCGGCTGTGAGTCTCTATCTGCAACAGGAAGAAGCAGCAGCGGCGCAAGAGTTGCAAGCGTCGCAGAAGAAACCTGAGAGTTTCGAGTTCAACCAGTGGGGACAGAGTGGGCGGCAGGAGATGATGGCCATGCGGAAATTAATCCAGCTGAGAGCGTTTACGCGCTTTTAATAGCATCAATTGTAAATGATGAGGAAGAAGGAGACACAGACAATGAGCGATCAAGTAAAGATGACCCCGTTGAACTATTCCGCAGACCGGCCAAAGGCAAAGAATCCTGTGAAGATTATGGATCTGTCCCTGCGTGACGGCCATCAGTCCCTATTCGCTACCCGTGGGCGGACAGAGGATATGATCCCGGTAGCCGAACTGATGGATGAGGTTGGGTTTTGGGCGATCGAAACCTGGGGTGGAGCCACCTTCGATACCATGCACCGGTTCCTTAACGAGGATCCCTGGGAGCGGTTGCGTACCTTGAAGCGCTATATCAAGAAGACGCCTTTCTCCATGCTGTTGCGGGCGCAAAATCTCGTCGGTTATCGCAACTACGCTGATGACTTGGCCTTTGCCTTTGTTGAGCGGGCGGCGGAAAACGGGATGGATATTTTCAGGACCTTCGATGCCCTGAATGATTATCGCAATTTCGAGACGGTGGTCAAACAGATTAAAAAGAGTGGTAAACATTTTCAAGGATGTATCTGTTATACCCTTACCGAGCCGCGGCTTGGTGGTGAAGTTTACAATCTTGAATATTATACTGATAGAGCCAAATCCCTGGAGTCAATGGGAGCGGATTCTATCTGTATCAAAGATATGGCCGGGCTGTTGGCTCCCTATGACGCCTACCCCCTCATTAAGGCACTGAAAAAGGCGGTGAAGGTACCCATTCATCTGCATAGCCATTTCACCTCAGGAATGTCGCCGATGACGCATCTTAAGGCCATTGAGGCAGGAGTCGACATTGTCGATACCTGCATGACACCCTATGCCTATAGGACGTCGCATGCCGCTGTTGAGCCTTTGGTTATGGCCCTTTTGGGGACAAATCGTGATACCGGCTTTGATATTAAGAAACTTGCGGTAATCAATGATATATTTGAAAAAGAGGTGATGCCGAAATACAAACATCTTCTTGATGATTCGAAGGTTTCCATTATCGATATCAATGTATTGCTGCATCAGACTCCAGGCGGGATGCTGTCGAACCTGGTCAATCAATTGCGGGAAATGGATGCCCTCGACAAAATTGATGAGGTGTACAAGGAACTGCCGCGGGTACGAAAAGACCTTGGCCAGATTCCCCTTGTTACCCCGACCAGCCAGATAGTTGGGGTGCAGACCGTCAACAATGTCCTGCACGACACTCCCGGCGAACGTTACAAAATGATCACCGGGCAGGTCAAGGATCTCTGCTTTGGTTTGTACGGCAAGACAGCTGTCCCTATTAATGCGGAATTGCAAGCCAAAGCTCTGAAAGGATATCCCCGTGGAGAAAAGCCGATCACCTGTCGTCCGGCGGAAGTTCTGGAGCCGGAATTGGCCAAGGCTAAGGCTGAGATTGGTGATCTGGCAGCAGACATGGATGACCTCATTCTTTATGCCCAGTTTCCGGTGACCGGCAAGAAATTTCTTGAGTGGAAGTATGGCAAAGCTGAGGTTCCAGCAAATGTCAAGCCCATCACCATTGAAGATGTTAAGAAAAAAGATGAACTTGTGAAGAAGGCTTTGGCCGGTAAACTTGTTGAGAAAAAAGAGGTTGAAAGACCGCTGAAGTCACAGGCCGTCAGAACCTTTAATGTTTTTGTTGACGATGACTTTTTTGCCGTTGAGGTTGATCCGGTAGGGAACACCCATTTTGTGGCTGCTCCTCAACCGGTTGCCGCTGTTTCTGCCCCGACGGAAGCGGCCGCTGCTCCTATGAGGGCCCCGGCTCCCGCGCCAGCCCCCGAACCCGCACACCAAGGGGATGGGACAGTACTTCTCGCGCCGATGCCGGGGATGATCGTCAAATATTTGGTAAAAGCCGGAGATCTTGTAAAGCAAGGTGACGCCATTGTTATCCTTGAGGCCATGAAGATGGAAAATGCCCTTACCGCTCCCTGTGATGGGAAGGTTCAGTGTATCAAGTTTGCCAGCGGTGACACTGTGGCAAAGGGTGCAGTTCTCTGTGTGATCGGATAAATCTTTAATGGGGCACAGGATCTTCTCTTTGCAGAGTCTTGTGCCCTGTCATTGAGATTTGCTTGTTCAGGGTTTGTTGGTAGTTATAAAATCGAACCTATTTTTAAGCCGGGGTGCGGTTGAATGATAATAAAAGAGCTGAATGGACATACCCCGAAGTTTGGCAAAGATTGTTTCCTGGCCGAGAATGCCGTCATCGTCGGCGATGTGGAGATGGGTGATCAGTGCAGTATCTGGTACAATGCAGTGATTCGTGGCGATGTTCACTTTATTCGTATGGGAAACAAAGTGAACATTCAAGATGGAGCGGTAGTGCATTGTACCTATCAAAAATCGCCGACTCATATCGGCAATAACGTTTCTGTCGGCCACAATGCCATCGTCCATGGCTGTACTATTCACGATAATGTTCTTGTGGGTATGGGGTCGATTGTTATGGATGATTGCGTTGTTGAAAGCAATTCAATCATAGCAGCCGGCGCCGTAGTTACCCAGGGCACACGCGTAGAGGCGGGAACGATTTATGCCGGTGTACCGGCCAGGAAGGTAAAGGATATCAGTCGAGAATTGATTTCCGGTGAAATTGAAAGAATAGCCAACAACTATATTAAATACGCCAACTGGTATAAATAGCTGCCTTTGCACTCTCCCCCTCCTTTTTTAATTCCCGCCATGGTTATACAAAAAGGCAAGAAGACTATCGGCGGCCGCGGTCGGTGATGTCTTTTTTTCTGCCACCTTCCGTCTAAGTGCCGGCAGGGCTTCGCGCACATGGGGGTTAGTGTAGAACCATTGCCGTAGCCCTTCATCAAGGAGAAAGGCCATCCAGTCGAGGGCCTGGGTTTTTCTTTTATCCGCCATTTCGCCGCTGGCAGTCAATTTGTCGCGATGATCAAGGATAGTCTCCCAGATTTTAGTAATTCCTCTGCCTTCCACGGCGCTGCAGGTAAGAACCGGGGGGCTCCAGTTCGGACTGTTGGCCATGAGCATGTGTAAGGCGGTCTGATATTCTCTTTGGGCAATTTCAGCCCGCAACAAATTGTCGCCATCGGCTTTATTGATGACAATGGCGTCAGCCACTTCAAGAACACCCTTTTTTATTCCTTGCAGTTCGTCTCCCGCTCCGGCAATCATCAGCACCAGAAAAAAATCAACCATAGAGGCGACGGTGGTCTCCGATTGACCGACACCAACTGTTTCGATTATCGCCACATCATATCCAGCCGCTTCGCAGACGAGCATGGTTTCGCGGGTCTTTCTGCCGACGCCGCCGAGGGTTCCACTTGATGGCGATGGGCGAATAAAGGCATTTGGGTCGACTGCCAGTTTTTCCATCCGGGTTTTATCTCCAAGGATACTACCACCGCTTCGACTGCTGCTCGGGTCAATGGCAAGGACGGCAACCCGGTGCCCAAGCTTTGTGAGCATTGTCCCGAAGCTCTCAATATATGTACTCTTTCCTGCACCGGGGACGCCGGTTATACCAACGCGGATGCCGTTGCCGGTATGAGGAAGGAGTTGGTCGACTATGGTTCGGGCAAGTTCCTGGTGCGCTGGAAGAATGCTTTCGATAAGGGTGATAGTTCGGGCGAGTGTCAGACGATCACCCTGGAGAACGCCTGTCACATAATGTCGGGGATCATTTAACATTCAACAAGAACCCAGGTTGGTAAGTCTTATATAAAAAGTGCTGGTGATCGGACCAGTGAAAACCAACGGCAGATTTGGCGGCATCAAGGACCGCCGAATCTGCCATGGGCAGTACACCTTCTATTTGAGATATTTTTCTTCAAGCAAGGCCAGGGTTTTATTGGCCGATTCAGGGATCGGTGTGCCCGGCCCAAAAATAGCCTTTACTCCGGCTTTGTAGAGAAAATCGTAATCCCCGGGAGGAATAACTCCCCCGGCAACGACGAGAATTTCGCCACCGCCGATTTTCTTCAGTTCTTCAATCAGGGCAGGGATGAGCGACTTATGACCCGCCGCCAGGCTTGAGGCGCCAACGACGTGGACGTCGTTTTCAATAGCCATTTTTGCGGCCTCTTCAGGGGTCTGAAACATCGGGCTGATGTCAACATCGAAGCCGAGGTCGGCATAGGCGCTGGCAACCACCTTAAAACCTCGATCATGGCCGTCCTGACCCATCTTAGTAACCAAGAGGCGTGGACGCCGCCCCTGTTTTTCAAGGAACTCATTGGTCCGTTGTTTTATCGCTGTGATAGCATTGTTATCCCCAGTGTACTCGGACGAGTAAGCGCCGGAGATACAGCGGGTTGTGGCGACAAAACGGCCAAACACCGATTCCATGGCTGTAGAAATTTCACCGACAGTGGCTCTTGCCCGAACCGCAGGGAGTGCTGCCTCCAATAAGTTGCCGCCGTTTTTCGCAGCGAGGGTCAGATCTGCAAGTGCCCTTTCGACCACCACTTTGTCGCGGCTGGCCTTGATTTCGTTGATGCGGGCAATCTGTTCATCGCGAACGGTAGCTGGTACTTCACGAACTTCGAAATCGATTTTCTCGTTTGCAAGCTTGTATTTGTTGACACCGACTATTACATCAAGGCCCTGATCGATGCGGGCCTGTTTTCTGGCAGCGGATTCCTCGATACGCATTTTCGGCATACCACTTTCGATGGCCTTAGCCATTCCGCCCAGTTCTTTGATTTCATCGATTATTTTTTGCGATTCATTGATGATGCTGTTGGTGAGTGATTCGAGATAGTAAGAACCGCCCAAGGGATCAATGACATGGCAGATCTGCGATTCTTCCTGGATGATTATCTGGGTGTTTCGGGCAATGCGGGCGGAAAAATCAGTAGGGAGACCGATAGCTTCATCAAAGGAATTGGTATGCAGGGACTGGGTGCCGCCAAGTGCTGCTGTCATCGCTTCGAGAGTGGTACGAATGACGTTGTTGTATGGATCCTGCTCGGTGAGGCTCCACCCCGACGTCTGGCAGTGGGTACGGAGCATGGAGGATTTGGCATTTTTTGGGTTAAATTGGCTCATTAACCGGTACCAAAGGAATCGTGCTGCTCGCAGCATGGCAATATCCATGAAGAAATTCATGCCGATGCCGAAAAAGAAAGAGAGTCTTGGGGCAAAGGTGTCAACATCCATGCCGCTCTTTAATGCCGCTTTTACATACTCGACACCATCGGCTAAGGTAAAGGCGGTCTGCAAAACACTATTGGCACCTGCTTCCATCATGTGGTAGCCGCTGATGCTGATGGTGTTGTATTTGGGCATCTCCTTCGAGCAGTAGGCCATGATATCGGAGATGACACGCATTGATGGGGTAGGAGGGTAGATGTAGGTGTTCCGGGTAAGATACTCTTTGAGGATGTCGTTCTGAATAGTGCCTTCCAGTTTGTCGTGGGCAACCCCCTGTTCTTCGGCGGCGACAATGTAGCCCGCGAGGATCGGGATAACGGCGCCGTTCATGGTCATCGAAACCGACATCTGGTCAAGGGGAATGCCGTTGAAAAGGATTTTCATGTCCTCAACCGAATCAATGGCGACTCCGGCCTTGCCGATATCACCGGCAACCCGCGGATGGTCGGAATCATATCCCCTGTGGGTCGCCAGGTCGAAGGCGACCGACAACCCTTTTTGTCCGGCTGCCAGTGCCTTATGGTAAAAAGCATTCGATTCCTTGGCGGTTGAGAAACCGGCGTACTGGCGAATGGTCCACGGTCGCCCGGTATACATGGTGGCCATGGGACCCCGGACATACGGAGCCATCCCGGGGAGGGTGTTGGCCGATTCCATTCCCTCGAGATCTTCAGCGGTATAAAGAGGTTTGACTTTAATACCTTCCGGGGTCATCCATGAGAGTGTCTCGACGGATTTGCCCTTCATTTGCTTTTCAGCAATTTCTGTCCATTTTGGTAGCTGTGGATGTTGTGCCATGTGGTAACTCCTTATCTAAGGGTATTGCTGCTCATAGAGGTGGATGAGTGCAGTAAGGGGGAATCAACGCTCACAGAGTTCAACCAGAACGCCCCCGGTCGCCTTGGGATGCAAGAAGGCAATTTTGGCACCACCTGCACCGATTCGTGGTTGCTGGTCGATGAGCTGGATACCCTTTTCCTTGAGTTCTTTTAAGGCATCTTCGATATTCGCTACTCGAAAGGCGACATGTTGAAAGCCAGTGCCTTTCTTTTCAATGAATTTTGCCACCGGGCCATCGGGTGAGGTTGACTCAAGCAGTTCCACTTCACTTTCACCGACTGGGAAAAACGCCGTTGTAACTTTCTGGGTTTCGACTGTTTCGGAGCCTTCGAACTTGAGTCCGAGTACGTCAGACCAAAAATTTTTTCCGTCATTTATACTGTTGACTGCTATTCCCAGGTGGTCAATTTTGAGTATCTCCATTGTGTTCCTCCAATGAGTCAGAGTTGTTGCCCGTAGGGCGTTATTGCGTTGTTGTAGCGGTTGTTAAATCATCAACGATTGTTTTCCTGTAGATGCTTTTGCGGATTGGCCATTCCTTGCCAAACCATTTCGAACATGACATTGGCCTGTTCGGCAAGGCTGCCCTTTTTACCACGGAGGATCCACATGAAAAAACTGCGCTGCACAAAACCCATGAGAAAGTCAAGCAAGGTGCCGGCTCGCACATGGGGGTTAAGAATTCCTTCCTTTTGTCCCTGTCGGAGGACATCGATCATCAAAGACATCATCCGCGGCTGGTCGAAGGTTTCATCAGCCATCCAGGTTTTCATAGGCAGGGTCATAAAAACTATCCTGCCAAGTCCTTCGTGTCTTTCGTAGTAATCGAGCTGCAGCCAAAAAACCTTGCGCAGCTTTTCTTTGAGATTTTCGATGCCCTGGAGATGATCGACAATACGGTCAGTTAATTTACCCATCCAGATATCGACAAAGGCAAAAACCAAGCGCTCCTTGCTGCCGTAATGTTTGTAGATGGTGGTGAAGCTGACACCCGCCTTGGCTGCAATGTCGCGAATGGAAGCCCGGTGAAAGTCGGATTCGGAAAAGATTTCCAGGACAGCCCTCTCGAGCCTTGCATGGATATCGCCACTGAGTTCATCTAACATTGTTACCGCCCTATGTTGATTTGGTTTTTTTGTTGTTGGTGAGGCGGAGACTGTCGAAAAATAATTGTCAAGGCTTCTAGTAGGTACCACATGTGGAGTGCTGTTTCTTTAGTGACCATTCTATAAATATATGAAATATTTTGTAAATAAATTGGTAACAAAAGTTATGTTGTTTGTGTGAGTAACATCGTTACACGTAAAGAGTTTTAATGTATTGGTGCATACTTTTCAAGGAAAAAAACCGTCATGAAAAAATTGTCAACGGCCAAAATTGAAAAAATATCTTGTTCAATCGGCATGTATGTCGAAGTGATCCCCCTTGCAATACTGAAGTAGCTGAACCCGCCGAAGGCCTGCTGAGTTTTTCCTTGAGATCCTCGATGCCGTTGAGGTGGTCTTCAATGCGATCGGTAAGCGTGTTCATCCAGATATTTACACAGGCAAAAAGAAGATGTTCTTTACCGCCAAAGGGTTTATAAATAGTTGAAAAACTGATGCCGGCAAGGTCGGCGACGTCGCGAATACTGGCTTTATGGAAATCGGCGGCGGAGAAAATTTCCATGACTGCCGATTCGAGGCTCTTTTGCACTTCCTGGTCGAGTTCTTCTAACATTTTGAATGAGTTGCAATTATCGGTTGAGGTTTTTGGTAATTGCTGTCATTGCCTTCTTGAAAAGAAAAAGAGTTAGTAAGACAATTATGTCGAGTCGGCGATATTGAACGGTGAAAGTATTTAAAAAATGTTTCTTCTGCTCAACACTCCGAGATTATTTAAAATATCAAACTTGTCGGTTCACAGGAGAGAATTGTAGGTAACATTGTTACCAGCATACTGTTACTGCAATAATATTGGGTTTGTCAATAAAATATATTTATACTTTATTTTGAAAACTTGGTTTATTTGTGTCAATAGCCCGATACGCCTGATACCGCCTTGCGAGTGAAGGAAAGCCTCGGCGCAGAAGCTATTGGAAAAAAGATTGAAAGTTTTATAAAAACAATGCTAGGCTGGAATCTGCTTTTCGGAGAGTAAATATTCAGTGGATAATTGTTGGTGCACCTTTTATCTAGGATGACACTCAGATGCGTAAACAAACCTTCAGAGCAATGGTTGTTCAAGAAAGTGGCGATAAGATTTTTTCGCGAAAAATTCTCGAAAGGTCGCTTGAGGATCTCCCGAAAGGTGAGGTTCTGGTGAGGGTCCTATGGTCCTCGCTCAACTACAAAGATGCTTTGTCGGCAAGTGGCAACCGCGGGGTGACCAGAAACTACCCGCATACGCCTGGAATCGATGCCGCCGGGGTAGTTGCAGAGAGTAGCAGTGCCGCCTTTCGGCAGGGGGATGAGGTTATTGTTACCAGCTATGATCTGGGAATGAACACCGCCGGTGGTTTTGCTGAATTCATCAAGGTTCCGGCTGCCTGGGTTGTGCCCTTACCTTCAGGACTTGATCTCCGGGAGAGCATGGTCTTAGGTACGGCAGGTTTTACGGCAGGGATGTCCATAGATGCATTGACTAAGAACATTTCCCCGGGAAAAGGTGAGATTCTCGTGACCGGAGCAACGGGCGGTGTAGGGAGTTTGGCAGTGGCCATCCTGGCCGGGCTTGGATATACTGTGGCAGCGGTCAGCGGTAAAGCGGAGGCAAGTCAATTCCTGGTTCGTCTTGGTGCATCAAGGATTCTTACCCGGGCCGAGGCCTGTGAAGGTAGCGGCAAAGCTTTATTGAAAGGGGTATGGGCTGGAGTAATTGATACGGTTGGTGGGGAAATTCTGGCGACAGCCATCAAATCGACGGATCTTCAAGGCATAGTGACATGTTGCGGCAATGTAGCTTCCCCGGAATTGCCCATAAATGTTTTTCCTTTTATCTTGCGCGGTGTTTCGCTGGTTGGGATAGATTCGCAAAATTGTCCTATGGCACAAAGAAAAAAAGTGTGGCAGAAGTTGGCTAACGAATGGAAACCAATACATTTGAATGAACTTTGTCGTGAAGTCGGCCTTGATGATCTTGATCGTGAAATCGAACTGATTCTTCGGGGTGGGCAGAAGGGGAGGGTACTTGTCAGAATGAAGCCTTAGGTGCGCCGTCATCATCAACTTCCGGTTGCTGGAGATATGCAGGGGATGCAGTTGCATGATGAGAAATTCAGTTGACGGTGACGGGATATGTCGATCTCGGAAAGATCGTAATCGAAAAACAGGAAAATCTTATGAATAGAACTGGTTTTGTTTATGATGAAAGATATTTGCTGCACCTTACGGGGGGCTACCATCCAGAATCTCCTGAACGGTTGAAGGCGATCTACAAGAGGCTTGAGGATTCCGGGGTGCTGGAGAAATTGACGCGTATTGAGGCAGTAAAGGCGAATCAGCGATGGATAGAGGCAGTCCATAAAATCCACTATATCATGCGCTTCGATGAGGCCTGCATCTCCGGGTTAAACGAATTCGAGCACCCCGATAACGGCATATGTCGAGACAGCTATGATACGGCGTTTCTTGCCGTCGGTGGTGTGCTTAAAGCCATTGATGCGGTTATGAAAGGTGAAGTTGACAATGTTTTTTGTGCAGTACGACCACCGGGGCATCATGCTGAGGTCGACAAACCCATGGGGTTTTGCTATTTCAACAATGTGGCGATCGGGGCGAGGTATCTGCAGAAGGAATATGGAATCAAAAGAGTGGGAATAATCGATTTTGATGTGCATCACGGTAACGGCACCCAGCACATTTTTGATTGTGATCCTACGGTATTTTATTATTCCATTCATGAACATCCCTCATTTGCCTACCCGGGAACCGGCAGGGAATTTGAAGCGGGACTTGCTGAAGGCGAAGGGTATACGGTGAACTCCCCGGTTCTCCCCGGACGAGGAGATGATGAGTACAAGCGATTGATCATGCAGGATTTGGTTCCCGCCTTTAAGAAATTCAACCCGGAATTCATTTTACTTTCGGCGGGTTTTGATGCCCATGAAAGCGATATGATGTCAGGGACCAATCTTTCCACCGAGGGCTACGATTTTATTTCAGAAGTGATAATGAATCTGGTCAAGCGGTGTACGGGCGGCCGCGTTGTTTCCGTTCTTGAGGGTGGTTATAATCTTGATATTATGCCTCTTTTGGTGGAGAATCATATCAGGTTTCTGGCCGATCTCAAGTAACACTCGCACGCTCCAACTTTTATCCTGTAAGGTATGAAACTATTAAAGAAATATTGGAGGTTATATGTTTGTAAGTGAGAGAATGGCGAAAAACCTGATTACGGCTGGACCGGACATGACCATATTTGAGGCAAAAACCATAATGGCAGAAAAGGGATTTCGCCATTTGCCGATCGTTGACAGCGCCGGAAAACTCATTGGTATCGTCAGCGATCGTGACATTCGCGCCGCCATGCCTTCAACCCTTATGAAGAAAGCGGATTATGAAATCACCCTGGCAACGATTATGAATTTTCCTGTTGGCGATATCATGACCAAAAATCCCTTGACCATTTATGCATACTATACCATCCAGGATAGCTTGTTGATGATGCAGAAAAAGAAGGTCGGAGCCTTGCCGGTAATCGATCAGGAAGGATATCTGAAGGGCCTTCTTTCCGTCCGCGACCTGTTGAGGTCCTTTGTCAGTGTCTTGAATATCGATGAGCCCGGTTGCCTGTTGTGCATTGTTGTCAATGCCAAAGAGAAGACGGGCCAGATGAAAAAAATTGTCGATATTATTACGGAAGAAAAGATTGCTATGGGCAGTGTGCTGGTCGCCAGGGCCTGGGACAACAATAAGCGGGCAATTTTCCCCTATCTGCTGACCAACAATATCATAAATGTGAAGAAGAAACTCATAGAGAATGGCTTTGAGTTGATAGATCCGATGCAATGGTATCTTGATCATCAACAGCCGCAATAGGCTGAATAACCTAAGTCGCACAGCAGCAATGGCAGAACAGATTCGCGGTGCGATTGGGGGTCTCATGGGCAGGTCGGATCGCACCGCGCAATTACATTCTGGCTATTTTGCTTACCGCCGATGAAACCGCGATGTCACCGCTTCCCGTATAACTTTCATGGTTTTTCTCGATGTGGGAAAGTTGGTAGAGATAATTCACCATCATTCCTGCCGATTGTCCAATGCCTTTTTCGGAAAGGTCCGCCGCCCAGTTGATCCGTTCTATTTTGGCACCATTCGACAGATGGAAATGGCTGACCCTATCAAACGCCTGCCGGTCTTTCTTGGCGGATAGAAGATATTTGGCGCAGAGCCGCATGAGGATCGGTTTCAAGGCAGACGGAGATTCTTTTGTCAGGTGTTCTTTGAGGTCGCCTAGGGCAGCAAGGAAGAATTCTTTTACATCCGTATCTCCGGCCATTTCCTTGAGGGTTTTCAGTTGGCGTTCGGAGAAGATTATTTCCTCAGGATGTTTGCGGAGATAGGTAAGGAATCCTGGAATTGGCGACAGTGTGGAAAATGTCTTGAGGTTCGGCAGCTTGGCACTCAGGTCCTTGACCACATTTTTAATCAGGAAATTGCCGAACCCGACGCCGGCAAGACCGGCCTGGCAATTGGAGATGGAGTAAAATATCGCACAATCGGCCTGATGCGGCGGCAGCGATGGTTTGCTTTCATCGAGCAGATCGTGAATGTTCGCGGCAATTCCATAGACCAGTGCAACTTCGACAAAGATAAGCGGTTCTTGTGGCATGCGTGGATGAAAATAGGCGAAGCAGCGTCTATCTTCCCGCAACCGATTCTTTAAGTCCTGCCACGATCTGATGGCGTGGACCGCCTCATACTTGATCAATTTTTCAAGAAGTGTCGCCGAGGTTTCCCAGGTGATGCGTTGCAGGTCGAGAAAACCGACATCGAACCAGGAAGAAAGGAGGCCAAGGATATCTTGGTCAAGAGATTTGAGCGCCGAATCGGCGGCGGTAAGTGGCAGAAGCTCTGCCCGGAGGTCGACCAGGAATTTCACCCCCTCCTGCAGTCCATTGAATTGGCGAAGGAGTTGGGTTCGGGGAGGAATAAGGAGATTGCGTAATGCATGGTTCTTTTGTCGCCTATCCTCCTGGTCGGAATCTTGTGAGCGTGCGGCAATAGCTGCCTCAACTGCCTCGTTGTTGACATCGTATTCCCTGGCCAGCAATTCGAGAAAACGTTTCCGACCTTGGGGATTAAGGACGAGATAGGTCTCACCCAGTTCTGCTGCCCTGGTCCTTGCGGAAACTTCACCGCCTCGGCCCTCCAGGCAGGCATCGATCCTTGCGCGCAGTTTTTGCAGATCCCCGTCCGGGAGGTTGGCATCCACGGAATTTTTCAGGGTCGCCTGGTCGCCAAGAGGCCATATCAGGCGTATCCGGCGTAATGTTCTGTCCCATAAGGGTTCATCACGTTCAAGCATGAAATCTCCTGCAGAAATAACGAAGAGGAAGGTCGGTCTCCGGTACTTTTTTCCTAGGCAAAAGGATTGCACCTGAGCTAACGATATTCTATCATTAGCTGGAAATAAGCACAATTGCGAAAAAAGGGTAGTGAGCTATCGATACTCACTTCTATGAACGTGACAGGCAACCGTTATACATATCATCAAGACATGAAAAGAAAACTGAAAGCATTGCATATCCCTTTCCTGGTCATGACCATGGCATTTACCAGTGTAATTGCGCAAACCAGGGAGCAGCTGACAAAGGATGCCGAGAGTGGGCAGGTGGCAGCACAAGTGAGTTTGGCCCAGATGTATCTGGAGGGGGTTGATGGCGAAAAGAATAGAGAGGAGGCCTTTCGCTGGTTCTTAAAGGCCGCCCGAACCGGTGATAGAGAGGCTCAAGGCAAAGTGTCCAATATGTATTCTCTTGGAGAAGGTGTTGAAAAAGACCCAAAAAAATCGTTTTTCTGGACCAAAAAGTCTGCTGATTTAGGAGTGGCCAGTGCACAGTACAATCTCGCGGTGATGTATGATAATGCTACTGGTACTGAAAAATCTGGAAATTCTTTGCCGGACCAGCCCAGAGGTATGTATGTCTGATCTGTCAAACTGAAGCGAGAGTTGCGTGGTTCTGTGAGCAAATTGCCCGAATTATCTTTGTCGTTTCAAACCAGCCGTACAGGAATGGGTGGGTGTTTAACCCTGAATATCTCTCATCAAAAGGATAAGCAAAAATCATTTCTTCCAATTTTGCCTAAAAAAGTCGTCGAGGAAGCTCTTACGCCAGCCATCGGTTTGGCGGAGCTGCTGCGCCGCCGCGGCTTTTTTGGCGTTAAGCGTGGTTACCAGTAATTTCAACTCCGAGCCATTACCCAGCAATCCCGGCGCAATGCCCAGCAATCCGGCTTTGAGATTTATCAGATTATTGAGTTTTTCCAGGGCCTCCCGGTCGGTTTGACTGAGCCTAGTTGGCCGCTCGAGGACAGGGTAGGTAGCTACAGGCTGTCCGAGGGTGGTTTCGATAATGGCGGCGACAATCTTCCCGTATTTTGCGGTGCCATTGTCGGAAAGACCGCATTGTAATTTTTGTTCTTCAAGGGTCGTAGGTTTTTGTTTGGCAAGCTCGACCAGGAGTGCGTCCTTGATCACATGCCCGCGGGGTCGATCAATTTTTTTAGCCATGCCGTCACGCCACGTCGAAAGGTTCTTGAGGATGGCTAGGCCCGGTTGGTCAAGGGCATTGCTGCCTCTGATTTTCATATACCGTTGGTCGGCTGGTGGTCCGCTGTAGGTGGCAGGATTGTTGAGTAAATTGAGTTCTTCCTGCAGCCATGATTTAATTTTTGGGCCGATGATTCGAGTGAGAAGGAGGATTCTTACGGCGCGCAGGTAGCGGACGTCGTCAAGGGCATAGCGAACTTGCTCGTCGGTCAGTGGACGTTGGCACCAGTTGGTGCGGGTTTCGTCCTTTGCCAGGTCAATATCGAGCAGCTCTTTCACTAAGTTGCTGAGGGAGAGAGTTGCCGGAAGGTTGGAGAAGCCGGCTGCAAGACGGGTGTCAAAAATATTTTGGGGTGTGGCACCGGTGGCCCTTTGGAGAATCGCCAAATCTTGAGGCGCATCGTGGAGAATTTTAATCACCCCTCGGTCGGCTAGCAGTTGCCCGAGGGCCTGGAGATTTTTGATGGCGAGAGGGTCTATCAGATAACAATCTTCATCGGACAGCGCTATTTGAATGAGCCCAAGCTGCGGATAATATGTCCTTTCCCAGACAAATTCGGTGTCTAGTGCAACGGCATCTGTTTGTTTAGCGCGGGCAACGAGAATTTCTAAATCGGCCTCGTTTTGAATAAGGGTGTTGAGCTTTTCCATGGTATTGTATGATTGGTAGTGAGAGCGAAGAAAATCGTTTTTGTTCTTGTTTGCTATGGTAATTATTACTGATGTGACCATTTGCAATTCGTGATCCGATCCCGGTAACGTAATGTATAAAAAGACACAATGGACGGGAAAAAACAAGAAATATTCTTCTTTTAAGGTGTTTATTTAAATTATTTTTTATATTATTGCCGGGAATCTGCAGTCACATGCCGGATCCTTGGAGGGAGAATGCTGGTTTATATCTTAAAACGGTTTTTTTTGATGATTCCGACCCTCTTCGGGGTGATGGTGATCACCTTCACAATTACTCAATTCGTTCCGGGTGGTCCGGTCGAAAAAATGATCGCCCAGATTGAGGGATTCAACAAGGGCAGCGGCGAGGTGCGGGCTGAATCGTCGGGGATGTATCGTGGGGATTCCGGGCTTGATAGCGAGAAAATCGCCCAGTTAAAAAAACTCTATGGCTTTGATCAGCCACCGATTGCGCGGTTTTTTTCGATGATGAAAAGCTATGTGGTTTTTGATTTCGGCACCTCTTACTATTATCACCAAAGTGTATTTGACCTCGTTGTTTCGCGAATGCCGGTTTCCATGTCCCTCGGATTGTGGAGCTTCTTTATTGTCTATGGGGTTTGTATCCCTCTGGGTATCAGGAAGGCTGTGACCGACGGCTCGCGCTTTGATCTTGTCAGTTCAACGGTCATCCTTGTTGGCTATGCCATTCCCGGTTTTGTCCTGGGGGTTGTGCTGGTCGTCCTTTTTGGCGGCGGCAGTTTCTGGTCGGTTTTTCCTCTTCGCGGTCTCGTTTCCGATAACTGGAGTGAGCTGAGCACGGCAATGCAGGTTCTCGATTATCTTTGGCATATGGTACTGCCGGTTACCGCGGGTGCAGTTGGCAGTCTTGCTGTAATGACCATGCTTACCAAAAACTCATTTCTTGAAGAGATCCGCAAAAACTATGTGCTGACCGCTCGTGCCAAAGGTCTTACAGAACAGCAGGTATTGTATAAGCATGTGTTTAAAAATGGCATTATTCCTATAATAACCGGTTTCCCAGGCTATTTTATTGCCTCTTTCTTTACCGGCAGTCTGTTGATCGAGACGATTTTCTCACTGCAAGGTATGGGCTTACTTGCCTATGAATCGGTTTTGAATCGTGACTATCCGGTGGTGCTAGGCACCCTCTACTTCTTTACCGTTATAGGCCTTATATCGAGATTGCTGTCGGATTTGAGTTATGTGCTCGTTGATCCCCGTATCAGTTTTGAGAGTGTCGATGCCTAGTTCGCGCCCGGGAAAAAGGATGCAATCAGCCGTGGCTAAACGCCGGGATAAAACCTGGCAGCGCTTCAAGAGAAACAAGCGAGGCTATTACAGTCTTATCTTTTTCATGATCCTTTTTGCTCTTTGCCTGGCTGCGGAGATTATCAGTAACGATGTGCCCCTGGTCATTGGTTATGAAGGAAAGGTCTATTTGCCAATTTTTGTTTCCTATCCGGAAACCACGTTCGGCGGAGAATTCGAAACGGAGACTGATTATAAAGGCCCGTTCATGATGGAGAGGTTGAGACAGCCCGGCAACTGGATTGTTTTTCCCTTGAATAAGCACAGTTATAATACCATTAACCAAGAGATCTCCGGACCGGTGCCATCACCACCGACGCGGGACAATCTGCTCGGTACCGATGATCGCGGTCGAGATGTCCTGGCGCGAATAATCTACGGTTTTCGCTTGAGCGTACTTTTTGGACTGGCGCTTACACTTGTCGGGACCGCAGTTGGCATTGTTGCCGGCGCTGTCCAGGGCTATTTTGGAGGTCGCATCGACCTTTTGATGCAGCGATTCATTGAGATTTGGGGTTCCATGCCGGAGCTCTATCTGCTGATAATTTTTGCCTCAATTTTCAAACCCAGCTTTTTATTGTTATTGATGTTGTTGTCTCTGTTCAGCTGGATGGGATTGTCGGATTATGTGCGGGCGGAATTTTTGAAGGGAAGAAACCTTGATTACGTCCTGGCCGCTAAGGCCTTAGGTGTTGGCAATGTGACGATCATGTGGCGGCACCTCCTCCCAAACGGCATGACCCCGGTAATCACCTTCCTCCCGTTTCGAGTTTCTGCGGCTATCCTCGCTCTCACCAGCCTTGACTTTCTGGGACTGGGGGTTCCTCCCTCCACCCCGAGTCTCGGGGAACTGCTCGCCCAGGGGAAAGCCAACCTTGAGGCATGGTGGCTTTCGCTTGCCGCTTTTTCGGTTTTGGTTGGTACCCTTGTTCTGCTTATTTTTATTGGTGAAGCTTTGCGAGACACCTTGGATCCAAGGAAAAATTGACAACGGCAATCGCTTCGAGAGATAAATTGGTCCAGCAAAACAGTGAAAATCGCATGTCTCTTAAGATAATGACCGGAAGCAATACGTTGTCTTTGCACAGGGCGGCTACATTTCCCTGCCGTTTTCCTGTCTGTTAACAATTTCCAGCCATTGACTTATTGAAAAGCAAAGAATATGGTAAAGTCCATCTGTTGGGGTGGTGCTTCCAGCTTTCTCCCCCGCTTATTTCATTTTTTGTATTGGCGTTGTGGAACGCCACCGTTATGAATGGTAATCCCATAGTAAATCTTGGCAATACCGGGTTGTACATTGTCACCGATCTCGGCAAGATGGCGATATTTCTGCTGAAGTCTCTTCGTGGAACTTTCCGACAGCCTTTTAGGTTGAGAGAGCTTATTCGTCAGGTGCATTTCATCGGCGTTGGTTCTTTGGCGGTAATTTTTTTTACTGCCGCTTCCACCGGTATGGTCCTTGGGTTGCAGGGATATTATTCGTTGAATAAATTTGGTGCAGCGGGGATGCTTGGATCGGCGGTTTCATTGACACTCATTATGGAGCTTGGACCGGTTCTTACTGCTTTGATGGTGGCCGGAAGGGCCGGTTCCGCTATGTGCGCGGAACTGGGAATCATGAGAATATCCGAGCAGATCGATGCACTTGATTGCATGGCAATAGACCCTTTTCGCTATTTAATTACTCCCAAATTTCTCGCCACTCTTATTTCAGTCCCCTTGCTGACGGCGGTGTTTGATGTGGTGGGTATAGCCGGTGGTTATGTGGCTGGAGTCGGGCTCATGGATGTCAGCCCCGGTAGTTATATTCAGGGAATGCAGAGCAGTGTAACCAATCATGACATTCAACTGGGGATAATTAAATCGTTTGTCTTTGCTTTGCTTGTTGTTTGGATCTGCACTGGGCGCGGTTTTTTTGTCCGGGAGATTCGTGGCGCCGGCTTTGGCGCGGAAAGTGTCAGCCGGGTAACGACCCAGGCTGTTGTCCTCTCGTCGATTTCTGTTTTGGTATTTGATTATCTCCTGACTGCGGTGCTGCTCTAATGTCATCAGCCATTCTCTTTCGTGATGTTGTAAAGACCTTTAAAAAGACAAGTGGTGGATCGCAAACGGTTCTCAACCGAGTGAGTTTTTCCATTCCCGCCGGAAAAACCACAGTTATAGCCGGTGGCAGTGGTCAGGGCAAAAGCGTAACCTTAAAACTTGTTCTCGGTTTGATGCAGGTCGATTCGGGACAGGTGTTTGTCCACGATCAGGATATTACCCGGGCTCGCGGCCGGGATTTGGAACGGCTACGCAGCCAATTTGGGGTTTTATTTCAGGGTTCGGCCCTCTTTGATTCCCTAACGGTTTTTGAGAATGTTGCTTTACCCTTGCGGGAGCGGACCGATAAAAGCGAAAAGGAAATTCGAGTCCTCGTTGAAGCCTCTCTGGCGCAGTTTGAACTTGTCGGGCATGAGGAAAAATATCCGGCCCAATTGAGCGGCGGAATGCAGAAAAGAGTGGGGTTGGCGAGGGCTATGCGGCTGGAGCCGAGTATTATGCTCTTTGATGAGCCGACCACCGGTCTTGATCCGGTAATGACCCGGGAAATATATCATCTCTTTGCCAGGACCCAGGCTGCATTCGGATTTACTTCGGTGATTGTTAGCCATGATATTCCAAAGATTTTCAATCTGGCGGATCAGGTCGTGATACTCAATAACGGGGTAATGGACGTTTTTACCAGTCCTGAAGCAATTCAATGGTCGGAAAAACCACATATTCAAGAGTTTGTCAAAATGACGATGGGAGACATCTATCAAAGTCACCTGGTGGAAAAATGAAACAAAACACATTAGAGTTGGCAGTCGGTTTATTTATGCTTGTCGGTTTTGGGGCCTTTGTGTACCTGGCGTTACAATTAGGCGAGGTTCCTTTTCTCCGTCAGGGAAGCACCTATGTTCTCAAGGCTGAATTCGACAATGTGGCCGGTATAAAAAAAGGTGCGGTGATACAGGTAGCCGGGGTCACTGTCGGTGAGGTTGCCGAGGTTGCCTTGAGCGCTACGGAAGCGGCCTTGCTTTCTCTTCGCATCGAAAAGTCCTTAAAGGTACCCGTTGATTCGATTGCTTCGGTTAAATCCCAGGGTATAATTGGCGACAAATACATCCAGCTGAATCTTGGTGGCGATGAAAAAAAATTTAATCCCGGGGAAATTATTAGGGAAACAGAGTCTTCTGTCGATTTGGAATCATTGATCAGTAAATTCGCCTTCGGCAGCGCTAAATAATGGTCCTAGTTTTCTAATGGTCCTGGTTTTCGACCTATCGCAAACAAATCTATCTGTGTTCAATGGCATCATGAAAAGTATATATCTTGTGTTGATTGCGGTGTTCTTTTCGATCGGTAGTAATTTGCAGGCGGCCGAGGAGAGGGGGCCAACCGCTGATTTGCAACCGATTCTTCAGGATTTGACATCTGTTTTGGCAGACAATAGCTTGAAAGGTGATGAGCACCGCACCAAGCGACGGGACAAGATAATGTCCCTCAGTAAGCATGGTTTTGACTTTCGAGAGATGTCTAAACGAGTCCTTGGTAAAACCTGGCAAGATATTAATGATAAGGAGCGCGACAATTTCACCACGCTTATGACCAAACTTTTAGAAAATGTCTATATCGGTAAACTTGAAAGCTATTCAGGGCAGACTATAGAATATTCCGGAGAGACCATTAAAGAAAACAGAGGACAAGTATCTGTCCTCTTGGACAACGCCGGAGTGAAAATTCCCATTCACTATATTATGAGAAAAACCGACACCAGGTGGATGGTATATGATATTAATATAGAAGGGGTAAGTTTGGTGAGAAACTATCAGGAGCAGTTTAAAGCCATCGTTCGCAAAGATAATTATGAAGGATTGGTCAAGGTCTTGGAAGAAAAAATCAGTTCGTTTTCCACGGAATTGAAATAGGCAGACAATGGTGGAATATAGCTCTCAGCTACATGAGGAGTGTTTTGCTTTTGTCGATATGGCGGAGGCCTTGGCATTATTCTGTGCCATGGAACTTGTCGAAATTAAAGCCGATACTCAACTTTATGCTGAAAATGATGCCGCAAGTTGCATGTATGTAGTTATTTCAGGAAGAATAGCGGTGCAGAAGCAAACCGGATTTGGCAATCGGATGCAGGTGGTGGCCCTGCTAGACCCCGGTGCACCTTTTGGCGAAAGTGGCCTGTTGACTGTCCAATCTCGTGGGGCAACGCTTAAGGCTGTTGTTGATTCGCGTTTACTTTTATTATCCCGAAATTCATTTGCCGAAATTACCATAAATAACCCCTCTCTTGCCGTAAAAGTGCTCACATGGCTGATGGGTAGACTTGCCTTGAGATTGAAGAAAAGCTCTGAACGTCTCGCCCATGTGCTGTGAAATGAATTGATGTGAGCGACATATTATGGTAATGTTTCCGCCCCGGGCATGACGGAAATATTCGCATTTCTGGATTGCTTCCAGATAGAATTTCTCTTCCTCGCCATTTTTTCTCTAGCCAATCTTCGATAAATTGTTTATTTTTCCTTTTTTTTATTTTTCTATCAGTTGTAGATTTCGAGTGTGTTTCTAAGTTATGAGATTGCTTTTTGACGATATTACTGGAAAATCTAACCGGTATTCGATCACAGACAGCCACTGGTTTCCTTCTCTTGAGGAATGTTCAGTCATTGTTGCAACAGCCTCTCTCAGTGTTTCTCGACAAGATCATGAAACGCTCATTCTTGAGGGGGAAATTAAATGCAGATGCAAGGTTAAATGTGACAGGTGTGGCGAGTCGTACGAAGAGAATCTGCAGAGTGAGTTTATCTATCTGGCCACGACCAGAGGAGAAGATAGAGGAGAGGTAACCGAGCAGGAGTGCAGTGATGGTGACGCTCTCACCCTCTATCTTACGGAGCCGATAATAGAAGTTGGTGAAATTTTAAGAGAACAGGCTTGGTTGACTGTTCCGCAGAAAAAAGTGTGCTGTGAGGATTGCAAAGGTATCTGTGCCGGTTGCGGTGTTGTTTTACACAAGGAATCCTGCCGCTGTGAATCGGAGATGTGCGATTCGCCCTTTGCTGTGCTTAAAAAAATGAAGAACAATTAAAAAACTTTTCAAGGGTATGATACATACCTGTTTTGGAGGATACAATGGCTTTACCTAAAAGACGACATTCACATTCCCGTACCCGACTTCGGCGTTCCCATGATGCCCTGACTGCGCCCGGCCTGTCACTTTGTAGTGATTGCGGCGAGCCAAAAGAGCCACATCGTTTATGCAGCAGTTGTGGCAAATATAAAGGTAGAACTGTTTTTGTTCTTGACACAGAAATAGCGTAGGAGAAAGCTGTGCAAATAGCCCTGGATGCCATGGCAGGGGATCATGGCCATGAGGAATTGATTGCCGGGGCACTGCTGGCCGTCGAACAGGCGGGACTTGGCGTGAGTTTGGTGGGAGATGAGAAGCTTCTCCAAAAGCACCTCGAAATCCTCGCTCCAAACAAAAAAGCAGCAGGGTTAGTGAAGATTGTTCATTCGTCACAAGTTATTGAAATGAATGAGCATCCAGTCGATGCTGTGCGAAAAAAGAAGGACGCTTCGGTGATGGTCGCATTTGACCTTGTCCGCCGCGGTGAAGCCGACGCCGCAGTCAGTGCAGGGAATTCCGGTGCGACTATGGCTGCGGCGATGCGAAAACTTGGCCGCTTGAGTTCCATATCCCGTCCTGGGATTGCATCTATTTTTCCTACTCTGAAAAAACCGGTAGTGCTTATGGACATCGGCGCCAATGTCGATTGCCGACCTCAGCATCTTCTGCAGTTTGCGATTATGGCTTCAGCCTTTTCCAGAGTTATTGATATCGCTAACCCGCGAGTAGGCCTTTTGACTATCGGTGAGGAGACCGGAAAGGGTAACAGTCTGATAAAGGAGACATATCCTCTTCTTGAACAGAGTTCCTTGAATTTTATCGGTAATGTCGAAGGCCGTGATGTTTTTCAAGGCAATGTTGACGTTATCGTCTGTGATGGCTTTGTCGGCAATATTTGCTTGAAGGTCAGTGAAGGGTTGGCGGAAGCTGCCATGCTGATGCTTCGAGATGAAATCTTGAAATCATTTTCCGCAAAAATTGGATATTTTCTGGCGAGACACGCGTTTAAAGCCTTTAGAAAACGTGTCGATTATGCGGAATATGGTGGGGCACCGCTGCTCGGCGTTGACGGAGTTGGTATAATCTGCCACGGCAAATCAAGTGCACAAGCAATTAAGAATGCAATTCTTGAAGCGGCAAAAATGGTCAAACGCAATATTAACCAGGATATTGTTGAAAGCCTTGCTGCCAGTAAGCATGTGGTAGAACTGGAGAACTGATGGGGACCGTTGTTTTAGGCACAGGATCTTGTTTACCAGAGAGAATCCTCACCAATGTCGAACTTGAAACCATTGTCGATACGAGTGCTGAGTGGATTAAGACAAGAACCGGCATTGAAAGTCGACACATCGGGGGGCAGGGGGAACAAACCTATCAATTGGCAGCCAATGCAGCGAAAAAAGCTTTGACTGCAGCCGGAGTGTCGGCCAAGGAGTTGGGGCTTATTGTAGTCGGAACCATCAGCTCGCACATGCTTATGCCCTCTAGTGCCTGTTTCGTGCAGAGTGAAATTGGTGCGGAAAATGCCTTTGCCTATGATCTCAATGCCGCCTGCTCAGGCTTTCTTTTTGGTTTAGATCTCGCCGATAAATATATTCGAGCAGATCACTCGATGAAGGTCCTGGTGATCGGTGCGGAAACCCTTTCGGGCCGGTTGAACTGGCAAGATAGAAACACCTGCATTCTCTTTGGCGATGGTGCGGGCGCGGCCGTCTTCGGCCACTCTGATTCCGATCGTGGAGTTATAGGTTCTAATCTTCGATCCGATGGCAGTTTGTGGGATCTTCTCTTTATGCATGCCCCGGAAAGCCTCAACCCTGATCTCCTTGTCGCTGACAACAAGGGGGCTTATATTCAAATGGAAGGGCGTGAGGTGTTTAAACATGCGGTGCGAGCGATGGAGGATGCAGTCCGCGGCCTACTTCAAAAGCAACACATTGATATCAATGCCATAAATTTTGTTATACCGCACCAGGCAAATATGCGAATTCTTAATAATCTGATAGAGCGCCTTGACCTACCACGGAGTAAGGTATTTATAAACGTATCCAAGTATGGTAATACATCTGCTGCCTCGATTCCCATCGCTCTTGATGAAGCAAATCGCAAAAGTTTGATGGCACAAGGTGACACTGTTTTATTTTGTTCCTTTGGCGGCGGTTTCACTTGGGGAGCAACCTTGATTAAGTGGTAAATTGGAGATATGAGTATGGATTATTTCTTGTCGGAAGAACAACAGATGATTGTCGATACTGCGCGGCAACTTACTGATGAACGAATTATTCCCAATCGTGCCGAACTTGATGAAAAACATCAGTTTCCAAGGCAAATTCTCAACGAGATGGCACGCGCTGACCTCTTTGGAGTCCCGATCCCAGAAGAGTACGGCGGCCTTGGTGGAGGATGCTTTGATATTGTTCTGACGGTTGAGCAATTGGGGCGAGGGTGTATAGGGGTCGGTACGGCCTTTTCAGCAAATTTTCTTGGGGTCTATCCAATAATTCTGGCCGGTACGCCGGAGATGAAACAGAAGTATCTGCCTGATGTCGCCTCCGGAAAAAAATTTGGCGCCTTTGGTTTGACCGAGGCAAATGCCGGGTCGGATGCCTCAGGTATTCAGACAACTGCGGTGCTGGATGGTGACTACTGGGTGCTGAACGGCACAAAGCAGTGGATTACTAACGGTGGAGAAGCGCAGATCTATACGATAGTGGCGATCACCGATCGTAGTCGCGGTCCCCGGGGAGCTTCTTTGTTTGTGGTTGAAGAGGGAGATCCAGGTTTCAGCTGCGGGCCTAAGGAAAAAAAGATGGGTATCAGGGCATCATCAACAACTGAGCTTATCTTTAAGGATTGCCGGATTCCTAAGGATCGGATGATCGGTCGTCCTGGAACCGGTTTTATTACGGTTATGAAGACTCTGGATCTATCGCGTCCGGGAATCGCCGCGTTAGGGGTGGGGTTGGCACAGGGCGCTCTTGATGAGGCTGTTAAATATGCCAAGCAACGCCAGCAGTTCGGCAAACCGATCATTGCCTTCCAGGCGGTGCAGCATATGCTCGCTGACATGGCTATAGGTATTGAATCGGCACGGGCTCTCGTCTATGCCGCCGCTAAACACATCCAGGAACATCCAAAAGATATGTCGAAGGCTTCTTCAATCTGCAAGGTATACGCCACAGATGTAGCAATGAAAGTTACAACTGATGCCGTACAGGTAATGGGGGGCTATGGCTACATGTGTGAATATCCTGTCGAGAAGATGATGCGGGATGCCAAGATCCTGCAAATCTATGAGGGCACCAATCAGATTCAGAGAAATGTTATCGGCCAGGAGCTGAATAAAGAATATTCATAAAAGACAGTACATTTTCCAGGAAATTCAATAGCATTCTCAATGGAGAATTCCGTGGTTTTGTACAAATGCAGGTTGTTGAATGAAGATTATTGTATGTATTAAGCAGGTTCCGGATGCCAAGGATGTACGCCTTGATCCGATTACCAACACATTGGCGCGCGAGGGAGTGCAGTCGATCATGAATCCCTACGATCAGTATGCCGTGGAAGAGGCTGTGCGCCTGAAGGAAAAGTGTGGTGGGGAAGTGATCGTAATTTCCATGGGCCCGCCTCAAGCGGAAGAGATACTCCGGCAGGCCATAAGCTGTGGGGCTGATAACGCCATTCTTATCTCCGACCGTTCGTTTGCCGGTGCCGATACCTGGGCGACCGCCTATACTCTCGAACATGCCATAAAAAAAATCGGTAACTTTGATCTCATAGTATGTGGTAAGCAGGCGATTGATGGTGATACCGCGCAAGTAGGTCCGGGTCTTGCCACTCGACTTGATATTCCTTATATCACATGTGTGCAGAAAATTCGTGAGGCAACCGAGAGTGGACTCATTGCGGAAAGGATGATGGATGATGGATTTGATGTTGTTGCCGTTGATTATCCTGCACTTCTTTCGGTCGTGAAGGACATCAATGAGCCTCGGGTTCCCTCGATTAAAGGGAAAATGAAGGCGAAAAAGGCAGAGATCGTCAAATTCAATGCGCAAACCATCGAGGCCGATCCTGCCTGCATTGGTTTACCCGGTTCACCTACCAAAGTTGTCAATGTATTTCCCCCGTCGGCCAGGGGAGGGCGATCAGTATTGACAGGCACTCTTGATGAACAGATCGACCAGCTTGTTGAAAAGCTGTTGCCGTATCTGTAATGGAGCAGGGAAGTTCTATGTTGAAAGTGAGTAAAGAGCTGTGCATTGGCTGCGGGATATGCGCTGACAATTGTCCCTTTGCAGCAATAACAATCGAAGACGGTTTGGCCGTGGTTGGTGAGTCCTGCAACCTCTGTGGGGCCTGTGTGGAGAGTTGCGATGTCGGGGCTCTCACCCTTGATGTTGGCGGCAGAAAGGCCCAAGAGGATTTGTCCGCCTGGTCGGGTATTTCGGTATTCTGCGAGTACCGAGGTGGAGAGCTAGCACCGGTTTCTCTTGAACTTTTAGGTATAGGGCGAAAACTCGCCGATATAAGAGGGGTAAAGTTAAGTGCGATTCTCCTTGGTTTTGAAACCAAAGAGACTGCCACACTCCTTATCGGTCATGGTGCTGATGCCGTCGTCCTCGTCGACCATGAAGCCTTACGAGATTTCAGGGATGACTGCTACTCGGCGGTGTTTACGTATCTGGTTCAGCAATATCGCCCGGAAATTGTCTTGGCCGGGGCTACTGCCATTGGTCGGTCATTTATCCCAGCTGTGGCAACTGCGCTCAATACCGGTCTTACCGCTGACTGCACTAAACTTGAAATCCGCGATCTGAACGGCGTTCTTTTACAAACACGACCTGCCTTTGGTGGCAATATTATGGCGACTATTGTTTGCGAGTCATCAAGACCCCAGATGGCAACAGTGAGGTCGAAGGTGATGAAAGCCTTGGATTTCAATGCGGATCGTAAAGGTGAAGTGATTATTGTGCAACCACCGGCCGATCTCATGAAAAGTAGGGTGAAAATACTCGAGTCGGTTGTCGGTGAGGCGTCTAAAGTAAATATCCAAGATGCTGATATCCTGGTGTCCGGTGGACGCGGCCTTGAAACCGCCAAGGGTTTTGAACTCATCAAAAAGCTTGCTGACACCTTGGGAGCAAAAGTTTCCGCCTCCAGAGCGGCAGTTGATGCCGGGTGGATTCCCTACCCCCATCAAGTCGGGCAGACAGGAAAGACGGTTGCTCCCAAACTGTATATTGCCTGTGGAATTTCCGGCGCTGTACAACACGTTGCCGGCATGCAGTCTGCCGAAACCATTGTGGCCATTAACCGGGACGAGCATGCTACTATTTTCAATGTTGCCGATTATGGATTAGTTGGTGACCTGTACGAAATTATCCCTAAACTCATTACCAAGCTCGAGGAGCGTCGTTCACTATGAACCTCGTCGGTAAAGTTGCCGTTGTAACAGGAGGAAGCCGGGGAATCGGTCGAGCCATCTGCATTCGTCTGGCCTCAATGGGAGCCTTGGTGTATGTCAATTATGTCAGCCGTTCATCTGCGGCTGAAGAGACCGTAACACTGATTCAGCAGACCGGTGGACGAGCTGAAATCCTTGGCTTTGATGTGGCGGAAAGTGGAGCGGTGCAGAATTCCTTTAAAAGAGTTATTAACGAGGCCGGGACAATCGATATTTTGGTAAATAATGCTGGAATTACCAGAGACGGTCTCATGGCGAGGATGAAAGAAGACGATTGGGACGCAGTTCTTGACACCAATCTTAAAGGGGCATTTTTGTGTGCCAAGGCAGCATCTCGGGAGATGATGAAAAAAAAATGGGGAAGGATCGTTAACATTTCTTCGGTCTCCGGATTTGCCGGCAATCCTGGACAGGTCAATTATTCAGCGGCCAAAGCCGGGATGATAGGGCTGACCAAGGCTATGGCTAGGGAATATGCTTCCCGCAATATCACTGTCAACAGTGTGGCTCCTGGTTATATTGCAACTGAAATGACCGACTTGCTTTCGGATGAGGTTCGGGAGCAGATTAAAAAAGAAATTCCCCTTGCCTCCTTTGGCAAGGCTGAGGATGTGGCTGCGGCTGTGGCGTATCTGGTCTCTGATGACGGATGTTATATCACCGGCCAGACACTCCATATAAATGGTGGGATGTATATGTAGTAGGGCAAATGGAAGAGTTCTCATTAATAAAAAATCAACAATGCATACAGTTTAAAAGAAACTGTGTCTACTTTCAAGAAGGGAGAATGAAAAATGTCGATAGAACAGGAAATGATTGATATAATCGTTGAGCAATTAAGCGTTGAAAAAGAGAAAGTTGTAGCCAATGCTTCTTTTGTCGATGATCTTGGTGCGGATTCACTCGATCTGGTCGAGTTGATTATGGCTATGGAAGAGGGTTTTGATATAGAGATTCCCGATGAGGATGCCGAGGGAATTACCACGGTCCAGGATGCTATTGATTACGTAAAGAAGAAGAAATAGCGTTAAGCCACGGCAAAAGCAGCAATTCTTTGCCCCCGTTTGCACTGCGTTACTGATAAAAAGAAACGAAAAGGAGCAGCTATCGTGAAGCGAAGGGTAGTAGTTACAGGCGTGGGACTGGTGACCCCACTTGGTACCGGAGTTGAGAAAACCTGGCGGAATATTTGTTCGGGAGTCAGTGGTATTGATCTCATTACTCGCTTTGATACCAGTGATTACGGAGTAAAAATTGCTGCTGAAGTGAAGGATTTTATTGCGGAGGATTTTTTTGACAAGAAAGCGATTAAACATCTTGATCTCTTCGTTCAATATGGCCTTGCGGCAGCTAAAATGGCCATGAAAGACAGCGGTCTTATGATAACCAATGAAAATTGTGAGAGAGTCGGAGTCATAACCGGATGTGGCATGGGCGGATTGCCGACCATCGAAAAATACCATCAGATATGTGTAGAAAAGGGCCCCAAAAAAATCACCCCATTTTTTATACCTATGGTCATCCCCAATATGCCTTCCGGACAAATCTCCATGGCCTTGAATGCAAAGGGTCCGAACCTTTGTATGACAACGGCGTGTTCCGCTGGAACACATGCTGTAGGAGAAGCCTACCGACACATCAAGTATGGAATGTGTGACGTGGTCGTCAGTGGGGGGACAGAGGCGGTCATCTGTGGTCTTGGAATTGCAGGATTTTCAGCAATGAAAGCACTTTCAACTCGCAACGAGGACCCAAAGGCTGCATCCCGGCCGTTTGACATGGGGCGCGATGGTTTTGTAATGTCCGAGGGTGCCGGTATGCTTGTTCTTGAGGAATATGACCACGCTGTTGCCAGAGGGGCAAAAATTTACGCAGAGATCTGTGGCTATGGCTTGAGCAGTGACGCGTATCACATTGCAGCCCCACCGGAAAATGGAGAAGGTGGGATGCGAGCGATGCGGATGGCAGTTGAAGATTCTGGAATGGCCCCCAATGATTTCGATTATATTAACGCGCATGGCACGTCGACACCGCTCAATGACAAATGCGAAACGCAGGCAATAAAAACTGTCTTTGGTGAGCATGCCAATACGTTGGCAATCAGTTCCACAAAATCTATGACTGGCCATATGTTGGGAGCGGCTGGAGGGATTGAGGCTGTGTTTACTGCCCTGAGTTTGTATGAGCAGATTGCCCCACCAACCATCAACCTTAGCCAACCCGACCCAGATTGCGATCTCGATTATGTGCCGAATGTAGGGAGAAAAATGAATATTCGTGCGGCACTTTCCAATTCTTTCGGATTTGGTGGTACAAACGCAGTAATAGCTATGAAAAGGTTTACCAATTGACAGGAAATAGGGAGGCCCGAGTGAAGATAGTCGTTGCTGCTGATCACGGTGGCCTGGAATTGAAAGAGCTGATCAAGAGCTCGCTGGTAACGTTTGGCTACGAAGTCGAGGATGTTGGTTGCTACTCAAAAGACGCGGTAGATTATCCTGAGTTTGCTGAGAAAGCTGTCTCGCTCATTTTAAAAAACGAATGTCAAATGGGTATACTGATTTGCGGAACGGGAATAGGTATGTCCATTGCGGCAAACAGATACAGGAGTATCAGAGCCGCCAATTGTTCAAGTGTGTACACGGCGAGGATGAGTAGAGAGCATAATAATGCCAATGTACTTTGTCTTGGAGCTCGGGTTCTTGAGACGGATACAGCTGTCGAAATGGCCCGTGTATGGCTGGAAACCCACTTTTCCGGAGGAAGACACCAGAGAAGGATTTCAAAGTTTAGCGATTGATGATAACCATAAGGATTAACTCCAATAAAGCCGATTTTGCTCATGCGAAATCGGCTTTATTTATTTAATGATTTTTTTCAGCAAGAACACTAATGATCAAAAACATGATTGATAAATGGTAATTGTTCAGTAGAAGGAATACAGTTCGCCGTTGGCGAGGCTAAGCAAAGGTATGCGGTTTCCCATAATGATAGGTTACGATGCTACCTATGCACATTGACTCATGGGGGTTGTAAATATGAAATGCCCGTATTGTGGACATCTTGATAACAGGGTAATTGATTCGCGCCTTAACAAGGATGCAACAATTACTCGAAGAAGAAGGGAGTGTTTAGCATGTAATCAGCGATTCACCACCTATGAACGGCTTGAGGTAATGCTCCCTGTGCTGGTGAAAAAAGATGGTCGCAGAGAACCATGGGATAGGCACAAACTGACGGCCGGCTTGGAAAAGGCATGTGAAAAAAGGTCGGTCAGTCGAGACAAGCTTGACGAATTTGCCGATGAAATTGAACACAAACTCCAGGACTACGGAGCGAAAGAAATCCATTCCAAAGTAGTGGGTCAGTGGGTAATGGAGGGGTTGCCTCGCCTTGATGAAGTGGCATACGTGCGGTTTGCATCGGTATATCGTCAATTTAAGGATGTTAATGAATTTATGGAGGAACTCAAGACTCTTCTCGATTCCAGAGGAAAAAATGAATAGCAAAGAAGATTTGCGTTTCATGCGCCAAGCCATGAAGGAAGCCAAGAGAGGTTTAGGACGGACATCCCCAAATCCTTGTGTGGGAGCAGTCATAGTCAAAGACGGCAGGATTATTGCCAAAGGCTATCATAAGAAAGCTGGAACCCCGCATGCCGAGGTAAATGCAATACGGCAGACAACTGAATCTGTTACTGGAGCAACCATATATGTTACGCTAGAACCGTGCAATCATACAGGAAAAACACCACCATGCACTCGTGCCATAGTCGAGAGCGGAATTTCCCGGGTCGTGGTCGGGATGAAAGATCCCAACCCTCTTGTCAACGGAACAGGCATAGCCTTTCTTGAGAGTTGTGGAGTGACTGTTGCCAGCGGTTTTCTAGAAAAAGAGTGTCGTGAGATGAATGTCGCGTTTATCAAGCATATTACAACTGGCCTTCCCTGGGTGATAATGAAGGCGGGAGTGAGTCTTGATGGTCGATTGAATTATCAACAAGGAAAAAGCGGTTGGATTACCGGGCCGGAATCGGTGCTTGAAGTACATAAACTCCGAAATAGAGTCGATGCCATCCTTGTCGGAGGTCAAACCATAACAATAGACAACCCGTCACTTACGACAAGACTTCCTCGGGGCCAATCAAAAGATCCGGTGCGGATTATCGTCGATAGCCAGTTGTCGACTCCCCGCCATGCGCAGGTGTATAACCTTGATTCTCCGGCACCGACATGGGTATTTCACTCCGAGGATGCCCTTCCAGCGAAAATCACTGATTTTCAGGGTCGGGGTATTCGACTCTTCCCAATTCCACAGAAAAATAGTGGCTTAGACCTTCTCGAAATTCTTAAGATTTTGGGGAAAGAGGGACTTTGCTCTGTTATGGTCGAAGGAGGGGCAAAATTACATGGTGCATTCTTGAATGCGCAACTCTTCGATTGCGCGAATCTGTTCTATGCACCTCTTTTTGCCGGGGACCGAGGGGTGGGTTTGGCTGAAGGGCTTCAGGTGCAGGATCAGCTCAATGCCCCAAAACTTGTGGCGATTCGCTATAAAAAACTCGGTGCTGATATGCTTATTTCCGGCCGGATGGCCTATTCGAAATAGCTGTTACTCTGTAGCAAGTTGTTTATTTTTGGTGCAATCAATGCACAGTTTGCAAAGTTGCTAAAAGTGATGGAGAAGATGATATCATCTTTTTCAAATGATGGGCTATGCGAAATCGTGCATTGTGGTGACAAACGTAAGGCGCGCACCCGTTGTGTAAAACTCTCCTCAGCCTTCCTATACATTGGACAGAGCTGGTGTTGCAGATAATTACTGAGATGTTGAACCTTCTGCGTGATATTCAGCACAGGATGTTTGAGAATGCCAGATATTTCCTGGATTTTTAAATAGTCAGATATGGGGATGTTTTGCCGAAAGGCAAGATCGCGAATGAGGCTGAAGAACCTCCTTTGTTTGTTATCCCCCATTGCAAGATCAGAAAACAGCTGTACCAAGGCAATGCGATCAGAGCTTTCAGGCAATCTTAGCAGTTCCACAACCATTTTTTCCTGGAGTCGTCCGGCATGAATCTCGGCTATTATAATTGGATGTTGCTGCAGAATGTTGGCGAGTTCGTTGATAGTTGCAGTCTTCTTTCGCAATTGCAACCTTTCTAAATACAGTGAAACAATATCTTGAGGATTGAGAAAGCGGGTACAGATCTCGATAAATTTCGCTTTTTCAGCCAAAGATAACGGGTGGAAAAAACTTTGATCGGCCAGCAGAGTATCGAGTAAAACAGTCACTTCGGTGCTTTCCGAAAAAACCAGACACTCTACACTTTCCATCTGCGAATTTGCCAAGGCAAATTGTAGCCGTTTGAAGCCACAGAGAATTTCAAAACTGCCATCTTCCCTAGCTAGAAGGATAGGTGGGTGGATAATGCCTGTCCGGTTGAAAGATTGGAGCAAGGTGTTAGAAATGGTTTGCGAATCCCAAGGATGAAGATTCCACTTGCTGGTGAAGGAAATCTTACTTAATAATATTGTGCAGCCGGAGAGTTTTCTTGAGGACATGTTCAGTCTGTAGATGGACAACCACTTAAAGCATAAAAAACCCTGAGAATGACGAAGCAAACCCAGGGGTTATAAGGATTCGTGAAAAGGATGAGGGATTTACTTAATTAGCTGTTTTCACACTAGGAAGCATTTATCTTTTCTCGCAATATTCCGGATGGCTTAAATGTAACAACTCGCCTGGCATCTAAGGTGAGTTCGTTGCCAGTTTGCGGATTTCGTCCTCTCCGAGCGTTTTTACGTTTCACATTAAATTTCCCGAAGCCACTCAAAAGAAGATCGGAACCATTTATGAGAGAGTCTTTTGATATGCGCAAAAATGCTTCAACCGAATCAGTCGCCTGAGCTTTTGTCAGGCCTTCATGATTCTTATATACCTGCTGGACCAAATCAGCTTTTGTAAGTGTCATAATTCCTCCGGAATTTTCTGTATGAGTGAATACCTTTTTGTAATGATATACTTTCAGAACAGAAAGTCAAATCTAATGCTACGAAAAAGCACCAAAATAATTATAAGATTATCATTTGACGGAGCATATTTGTCAGCAAATGGGTGTGGCAGGTATGGAATAGAATATCCCCTGCTTGGAAAGCCATTACATCATAACACTTGAAAGCTTAAAGATCGGCAGATACATCGCAACGACAATCCCACCTATCATGCCGCCGAGAAAAACCATCATAAATGGTTCTATCATGGCGGTTAAATTTTCAACTGCTTGATCGACCTCTTCATCATAAAAATCGGCAATTTTTTCTAACATGACATCTAGAGCACCAACAGATTCACCGACATTGATCATTTGGACAACCATGTTTGGGAAAACGCCACTTTCTTCAAGGGGTTCAGCTATCGGTCGTCCTTCGGCGATGGAGTCTCCGACGCGGAAAACGGCTTTTTCGATGACTTTGTTGCCGGAAGTTTTGGCGACGACCTGCAGTGCCTCTAGAATTGGGACACCAGCGCTGAGCATAGTGCTTAGGGTCCGAGTAAATTTAGCAACAGCTACTTTGCGCAACAAAATACCGAAAACCGGGGTCTTAAGCGAAGTTCTGTCGAAAAATGTCCTGCCTTTTTCGGTTGCATAGGTTTTCTTTATTGCCATCACTATGATAAAAAAAACAATTATGATATAAAGAAAATTTGATTTAAAAAAATCGCTTAAATTAACAACTATTTGTGTGGGAAGAGGCAGGCTGTGGCCAAATCCTTCAAACATGGTTCTGAAAACAGGGACAACAAACACCAAAATAACAATAAGAATGACAGTTGAAATAGCCAAACAGACTGTTGGATAGGTCATTGCGCCTTTTATTTTCTTTTTGAGTGCCATGGATTTTTCCATGAAAGTGGCAAGTCTCGTTAAAATGGTATCAAGAATACCACCCGTTTCACCAGCCTCAATCATGTTGGTAAAAAGGTTGTCGAATACCTTCGGTTTTTTTCGCATTGAATCGGCAAGAGTGGATCCTGCCTCAACATCAGAGCGAATTTCCTTCAAAGTCGTTTTGAAGGTTGGGTTTTCTTGTTGTTTTTCAAGTATTTCAAGGCCTTGTACCAGAGGAAGGCCGGCATTAATCATCGTTGAGAGTTGACGGGTAAAGACAACAATATCTTTTCCTGTCACTTTCGGTTTGAAAAAAGCAATATTGTCGAAAAGACCTTTTGGTTTTTCTTTGATTATCAGGCCGCTGATTCTTAGCCGTTTTAATTGGGCCAGTGCACCGGCCTGATCGGGGGCCTCAACCTCACCTTTTCTTTTTTCACCGGCAGAATTTTTACCCTTCCAAACATAAACAGGCATTTTTGCCTCCCATTTTTAGAGAGTATATCTGGAGAAACCAGAGAATCTCCTTCATACATTGCAAACAATAAGTGATATCGATTATATATTAAGAATCTCCTTATTGCAAGTCTCGGAGTTCCGCCACTCTTTTTAATTTTTTCATCGGACAGGTAAAAAAACAGTAAAGAAGCACCATATTGGATAAGGTTCAGTAAAAAAAACTTGTCTCAGAGATGTGTGCTTGGTATAATGCAGAATTATGTTTTCATTGTTTATGTCAGTCTGTGGTTCACCACGGCTGTTTCCCTGGTGTGAAGATGTGATCACCAGTAAGAGTTTGACGGATTGGAGGACGAACACATGGAGAGTCAGTCGACTGTAAATTATGCTGATGGCCGTTTTCAGCCTATTATTGATAAATGCCAAGGATGTGGACGGGTTGTAGAAAATGAAGCTGCTACGTTTTGCCGAAGTTATGTGAATCCGGCAGCCAAATGGAAGTTGGGGTTTTGTAATTTTGCTACCCACGCTAAGCCGGAAATTAGTGTTGTCAAAATTAGAGTTAATCCTTTGAAAGCTGCAAAACGAGCTTCCAAAAGAAAATAATTTGCTGGATTTTTATAAAAAAAGGATCTGCTGCAAAGCAGGTCCTTTTTTTATGACCGATGGCCGAAGATTGCTGTACCTACCCGGACAATAGTTGCACCCTCCTCAATGGCGATATGAAAATCATCAGACATCCCCATGGACAGTTCTGGCTTGTTGATATGGGGGAAAAGGTTTTTTGCTGCAATTTTCTCGGCCAAGATACGAAGGTTTCGGAAGTGAGGGCGAGACCGCTCCGGATCGTTGGTAAGAGGTGGCATGGTCATCAGGCCGCAAACTCTTAATCTTTTTAATTCATTTATTTTAATCAATAATTCTTCAACATCATCAACTGCAACACCAGCTTTCTTGGGATCATTAGCGATGTTTACCTGGATAAGTATGTCAAGGCTTTGTTTCAGGTTTTCTAGCTGATTATTAAGGGTTGTGCCAAGTTTAAGGCTATCCAATGTCTCAATCATGTTGCATGTCGCGGCGGCAATTTTTGCCTTGTTGCTCTGCAGGTGGCCAATAAAGTGAAAAACCGCCTCCGCCGGTACAAGTCCTCTTTTGGCCTGGACTTCCTGAATATAGTTTTCCCCAAAAACCGTTTGGCCGGCATCAAAAGCTTCACGAATTGAGTCAGCTGGAAAGAGTTTCGAAACTGCCACCAGTTTAATATCCTGCGGCTGTCTTCCAGCTTTTTGGGCAGCTTTGGCAATTTTTTCTTTTACTAGTAGAATGTTTTGTGCAATCATCGGTATCTATTGGTCGGTAAAGGAGAAGAGCTTTTCTGCATTAACGGTGGTTTGCCTGGCCACGATTGATACATCAATTTGCCGGAGTTCGGCTATTTTTAAAGCGGTTTTAATGAGATAGGCAGGTTCATTCCTTTTGCCGCGGAATGGTTGAGGGGCGAGAAAAGGTCCGTCTGTCTCCAACACCATAGAAGTAAGTGGAATCTTCCTTACCACTTCCTGTAGAGTAATGCTATTCTTGAAGGTAACGATTCCAGGAATGGAAATAAGCATGCCTAGGTCGAGAATCCTTTGGGCGTATGAATAGTCACCGGAAAAGCAATGCATGATACCCCCTTGATACAATGGTTGAGCTTGGCGAAGAATATTGAGTATATCATCTTCTGCTTCTCTGTTGTGGATAATAACCGGCAACTTGAACTCGTGGGCCATATCCAGTTGTCTGCGGAAATGATGGCGCTGTTTGGTTGGATCTGAATAGCGCTTATAATAATCTAAGCCGATTTCGCCATATCCGACGATGTGTGTGCCTTGGTTTTCGTAGATTTTGGCTAGGGCGATATAATCTTCATCTCGCAGTGTATCTACGTCGTGGGGATGTATACCGATTGTTGCAGAAACCTGATGGTGTTTGCGGGCAAGTTCAATACCATTTTTTGAGCTCTGCAGATCAACACCGATAGTGATAATTCTTTTGAGGTGTTGCGTGAAAGCTCGTTCAAGCACTTTGTCGAGATCAGCGGCATAGGCTGGCATGTCCAGGTGACAGTGGGTGTCGATAAGGAAACTGCCGTCTAAAGCAGACTTCCTTGTATCCGTGTCTTCATTCTTTTTTCCCATCCCCAACTCTTTAGCAGAAATGGTTAAAGGGCGCAATTTCCATTCCTCATGAGAGGGGAAAAGTACCCGATTTTTTCGCTAAAAAACACACTTATATCCTCTTCGCGGAGCTAGCGGGATGAATTTGTTATAAAAACTAAAATAAATCTTCATATAGCCCAAAAACTATCGTATAGTGACTGAGATGATATCCGGTCGGATCATCATCAAGTTTTGCGAGAATTGATATTTTACTAGTTTTTGAGTTAAAGAACATAGTCGCGATTCTTGAAAATGTTCGTTTTGCAACAACGAATATTTATATAAAGTTTTATTTATTCAATAGGTTATATAATATTAATAGGTCGATGCAGGAATGTCGCCTTAGTACCAGCTGGTACCAGCAACCAACATTTACGATGAGGTTTGGGGCATGAATTACGGGATTGTCAGTCAAGAACAACTCGAGCAGATTGATCGAATTTTAGCAGAGAAGTTGATAAAACTGGGTGTTGATTGTGTTATTATCATCGATATGGCTGGAAATATTATTACCGCCAAAGATAATGGTGAAAGTAAATACGATGTCTATTCTTTTGCTGCGTTGGCGGCTGGTAATTTTGCAACAGTTGACGCAATGGCCAAGCTTGTCGGTGAGCAGGAATTTTCCCTGCTATTCCATAAAGGTCAGGAATCAAATATACATTTTAGTAAAATTGATGATGAGCTGCTTCTTATCTCTATGTTTGGGCGTGATATATCCCTTGGCTTTCTTCGCCTTAATGTTGTCGATGTTATAGAAAAAATTAGAAAAGTTTGGGATAGGAAATAACATCGTCGGGTGTATTTGTTTTGTCTTTTCGGCATGATGAGAAAATTGCAAACATCTGCAGCGATCATCAACAGGGAGTAGAACGTTGAGCTTTATCAATTTAAAAGACAAGATAGTGCAGGTAAAGATTGTGTATTACGGACCCGGACGGTGTGGGAAAACCACTAATCTGGAGTACATTAATCGAACGTATCGTAAACAAATCGCCTCAGAGATGGTCAGTTTGAAGACCCACGGCGACCGGACTCTGTTTTTTGACTTTTTGCCATTTGATATGGGACAGATCAAAGGTTATGATATCAAAATTCAGCTTTATACCGTGCCTGGGCAGGTGAAATATAATGCCACCCGAAAACTAGTTTTAAGAGGCGTAGATGGTATCGTTTTTGTTGCTGATGCCATGGAAAAACAGCGCGAAAAAAATATCCGATCCTTGAATCAGCTCCATGAAAATCTCCAGTCGTACAAGGAGAGTATTTTCAAAATTCCACTGGTGATGCAATACAATAAAGTTGACCTCAAGGAGCACGGTATCCCCATCCTCCCGACGTCGGTATTGGAAAAGGATCTCAATAGCAGACTGAAAGTTCCCTATTTTGAGGCAAGTGCAATTACTGGGTATAATGTCGCCGCGACATTGAAGAAAATTATTTCTTCGTCGGTGATTTCAATCCAGAAAAAATTACTCTAGAGAGAAACTGTGGTGAAACAGTATACCGAAAGCCAATATGATGATGATTTAACTCTTAGTAATGATGCGTATGATGAGTCATATTACTCTGATGCGGACGATCTCTTTGAATTTTCAACCGATGATGAGTCACCTATCAGCCGTTTGAAGAGTTTGGTCTTGTCGATAGACTGGGAGATTACCGACGAGGTCTTGCTTCAGTTCAACGAAGAATTGCTTGATCTTCGGGGCATTTGGGCAGGGGAGTCAATCAATCTTGTGTATATCCAGGCCTTGGAAAAGATAAGTAAATATATTTATCAGAATAAGGCGGATTCTCACCCCAATGCTATTAAACTGCTCCTTACATTTTATTATAACCTTGAGAAAATAGTATCATCTCAGGATCTCTCAGAAGAACAAAAAAAAGTTATCTTGATGGAAGACGTGAGGAAATTTGAAAATCTCAAACGTCAGATCAAACAGAAGCCATCCTCTGTTTCTGCCCAGGAAACAGAAGTTCCGCAATCCCAACCTCAGAAGATCAGGACCGAAACCTCAAGTGAAGATCAACTGCTAAATCTCAAAGCTATTGTTCTCGGCATTGATTGGGAGATTACCGATCAGGACCTGAATGATTTGCGACGAGAAGTATTACGACTTGAGGAAAAATTTTCGAAAAGCCGACCGAAACTGATTCTTCTTCAGGGTATCGGAACTCTTGCGGCGTATATCAAGGTGAAGAAAAGCAATGCCCATCCTGACGCATTTCAGGTCATGCAACTTTTTTATGAAAGCCTCGAAAAAATTGTTCAAGAACCAATGAGTTTGGAAGCGGAAAAAGTCATTCTTTTTCCAGCTGTTGAAAAATTCAATTCATTCAAGGCGCTGCTCGGTCCGACTATTTCACCCGAGTCAATTTGCAAAAAAGATGATGAGAACGTTGAGGATTATGGCACGGTAAACGACGCAAGCGGGATGTCGCCGGCCTTGGCTGATGTCTCGGAGGAAGAGGTCGTGGGCTTCCAGGCTGAAAAGGAGGCAATGGCTTTGGGATTGAAAGATTCCGGTGGCGTCGCATCTCATATTGATAATTTCTTTGGAGAAAGTTTTTCAAATCAATTGTTCGCGGAAGAAGTAGCCGAAGAACCAGGAAAAATTGAGACAGTATCTGCGATTGTTGGTTTCAAAGAAGATGAAGTTGTCACTGTCGAAAAGGACCTGGCTCTAAGGGGTATTGATGTTGGAGGTGATGAAGAGAACGAGCTGAATCGTGAAGAAAATGTAGCTGGCAGGGATATTTTTCCTGTTGGTTTGCAAGATTTTCCTCACCTTCAGCAAGAAAATGTGGCCTTGGAGAGAAAAAATGCTCTCAAGGGAGTGGATGTCGAGACTGATGCCGATGATGACACCGACGAATTGTCCTTGCCCATGGATGGTGAGGAATTGGCCCCCGCTCTTGCCGCAATGGACGAAGAAAGTCTTTTTAGTGCAACCACCCTTGACCGAGCACCAACCGTCAGCAGTGTAACTGAAGAAATAGTCGGCGCCATAGATGGATTATTTCTTGATCATGATGAGGTGCTTACAGCTCCCGGTTCCGGCAAGCCCCTAGAAGAACCAGTCGCAGATACAAAAAATGTAGAAATTCAAGATGAAGAACTGATCGGTTTTGAAGACTGGCTGAAAGAGGATAGCGTAGAGGAAGAATCCTTAGAGATGGCAGTTGATTCAGAAGGCATCCAGGCAGACGCTCATGAGTTGTTTGTTAACGATGTGCAGGATCTGGTGCCGGTGGAAGGCAAGGCCGAAAATGAACTCGCAGCAATGGATTTTGTAGAAAATCAAGAGGAAGATAACCTAACTTCATTCTTTACAGATAATGACCTTGAGCAAAGCACCAAAGATGGTTCTGACATTGATTCTCTTTTTGACAGCTTGGAGGTCGATCTCGTAGAAGAAAAGAGAGAGAAGGCTCCAGTAGAAATGAGTGCCAATCCGGAGGAATTCTTCGGTTCAGAAGAGGAGGCGGAAGAACCGGCTGAGGTGGCAATGTCCGGAGTGTTCTCTGAGGAGAGGGCAGAGGATGTCGTCGAAACATCAGTCAGTGCTCTTTTCACCGAAACTGAACTTGTCGAGGATGATGCGGTGGTCTTTGAGCTGTTTCAGGAAGAAGTTGAACCAGATGTTGTGATCAGGCAGGAGAGTGAACATGCAAGAGAGTTACCTGTTTTTGGAACGTTGATTGTTCCTGATGATACGTATGCCACAGGATTTGCTGGGGTCGCTGGAAATGAAATTGTTGAAGAGTTGGCTGACAGCAGTGCAGTTGCTGTTGCAGAAGGAAAAATACTGGAGCCGCTCAGTGAATTACAGTCTTGCATTGACTCTTTGAAGATTGAAGTCAACGATGCAATTATTACTGGAATATTCAAAGAAATAAATGAGCTTCGCCAAGAATGGGCTGACAAACCGTTGGAAAAAACTTTCCTGCAGCTTTTGTCGACTGTTACCCAACATATTGACAGCTATCGCTATGAATCCAGCGCAGAAGCATATGGACTTCTTGTTGCCATTTGCCAGGCAATTTCCACCTTGAAGGATGATGATGACCTCCATGATAGTCAGGAAGTGCTGCTGAGTGAAACATGCAAAGTTTTAGAGTGGCAGCAAGGAATGCTGTCTCGACAGGCAGTAAAAAAAGGCAATCAGTTAACATTTGCTGATCCGTTACGAACGGAAAAAGAAGGCGCCTATCAGTCGGATGCACAAAAAGATCTTGACGATCTTTTGGGGAGCTCTGAGGATGGCGGCGCAGATGAAATTGCCGTAAAAAAAGAGCTGTTGGTGGAGGGTAAAGCTGAAAATATGCGGGAGATCTTCGCAGATGATCTGAAGAAAGAAATTGCAGCCCTGCGCCAAGCCTTGCAAATGGAGATAGCCGAACTGAGAAGGGAATTAATAAAAGATTAGGAGCCGTATCAAACTAACTTTGACGACAATTGCCATTACCGTTACGACACGTTGTCCATCACCAGGGGGATTCTTATAAAGGATATCCCTCCTTGTGATGTCTTCAGAGGTTCATTAATCCCTGGGGGCAAACTTTTCTTTTAACATCTGGTTTACGTGCGGGGGCACTAAGTCGCTCACATTACCGCCGTTTCTCGCTGCATCCTTGATAATCGATGAACTGATATATATCCAACGAAATCCGGGCATGAGAAAAACGGATTCAACCTCCCGCTGAAGCTTTCTGTTCATGAGTGCAAGCTGGAATTCGTAGTCAAAGTCCGAGACGGCGCGAATTCCCCGAACGATGGCCCTGGCATTTTGCCGATACGCATAATCGACGAGGAGACCTTTCACCGAACTTACCTGTATACGTTGGTGATTTTGGAAAGAGTCCTCTATCATTTTGATACGTTCGGCCAAAGAAAATACCGGGTCTTTGGCCGAATTCACAGCGACAGCAACGATGACCTTGTCAAACAGGTTGAGGGCGCGATTAATGATATCAACATGACCCATGGTAATGGGATCAAAGGTTCCCGGATAGACGGCAATTGAAGGTTGAGGGTTGTTTTCTTTTGTCATGTCGTTTATTTCTTGCGGATTGATGGAGGGATATGTTTGGGTCCTGTCAGCCTTTTATGACTTGCCGTCAACAGGACGATTTGTATAGCCAGAATCCAGTCTCACCATAGACACGCTTGTCAATAAGGTTGAGTTGAGCCGCGGTGTTGGGGAGTGAGATATCAAACCTTTCTTCAACAATGAGGATGCCGTTTTCAGCAAGAAGGTTGATTTCAGCAATAGCCTTCAGAAGAGATTGTGAAAAATTTTTACCGTAAGGAGGATCAGCAAAAATGAGATCAAAGCCCGCTTCCGTTTCCGGGATAAAATGCATAGGGGGCAAGCCTTTGATTAAATCATGCTGGATGACTCGAAGGCCGCAAATGCCCGAATAACCAGAGAGACAAAGGCCGATATTTTTTTTAATAAGGTCGAGAGCCAAGCGATTTTTGTCAATAAAAACGACAAAATCGGCATTCCGGCTGAATGCTTCGAGTCCCATGGCGCCGGTACCGGCAAAAAGATCGAGGACCTTTGCTCCTTGGACGGATTTGCCAAGAATACTGAACAAAGCCTCCCGTGCCTTATCGGAGGTAGGTCGGATACTCTTGTTATGAGGAGGAGGGGTAAAGAGTTTTCGACCTTTTGCTATGCCACTGATAATTCTCAAAAGTTTACGCAGCCGGGAGGTACCCCAAGACAGTTTCTCCGGCTCGAACTTTTTGTCCCGGCTTTATTGCAAGCTCAGTCTCAAGTGGAAGGTAGAGATCAACCCTTGAGCCAAATCGAATAAGCCCGAAGCGTTTCCCCCTGGCAACCGCATCACCGGCTTCAAGCCAACAGATAATCCTCCGGGCAATAAGCCCGGCGATCTGCACAAAGGCGATTTTTTTCCCACCCGCGGTTGTAATGACGCTGGCACAGTATTCGTTTTGCAGTCCGCCCTGTTGACTGTCGGCGGAATAAAATTTTCCCGGTTTGTAGAGAATTTTTTCCACTTTACCGCTGAAGGGAATCCTGTTGACGTGGACATTGAAGATATTCATGAAAATAGATATTTTCTGGACGTCTTCTCCAGTAAACCTGCTGTCAGTAACACGTTCAATGAGAATAATTTTGCCGTCGGCAGGAGAAACCAGCGCGTCAGCGCGGTCCGGTCCCAGGCGTTCCGGGTCACGGAAAAAACACAGGACAAAGAGAGTGGCAACCAGCAGGAAACCGGTAGTGATTTTCATTGCAAGAATTGCCGCCAAGAGGGTGGCGAAGGCCAGCACAAATATGAAAGGATACCCTTCTTTGGTTACGGGAACTTGAGGTGTCAACATAGGATGTATTCTCAGTGTTTTTGTAAAATATTTATTTGGTTTTAGGGGCGCGGGACATGGCTATTATTCCTGTACGAATAATTTCCTTGATGCCGATTGGTCGAAGGATGTCGATCACAGCCTGGATCTTTGACGCCGAACCGGTGAGTTCTATCGCGTAGCTTTTAGCGCTTACATCGACAACTTTGCCGCGGAAAATGTCTACGACGCGGAGGACTTCAGCCCGTGTTGAGGCTTCAGCCTTAACACGAAGTAGCACCATCTCCCTTTCTACGAAGTCTTTGTCATTGATTTCAGTAACCTTTATGACATCAATGAGTTTGTTCAGCTGTTTGGTGATCTGTTCAAGGATGGTATTGTCACCGCGGGAAACAACCGTCAGGCAAGAAACCTTTGGATCGAGGGTTTCGGCGACACAGAGACTCTCGATATTGAAGCCACGACCGCTGAAAAGCCCTGTTACCCGGGAAAGCACTCCCGGTTTATTTTGCAGAAGCACTGAAATCGTATGTTTCATCGTATGATCCTGGTTGTGTGAGTTCAGCTATTCTTGGAAAGAGTAGCCTTCAGAAACAAAAAAATCCTGACGGTATTTATATTATTGTCTTACCGCAAAAGTGCAATGCGTTGAAAGAACAGCATCAGCCCAGTGCCGCTACATCTACACAAGCAGCATTTCAGTATTTGCTTTGCCGGCCGGAACCATCGGGTACACCCCTTCTTCCCTCTCAATCTTGAAATCCATGATAACAAGGTTGTTGGTGGCTAGGGCTTCCCGGATAACCGGTTCGACCTCGCTTTTTGTTGTGGCTCTCAGGCCCACCGCGCCATAGGCCTTGGCAAGCTCGACGAAATCAGGGACGACATCCATGGTTGTCGAGGCATATCGCTTGTTATAAAACAGCTCCTGCCATTGGCGCACCATACCAAGATAGCCGTTGTTGAGGATGGCAATTTTAACCGGACACTTATATTGTTTAGCGGTGGCCAGTTCCTGGATATTCATCTGAATAGAACCGTCTCCGGCGATATCGACGACCGTGCGATCGGGGAAAGCCATCTGGGCACCTATGGCAGCAGGGAGGCCGAATCCCATGGTACCTAAACCACCAGAGGTTACAAAATGCCGCGGATAATCAAATGTGTAAAACTGGGCCGCCCACATTTGGTTTTGGCCGACCTCGGTGGTAATGATCGCTTTGCCGCCGGTAAGCTGGTGCAGTGTTTCAATCACGTACTGCGGTTTGATAATGGTATCATTATCCTTGTAGGCCAGTGGATGCTTTGTGGTCCACTCGCTGATCAGGGCAAGCCAAGGTTGCAAACGCCCGGCCTGTTCCGCCTGTTTAAAGTTTGACTCAGCGTCAAACCACTTGTTGATGGCAGTAAGGGCATTCTTGCAATCGGCAACAATGGGAATATCAACCCGCACATTCTTACTGATGGAGGTCGGGTCGATATCGATATGAATTATATCTGCCTTGGTTGCAAAATCGGCAAGTTTGCCGGTGACTCTGTCATCAAAGCGAGCACCGACGGCAATCAGAAGATCACTTTCGGCAACAGCCATATTGGCGGTATAGGTGCCATGCATTCCCAGCATTCCCATGGACAGTCTTTGGCTGCCGGGATAGGCTCCTAAACCCATGAGCGTCATGGTAACCGGGATGCTCAGTTTTTCGGCGAGTTCCGTGAGTTCCTTGCCGGAGTTCGACAGAATGACTCCACCACCTACGTAAAGGACCGGCCGCGTTGCCTTCAAAATCCGTCGGCAGGCCTTCTCAACCTGCACCGGGTGGGGATTGAATGTCGGCTGGTAGCTTGATAAATGGATCGGCGTTTTTTCCGGGTAGGTGAGTTTGGTGGCGATCAGATCCTTTGGCAGATCGACAAGTACCGGTCCGGGCCTGCCTGTGCGAGCAATGTGAAAGGCCTCTCGCAGGGTTGAAACCAGGTCCTCAACGTTACTCACCAGGTAGTTGTGTTTAGTACACGGCCTGGTAATTCCCACAATATCAACTTCTTGGAAGGCATCATTGCCGATCAGGGGGCGGGGTACCTGCCCGGTCAATATGACCAGGGGAATTGAGTCCATATGGGCGGTGGCAATACCGGTAACGCCATTTGTAGCACCTGGCCCGGAGGTCAGGAGCGCGACCCCAACCTCACCGGTAACCCTGGCAAAACCATCTGCGGCATGCACTGCTCCCTGTTCATGACGAACCAGCACATTGGTAATATCGGAATCCATCAAGGCATCGAAAAGGTCGAGAACGGCACCTCCCGGATATCCGAATATTGTTTTCACACCCTCTTCCCGAAGACACCTGACGACTGCCTGGGATCCAGTAATTTTTCCCATGAATCCATTCCCTTGTAAAAGTTGAAACTGTTCGTGACACATTGAAGAACTTCTTGAAACGGTTATATATTTTAGATGAAGTAGAAATATATATGTGAATACCCCATCTGTCAACGGGCAAAGGCTGGAGGCACCGTGTCGCAGTACGAAAAAATCGTTGAAAAGGTTGTGTTGCCTCTTGCTGCTATCATATCGGCTGTCATTGCAACATGGCACCCATTTTCGATGAGTGAAGAAAAGCTGTCAAGATCATGTGCCGGTTGGCTGAGGTTGTGAGAAGGTTTTCCGACAATCGAGAAAACCCGCTTGACAACATCAGGTTGCGACGTGTAGTCTCAAAAAAATAATATTAGTTGTCCTCTGAATTTTTATATCTGAAGAACATGGTCATCGCCAACTCGCTGCTTATTCTCCTACAAGGCTATCCGCCGGTTGATTCCGTGGCTGATACGGAGGGGTTGTAGCTTGTTTTAGAAATAACTCTGTTACCCCAAAGGCCACGGTTGAAAAACCGTGGCCTTTTTTTTTGAGTTTTGATTTTCTCAGCAAGGAGAACCAATGGATTCAAAATTAGTGCAAAAATATCGGCCATATCCACCGATCAATCTGACTAATAGAAAATGGCCCGGGAAAACTCTTGTCACCGCCCCCACCTGGTGCAGCGTTGATTTGCGTGATGGCAATCAGGCGCTGGTTCAACCGATGAGCCTTGAGAGAAAATTGGAGATGTTTCATCTCCTCTCCGATCTCGGATTTCCCGAAATTGAGGTCGGTTTTCCTTCTGCTTCCCAGATAGAATTTGAATTTACCAGGGTTCTCATTGAACAAAAACTGATCCCTGAAAACGTTTGGATCCAGGTTCTGACCCAGGCCAGAGATCATCTGATCACCAAGACCTATGCTTCTGTTGCCGGGGCTGAGAGAGCTATCATTCATCTGTATAATTCCACTTCGACCCTGCAACGTAAAACGGTTTTTAAAATGAGCCGAAAGGAAATCGTCAAGCTTGCCGTGCAGGGAGCAAAATTTCTGAAGGAAGAAGAACAAAAATATCCGGAAACCGCATTCCGTTATGAATATTCGCCTGAGAGTTTCACCGGCACTGAGCTGGAATTTGCCCTGGAGATATGTGAGGCAGTTATGGAAATCCTCCAACCCACGCCCCGGAACAAAATTATTCTCAATCTCCCGGCAACAGTTGAAATGGCCTCTCCAAACGTCTATGCCGATCAGATTGAGTGGTTTTGCACGCATATGGCCGATCGACAATCGGCAATCATAAGTCTTCATGCGCATAATGACAGAGGCTGTGCGGTTGCTGCAACCGAGTTGGCGCTCCTTGCCGGCGGCGAACGCGTCGAGGGTACATTGTTTGGTAATGGCGAGAGGACCGGGAATGTCGACATAGTGACACTCGCCCTCAACATGTTTTCGCAAGGGCTTGATCCGGGGCTTGATCTCCACGATATCAATCATTTGGTAGATGTGTATGAGCGGGTGTGCGACATGCCGGTGCATGCGCGGCACCCTTATGCCGGAGAGCTTGTTTACACGGCCTTTTCCGGCTCGCACCAGGATGCAATAAATAAAGGCATGCACGAGTATCAGACGGCTGGATCGGGTGTATGGGAGGTTCCCTATCTCCCTATTGATCCTTCCGATGTCGGCCGAACCTACGAATCCATTATTCGGATCAACAGCCAGTCGGGAAAAGGTGGGGTTGCCTACGTGATGGAAAAAGAATTCGGCTTCCGTATGCCAAAGGCCATGCACCCGGAATTCGGAAAAATCATCCAAGGTGTTACCGAGAAAGAAGGGCGGGAGCTGCGCCATGCTGAGATCTACAACGCCTTTGAAAAGGAGTATCTTGCCGTTAGAACTCCGTACGAACTCAAGGCATTCAATGTTGTTAAGCGCCACGTCAGTGCCAATGATGAAGCCTCACATGCGGCTGTCGAGGCCATCCTGCTGGTAAATGGGCACGAGGTGACGGTAGCAGCCGCCGGTAACGGACCACTCGATGCATTCTGTTCTGCACTGAAAAACGGTGTAACCGGAGAATTCAAGTTAAGCAGTTACGACGAGCATGCCTTAAATGGAGGATCCAGTGCCAAGGCGGCCGCATACATTGAGCTCGAAAGCCCGGATGGCAAAGTGAGCTGGGGCGCGGGAGTTGATACCGACATCATCATTGCGTCTATTAAAGCCGTACTGAGCAGTTTGAATCGACTGTAGAAATGGAATAAGCCGTTGTCCGCAAATAACTTGGTTAATGTAGCCGTGGAAACGGCATAAGGATCCGTAGTGAAGAGACTAATGCCTTCGTCGTTTACCCTTCAACCCTCCAAAACTTTGGCCTCGGCGGAAACGACGCCGGGGTCGACCAGTCCTTGGCTAAAGAGCAGAATAAAGAGTAACCTGCCGTAGCAGAGTACCGCCACAATGGCGGCCACAGGGTAAAAATAACCCAAGGGGCAGAGTACGAAAACAGTCAGCCAATGCAGCAGGATAACCTGTCGTGAATGGAGCTGAATAGGGAAGTCGCCATGTCGGCTGATCACCGCCAGGCCACTGAGATTCCAGCCGTACAGGGCGGTGAAGGCATGCATCCGCAGGAGCGGCAGACTTTTTTCCGGGTCATAGGTGGCGGAAAAGGCCAGGAGGATATAGAGAATGCCGGTTATCGAGGTCACCAGGAGAAAGAGGATGCCCGAGGTGAGAAAGGCCTTCTGCTGTGATTGGATTCCCTGTTGCCAATAGAGATAGAGGATGAGAAAAACGGTTAGGAAGAGTGTTGCGGCTATGGCCACCTGAGGAACGAACCAGTTGGCGAGGATGAATAAAAAAAAGATGATGACCCCAAGATTGATAATCCAGAAAGACAGCTCTTTGAGAAAGGTGATGAGCGGCGCGGCCTGTTTTTTCATGAGAGCGAAGATTACCGACATACTGATCAGGGAAATGGGAAATGAAAATCCGAGAAAGAAGGTGTCCAGTTTGAACTTTTTCAAGATAAACCAATGGACGAATTCGCTGTTGTAGATTGCCAGGCTGGAGAATATCAGGCCGAGAGACAAGCAAAGCAGTGAGGCTTGGTGAAATTTTCTTGAGGTACTTTCCTCGGTGGAAAAAAGGGCGATGGGAATGCATCTGCCGAAATGGCGCACCCGGACATGCTCGATGATCGCCAACAGCAGAAGGGGGATCACCAAGGTTGGAGTGTACCACTTGAGAAAGGCACAGAGGGCAAAGGTCAGGGCCAAAAGGAGAAAGGCGCGACCCTGCACACTGAGGTGCGGTTGTCCTTCGGTAAAATAGATGAGCATGGTGCCGCCGCTGCACAGGTTGAAAAAAAAGATGTGAAGCCGCTCAAAATTCATTACACCGGGGGCTACCAGATGATGGAGGAAGCCACAGGTCATAGCCACGGTCATGATGATCCACAATGTTACTTTGAGCTGCCGGCTCATGGTCTCTGTGTCCTTTGCATTTTCTCTGGTGTTTTCATCTTTTTGCCGAGAATAGCTCGCAATGCCATCTCCAGGTTGGGGTGTCGGAAGCAAAAGCCTGAATCTGTAAGTTTTTGGGTTGTAACGCGACAGCTGGAAAGTAATATTTCCGAGGCCATCTGTCCATACATGATATGCAGCAGCTTGGCGGGTAGGGGACAAAGCAGCGGCCGCCCAGTCACCCGAGCCAGGATCTGCATAAACTGGAGATTAGTCACCGGCTCCGGAGCCGCTATATTCAAGGGGCCGGTAAGTGATGGGCAGGTCAGGGCGTGGAGCATGGCGGAGATCATGTCATCGCTACTGATCCAGCTGATATATTGTTGCCCCGTGCCGAAACGACGGATATAGCCGAACGGCGATGCGGCTAGAATGCGCCCCAGCGCCCCACCTCTCGGAGTCAAACCAACACCCAAACGCAGGAGGACGGTGCGGATACCAGCTTGGCGGGCGGGTTCCGTGGCCTGTTCCCAGCGACTGCAAACTTCGGAGATAAAACCCGAACCGGGTGGTGCAGCCTCCGCGACCTCTTCATCGCCACAATCGCCATAATAGCCGGTCGCAGAGGCGGAAAGGAAAACCTCCGGCGGCCTGTGCATTGCCGCAAGGGTCTGGGTGAGGAGTTCAGTGCCATTGACCCGGCTGTCGATGACCCGTCGTTTCTTATCTTCCCGCCACCTGGCAAGACCAATGTATTCCCCGGCCAAATGGATGACGCCGTCGAGTTTCGGGAGGTCGTCGCCACAGAGGATATTTTCAGCCGGATCCCAGAAGATTTCTCCTTTCATCGGATCGGGGCGGCGGCGGACCAGGGTGAAGACCTGGTGGCCACCGGTTGTGAGAAGAGGCAACAGATCTCGGCCGAGAACGCCACTCGCCCCGCTCACCAGGATTCGCAGCGGGCGAGTGGCGCAGCGCTTATGCAGAAGAATATCCTCTCGGAGTACGGCTTCCCGGTAACGAAACATTCTCCGCAGACTTTCCGTCACCAAGTTCCTGATCCTTTTAGGGAGGAGGGGGTGTCCGGGCAGGGTGTACGCCACCTCATCCCGCAGTTCTGCACCCCCAGGGATGTCCTCGAAAAAATGGCTATGTGACCAATGGGCAAAGGGGCCTTTTTCCTGAATATCGCGGAACATCCTGCCGGGAATGTTTTCAAGGTGACGACCCTGGTAATGCAAGGGAAGGGGGCCAAGATGCATCTTCAGGAGAACCTGCCCTCCCGGTTCGATGCCGTCGTTTCTGGCCAGCACGGTTGTGTCATCCCAGGGTGGCAGAAGTCTCTCCAGTGCCCCTGCTCGACTGTGCCAGGCATGCAGTTCGGCAGCCGAACAAGGATAGATGGAACGGTGCGTGAAAAGGCTCCTGGGCTTGGCGTTCTTCATAGGTTTATTCATGGCGCAGTGCCTCGATCGGGTCGAGCCGGGCGGCTTTCCGCGCCGGAAAGAAGCCGAAGACGATACCGACACCGCCGGAAAATACAAAGGCGAGGGCCACTATACCGGAATTGAAGATAAACGGCATATTCATTGCCCGGGCGCCGAGGGCAGCGGCCCCCAGACCAAAGGCGATGCCGAAGAGGCCGCCGAAGGATGAGAGAACCACCGCCTCCACGAGAAACTGCATGAGGACATCCTGCTCCATGGCCCCAATGGCCAGGCGGATACCGATCTCGCGCGTCCTTTCGGTGACCGAGACGAGCATGATGTTCATGATCCCTATGCCGCCGACCAAAAGACTGACCGCCGCCACCGCTCCCAGGAGGGTCGTGAGGATACGGGTGGTACCGGTAAGGGTGTTCATGATCTCCTGCATGTCGCGAACAAAAAAATCGTCCTCCTGGCCGTCGCCTATATGCCTTCGTTCCCGCAGCAGCTGTTCGATGTCTTCCTTAATCTTGGTGGTGGAGACCCCGTCCTGGGCGGAAACGAAGATGGCATTGATGTCGTTGTTGCCGGCCAGTCGCCGATGCAGGGTGCGAAGGGGAATAAGGATAAAGTCGTCCTGATCATTGCCGCCGCTTGATTGTCCTTTGGCCTCGAAAACACCGACTACCTGGCAGGTGATGGTGTTGAAGCGGACCGAAGCGCCCACGGGATCCTGGTTCCCGAACAGTTCTTTTTTCACAGTATTGCCCAAGATGCAAACTGCCTTGCCGGAGCGGAGTTCACTCTCGGTGAAGGAACGTCCGACCGCCAGCGACCAACTGCGGACGAAAAGGAAATCGTTGGTACTGCCGGTAATGCTTGTCGACCAGTTGGTATTGCCGGCGATGACCTGGGCCGAGCGCGAGGCGTTCGGGGCGACTGCGGCAATGCCGCTGATCTGCTGGGCGATTGCCTTGGCATCGTCAAGCTTGAAGGCTTTGGCGCTGCCGCTTGCCCCGCCGGGACCGCGAAATCCCTGTCCGGCGCGGATTTGCAGGAGGTTACTGCCGAGGCTTGAGATCTCCGCGGCCACCTGGGCGGTGGCGCCGCTGCCGAGGGTCACCAGGGTGATGACCGCGGCAACGCCGATGACGATGCCGAGGATGGTAAGCGATGAACGGAGGACATTGCGGCGGATTTCCCGGAATGCCAAAATAATAGTTTCCCAGAACATCAGGTGGTCCTCCCGGTGGCGATGGAGGTGTCGATCAGGCCGTCGATAAAATGGATCCGGCGCCCGGCGTAGGCGGCCATGTCCGGTTCGTGGGTGACCATGATAACGGTCAGGCCCTGCTGTTTATTAAAGGATGTCAACAGATCCATGACTTCACGACTGCGGGCGGAATCGAGGTTGCCGGTGGGTTCGTCGGCGAGCAGCACCTTCGGTTCGGTGACAATGGCCCGGGCGATGGCCACCCGCTGTTGCTGGCCGCCCGACAGTTCTCCGGGCGAATGGCTTTCCCAGCCGCCAAGACCGACGGTCGCCAGAGCCTGCCGCGCTCGCCGATGCCGTTCGGCAAGGGGAACGCCGCGATAGATCAACGGCAGTTCGACATTTTCCAGGGCCGAGGTGCGGTTCAAGAGATTGAAGCCCTGAAAGATAAAACCTAGACAATTGCGGCGCAAGAGGGCCAATTGGTCGCGGGACAACTCGCCGACACTTAAACCCTCGAACAGAAAGGTGCCGGAAGTCGGTGTATCGAGACAGCCGAGGATATTCATACAGGTTGACTTGCCGGAGCCGCTTGGTCCCATGACCGCCACAAATTCTCCGGCCTCTATCCTGAGATCTATGCCGCGCAGGGCCTGCATGGCGGCGCTGCCGGTACCGTAGATCTTGGTCACGGCCCGTAGCTCGATCAAGGGCGGGGTGCCTCTTGCTGGTGCGTCGGGTGTTTTCATTTTTTACCGCTCTCTTGACCCACCACCAAGTCCATGCCGGGTTGCAGGTCGCCACTGAGAATCTGGGTGGAGGAGCCATCGGTGAGACCGATCGTTACCGGGAGAGCATCTGGTCGGCCATCCACCAGGGTCCAGACCTTTTGGAGCCCTTTCGGTCCCCCGGTAGAGTCTTTGCGCTTGCCGCCGCGCGGCGGTGGCTGCGGTATGAGCTTGCTGAGAACACTCCCGCCACCTCTGTTGCCCTTCGTGTCTTCAAGCCATTGAGGAACAAAGCGCAGTGTCGGGTTGGGGACAAGCAACGCATCGACGACTTTGGTAACGGTGATGTCGGCGGTGGCGGTCATCCCCGGGCGCAGGGACACATCACTATTATCGACTTTGAGGATGGTCTCGTAGGTGACTACGCCATTGGTGGTTTTTGCCCCGAAGCGTACCTGGGTAATTTCCGCAGGATATTTCCGGTCCGGGTAGGCATCGACGCTGAAAGTCGCTGTTTGCCCAGCCTGAATCTTGCCCACATCCGCCTCGTCGACATCAACGTGCAGTTCCATCTGCGCCAGATTCTCGGCGAGAGTGAACAGTACCGGCGCCTGGAGCGAGGCGGCAACGGTCTGGCCGGGCTCAACCGATCGGGTCAGGACGAGGCCGTTGATCGGTGAGCGAATCTCGGTTTTGGCGAGATCGATCAGGTTCAGCTTGAGACTGGCCTCGGCCTGGGCTACTGCGGCCAACGCACCGGCAGAGTCGGCCTTGGCGCGGTCAAGGGCGGCCAGGGCGGAATCGAGATCCTTCTGCGATAGCCCCTTATTATTGCTGAGTCGGCCGACCTCCTGCAGACGTCCCAGGGCAATGTTGGTTTCCCCCACGGTCGCCCGGGTTTGCAGAACCTTGGCATGGGTAGCATCGAGGGCGGCCTGGGACTGAAGGATCTGTGCCGACAATTTTGCACTGTCCAGTCGGGCCAGGACCTGCCCGATGCGCACCTGATCATTGTAGTCGACCTCGACCGATTTGATGGTACCGGACAGTTCGCTGCCCATAATCACCTGATTGGTTGGCTGGAGATTACCGGTGGCACTGACGGTGATAGTAATATCGCCGCGGTGTGCAGGCTGAGTTTTGTAGCGAATGGTCTTGGTTGTGTCGCGCATTGTCCATACAATGCCGGCAGCCGAGAGCAGGAGGATGGCAATGAGCCAGCTCAACCGTCGTTTCCACCTCTTTCTTTTGTCTGTTTTTTTCTGCAGGTCGAGGATTTCGGCCAGCCCGTTTGATTGTTCATTTGCTGGAGTATTCGTCGCCATTATTGTTGTTTCCCGCTGAATGGAGCTGTTTCTGGGAGAAGAGATGTCCAGCCCCCACCGAGGGCCTTGTACAGTCGTACCAAGTTGCCGGCCTTGGTCGCCGCACTCGTTGCCAGCTGATCTTCAAGCGATAGTCGCGACCGTTTTACATCAAGGACCTCGGTGAAATTGATCAATCCCGCTTGATATTGCAGATCGGCCAGCGTCGCTGCACGTTCTGCGGCTGCCACTGCTTCCAGCAAGGCCTGATAGCGGTTCTGCTCCTGGGCGTAGGCGACCAAAGAACCTTCCACTTCTTCCAGAGCCGAGAGGACCGTGGCCTTGTATCTGGCAGCAGCTTCCTGTTGCAGAGAGGATTGCCGGCGAATGTTGGCGGCTGTCGCACCACCATCAAAAACCCTCCAGCTGACACTGGGGCCAAAGGAGTAACCGCCGCTGGCGGAGTTGAAGAGTTTGCCTGCTGAAAGGGCGTCAAGGCCGATGGAGCCGCTCAGTTTGAAAGATGGATAGAGTTCGGCGGTCGCTACGCCGATCTGGGCGGTTTGGGCGGCGAGCTGGCGTTCGGCCTTGCGGATATCGGGTCTTCGCTGCAGGGTATCCGCCGGAATGCCGACGGCGACCGAAGGTGGCAGAGCGGGAAGTGCCACCGCGTCTTGGAACTGCGCATTCAGCGAACCGGGTGGCTGGCCGAGGAGAACCGCCAGTTGATTGGTCGCTTTGGTGAGGCCGGTCTGCAGGGTGGGGATCTGGGCACGGGTGCCGGCCACCAGGAATCTCGCCTGCTGCAGAGCGAATTCGCCGACAAGGCCGCTTTGGTATCGGGCTTCGACCAGTGCTAAGGTCTCTTCCTGGGCGGTAAGGTTGGCATCGGCAATCTGCAGGCGGGTCTGAGAGGTGCGGACTTCGATAGAGTTCAGGGCAACTTCCGCAAGAAGGGAAACTAAGACATCACGGAGGTCCTCTTCGCTTGCTTCAAGTTGCGCCTGTGCCGCTTCCACGGTGCGTTGGTTGCCACCAAAGAGATCAATCTCCCACCCGGCATCAAAGCCACTGGAATAGCTCGTTGTCTCGGTGCCGCTACCGCGATTGCTGCTGCTCCGACTTCTCGTCACCGAACCATTGGCGTCAAGGTTTGGGAAAAGACCTGCCGAACTCATATCGCGTTTGGCCCTGGCTTCCAGGAGTCGTGCCCGGGCTTGTTCAAGATTCAGATTGCCGGCAATAGCCTGGTGAATAAAACTGGTCAGGATGGGATCACCGAGGATTGTCCACCACTCAGCGATGGTCTGTGGATCCGAAGGGCTGGCGCTCAAGCCTTTTTCGATTGGTGCCTGCCATACGACTGGCGCCATCGGGCTTGCTTTCAGATAATCGGGTCCGACCTTGGCGCAGCCGAAAAGACCATACCATACAAAGAATGCCGCAAGACAGAGGAGTGTGCGATGTATTGGCATAGTGCTGAAAAAAACTGATGCATTTAAAGGTGAAAACCGGAATGAGTAGGGTAATGCAACGAGATCATACCGCAGTTTCTTTGTTCGTCAAGCAAGGATAAAGAATAACTCGAAAGCCTATCTCTTTTTATGCAATATGAGGCCGCAGAGTGACGCTGGATAGCAGGCATTGAGTCAGAAGACGGCATCATAGTTGAGCCTTTTTGCAGCCAACTGATGGTTTCCGGGGCGAGAAACTGGGTTCCTTCCAGTCCGTTGAAAAAATAACCGGAGAGGATCTCGCCGGACAATTCCATCAGCCGCAGGGTTTTTTTAGATGCTGCGCCTTTGCAGGTGCCTCGATGATAAAAGGCGGCAAGGGCGGTGCCGCTGCCGGTTGGGGCGGTGAGGAGGAAATGGAAGTTTTCCTTTATTCGGCGTCAGCCGGTTCCGCCAACTGGTGTGGTAGGACATCGAGGAACTTGAGTGCCTCGTTCCGGGACTGGAAGATATCGACGATGATGTTGCACAAATGAGGCAGCCGACTCATGTCGAAAGCTTTGTGTGGTGTATCCTGACAGGTACAAATCGCCCACTTACGCACCGGGGCGGTTTTTTGCAGGGTTTCGAAAAAACTCCGATATCGAGAAATACCGTCGGTTGCGGTATTGACGATGGCTTTTTCAAAATCGATAAAGGTGTTGAAGCTGAAACTCCATTCGGGATGCATGTGCAGTTGTCGAATCACACTGATGAGCATGTCGTGTGAGATATCGCCCAAGCCCTGAAAATGTGCCAATTTGAGATGAGGGTAAATCTTGAAGGAAATAGTGCCCATTCTGCCACCTTGGTCGTTTGTTACATTTGGATGGAGGAGGGAAAGGTAATGTAAATCTATTCTCTATATTTTGCTGGGAGATAGCAAGGACAATTTTTCCTGTTCAGGTCGACCAGCTATTATTTTGATGATCGCCATCCGACCGGCGGTATCATGGCGCGAGAAGAACAATGCAGAGCAGTGTGCCGGTGTGGAATTGTATTGTTGCTGCAGGCTCCTGCCGAACATTACTGACCCCTTGTGTTGAACCGAAACGGATGGTGGCGTCTTGGAGCGGGTATTCGAAGCCACGCAGGGTAAGGCCATGCACGTCGTCTGCCAATGGCAGGAGTGAGATCTTTTGGCCGGGAACGCCGGGCAGGATAAAGGCTTCGCCGGGATGGAGGATATGCATAATACAGCCCGGCCCGGGCACGGTGAAGCTGAGTGTTTTGTATTTCTCGGCGGCAAGGAGCAATACATTGGCAAAACTCATATCCCATCTGCCGCCGAGCCCGGCGAGCAGCCAGACCTCTTCTGCCCCCTTGCTCATGGCCAGATTGAGGGCCAATTCCAAGTCGGTGGCATCTTTCCGTGGTGGATGACGATGGATGGCAACCGCCTTTTCCTGGAATTCTTGAAGAACGGCCGGGGCAATGGAATCGAGATCGCCAATGAGGGCATCGGGGATAATGCCCAGTCGTTGGCAATGGTTGGCCCCGCCGTCAACGGCAAGAATGAGATCAACCCTCGCTAATAGATCCGGCAGTTCGGGGATCTCGGTGAGGTCTCCGTTGGCGACAATAAGTGTCAGCATTTTGTGTAAACAATTGTTTTTATTATGCAATTAAGTATGTTTTGAGATTCTCTTCGGATATTTAGTGCGCTGCGAAAAACACCTTGCGGCCGGACGTGGTCGTAAGGATTCTGCCTTTCACCGTAGCGACTATACTGAGGGCGGGGCGGTTCTTCAAGGAACCTTTCCGGTAAGATCATTGCGGCTCACCTGGAAAAACCGAAAAATAATTCGAACATTATGATTTTTCAATAAAAAAATAATTGAGAAGCGTATACTGATATGCTAGGCTGGACGGCGGTGGTTTTCGGCCTTTTTCCAGAGGGGATAAGGTGAGGGCATAACATTAAGACCAAAGGCCGAATAGCCGGCCATATGGGAAAAGGAAGGAAGAGCATGGACGCGCGAACGAATCAAGGGCGGAAGACAAACGGAGATGACCTACTGCAGACACCATCAAAGATCGGCCTGGTGATTGCCCTGGCCGGGGTTTTGACGACAGGCACCATTGTCGCAAAACCGGCATGCGCAGAGGAAGAATGGCGAGTCGGGGGTATGCTCCAGATACCATTCGGCGGGAGCAGGGAAAAAACATTTGTGCACTTTGCCAATACGCGGATCGGGATCAAGGTTCAGTATGCTGAAGTTGACGATATTATTAAAAGAAATGAGCAGACCGTCGAACGGGTTTATCAAGGTGATGTGCTGCAAAGTTCGACTGTCACTTCCGAGGCTGTTGTGACTGTCGATGAGGGTGGCAAGGTCATAGGCGGGGAGGGTTATCTGCTGGTTGCACCATTTAACGGTTTTTGGGATTTTTCAGGTGGATTCAATGGGTTCGCCGGTCAGGAGACAGTTCAGGGGGCGGCTGGTCTAGGCTATGATCCGTCTTTTGGGGTCTACCTGGGGATTGGTGCCTTGCTGCCCTATAGCGAGGCGGGAATTCGTTTTAATTTCCGTTATATTGACTATTTTGTCGGGGCGACCTCTCTGCCAAAATTTGCATCCAAGACGGTTTGGCAAGAGGACAAGGCCACCTATAATGACATTTCGCAGGTGTCCCCGGAGCCGGCATCTCCCGTAGAGGAAGTGGTGTCCGAAGAGCCTGAGGTCTGAAGCACCAGCATCTCTTGAAATCTCCTGGGGATGACTTCCGGTGCAATTCCCGTTGTTATCGGAACAACCCCTTTTTCATGGAATGAAATATCGGTTGCACTGCGTATTCAGGAGAAAAATATATGAAAGAAAATATCCGTTGGGACGCCCAGCTCAAGGTTGGTTCCGAGGTCATTGATAATCAGCACAAGGTTTTGTTTGAGTTGATCAAAGACCTGAATAATGCAATGCATGCCGGGGCAAGTGTAAGGATTGTCGATGTTCTTCTTGGCGTGTTGCGAGATTACGCTTTTCAACACTTTCAGACCGAGGAAGACTATTTTGCAAACCACGCCGATTTTACCAGACACTGCCTCGAACATTATGCGTTGATAAAAAAACTAAACGTATTTATCCTCGACTTCAGGAATAATAGAATACAGGGTGTCCAGAAATCTTCAGCCTTTTTGGATGACTGGTTGTTCGAACATATCAATCGTTTCGATATCCCGTTTTTTTTCCATGAAACAGTAAAGGTGCGCCTTTTGCATGAACATGAGCCGATAGATGAGTTTGATGCGGATAGAGAAAAAAGACGCCTGCACAAACGGCTGCCGCATAATGAAGTTGTTGATGACGACATCCTTGCGTATGTGTACAACGCCACAAAGCTCAAAAGCGGCAAAGCGAAAATTATTAATATGAGTCCCGGGGGACTGATGTTGAGTTCCGCAAGCAATCACGCCATCGATGATCTGTTGATTGTCAGCTGCAGTATCGGCAAAAATTTTAAAATGGAGGAAAAAGTCAAGGTGAAAGCTGCCCATGACCAGATGTATGGTGTCCAATTTGTTGCACCCGCCCCGGAGACCATCGAATTTTTCACAAAACTCTATGGCGCTGTTCATCTGAACCGTTCCAAGATTGACTGATTCTGCCACCCCTGCACCACAATAATACGAGGAATATCAATGTCTCAAGAAACAGCTCAATTGATCATCGACGGCACTACCTATACCTTGCCGATAGTTGAAAGCAGCACTGGAGAAAAGGCTCTCGATGTAAGATCGTTGCTGCGGCAAACCGGATACATCACCCTCGACAGCGGTTTTATGAATACCGGTTCCTGTGAGTCGAAGATAACCTATCTCGACGGCGATAAAGGTATCCTCAGGTATCGCGGCTACGATATCGCCGATTTAGCGGCAAACTGTGTCTTTATAGAGGTAGCCTATCTTCTTTTGACCGGTGAGCTGCCAACCGCCAAAGAACTCGATCGTTTCAAGTACGACATGACCAGGTATGCCCTGATTCATGAGGATATGATCCATTTTTTTGACCATTTTCCACCAAATTCCTCACCCATGTCGATACTCTCGACGATGGTCGGCACCCTCCATGATTTTTATCCGGAAATGGACAAGGAGGAAGACCCCTATGGCGGTCTCACCACCACAACCGCCCGCCTGCTGTCAAAGCTTCGGACGATCGCCGCCTTTTCCTATAAAAAGAACATCGGCCATCCCTTGGTTTACCCGCGCGCTGATTTAAGCTATTGCGCTAATTTTCTCAATATGATGTTCGACCGGCCCAATATGCCGTATCAAGTTGAGCCGATCAATGTTATCGCCCTGAATAAACTGCTGATCCTCCACGCCGATCATGAACAGAATTGCTCCACCTCGACGGTACGGCTGGTAGGCAGTGCCGGCGTCGGCCTGTATCCCTCCATTTCGGCCGGCATTAATGCCCTGTGGGGACCGCTGCACGGCGGGGCCAATGTTGCCGTCATTCGCATGCTTGAGAGTATTTACCGAGATGGCGAAGATTACGACAAATACATCGCTAAGGCCAAAAATCCGGATGATCCTTACCGGCTCACCGGCTTTGGCCACCGTGTTTATAAAACCTATGACCCGCGGGCAACACTGATCAAGGAAGTCTGTCAGGCCGTTTTGGGAACCCTCAATGTTGCTGATCCGTTACTGAATATCGCGCAGGAACTGGAATATCGGGTGAGTCGGGATGACTATTTTATTGCACGCAATCTCTACCCGAATGTTGACTTCTATTCCGGTATCATCTATCGGGCCATGGGCATACCCACCAACATGTTTACCGTCATGTTCGCTTTAGGCAGGCTCCCCGGCTGGATTGCCCATTGGCAGGAGATGAACTCAGACAAGGAGAGCAGTCGGATCGGCCGACCACGGCAGGTGTTTAAAGGGATCACAGACCGGCCGTTCGTGAAGATCGAGGACCGGGGATAGGAATCGTTACGCAAAAATACTCCCTCAAACAGTATTGTTGAGGAAATAAGGAGCAGGATCGTGCTGGATATTGTGAATCTCGGGGTTTTTGTTACGGCGGGTTTGCTCCTCAACATTACCCCCGGGGCTGATATCCTCTATATCGGCAGCAGGAGCGCGGCCCAGGGGACGAAGGCCGGGATTGTTGCCGCTTTGGGAATTGGCGCCGGATGTCTCGTGCATATCCTCCTGACGGCCTTAGGCTTATCGGTTGTGCTGGCTACCTCAGCCCTGGCTTTCACCCTTGTTAAACTTGGCGGTGCAGGGTATCTGGTCTATCTGGGCCTGGCTATGTTATTTTCTCGGCGATCTGTATCGGGTTCCAGGTTTGCGGCGGCGGGGAGCACCGTTGCCCCGTTGCCGTACCGTCGGATATTTCGTCAGGCCATTCTCGTCAACACCCTCAATCCGAAAGTGGCATTATTTTTCATGGCGTTCCTGCCGCAATTCGTAGCCCCGGATGCCACTCATCCAGCTCTTTCCTTTCTCTTTCTAGGCTGTCTTTTTAACTGGAACGGCACCATTGTCAATATCCTCTTCGCAATGTTTTTCGCGAAAATTGCCGACAGATGGAAACGGCATGGCATACTCGGCCGCCTCATCAAAACCGCCGTCGGCAGCCTCTTTATCGGGTTGGGAGTGCGCCTTGCCCTGACTGTACAGAAATAATTGCAAAAAAAGGCGGGGAAGTGTAGCCTCGGTATCTTGAAGACAAGCCAATGGTGGCGGCTGTCAACACTGATCAAGGACAATAACAGCCGCCGGATTGACGGCCAGGTGAATACGCACGCCGACCTCTGGTGGCGGCGGGTCGATGGGCAGGTCGAAGGTGAGGGCGTCACCTCCGGCCTGCAGGGTAACCCGGTAACTGCCGCCCTGGAACAGCCGGCTGGTGATTATGCCGGCGACAGTGAGGATGGCAGGGTCGGTGGTCGCCGCTGGCAGGATCATTTTCGATCCTTCCGGGCGGAGAAGAAGAGTGATTTTTGTCCACGGGTGTTTTGCCTTCCCTGGAAAGGGCAGGCGACCGAGCAAGCAGTGGATAAAGCCCTCCTCATCGAGGCTGCCGTCGACAAGGTTGGTAAAACCCAGGAAGGCGGCAACGGTTTGGTTTTGCGGATACCGATACAAGCCCTCCGGGCTGTCGAACTGTTGGAGGACGCCGTTATGCAGTACGGCAACCTTGTCGGCGACGCTGAAGGCCTCGGCCTGATCGTGGGTGACGAAGATGGCGGTGACCGCAAGTTTTTTCAGGATGCTGCGGATCTCGCCGGTGAGGTGGTCTCTCAGGGTTCGGTCAAGAGAGCCGAGCGGTTCGTCGAGGAGCAGCAACTGCGGCTCGGGGGCGAGGCTTCTGGCCAGGGCTACCCTTTGCCGCTCGCCACCGGAAAGTTCATCGATACGGCGATCACCGAGTCCCTGTAACCCCACCAGATGGAGCATGACCTCAACCCGCTGGAGGAGTTCGGCTGGCGGGCAATGCTGCATCTCCAGGCCGAAGGCGATGTTTTGCCGGACATTTTTGTGGGGAAAGAGCGCGTACTCCTGAAACATCATGCCGAAATTACGCTTATGCGGTGGGATGTGCCGGATATCGCGACCGCGAAAGGCAATAGTGCCGGAATCTTCCTGCTCAAGACCGGCAATCAAGCGCAGCAGGGTGGTCTTGCCGGAGCCGGAAGGGCCAAGCAGACAGAGGATTTCGCATTGACGTAGAGAAAAGCCGATGTCCCGGAGAATCGGAGTTCCTTGGAAACTATTACAGAGGTTTTTCACCAAAAGGATGTCGTCGGCGTTTTCGCTCATGGGCGGCCTTTGTAGAGGAGTCATCAGGAAATATGGTCCATATCTTTTGACAGCGGCTTGGCAGGTGCGCTGCGCCGGACCTCAAGTCTTGCCAGTAGCCAAAAGGCGGTGCAGGTTACCAGCAGGAGGAGAGTGCTCATTGCCATGGCCTGGCCGTAATTCATTTCGCCCGGCTGGCCGAGAAAGCGGAAGATGGCCACCGGCATGGTGGCGGTGTGCGGTCGGGTGACGAAGGTCGACGCCCCGAACTCGCCCATACTGATGGAAAATGCGAACACCGCTCCGACCAGGATGGCCCGGCTGATGATCGGCAACTCCACCCGGCGAAAGACCTGAAGCGGCGAGGCGCCGAGCAGGGTTGCCGCTTCTCGCAATGTTTGGGGAATCTGCCGGAGGCTCGGCAGGATGCAGCGGACGACGAAGGGAAAGGCCACTAGGGTATGGGCAATGATCACCAGTGCCAGGGAATCGCGGAGGTTGATGGGCGGTCTGTTGAGCGAGATGATGTAGCCGAAACCGAGGGTGACCGCCGAAGTAGCGAGAGGCAGCATGATAACTGCGTCCCAGAAGGCGGTCGATCTGCCACGCGCCGAGGCGAGGAAGACCGAGGCGATAAGACCAAGGGCAACGGCCGCCACCATGGCCGCCAAGGCGAAGCTTATGCTGTTGGCTACGGCAGCAATCGGCTCGATAAAAAACAATGAATCCTCGTCGCTGCGGAAAAGGGCCTGGTAATAGGCGAGGGTGGGGCCATCTTCACCGCTTATCGAGCGTACGGCAAGGGCGAGCAGGGGCGTCACCAGAAGAAGGAAAATAAACAGGAGGTTTGCACCGACCAAGGATTTTTGCCAAGAAGTCGAAGGCCGGATAGCTGTCCCGGAAGATGTGTCGGCGTAAAAGGCCACCGGCGATTTCCGGCTCAACTTGGCATGCAGCCACATGAGAAGAAAATTAACCGCTATTTGCACGAGAGAAAGCGCCGCCGCCATCGGCAGATTATAGAGCTGCACCGCCTGGCGGTAGATTTCCACCTCAAGGGTTGCGAATCCCGGCCCGCCAAGGATGAGGACCACCCCGAAACTGGTGAAGCAGAAGATAAAGACCAGAAGGGCCGCCGAACCGACGGCGGGCATGAGAAGCGGCAGGGTGATGCGGAAAAAGGTCTGGCCGGGCGAGGCACCGAGCATCCTGGCCGCAGCCCGCAGATCGGCATCGAGTCCGGCCCAGTAGCTGCCGACGATGCGCAACACCAGGGAATAGTTGTAGAAAACATGGGCAAGGAGAAAAAAAGCCAGGGTCTGGTCGAGGCGAATAGGCGGCCCAGCCAGATCAAAAGCACGCATCAGCCAGGTGTTAACGAGGCCGTTTGCTCCCAGCAGGGCGCCAAAGGCCGCAGCTGTAACGACAGTGGGCAGGACGAAGGGCAGGGTCAGCAGGGCCTGGAAAAGGTTCTTGCCGAAAAAACGGTAGCGGGCAAAGACGTAGGCGCCGGGCAGGGCGAGAAGCAGGGTGAGGATGGTGGAGAGTGCCGCCTGCCACGTGGTGAACCAGAGAATGCGCCAATAGGTCGACGAAGTCCAGAGATTTTCGAGTTTTTCCGGGCTCCACAGGCCGTCCGGGAGAAAGCTCTGCAGGACGATTCGCAACAGAGGATAAAAATAGAAAAGGAGCAAAAAAACGAGAGGCAGAGAGAACAGCAGGGTACGGGGTTTCATCTGCCGTTCTCCCAAGGGTGTGCAACGGTCGCCAAGCGATCAGCGGAGAACCGCATTGGTCCAGGCCTCAAGCCATTTGTCGCGGTTGGCCTCTATTTCGCTCGGTGCGATTTCTGCCGGTTTTTCCGGAACCACTGCATGTTTTGTGAAGACCTCGGGCAGACGCGCCGCTGAGTTAGCGGGGAAGACGAACATCTGCAGCGGGATATCCTCCTGGACAGGGATGCTCAGCATGAAGTCGATGAGCTTTCCAGCCAGTTCAGGTTCTTTACTGCCTTTCAAGATGCCGATGAATTCAATTTGTCGAAAGGCTGTGCGGTCGCCGACCACCGCCGCAGTCGGTGCTTCGGTAAGGGGGATTTTTGCATAGTGGACTACCGCCGCAGGACTTGAAGCATAACTGACGACGATGGGTCGGTTGCCTTTTGATGCCGAGGTGAAATGGCCGTAATAGGCATCCTTCCAGCCACTCGCCACAAGCACATCGTTGGCACGGAGATTTTTCCAGAAATCAAGATACCCGTCGGCGCCGAAACGGCCGATGGTTGCCAGTAAAAAGGCCATGCCCGGTGAGGAGGTAGCCGGATTTTCAACCACCGTCAGTCCTTTATATTCAGGTTTGAGGAGATCGATGAGGTCGGCAGGCGGGCTAAGGTTATTTTTCTTGAACCACTCCTTGTCATAGTTGAGGCAGACGTCACCATAGGACAGGGGCAGCAGTCGATTTTCTTTGTCGAGTTGCAGGGAGGGAGGGATCGTGGTGAGCAGCGGTGACCGGTAAGGGATAAAAATTCCGGCAGTAAGTGCCCGTGACAGGAAGGTGTTGTCGACCCCAAAAAAAACATCGGCGAGAGGGTTGTCTTTGGTGAGAATGGCTTGGATCAGTGCTGCTCCGGCATCGCCGCTTTTCAGGAAACGGAGTTTGACATCATTGTCCTTTTCAAAGCTCGCCACCAGGGTTTTGCTGATGTTGAAACTGTCGTGGGTCATCAGGGTGAGGGTTTTCTCCGCAGAGGCGGCAGTCATGGTGGTCAGCAACAGGCAAAGGCCCACGGACAATTGTATCGAAATTTTCCTAAGCATACATACCTCTTTTAACGTTGCAGGATGTTGCTTGCGGGGGGAGGCGGAAAAAGAAGCAGCCTCCGGAAAAGGAGACGGCTGTAGTGTCACACTGGTCCCTCCGCCGGCATTATCCGGATCAGGTTAAACGGTCGGGTTTACCTCATAAACCCCTCTCAGCCCGGTTGAACCGAGCTCCCGCATTCCAGTTGCAATGATAGGGTATCCTGTCTGTCTTTGCAACAGGCAAATAATTCAGGCGTGGATCGCACTTATTGAATCTACTCCCGGCAGAGGTCGTCGGCTAATACCTGTGGGTGCGCATGACGGCGCTTCAGCTTTTCACCAATGCCGATAAGGAGATCGGCCAGAGCTAGAAAGAGTTTGTCGGTTTTTTTTGGAAATCGGGCGTTGCAGAGGTTGACAAGGTGCCGGCGCTCCGCTTCGGTAAGCATTTCCCGGCGCCGTTCTTTGACTTCGAATTCTAATAGATAGGGATTCATATTCGTGCACCAGCTATAAAGTGAGAACGCAGTATCAATAGGGCCACTATTGATAACTGCCGAGACCGCTCAACCCCGAGTCTCCGGGTGGGCGGCTGATGAATTCTTCTACGGCGCTGGCCAGCAGTTCGATACCTTCTTTGATCTCCGCTTCATCCGACCAGGCATAGCTTATCCGGCAGCAGTTGACAAAGCGTTGGTCGATATCGAAAAGGGGGCCGGGCAAAAATGACACCCCTTTATCAATAGCAAAAAGAAACAGGGCGACGCTGGAATATCCCCGCGGCAACTCAAGGAGGAGAGAAAAACCAGCGTCCGGTTTGCTCCAGCTGACCTGGCGCGGCATAGAGCGGTCCAGGGCCTTTATCATGGTTTCCCTGCGTTGTTGGTACATTATTGCCATTTTCCGGGTGTGCGCGGTAAATCTGCCCGACTGGAAAATGGTCAGGGCCAGGCCTTGGATGAGAGTGGGGCATGAATGATCGTTGAGGCGTTTCAGCTGCGCCAGCTGTTGAATGCGTTGCGTCGAGCTGATTATCCAGCCAAGTCGCAGCCCGGTCATGATTGATTTGGACAGGGAGCTGACCACCACCGTCTGCTCCGCCCCAAGATTCTTTAGAAGACTGGGAGGATTGTTGTCGGCCCAGGAAAGATCCTTAAATAGTTCGTCGGCGATGATGGTGCTGCCGGTTCTTTTCGCCCAGTCGACCAGGAGTTGAGCACGTTCCGGACTGAGATGCGTACCCATAGGGTTGTGCGCATAGGGGCAGAGGTAGAGGAGGTACGGGCTGCCGTTCGGCAACTGATTTAACAGGTCCGGCATGGGGCCTTCGTTGTCCCGGGTAATGGTCTCCACCCAATGGCCCATTGCCGCAAAGGTGTCGGTAATCCCCTTGAAGCACGGAGTCTCACAGATCACCCTGTGACCGATCTCGCGATTTTCCTGGGCCAGCAGGGTCACTCCCTGGATTGAACCGTTGGTGATCAACACCTGTTCCGGGCTCACCGGCGTTCCTTCGGCGCTGAAGCGCTGGGCGATTTCCGCTCGCAATTCGTACCTGCCAAGAGGATCGGTGGCCTCAAGAAAGTTGGCTGTCTTGTCCGCCAGGGTCTCGTGGATAATGTCTTCGAGAAAATTCTCCGGCAGAAAGGCGGGATCGGGGACGCCCTTAGTGAGATGGATGATTCCCGGTTTATCGGCCAGCGACATGATATCCCGCAAGGCCTTGTCGACGCCCATGCGCAAGCGCCGTGCCGCATATTCCAGGGGGTTGTTGGCGGCAGAAGGATTATTTATGCCAAGGCTTACAAGGGGTTTGCGGCTGTCGCGGAATTCTCCCGGGTTTGTCTCGGCACTGCTGGGATTCTGGATAAAAGTGCCGCGTCCGACATGGCAGCAGGCCTGCCCGGCGTCGCTTAAATCCTGAAGGGCACGACGAACGGTGGCTTGGGTGACCCCTATCTCTTTGGCCAGGCTGGATACCGACGGCAGTCGGTCGCCGGGGTGCAACTCGCCCTGGCGAATGGCCTCTTGAATGACATCGCGGATCTGAATGTACAGAGGGGTATCCGATTCTTTGTCGATTGCGTACTTGACCATTTGTATCTCCTTGTTGTGAATTGATACCGTATTGATACAGTAATGATTTTAGCTGGTCAAGGACAAAAATTGTCAGGAGGAAATAATATTGACAAAAGGCGATATCTACTCGATGGGCACCGGAACATTTGTGCAATCCCTTGCCGACACAGTTGTACTGATGACCGACGTCATTGTAAAGGGTTAGGGTTTACCCAACACCGGAACTTCGTTCACAGGTTGCCGAGTCCTTTTCATTTGCTAACGAGTGGCAACCAATCGGCCTTCCCTTGGGATATTTTCCGCTTGTTGCTGGAGGCCGTGATGCCTTCGTTACTCAGGGAAACTCCATCGTCAGTCATGGCGGTATTTCCATCGAGGAAGTCATCGTCCCCCTTGTGAAATTTGAAAGGAAGGCACGGTGATGGGTACAAGACATGACGCGATAGGTATTAAACAGGTTATCCGTTTTCAATGGATGCAGAAGACTGCTAATCTTCTATTATTCGGGCTTGATGAGAAACAGATTCGTCTTGAACTCCATGATTTATTGAGTGTAAAACAAGGTAGCGGTTCCTCCGACGAACGTGGCGCAACTTCTCGTTCTCAAGCTGTAAATATATTGATGAAAATTTGGGTATCTCCCGCACCCGAACTGGTCGCTCTTCGTGATGAGGCTTTGGCACTTCTCAGAAAGTATTCTTCAGACAATCTCAGCATTCATTGGAGCCTGATTTCAGCCGCATATCCATTTTGGTTTAATGTTGCTCGACAAATTGGCCGCCTGCTGAATCTACAAGATCAAGTCTCTCAATCTCAAATTTTCAATAGGCTTAAGGAACAATACGGTGACAGAGAAACCGTTGCTCGATATGGCAGAAACACTGTTCGCTCAATGGTTGCCTGGGGGGTATTAAAGGATTCTGAGAACAGGGGTTGCTATCAGAAATCAGTTCATGTCAACTTAACTGATTTGAAGGTTTCTATTTTAATGATAGAGGCTGCACTTCAAGCCACCCCAGATGGAAAAGTGATGCTCGGACTTCTGTTGAACAACCCTGCCTTTTTTCCATTCCATCTACCAGTTATGACAGGAGACTACGTCTCACAGCTCAACAACCGAATAGAGGTAATCCGCTATGGGTTGGATGATGAATTGTTGAAATTGAGGTAAACCTCATCGTTTTTTCGAACTGAGGTATGGAAAAGGCTGGAGCCGGATTGCAAAGGGTGTGCTCAAAGCTCAACCTTGAAGAAATTTTCGGAGCCGCCTTTCGCGTTGAGTCCGATTATGTGAAAGCGGCTGAATATTTTGAATAAACCGATGGAGGCGAAGGGCGCTATTTTTCCAGCAGAACCACAGTCTCAATATGGTGGGTCTGGGGAAACATATCGATCGGTTGGATTTTCCGGAGAGCAAAACCATGGTCGATCAGGTCGGCAAGGTCCCGGCACAGGGTCGCCGGGTCGCAGGAGATATACACCAGTCGTCGGCCGGCAAGTGTTGCCAGCTGGCGGGCAAGATCCGGCGTACCCTGGCGGGGTGGATCGATGACCACACAATCGAAGCGGGCACCGCTTGCCGTAAGTTCAGAGCAGGCGGCGTGGATCGGACTTTGCTGAAAACCAGCCTGAGTGAGTCCGGCCCTGGCGGCATTGCTCTTGGCGCTGCGAATCGCCGAGCCCTGGCCTTCGATGCCCAGGACCTCTGCCCCGAGGAGTGCCAAGGGCACAGTAAAATTGCCCATGCCGCAATACAGATCAAGGACCCGCAGGCCTGTATGTACCTTGCAAAAATCCAGGACTGTTTCGATAAGAGCTCGATTTTGCAGAAGGTTTACCTGACAGAAGCCACCGGCTTCCCAGCTCAGCTGAAGATCGAAAGAAAGCCCGGCAAAAGGAGGATACTGCACGGCAAGTAGATTACCGGCAACCGTTCCTGGTTCTTTGCCATAGGGGCCCATGAGGGAAAACTGCTCCCCGGCAAAAAAAACCCGCTCCACCGTATCGTTTTCCCGAGCGAACCGTTTTGCCGCCAGGATATCCGCCGGGCGAGGCTTGCGCGGCAGCCGGAAAATGACAACGGTTTCGCCGGTGCGGGGATTCTCCTGCAATTCCACTTCCGACGACATGGAGGTAAGCTTGCGGCCATCAGGCCCTTGTCGCAGGGCGGCGAGGGTATGGTTCAAGGTCGCTCCGGCCAGCAGGCACACTCTGATCGGGATTAGGGCATGGGTCCGGAAGCGATGAAAGCCGAGCACGCCGTCCTCAACCTGCAGGCGGAGGCGCTGCCGGTAACCGAACTCTTCGGGGGCGGCGATCGGTTCCGCCGGCAATGAGTAGGCGTCCTGTAATTCTTCCCGGTTACTGCGCAGGAGGAGGTCCCTTATAATCCCTTTTTTAATCTGCACCTGTTCGGCATAGCCGCAATGCTGCAAATCGCATCCGCCGCACTCGCCGGCATAGGGGCAGGGTGGTGTGCGTCTGGCCGTATGGGGTGTAACTATTTGCCGGAGCTGTCCCAAAAGGTAGTTTTTTTTCTTTTCCTCAATGGATACAATGACAGTTTCGCCGGGAAGGACATGGCGGACGAGGACGGTCAGCCCGGACGGCAGATGGGCGAGGCCATAGCCGCCATTGACAATTTTTACTATATCGATTGTTTCCAGTTGCATTTTTTTTCCTGGAACCGTTAGATAAAGATCTTAAGTTTCTGACTGTTTCGCCATGCTTTGTTTGCCATGGCGGGTGGTTTCATGTTACCATTCTTCAGTTGAGCTTTGTAGCCTCGTCCATGCATCCGCATCATAGCGAAGCGGAGACTGCACTCTGAAGGTCAGCCCTTTCATAATATAACATCCGTGTTCTGTCGAATCATATTCCTTTTACTGACGTTTATCCTTTTCCTGTCTGCGACGGCACCTGCCTCGGTACACCTTGAGGTAACGGTAACCGGGGTCAGCGACCCGCTGTATCGTAACGTCCTGGCCCGCCTGACAATCCTGTTGCAAAAAGATAATGAGCGATTGCAGGACAGTGCCGTCCGTCGCCTGCATCGTCAGGCGGAGGAAGATATTCGCTCCGCCCTGGCCCCGTTCGGTTATTACAATCCGATCATCAAGGGCAGCCTGAATAAAAAAGATGAGGTGTGGCAGGCCGAGTATGTCATTGACCAGGGGCCGCCGGTTGTGCTCGAAAAGATCGACCTGGAATTGACAGGGGCAGGCATAAATAATGCACCCCTCATCGCCGCCCTCGCCGACTTTCCTTTGAAGAATGGCGATGTTTTGCAGCAGGAGCTGTATGAACAGGGCAAGAAAAAACTGGCTAACCTCGCTTTTAAGGAAGGTTTCCTCGACGCCTCCTTTAGCGAACGTTCACTGCGCATAAATTCTGCAACCAACAGTGCCTCGCTTCGGCTGATGCTGGACACCGGTCGCCAGTATCTCTTCGGGGCAACGAACAGTGTCCAGAAGATCTTGAAGCATGACCTGCTGGCCCACTATCTTCCTTACAAAGCCGGCGATCCCTATAATCCGGCAAAGCTTTTCGAGTTACAGTCAATCCTTTATCAGACCAACTATTTCAGCAAGGTTGCAGTCCGGGGGCAGCTCGACCGGGTTGAGGATCTGGCCATTCCCGTGGAGATTGATCTGACCGCCCCGGAATATCTCAATAAATACAGTTTCGGTGTTGGCTATGCCACCGATACCGGGGTGCGCGGTAAAATCGACTGGGATAATCGGCTGTTCAATTCGAGTGGTGATAAGGCCAGTGCTTCATTACAGGTGGGTGAACGGGAAAACACTCTTGCTTTACGCTACCGAATGCCGGTTGATGAGGATCCCAGGTATTATTCTCTGGCCAATAGCCTTGCCTATCAGAACAAGCAATGGGAAAACACCGCGACCCAGCTGTTCACCGCCTCTATGGCGCGGGAATATGCGGATCCGCGCTTTAAACTCAGCACCGGCATTGAACTGCGCGACGAGATCTATGACGTCGGCGATACCAGCGGCGAATCGACCCTGCTTCTGCCTTCATTGAATGCAGGCGTGGTCTTCGCTGACGATATTCTGAACACCAAAAATGGTCTGCAGGCGGCGGTGGGTTTTCTTGGCGGGGTGCAGGGAGTGGTTTCCGATGTCACCTTTCTGCAGGCCACCGTCAACGGCAAGGCAATCGTTTCGCCGTTTCAGGATTGGCGGCTCATCGGTCGGGGTTCCCTGGGGGCTACCTTGGTTGACAGCATCGATTCCCTGCCGCCGTCGCTGAGGTTTTATACCGGTGGCGACAATACCCTGCGCGGCTACCGCTATAAGTCCATCGGTACCCGGGACGCTTCCGGAGTGGTCATTGGCGGCAGGTATCTGGTGGTCGGCAGCATTGAGGCGGAGCGGGTTGTTTATAACCAATGGAGCCTTGCCACCTTTTGGGATGGTGGCACGGCAAGCGACGATTTGACTCTGAATTTTCACCAGGGTGTCGGCGTCGGGGTGCGATTCCGTCTGCCTTTCGGACAGATTCGCTTCGATGTCGCTTCAGCCATCACCGAAGACGGCACCCCCCTGCGGGTCCATCTGACGGTGGGAGGTGATCTGTGATAAAGACCGCCCGTAGTTGGATGGCTCTCGCCTTGATTCTCATCATGCCCTTGCTCGTCGCTCTCCTGTTGGGCAGTGCGGCAGGTCTGTTTGTGGTGCAAAAAAGCCTGCAGCTGCTGAGTGGCGGCAGAGTCACCATCGGGACAGTGGAAGGAAAACTCCTTGGCCACTTCACCCTCGAAAAAATTCACATTATCACTCCCGGCACTGATATAAAGATCAATACATTTACCGGCAACTGGTATCCGGCCAAGCTCTTTGCAGGTGAGCTGCGTATCTCCGACCTTGATGTCTCGGGGGTAGTGATCGGCCTGCGCGACAGTCCTGCTACCCCGTCCACCGGCGGCGGAGCGGTAGCGTTGCCGCGGCTTCTTCTGCCCCTAACCCTGGTGCTTGATCGGGCAGCTCTGAGCTCGCTTACGATCCAGGGCAGTGACGGCAGCGAATTGCTGGTTTTTGATCGCATCGATGTCCAGTTGCAGGCCAATGGCGGCCACCTGAGCATCGGTAACCTTTCTCTACAGGGTCCGGAAATTGGTCTGGCTGTGCACGGCACCGTTGATTTCGACCGCAGCCGGCGTGTCGATCTCCTCGGCAACTGGCGGCTCATCAATTACGGTTTTCACCAACTTCAGGGCACGTTTTCCGCCAACGGGCCCCTTACTGCACCGCATGCCACCTTTGCCGTCAACAGCCCAGCCGATATCCGGGTTGAAGGGGATGTTGCAAATCTTCTGGAAAAACCGGAATGGACCGCCACCCTTGAGGCGCGGGATGTCGATCTGGAAGCACTCATACAACATTGTCCGAAGATTGATCTAGCCACGGTAAGCGGCCAATTGTCAGGTAATAGCGACGGCTATCAGGGCTTGGTGCAGGCCCTAGGTACCTGGGGCAAACTTGATAACCTGCAGCTGCAGAGTTCCATAACCGCCGGTCTGTGGGGCATCGACTTTGCGGCCCTGCGCATTGACCGCGGCGATGGCTGGGCGGTGGCCGAAAATGCCAAGATCAACTGGAAAAGGCTCTTCGACTGGGAAGGCCTTTTTCATTTTAAAAATTTTGATCCTTCCGCCTTTTTTGAATGGTTGCCGGGGAAATTGAACGCCGATCTCACCAGTGTCGGAACAGTCAGGGATGACCTGGGTGTCGATGTGGCGTTTGAGGTCTTTAGGCTTGACGGCAGACTGCGGCAACAGCCGATATCCGCCGTCGGCAAGATAGCTCTCACCGAAAACGATGTGCGGACCGATAGCCTGATAATCCGCAGCGGTGAGGTGGAGGGCAGTGCCCGCATTGAGAAGGGGATGCTCTCATGGGCGGAAAAACTTACGTGGTCGGGGGAGATTCGTTTGGATAACTTCGATCCGTCCGGTATCTATCCCGATTTTCCGGGACAAATCAGCGGGTTGTTGGCTGGCGAGGGTTTTCTCGGCCCTGCCGGGGCCGAGGGCTTTTTAAAAATCAGCGATATTGCCGGAAATCTGCGCGGCAACGCCCTGTCCGGCAGTGGTGAGATCAGTCTGTCCGGGGAAACCATTCGCAGCACCGGCCTGTTCCTGCAGAGTGGCACTTCGCAGCTGGTGCTGCAGGGGCAGGCCGGTGATGCCTTTGCCCTTGATTTTAGCCTGACTTCTCCGGATATCGGCACACTTGTGCCGGAGTCGAGGGGTGCCGTCAATCTCCTTGGCACGTTGCGCGGCAGTTATCGGGCACCGCTGTTTGACGTCGAAATTCGTGGGCAGGGGCTTAGCCTTGGTGCCGGCAAGGTCTCGCGGTTGGAGGCCAAGATCCATTCGCAACTCGGCAAGGAGGACCGGCTGCAAGGCACCTTTCTCGGGGAAAAAATGATGCTCGCCGGTTTGCCGGTTGACATGGCGCAGATTGATTTTTCCGGGAGTTTCAAGGAGCAGGAGCTGAGCGCAAAGGTAGCGGGTGAGTTCGGCAGATTGCAGTTTCGGGCGCAAGCCGCAAAAGCGGACGGCTGGATGGGGGAAATTACCGATGTTCATCTGGCATCTTCTTCCTACGGCAACTGGCGGCAGCAGGATCATGCCGCCTTCAGTGCCGGCAAGAAGGGAGCGGTCGTTGACGATTTTTGTCTTGCCGAGGGTGAAGGGACCCTCTGTGCCGGGGGCTATGTACAGTTGGCGGAAGAGATCGGCTGGCGAGTCAAGAGCAGGTTCTCGGCACTCTCCTTGAGTTGGTTGAATCGATTGAAACTCTTAGCCGTGCCGGTCAGCGGCTTGTTTGCCGGCGAGATTGTCGCATCCGGTGCAGACCGCCGGGTGATCTCCGCCCAGGCGGAGATCAGGCTACCGGAAACCACCTTTGAACTGGGCGTCGAAGACGAGGAATTTCACGCCATCCATTGGGAGGACACCGTTTTTAATCTGGTACTTACCGACTCTCTTGTGCAAACAAACCTCGTCACCGGGATGAAAAACGGTAGTCGTCTGACCTTGAATGCAGCCGCCCAGGGGGCTGATCTGTTTGCCGGATCAACCCGGACCTCACCGCTCTCAGGGAGCCTTGACCTCGAAAATTTCGACCTGGCAATACTCTCCGCCCTCACCGGATACGGTGTCGACCCAACCGGTCGAGTGAGCAGTTCCTTCACCCTTGGGGGGACGGTCGGAAGACCGGAACTCGCTGGTGAGGCCCGGATTGAGGGTGGTGGTATCTCCTTGCCGTACCAAGGCATTACCCTGGAAAATGTGCGGGTGGCAGTAGTTGCTGCGGAAGACGGAGCGAAGATTGTCGGCCATGCCGTTTCCGGACCGGGGGAGATGAGCGCCGAGGGCCTCCTTCGCTATGGCGATGCGGGAGTGGAGGGTGATCTGCATGTTGTCGGCAAGAATTTCCTTTTGGTCAACCTGCCGGAATATGCCATCAGGGTAAACCCGGATGTGCATTTTCTGTTCGCCAGGAAAAAGGCGGCGATTAAGGGTTCGGTACAGATTCCTTACGCTCGAATAACGCCTGAAGAGATGAAAGATTCGGTGCAGGTTTCCCGGGATGTTATTGTGGTTAATGGCCGGCAGGAAGTCAAAACGTCGGGCTGGCCTTTCTCCCTTGATCTGGATGTCCTTATGGGGGAAGACGTGCACATAAATGGCCACGGTCTGAACGGCAGGCTTTCCGGGGAACTCCGGGTAAAAACCGTCCCGGACGAATTTCCGACGGCGCAAGGGGAGCTCGATCTCAGCGAGGGAGTTTTTACCATCTACGGTAGAACCTTTGATATCGAAAGGGGCCGAATTCTCTTTACCGGCGGTCCCATAGACAATCCGGGAGTGGATGTACGAGCGCAAAAAAAGTTCAGTGATGAGGAAGCCAAGAATCGGGGTTACACGGTCGGAGTGGATATCAGCGGTTTGGCCCAGGATCTCAGTTATCAGCTCTTTTCCGATCCGTATATGGATGACACGGAAATTCTCTCGCAGATGATTGTCGGTCACTCCCTGGCCTTTTCCAATAAAGAGGAAGGGAGTCTTCTTGAAGCGGCTGCGACGAGCCTTGGTTTGAAAGGCGGCGCCGATTTGTTCCAAGGGATTGGCAGCATTCTGCAGCTTGATGACATGCATATCGAAGGCAGCAGCAAAAAGGAGAATGTTTCGCTGGTAGTCGGTAAAAGGGTAACCAAAGATCTGTATATCGGTTACGACATGAACATGTTCAGCCAGCTCGGGCAGTTTCGGGTGCGCTATGATTTGACTCGAGGTTTCGCCGTTGAGACCAGAAGCTCTTCCCAGTCAACCGGTGCCGATTTGCTCTATTCCTTTGAAAAATAATCTACGCCGCTGTTTGTTTGCCATCTCTTCTTTATTTTGATTTGGAATTAGAAAACGTCTAGCGGAGGGCGATGACAGGGATATATGGCTACGAAACCACCGACTTGCCGTCGTTGTGGAAAAAGCCGAAAACAGCGTATTGCCGTTAAAATTTGGATGATCAGGGGCAGGGTGCTCATATGGCTCTTTCATAGGAGCCGAGGATTTTTACCCGGCTGATCTTGCCGATTTCTTCAAGGGCGTTTTTAACCCGTATATCCTTTTGGCTTCCGGCCAGTCCGACAAAAAAATGGTAGTTACCGAACTGTTCCTTGGTCGGTCGCGAGGTAATGGCCAGGAGATTGATCCTTTGTTTGGAAAAGGACGAAAGAATTTTTTCCAACAGGCCGGGATGGTCGTCATCGTTGATGATAATAAGCGAGGTCTTGCAGCCGGGCGAGGTGCAATCTGGAATGCAGGAATTTTCCCCCGCCAAAACGAAGAAACGTGTTTGGTTGTTCGGATAATCATTAATACTTTCAATCACTAAAGGAAAATCGCCTGGCTTGACAAAATGTCCGGGAACTATTGCACCACTTCTTCCTGGATCGCCGGTCATGCGGGTAAGCGCCAGGGTGTTGGAGTCGGTGGTAACAACTTCGACATGTTCACCCAGACTTTCAATAAAGTCGGAGCATTGACCGCGGCTGACGAACTGCACAAATAATTTGTTGATGTCGCGGGTGTCGGTGACCGAGGAGATACAGGAAAAATTGATCGGGATGATCTTTTCCCCGATTATTTTCAGCTCGGAGGTGACCAACAGGTCAAGGACCAAGGGAATGAAGCCTTCCGACAAATTTTCAATGGGTACGATACCGTAGTTGCAGCCATCGGTTACCGCCTGAAAGACCTTCTTGATGGAGCTGCAATAGCTGATGGCAACATCACCACGAAGCGATTTGCGAAATTCCTTGGCGACCTGGTCGGAAAATGTTCCAGCTGGCCCCAGTGTAGCGATAATGGTCATGGTATGTTCAGATTTATAATTCCTCGAATCTGTTTAAGGTCAGATTCTTTCTGACCTTACCCTCGGTAAATATCCGACCGTTCATGGCGATATATACCCCTGGCGGAAGCACCTGCAATGCCCCGATGGCGCAGCCGATATTGAACACCGCATCACTGGTTTTGAACAGGGCCGGTTCAAGTGCCCCGGTCAGGACAATGGTTTTGCCGGGGATGTCCTTCAGCGCCCCGGCGGTCTCGACCATGGTGTCGGTACCGTGGGTGATGAGGATTTGCGGGCAAGGGTCTTCGGTCACCGCTGCGGCGATCCGCAAGCGATCGTCGTCGGTGAGGTCAAGACTGTCCTTGCGCATCAGCGAGGTAACTTGGTAGGTGATCGACAGGTTCAACTCGGCCAAAACCTTCTCGACATTCGGTGGTCCGACCTCATACTCACTTTTGGCATCGAAATAGATTTTGTCGATGGTGCCACCGACGCTGATTATGGAAATGCTGTGCATGCATGCCTCCGAAAGAGAGGAGATTCTGTACCTTTGGTAGTGCCACAAGAAACTTCCGGGGCCGGTTATACCCCGGTCTGGGGGAAATTCCAAGTTTTTGCCTTGCTTTTCCCGCAGGATGGTAACATATAATGTCTTCTTAGCGAAATACTATCATTTACCTATGCATCGATGACGGTATCGAAAATACCAAGGGAGAACGAACAAGGTGACGGGAAAAAAAGGGCCGATAACCATCCTGGTGGTTGATGACGACCAGGTGCATCGTTTTATGCTCTGCTCTCTCATCAAGGAGTGGGGTTGGCGCTGTGTCGAGGCCGATGACGGGGTGACGGCGGTTGCCGCGGTTGCGGAACACCCTTACGACGCGGTGCTTATGGACGTGCGCATGGCAATAATGGATGGTCGTGAGGCCTTTTCCCGGATTCAGGCTCTGCAACCTGCCCTGCCGGTGATCATCATGACGGCCTATTCCTCAGTGGACGATGCGGTGGAGGCGATCCAGCAGGGGGCCCATGATTATCTCACCAAACCCCTTGATTTCGATCGACTGCGTCTCGCCCTCATGCGGGCTGTCGATCATCAGCAGGTGGTGAACCGCAGGCAGTTACCGGCGGCGGAGCGGCCGAAACTTGAAACGGCGATTATCGGCTCATCCCCGCCGATGCTCGAATTGCTGGAGATGGTCGGCTATGTGGCGGCTACTGAGGCGACGGTGCTCATCTACGGTGAATCCGGTACCGGCAAAGAGTTGGTGGCCGAGGCCCTGCACCAGAACAGTGAGCGGCGCGACAAGCCCTTCGTCAAAGTCAACTGTGCCGCCCTGGCCGAGGGGTTGCTCGAATCTGAACTTTTCGGCCATGAAAAAGGCGCCTTTACCGGTGCCGATAAAAGGCGGGAAGGAAAATTTGTCCAGGCCGACGGCGGCACCCTCTTCCTCGACGAGATTGGTGAGACCTCCCAGGCCATGCAGGTCAAGCTCCTTCGCGTGCTGCAGGAACAGGAGTTGCAGCGGGTCGGTGGCGAGGCAACGATCAAGGTCGATGTGCGCATCATCGCCGCCACCAATCGCGACCTTGAGGACGAAGTGGGTCGCAATGCCTTCCGCGAGGATCTGTATTACCGGCTCAACGTGGTCATGCTCACCGTCCCGCCGTTACGCACCCGGGTGGCCGACATCCCCGAACTCGTTGACCATTTTTCCAGGAAGTTCGCCGAAAAAAACCGCCGTGTCCTCGACCGGATCACCTCCGAGTGCATGGAGTTGCTGATCAATTATCCCTGGCCCGGCAATGTCCGGGAGCTGGAAAACGCCATCGAACGTGGAATTATCCTCATGCGCGGCAGCGAACTGACCGAAAAGAGCCTGCCGCTGTCCATCCAAAAAAAGCTCAGCAAGCAGCCGGAAAAACCCTTTTTCGCCGACGAGAGCGAATCCGGATCACTCTTTGCGGCCGAAAAGCAGATCATCTTGAAGACCCTGGAGGAGACCGGTGGCAACAAGAGCGAGGCCGCCCGAAGGCTGGGTATTACCCGCAAGACTCTGCTTAACAAATTGAATAGATACCACGTCGAATAGGGACACGGTCTCGCTTCAGGTCCTACCGAATACTCTGCAAACGCCCCTCTGCCGCTACCGTTTATATTGAATTTATTGTATTTTTTATTCCTGTCAAAGGCATGAATATTGATTTCCGGCCACTTGACAAGAAAAATTCGGCTACTTATTGTTCGCTCAAGTTTGAATTTTGCAACACCGGGCATGTACATTCCGGAGCAGGATAAAGGAATTGCAATAAAAGAGGGAGAAAGTGGTGAGTAAGGAGAAATTAAAAGAAAAGCTTCAGGATAATTCTGAAGTTGCGGTTGAGGTTGAAAATGCCGCCGAAGCCCCCGGGGAAGCACCTGACGCCATGGCCCAGGCTGAGCTGGATGCTGTCGATCCTGAAAAAGAGCTTCTTGATGCCCGTGAGGAGGTTGCCGGTCTTCGCGACAGGATGCTGCGGATGGCTGCGGAAAATGAAAACTTCAAAAAACGGGTGGAACGGGAGCGGTTGGCTGGGTTGAAGTATGCCGGGGAAACCATTTTTCGGGAGATTCTTCCGGTTGTCGACAACCTGGAAAGGGCCATTGGCCAAGGCATAACAGATGGCGCTGATGCGGAGAAAAATCTTTCAGCCCTGCTTGCAGGTGTCCAATTGACCTTGAAGAGCCTTCTTGCCACCCTGGAAAAATTTGCGGTAAAGGCGGTGGAAAGCGTCGGCAAGCCCTTCGACCCGCAGCAGCAGGAAGCTTTGACCATGGACGCCAGCGATACGATTCCGGCCAATCACGTTATCCTCGAGTTTGAAAAGGGCTATTTTTATAAGGACCGGTTGCTGAGAGCCGCCAAGGTGGTGGTTTCCTCCGGACAAAAATGATCGAGGTTGTGTTGCTGAAGGTCATTGAAAAATGCGCAAATCCCTTGACAAACAAGGGAAAATGACAACTTTACAGGAGGTTGCCACTGCCACCGGTAGGGCAATCGACAAAAAATTGAATAATGATGGACGGATAATTAATCCGCTGAGAAAGATTTAAGGAGAGAGAAGATGGGCAAAATTATCGGAATAGATCTAGGGACCACCAACTCATGTGTGGCGATTATGGATGGCGGCGAGCCGAAGGTAATTGCTAATGCCGAAGGCAACAGAACGACTCCGTCGGTAGTAGCCTTCAATGACAACGATGAGCGTATGGTCGGACAGATAGCAAAACGTCAGGCGGTTACTAACCCGACACGGACCCTCTACGCCATTAAGCGCCTTATAGGCCGCAAATTCACCGATCAGGAAGTCAAACGGTCGATTGAAATCAGTCCTTTCAAAATTGTTGAAGGAGCGCATGGCAGTGTTTCCGTCGATGTCAACAGCAAGACCTATCGACCGGCGGAGATTTCGGCGATGGTATTGGCGAAAATGAAACAGACCGCCGAAGAATATTTAGGCGAAGAGGTCACCGACGCGGTTGTTACCGTGCCTGCCTACTTCAATGATTCACAACGTCAGGCCACCAAAGATGCCGGAAAGATCGCCGGTCTCAATGTTCTGCGCATCATCAACGAGCCGACCGCCGCTTCCCTTGCCTACGGTCTCGATAAGAAAGTGGAAGAGAAAATAGCTGTCTATGACCTTGGCGGTGGTACCTTTGACGTTTCCATTTTGGAAATCGGCGACGGTGTTTTCGAGGTCAAATCGACCAACGGCGACACCTTCCTCGGTGGTGAAGATTTTGACATGCGCATCGTCAACTGGTTGGCCGACGAATTTAAGCGTGAGCAGGGAATCGATCTGAGAAATGATAAGATGGCTCTGCAGCGTCTGAAGGAAGAGGCGGAAAAGGCCAAAATGGAGCTTTCCACCACCAAGGAAACCGACATCAACCTGCCGTTTATCACCGCCGACGCCTCCGGCCCGAAACATCTCAACCTCAAGTTGAGCCGCGCCAAGCTGGAGAGTCTGGTGGAAGATCTGGTTGAACGTACAGTTGGTCCCTGTCGCACTGCCTTAAAAGATGCCGGTCTCAACGCCTCGGAAATTGACGAGGTAATTCTCGTTGGTGGCATGACCCGTATGCCGATGGTGCAGGCGAAGGTCAAGGAAATCTTCGGCAAAGAACCGCATAGGGGTGTCAATCCCGATGAGGTCGTGGCCATCGGCGCAGCTATCCAGGGCGGTGTCCTGCAGGGCGACGTAAAAGACGTGCTGTTGCTCGATGTTACCCCGCTTTCACTTGGTATCGAGACGCTCGGCGGGGTAACAACCAAGCTCATAGAGAAAAACACCACCGTACCAACCAAGAAAAGCCAGATTTTCTCAACCGCCGCCGACAACCAACCAGCGGTTTCCATCCATGTTCTGCAGGGTGAGCGGGAAATGGCGGCGGACAATAAGGCCATCGGTCGATTTGAACTGGCCGATATCCCCATGGCCCCGCGTGGTGTGCCGCAGATCGAGGTGACCTTTGATCTTGATGCCAACGGCATACTCAGCGTTTCAGCAAAAGATCTGGGCACCGGCAAGGAGCAGTCCATCCGCATCACCGCTTCCTCCGGCCTCACCAAGGATGAGATTGAACGAATGACTAAGGATGCCGAACTGCATGCCGAGGATGACAAGCGTCGCAAGGAACTGGTGGAGACCCGTAACTCGGCCGATGCCATGGTCCATGCCACCGAGAAAAGCCTGAAGGATCTCGGCGACAAGGTGGATGTCCCGACCAAGGCCAGTGTCGAGAAGGAAATCGCCAACGTCAAGCAGGTGAAAGACGGTGACGATATTGCAGCCATCAAGACGGCGGTTGAAGCCCTGACCCAGGCCTCGCATAAATTGGCGGAACTCATGTATCAGCAGGCTGCCAAGGAAACTCCCGATGGTGGCGGCGATGCCGGTCCGGGTGCTGCCGGCGGTGCAAAGGGCAAGAAGAAAGATGACGATGATGTGGTAGACGCCGACTTTGAAGAGGTTAAATAGTACTCTTTAACGGCTGAGCCGTCGTTGGTACAAGGGGAGTGGGGAAGCGTCGTTTCCCCACTCCCCTTTTTTTGTTTTTTACAGTATGGTATCGCACGGAAAAACAGTTAAGACAGACCTCGTAAACATAGCATAATTGCAGTTTCGCAACTATTTGATATCTAACAACATAGTGTGTTAATTGGACAGCTTGAGTTCGGGTAATTGGTGATTTTCGGCATTTTTACCGCAAAATGCAACATTTTTTGTTCTATTATTGCTTAAGTGTGTCCAGTATTTCCACCTGTTTTGGGGATCAGGAATGCCACCGAACGGTATGCACTTTATTATTCCATTGTAAAATGGAATGGGTTAGAAGGCAGCACAATAAAACGACTTTATAATAAAACCATTTTAGAAACAAATATCTCGTTACCGTCCACAAGAGAACAATCCCAAATCGGCACCTTTTTCAACCATATCGACTCTCTGATCATCCTCCAGCAGCGCGAACTTGACAAGTTGAAGAACATCAAAAAGGCTTGTCTGGAAAAAATGTTTGTCTAGCAAAGGATCTGCAGCATGACCGAATCCCAAATCATCCTCTACACCACTCCCGACGGTGACATTAAAGTTGACACCGTCTTGCAGAATGAAACCATCTGGCTGACCCAGACGGCGATGGCGGAGCTTTTTGGTGTCAATGTGCCGGCTATTTCCAAGCACCTGGCGAATATTTATGAAGAAGGAGAATTGAGTCGGGAGGCAACTGTTTCCAAAATGGAAACAGTTCAAAACGAAGGGGGGCGGCAGGTCACCCGTAACAAGGATTTTTACAATCTCGACGCCATCATCGCCGTAGGCTATCGGGTCAACTCCAAGCGCGCCACCCAGTTTCGCATCTGGGCTACCAGCATCCTGAAAGAATACATCATCAAAGGCTTTGCCATGAATGATGAGCGGCTGAAAAAAATCGATACCTGGGACTATTTTGATGAGTGGTTGGCCCGCATCCGGGATATCCGGGCATCAGAAAAGCGTTTTTACCAGAAAATCCGCGATATCTATACCACCGCCATTGATTATGACAAAAACTCCGAGCAGGCTCAGTTGTTTTTCAAGAAGGTTCAGAACAAGATGCTCTGGGCTATTACCGGCAAGACCGCCGCAGAATTGATCGAATCGCGCAGTAATCCGGAGCAACCCAACATGGGGCTGACCTCCTGGCAGGGTTCCATTGTCCGCAAGCCGGATGTGGCCATTGCCAAGAACTATCTGCAGGCCGATGAGATGACAGACCTAGTGAAAAACCAATCTAGCCTATCGTTGAATTGCCCGCCACCAGGGCATTTTTCAACAAAATTGGACGTTGATGTTCCTAGCTAAATGATTTATTGTTTTAATTCATGTATTGATG
>Ga0105047_10000100_pt1 | contig 113806 bp, 86 predicted proteins | sample MAT04_FD_78384 | JGI IMG/M metagenome (GOLD analysis project Ga0105047, IMG submission 78384) | Freshwater microbial communities from Lake Fryxell liftoff mats and glacier meltwater in Antarctica - MAT-04 (megahit assembly) | ecosystem: Environmental > Aquatic > Freshwater > Ice > Liftoff... | reverse complement strand
TCAGCATCTCCTCGTATTCTTTGCGCGTCGCCTTGGGGATTTTGTGACGCACGGGGAGAGGCTGCGGGAGCTGGCGGTGGCGGAGATTGAGAAGGGAGGCCGTGAGGACGATGCGGCAGGCGGAGAGTTGATCACGCGGTTTCTCGGCGTTTAGGGCCACGCCGATCGCGTAATTGATCACGCCAGTGCGGACGGGGAGGGGGATGGGCCAGTAGTCGGACATGGGAGGGGAGAGTTAGGGATGACGGGCGAGGCGCGGAGACGCGGAGAAATACCAATCCATCGAACAGAGCATTGCACAACGCAGGACACGGGTATTCGAGGAGGGACGGGACTCGAAGCATTTCCTCCGCGTCTCTGCGCCTCCGCGTGAGAACTCCTTCTCTTTCGAGTTGATCGCAGGGCTGTTTGTAACTTTGCGGGTTGGTGCCAAGTCGGGTTCTTTGATCAGGAGGTAACGGAGGAGGTTCCTCGGTTAGCTCTGTTTCTTCCTGTTTAAGGAAGAGAAGCGAAGGGCGAGATACGAACGAAGGGCAGCCCCCCTCCCCAGCCCTCCCCACAAGTGGGAGGGAGCAGGAAGAGAGGGCGGGGCGCTGGTCGCGATTCGGGTGAGCCGCGCTAGGGTTGTAACTTTGCGGGTTGCGAGTCGGGCTCGTGTAACTTTTCGGGTTGATGACACTTCGCGCGGGATTGAAGGTGCGCGCGGTCGTGAGAAACCGATTGGTCCCCAACCCGAAAAGTTACACGAGCCCGACTCTATTCGCAGTATATCAAAGTATGTCGGTTTGATAACAGAATAATGTGAGACTTTACTTGATTTTATAAGGTGATGGAGGAAGGGAGGGAGTGTCACGCGGAGGCGCGGAGACGCGGAGGGGGAAGGATTTGAGATTTGAGATGGAAATACGAAATACAAAGAGGCGGATATTGACCGCAGATGAAATGGGAAGAAGGGATGAAAGAGGAAGCGAAGGAAGACGAAGGGAAGAAGGTGGAGTGCCGTTCGCACGGCACTCAAGTTCCTTTGATTTCGCTGCAATCTGTTCGCTGCGCTTCGCTGTCACATCATCTTCTTTCTACTACTTCTTCGTCCCACTGCTTCTTTATCCTCTTCATCCGCGTCCATCTGCGGTCAAAATGTCTTCTTGCCTGCTCGGCTTTCGTCGGTGATGCGTCCGGTGCCCCTGCGAGATCCACCTCAGATCCTTGTGGGTGCGCGCACGAAAAAACCCCGTATCCTCGAATCAACGAGAATCGCGGGGCTTTTTCGTAAGAGGCGCTGGTGGGAGTCGAACCCACGGTGGCGGATTTGCAATCCGCTGCCTTAGCCACTTGGCTACAGCGCCTAAGTTATTCAGCCGCAATCCGTTGCTGGCAGCATGCTTTCCAACGACGAGGCGGTGGAAAACGACAACAGCCAGGGGTCAGCGAGTGAACAGGCGGAGGATACTCACCCTGGTCGAATCAGGCAAGACCAGCATTCGCAGTCGCGACGCAGACCCCCCAACTAGGACAGAGGCCCGCCAGGCCAGGTTCGGTCACGTGGAGGGAGCATCGCCGGCGCCCGGAGCAGCGACCGACACGGCCACGTCGCTCGACGGGACCCCTGCGCTTGCCGATGCAGGCGGTGTCTCCGGGGCGCCGAACAGCTCTTCGCGAATCCGCTCGCGCTCGCGGTCGATCTGCTCGGGGGTCGCCCCCAGCTCGCTCATCACCGACTCCGTCATGGCCAGCGCCACTTCCCCTTCGCCGGAGAAGACCACGTCGGCGCCCGCTACGATCAAGGCGGGCCGCTCGCGCAGATAGGTCGCCCGAGCCAGCACGCGAATATCCGGATTCATCTCGCGAGCCTGGCGGATCACTTCCGCCCCTCCTTGAAAACCCGACGCGCTCAGGATGAGCGTGCCGGCCCAAGCCGCGCCGGCGCTCTCCAGCGTGTCGCGCCGACTGGCATCGCCATAGATGGCTTCGATCCCTTCGGCGCGCAGCTGCTTCACGGTCTCCAGGTTCATCTCGATGATCGTCGGCTCGATGTCGTTTTCGCGCAGCAGCCTTGTCAGGGTCCGCCCGACCGGACCGTAGCCGATCAGAATGGCGCGATGCCGCGCGATGCGCGTGGTGCTTTCCCCGTCGTCGTCCTTCCGCACGGCATCGGTCGGTTGAGCCTTGGCACTCAAGTCGCGCCACCAGGACCAGCGCCGGGCGGCCCAGGCATCAAACGGCTCAGCAAAGCGGTACAGGATCGGATTGACCGAGATCGACAGAATGGCCGTGGCGACCAGCGCGTTGGTGGCCGCATCGGGCAGGATGCCCAGTTGATTGCCGAGCGCCGCCAGGATGAACGAGAACTCGCCGATCTGAGCCAGCGAGGCCGCCACACTCAGCCCCACGCGCGTCGGATAGTGCAGCAACGTCACAATCGCCAGGGCGGCCAGCGGCTTGCCGATCACCACGATCGCCAGCGTGGCCAGGATCAGCCCGGGCGATTCGATCAGTTGATTGGGATCGAAGAGCATCCCCACGGAGACAAAGAACAACACCGCAAAGGCGTCGCGCATGGGCAAGGCCTCGGCCGCCGCGCGAAGGCTGAATTCGGAACGCCCGACGACCATGCCGGCCAGGAACGCCCCCAGGGCCATGGAGACTCCGAACCAATGGGCCGAGCCGACGGCGATCCCCAGAGCGACCACCAGCGTGGTCAGTGTGAACAGCTCGCGCGAGCGGGTCTCGGCCACCTTGGTCAGCAGCCAGGGAATGATCCGCCCGCCGACGAACATGGTGAAGCCGACCAGCACGCAGATCTTGAGGGTCGCCATCGTGATGGCCCAGAGCAGACCCCCGGCACCGTCTTGGCCGGTGCCAAAGATGGCCGGCAGCAGCACCAGCACCAGCACGGTGAACAGGTCCTCGACCACCAGCCAGCCGACGGCGATGTGCCCCACTGGCGTATGCAGATCGTTGTGGTCGGCCAGCACGCGCGTCAGCACCACGGTGCTGGCGACCGAGATGGCCAACCCATACACCACGCCGGCCGCCCAATCCCAACCGATCACCCAGGCAGCCAGTGCCCCCAGCACGGTCGCCACCAGGCTCTGGCCGATGGCGCCAGGCAAGGCGATCCTCCGAACGGCCAGCAGCTCCTTCCAATGGAAATGGAGCCCCACGCCGAACATCAGCAGGATCACGCCCAGCTCGGCCATCTGGTCGGCCAGTTCGCGGTTGCCCACGAACCCCGGCGTGTGGGGGCCTACCACCACGCCGGCCAGCAAGTAGCCCACGATCGGAGAGAGTCCCAGCCGATGGGTCAAATAGCCCAACGTCAGTGCTGCCATCAGGCCGCCCGTCAGGGTCGTGAGCAGATCGAGATGGTGAGGCATGGGGGGCTCCTTCGGCACTAAGGATTTCAAGGCCACGAGACGCTTGCCGACGGAGAGTCACGACCAGCGCGATTCTACTCCAAATCGCCTGGGAGAAAACCCAACTCAACAGGCTTTGCCGGAGTTGCCCCCATGAACCAGTTCAGCTTCTGCCACACCGAAAGTCCCAGCTTCCAGTTGGCGATCGCTCGTTCGAGTTTGCGGACTCGCACTCCTCCTTCTTCTCCAAGCTCCCGCAGGACATCGGTGGCCCCTTCCAGGTTCCCCGCTAAAAGGAGTGCGGTGGCATAATTTGTTTTGAAGACCGTTGGCACGTCGGAGCGAAGAATCAACCCGCCCGAAGCTAGCACCAATCCGCGGAAGGCCTCGACCGCCGTGGCGGGCGTTCCCATTCGCAGGCGACAGACGCCCAGGGCATTGGTGATCCAGGGGGACTCTCCTTTCGACCGGCCGATCAGTTCCAAGGCTTTCGTGTACTCCCCTGATTCGATCAGCGGAGCGACTTTCTTGAGAACTTCTTCGACGTGAGCAGGACGACCGTGATTCGAGACAAGCGTAACCGATGGGGCTTGAACGGCGCGATTCATGGGATACTTCCTTCCGCGCGCGACGGGCCGCCCCGAGGAACGGGAGGCCGACGAAGGCGCAGTGCATGGGTGGTTGTGCGTGAGGATCTTCGCAGCCGTTCCGTGCCGGGGCACGGATGGCTGCGAAAGAACAGAGGGTGATTCAGCGGAACGCGCGTAGCGTCCAAGGGATCCCGAGAGAGGGGATCAGATCACCCACACGCAGAACTGAACGCGCAGAGAATGTCCGGGGCCGTCGAAACGCCCGGGCAAGACACAGGGCGCATCGGCCCGTTGACCGCTGCAAGCCTGTTGGCAGGGAGGAAGCGGCACCCCAAAGGCACTGGCGGGAACGTCCCCACGACGCGCCTGGCTGTCGATCTCGCGAAGCGGGCTGCCGTTGGGCAGGGTTCGACGGGCACAGTGAGGGGTCTGGCCGGGCAGCCGACCCTCGCTCATCACGGGTCCGTGGGACACAGCCGACACCGGTTTCGCCGACGCCGGTACAGGCGTCGCCGAGAACAAAAGTGCCAGCAGAAACGAGAACATGGCCAACTCCGCCGAAGAAAAGAGTCCGCGCGGAATAGTATCCCTGGTCCTCAAACGAGTCGATCGCTTGTCAGGTGGGCGAGGATTTACGGGGAAAGGTGGCGGAGTCGTGCGAGTGACTTCTGGAAGAGTAGGTTACAGAGATAGAGGTAAGGGAGAGAGTTTGGACGGAGGAATTTGAGATTTGAAATTTGAGATTTGATTTGATTTGAGATGAGATGTGAGATGAGAACGGCGGCTTTAGTCGGCCAGGACCTGCGTTTGACAGGGGCGAAGTCGATCTGGGAATTCTTTGAACAGGAGGAAACGGAGGTAACGGAGAAGTACCCCTCCGTTATCTCCGTTTCCTCCTGTTCAAAAATGATTGCGAGGAGGCACCGGCCCCACGAGATGCAGGCAGGAGAGAGCCGCTTATAGCAACGTTTCGCGCGCGGCGGCCAAGACCCGTGCTTGCACATCGGCTAGCGGGCCGCGCACGGTTGAGCCGGCGGCCTGACGATGCCCGCCGCCGCCGAAGCGCTCGGCCAGCTTGCTCACATCCACGTGCGAGCGGCTGCGGAAGCTCACCTTGAAGGTCTCGGGGCTGACCTCGATGAAGATGATCGCCACTTCGGTACCGCGGACCTTGAGCGTGAAGTTGATCAGGTCCTCGGTGTCGGAGGATAGCGCCCCGGTAGCGGCAAAGTCGTCGGCCAGCACCGAGATGTGGATCAACCGCCCGTCAACCTCGGAGACGGTCCGGGCGAGGACGCGGCCGAACAGATGCAGTCGGGCCAGCGAATCCTGCTCGTAGAGCTGCCGATAGAGGGCCTCGGGCCGCGCGCCGGCATCGAGCAGTCGGGCGGCTACGCGCAACGTCTCGCCGGTCGTGCTGCTGAAGCGGAACCAGCCGGTGTCCGTGGTGATGGCGGCCAGCAGCGGAAAAGCGGTCTTCTCGGGCAAGGGCGCGCCGAGTTGCTCGCCCGCCTCGCAGACCAGCCGACCGGTCGCCTCGGCCTTGACGTTCTTAAACATCTCGGCCCCCATCTCGTCCTGGCTGGCATGATGGTCCAGCACCATCTTGATTCCGAGCCATTGCTTCATCACGTCGGCCATCGGACCGAGCTGCCCCCAGGCACTGGTATCGAGCACCAGCAGCACTTGATCGTGGGCCAGGTCGGCGGGCGTGATGTCGGTGTGCAGTTGACGGATCCTCTGCTCGGGATCAATGAACCGCAGATGAGGAGGAACCCCATCGCCGTTGACGATTTTGACCTGCTTGCCCAGCGAGATCAGGATGTCGGCCATCCCCAGCTCACTTCCCAAGGCGTCGCAGTCGGGGCGCATGTGCGTGGTGAGCACGAACCGCTCGTGCAGGCGGATCAGCTCACAGAAACGAGACCAGTCGATGACACTGCTGGACGTCATGAAGCACTTTCAGCGAGGAGGGCGGACTGACGTACATCGGCCACGTCACGAGCCAGTTGCTGTTTGAGCTCGTCGACGCCTGCGAATTTGCGGACGTCGCGAACCTTGCGGAGAAAATCGATGGCCAGATGCTGACCGTACAAGGGCCCTTCGTGTCCGAGCAAGTGGACCTCGAGCTTCAGGGCCGCTTCGCCAAACGTGGGATTCGGACCCAGGTGAATCGCTGCCGGAAGTCGCCGGCCGCCGAGCCAGCCCCAGCCGGCGTAGACTCCGGCCGACGGCAACTGCGTGGCGATTTCCCCCAGGTTCGCGGTGGCGAAGCCGATGCTGGCCCCGCGCCCCGCGCCGTGCTCCACGATGCCGCGCACGCGATGCGGATGCCCCAGCAGCGCGGCGGCCAGGGCGACTTCGCCGGCGGTCAGATGGCCGCGGATCCGCGAGCTGGAGACCGGCGCGCCATCCATTTCTACCGGGGGAACGATCTCGACGCTTACGCCGGCATCGATCGCCAGTTGGGCCAGCACTTCGACCGTGCCGGTGCGACCTCGACCAAAGCAGAAATTTGCTCCTTCCACCAGCGCTCGGGTCTCGAGGACGGCGAGCACGATGTCTTTGAAGAACCGCTCGGGGGTCATGGCCAGCAAGGCCTGATCGGTCGGATAGGCCAGCACGCAGTCGACGCCGAGTTCGGCCAGTCGATCGGCTTTGTCGACGAGCGTGCAGAGGGCCGAGGGAGCGCGTTCGGGACGCAGCAGCACGCCGGGATGAGGCTCGAAGGTGAAGACCACGGCCGGGCCGCCCAGTTGCTTGGCGGCCGCGCGCAGCCGCCGGACGATCTCGGCGTGCCCGCGATGGACGCCGTCGAAGTTGCCGATCGACACGGCCCCGCCGCGCAGCTCGGAAGGGAAGTCCGTCAGGTGTCGTAAGAGCTTCACAGGGGCAACTCAGCGGGGAGTTCCACGCCCAGCACAACGCGCCGCCGGCAGTGGAATTTTGCAGTCACTCATCGCTTCGCGATGAATTTCGGATTATCCGTGGGGGCTTGCCGATGGTCAATCGGCCAGAAGGAGGTCAGCGCGGCGGTTGTGCGAGCAGACTGCCGGCGAAACGGCCCGAGTCTTGCGAAGAATTCAGGCATGGCATCGCGATTGCTCTTCAGCTCGCATGGGTGCAAGCAGGAATCTTTGTCATGAGGTGCATTGTGAGATCAACCACGAAATACAACAACTTTGCCGAGTTCTACCGGGCTTATCTTGCCGAACACCGCACGGCGGGTTGCCGCTTGATGCACGTCTTGGGATTGGTGCTGGCCGTGTCGGCGGTCGTGGCCTTTGGCTTCACGGGCCAGTGGTGGTTGCTGGCACTGGCGCCCGTGCTGGGCTACGGCATGTCGTGGATCGGACATTTCGTCTTCGAGCACAACAACCCGGTGGCGTTTAACTACCCGGTCTACAGCTTTCTGGGAGACTGGACGATGGCCTTTGAAGTGCTGCGAGGGAAGTTGAAAATTGAGAAGTAAGCGAAGGAAGATCTCGCGACGCCGGGCAACGCAATTCCAGGGGCTCCCTCGCTGGCGCACTTGCGCGCCGGGCTAGATTTGGAACTACTTCAAGGACGTTCTCCGCAACGGCGAAATTGCAGTGAACCTTTCGCTCTGGTCCCCCTCTATTTACCAGACACTCCCCCGACCCTCAGCGAATTGATGCTCGTGAACCACTTCTCCCTACCAGCCGCGCAGTCCACCTGCGAAGGTAACCCCTTCCTCAGACAGACCGCGATAACCTTTGCGCAACCTTCCAGGCGCAGGTGAAGCTGGACACGAACCCATCGGGGTCTTCGAAGCCTGGCGTCACGCGACCCAGGCTTTTTTCGTTTCTGCAGACACGTTTTGCCGACGTGGCCGAATAGCGAGGCAGCGGTACGGTACACCGCACAATGCTGGTGCGACTCCAGCCGTCGGCTCTTTCAAGCAAAGTTGATTCCCGCTGGGACCGGCGGCGCACGGCCAGACCGACTCCGGTTTTTGGACACGTGTGTTCCGTGAACGGGCTATGACGAAGGCGGTATCGACTACCCCGGTTAGCTCAGTGGATAGAGCACCAGACTGATAATCTGGCTGTCACAGGTTCGAATCCTGTACCCGATCCGTCCGCGAGGGCGGTAAGACCCCGAAGCCCAAGGGAGGCAAGCGAACGAGAAGTCAGCCGGCAGCGATGCTCCGCAAGGAAAGTCTCTGCCGGCAGCAGACGCCCACGCTCTGTAGCCGGTAGATACCGGACGAAACGGGGCGCGCGGAGAACCGGCCGAGGTCGACACGCAAGTTGCCATGCCTTGTGCATGGCCGCAAGCAGCCGACAACGCCGGGGACTTTGCGCCCCGACTCGCCCTTAAGCCGGCTCCGCGAAGGGGCCTGTGATGGCTCGTACGTTTTGCCTTCTGCGGGTTGTTTTGAAATGCGATCTCAAATCTCAAATTTGAAATCTCAAATTTGAGATGAAATACAAAGACGCGTAGTAGTCCGAACCGAAGGAGACCTGATCGTGTATCCGTTTCTGAACATCAAGATCAAGAATTACGAAATCGGCCTGCTGTTCCGTGAAGGGGACTTCCAGCGACTGTTGGCCCCGGGCCAGCACCGGTTGCTCAACCCGCTGGGCAAGCTTTCGGTGTCGATCGCTTCGCAGCGCGAGCCGTGGATTGTGCACGACAAGCTCGACATGATCGTCCGCTCGGGAGCGCTCAAGGACCGCGCGGTTGTTCTCGACCTGAAGGACTACCAGCGGGCGTTGGTCTGGATCGACGGCCGCTTCAGCCATCTGCTGCCGCCGGGCCAGTACGCCTACTGGACGGGCCTGCGCGACGTGAAGACGGAGATCATCGACGCCCGCACGGTGCGGTTCGAGCACCCGGACTTGCCGGTGATCTGCCGTTCGGCGATGGCCGACCGGGTCCTCGAGAGCGTGACGATCGAGCAAGGCTTCCAGGGTGTGTTGCTGGTGGATGGCGACTACTCGGCCACGTTGGGGCCGGGCCGGTACGCCTTCTGGAAGAACATCGCCCAGACGAAGGTATTGCCGATCGATATCCGCGAGTCGATCCTGGAAATCGCCGGCCAGGAGATCATGACGGCCGACAAGGTGACGCTGCGCATGAACGCCCTGGTGACGTACCGGGTGACGAACGTGCGGCAGAGCGTCAGCACCACGAGCGACGCCAAGCAGTCGCTGTACCGCGAGGCGCAGTTGGCTTTGCGGGCGATCGTGGGGGCGCGCGAACTCGATACGCTGCTTGTCGACAAGGATACCTTGGTGGCCGAGTTGGAGGAGCAGGTGCGGCGGCGCTCGCAGTCGTTGGGCATGGAGGTGATCTCAGTCGGCATCCGCGACGTGATCCTGCCGGGCGAAATGAAGGACTTGATGAACAAGGTGACCGAGGCCAAGAAGGCGGCCGAGGCCAACTTGATCGTCCGCCGTGAAGAAACGGCCGCCATGCGCAGCCAGGCCAACACGGCCAAGCTTCTGGAGTCGAACCCGACGTTGATGCGGCTGCGCGAGTTGGAGGTGCTGGAAAAGATCGCCTCGGCGGGCAAGCTGAACATCATGCTGGGCGAGAAAGGCCTGACGCAGCAGGTGATGAACCTGCTGGGATGATAGAGAATCCCGAGAGGGGAGCGGGCGATGGCCTGCTCCCCTTTTTTTGGTTCGAATCGTCCCCTGCGAAGTTCCGCTTGTGTTTCGGCGCACATCGTGGCATGACTCTAGATAACGACTCCTCGTAGGGGGTGGGCTGTGCCATCCAGCGCGATGCGAGCCGGTAACGCCCCTGGTTTCATGTTCGATGCGCCACGGAATCGCGAGAGAATCTTCCCCCATGCGACCCCCACGAAATGCCGCGACTTGGCTTCTGGCACTCTACCTGGCAGGGTGCGGTGGGTCCGCGCCGAAGCAGACCTCGCTTCGCACGGCGGTCATTCTTCTCGGGCGTCCGGTTGCGGAGTCGAGCGGCATCGGTTTCGACGACAGCAAATCGGGACTCACCGCCCGGGGGATCGATACGCCGCGCGAGGTGACCATCAAGTACAACGACAGGGAACTGTTCGCCGGCTACTCTCATCTCACCTTTACCGATAGTCGCGACGGACGCTTGACCTTTGCCAGCGTCGCACCGTTGAACAAAGGAGCCAACTTCAAGAAATGCCAGGACGTGCTGACCGAACTCATCGAGAAGTACGACCTCGATCCGGACGAACGAGGGCATCCCTGGCTCGCAAAGCTCGCCGAGAAGGTCCCCACGGTCCCCGAGCGCGAGAAGTGCTCGTACCGTACCTATGAGAACGTCGAGCTGACGCTGGAAATCTCACCGGCAGGATCCGGCCTGTGGTACGTCACGGTCGAGTTCGCGCTGCTTGGCAACTAGTGCGGCCGCTGCGATCTCCATTCGTGCAGGCGGCGTTCAAGGAAGCATCTGCGACCAGAACCAGATTTCGTCGGATGCCTGATCTTTCGCGCCCAACTGCGGGCGAGGCCCTGATTGCTTCGCATGCTCGGGTCCCATGCCAAAGTCTTCCGCGCCGTCGCGCCAGTCGACCACTGCTTTCCGGAATCGCCGCAAGCCCAAGTCGGTGAATTCCAGAATCGCTACAGAGGCCTGGCAAGTCGCCGACATCACCCGCAGCTTCTCGTCTTCGTTCGACAGCAGGAGTTGAATGCGGGACCAAGGGGGACGGATCTTGTAGTCCGCGGGCAACGGCCGCGGGAGCAGAGTCAGCCCGCGACGGTGCCGCGGGCCTTCAGAATCAGATTCGTCTTCAAGTCGTGCAGGCGGCTTTCGAGTCCCACCGGATACTTGTGCGGGTTGGCAAAGCGTTTCACTCCGCCATGGAAAAGAGCCAGTTGCTCGATCGCCGTCTTGCGCGACTCAACCAGCGCGGGCGGATCGTAGACTCGCTTCCCGCCGCGGAAGATCGGCACCAACAAGTCCGAGTAGCTCGTGCCGGTGGGTATCGTCTTGCGGCGCGTGAAATCCATGGGATCGATCATGGTCGGCGGCTCGGCCACGCCCAACTCTTCGTCGTAGATCAGGTCGGCTTTGCACTCGCCATTGGCCACGTAGCGGCGGACCTGTTGAATGCCGGGATTCGAGACCTTGATGGCCTGCTCCGAGAGCTTCACCTTGTACTGCCAGGGCTCGCCCGGCTTGCGAACGGCCGCCAGTTTGTAGACACCGCCCAAGGCAGGCTGGTCGTACGCGGTGACGAGCTTGGTCCCCACGCCCCACACGTTGATCGTGGCCCCTTGCTGCTTGAGCGATTCGATCAGGTGTTCGTCCAGGTCGTTCGAGGCCACGATGGTCGCCTTCGGAAAGCCCCCTTCGTCCAGGATCTTGCGGGCCTCGATGCTCAGATAGGCGAGATCCCCCGAGTCGAGCCGCACGCCCAGCATGTCGTGCCCTTGGCTACGGAGCCAGCGGCCGGCCTCGACCGCCCGGCGGACTCCTTCCAGCGTGTCGTAGGTGTCGACCAAAAAGACGCAGTTGTTGGGCATCGCCTTGGCATAGGCCTGAAACGCCGCGGGTTCGTCGTCGAACGACATCACCCAGCTATGGGCGTGTGTCCCTTTGACGGGAATGCCAAACAGTTTGCCTGCCAGTACATTCGACGTGGCCGACGCGCCTCCGACAAACGCCGCGCGGCTGGCGGCCAGCCCGCCGTCGATTCCTTGTGCCCGTCGCAGACCGAACTCCAGCACTGGCTCTCCGCGGGCGGCCTGCACCACCCGGGCGCTCTTGGTGGCGATCAGCGTCTGGAAGTTGATCAGATTCAACAGCGGGGTTTCGATCAACTGGCACTGCGACATCGGCCCCCGCACGCGGATCAGCGGCTCGTGCGGAAAGACGACCGTCCCCTCGGTAAAGGCGTCCACGTCGCATTGAAAGCGAAGCTGTCGGAGATAGTCGAGAAAGCCAGGCTCGAAGAGCGGCTTGCCATCGGCCCCGGTCAGCGTGGCCAGATATTCGACGTCGTCCGTCTCGAAGCGAAACTGCTCCAGGAAGTCGACGACCAGGGCCAGCCCGCAGGCGATGCTGTAGCCCCCTTGAAAGGGATTCTTGCGAAAGGTCAGGTTGAAGACCGCCTCGCGCTCGGCCACGCCTGTCTTCCAATAGCCATATGCCATCGTCAGTTGGTACAGATCCGTGAGCAGCGCCAGCGAGTGGCGATAGAGTCGGTCGAGAGTGGCCATGAAATGCTGCGTTGAGAAGGGTAATGAATGACTTCGCCGGCTCCGAAACGTACCACATCGATCCCATGGGCGATCCAGTTAGTGTAATTATTACACAAAGTATTTGTGGGGCAAGGTGCATCGACGAAAGTCCGTCCGCCCGTGCTCTCCGCGGTGCTGCGTCGGACCTGAGCGGCAAGGCGCTAGCCGCCGGTGGCCCCAGGTTTCGCTCTCCCCATCGCTTGCGAGTTGAATGTTCTAGGCCGCCGCTGATGAGGACGAATGCCAAAGGGATGCTCGAACCGTGTACTACCGGCGGCTAGCGCCATGCCGCTCAGATCCGAAGCCGCTGGCGCTTGCTCCCTCGCCGTTGAAAAATCTCAGCCTCTCCGTGTGCCGTCCGCCTGTGCACTTCGCAGTGCTGCGTCGGACCTGAGCGGCAAGGCGCTAGCCGCCGGTGGCTCCAGGTTTCGCTCTCACAATCGCTTGCGAGTTGAACGTTCTAAGCCGCCGCTGATGAAGACGAATGCCAAAGGGACGCCGAACCGTGTACTACCGGCGGCTAGCGCCATGCCGCTCAGATCCGAAGCCGCTGGCGCTTGCTCCCTCGCCGTTGAAAAATCTCAGCCTCTCCGTGTGCCGTCCGCCCGCGCTCTCCGCAGTGCTGCGTCGGACCTGAGCGGCAAGGCGCTAGCCGCCGGTGGCGAATCGCCTGAGGGCAGCGTCTGAATGCGATGCACCTGCGTCGATTGAATCGGGCAAGCTTTATCTCCCCAACAGTTTCAAATGACGAATATTGTCTATCCTTTAGGTAAACAAACAACACAACCTTGACTACTCGATATAAAGTAAGTACTGTTGCAATCGTTACTTACCTTTACTTTCGAGGTGATGTGTGGCCAAAAAGAAACCGTCGAAGTCGGATCGCAGCGATCCCAAGAAGAACAAGAGCCTTGCGATTCGTCTGGTACTGAAGAAGATGCCAACGGCGAAAGCACTGGAAGTGGCCGATGCAGTCGAAAAAGAATACGGACACAAGATCAGCCATAACATGATCTATATGGTCAAAACGAAGGGCAACATGGCCTCCGACGGCCGGCCCAAGAAGGTACGCGTGAACAAGGGAACTCCGTTGCAGTCGACGGCCCTGTGGGTCGAGGCGATCACCATCGCTCGCAAACTGATCAAGGTTACCGGCGGTCTGGCGAATGCCACGGCACTGCTGAAGGCCGTGGACGGCTAAGCCCGTTCACTCAAGGCTTCCTGCGAAAGAGCGACAAGGACCGCGGACGTTTCCGCGGTCCTTTTTCATTTTGATTTCCACCGGCAATGTGTCGGCAATCGAGATTGAGCGTATTGCGACCAACACGAACGGTTGCCTCTCAGTTCCTTCCGGGACGAATCATTCCGCCGTTTCGACTATCTCGGAAGAAACCTGCGATTCACCGATAGAAGGGTTGTTTTACTTCTTGGCATGACACGTGCACTTCAATTCCTTCGGCATGCGGTTTCAAGAGATTACCAGTCGCTCCGCGAGCCAGGTTGACTCACTGATTCGTGTTTTCTCTTACCCGAGGTTTCTATGTTGTGGACCGTCCTGCTCATTATTCTGATTATGTGGGCCCTGGGATTGGGGTTCGGCGTCGCGGGAAACCTTGTGCACGTGTTGCTGGTGGTGGCCCTCGTGGTCTTGATCCTGCAGCTCGTTTCGGGCCGCCGGATCGCGTAAGCACCGGGCTCAGATAACCCGCCCGCCCTGAATCTGCTACGATGATTCTCGAGCACAGTGTGCCCGATTCACCCGAGTCGGATTGAGCTTGCAGGATCTCGAGAGCATTGGGCATGAGTTCCCCGCATCCGGCGATCTGTCCCTACCCCGACGAGTTCACTGAAATGGTGAAGCTCGTCGACGGTACGGACGTTTGCTTGCGGGTGGTCAAGGCCGAAGATGAACTCGCCTGGAAGGATCTTCTCGCGCGAAGTTCGCGCGAGTCGATCTGGAGGCGCTTCCGCTATCTGTTCAAAGATGTCACCCACGAAATGGCCGAGCGGTTTTGCCTTGTCGACTACGACCGCGAGATTCCGCTGGGCGCCGAGGTGACTGTCGACGGCACCTCTCAGTTCGCGGCGGTCGCCCGCGTCGCCTGGGGTCCCAGCCGAAATAAGGCCGACTACGGCATCCTGGTGGCCGATGCCTTTCAGGGGCATGGCTTGGGCATGCTACTGACCCGCAAGTGCATTGAGATCTGCCGTCGGCGCGGGCTGAGCGAGGTCGTTGGTGAAACGACGCCCGACAATCACGTCATGATCCACATCTTTCGCACACTGGGATTCACGATCGATGCTTGTATGGGAGATGGAATCGTGCTGGCGACACTTCGCTTGGAGTGATGAATCTCCCTGAACGGCAGGGCGCTAGCCGCCGGTAGTACACGGTGGGAACATTCGTCGCGATTTCGTTCCCACCGGAGCAAGGCGAATGGGAATTTCATCACCCACGCGGGGCGGAAAGCACTCCCTGGGGCCACCGGCGGCTAGCGCCGTGTCGCTCAGTTTTCGTCGCAGTTCATCCTCATCGGCGGCCTAGAACATTTAACTCGCAAGCGATTGGGAGAGCACTCCCTGGGGCCACCGGCGGCTAGCGCCATGCCGCTCAGTTTTCGTCGCAGACCGGTGGAGAGGACGGGCGGACCGGCGGCTAGCGCCATGCCGCTCACAAACAACGGCTAACCCACGGCAAGCGCAGCGGGCACCAGTTCCACTTCATGAGGATTCCTGACGGTCAGCACCAGACACGGCGCTTTACGAAGCACTTGCTCGGCCACGCTTCCCATCAAAAGCCGGCCGACGCCGGAGCGGCCATGCGTCCCCAGCACGATGGCATCGCACGAGCGATCCACGGCCGTCCGCAGAATCTCCCAGACGACGTCACCTTCCAGAAGCAGTCGCTCGATGGGCAAGCTTCCCTCGTGCGGGTGAATCTCTTCGAGCAATTGTCGCGCGGTTTCGCGATGTTCGACTGGGTTGGGGGGAACAATCCCTTCGCCATACACCACGACGGGGGCGTCCGTGACGTGCAGCAGGATCAGTTTGGCGCCGTAGTCGCGAGCCAGCGAAGCGGCCACTTTCCAAGCACGCTCCGAAGTGGGCGAAAAGTCAGTCGGATGAAGAATCGTTTTGAGACGGAGCATGGCATCACCTGCTTCTTGAATCTCGGGGAGCGGGGGACATTCGCTTTTCGATAACTATGCAAAGTACGTGCCCGGTGGTTCACGCGAAGCGATTCTGTCGAAAACCTGCTTTGACCAGCAATGTGCCGATCTCTTGCCGCCCGCGCATTGCCAAGCGTGCGGAATGGCGCGCTGCAGTGTGCGGGCGCTGCGCACCTTTGGCTGCAACCTTTGGCCTCAAACCCTCAGGAGCCCGCAATCTTGCAGCAAAGTCAGTTGGCACGCCGTGTGCAATTTCGATCTGAACGCAGGCATGCGCACGGCGTGAGAGGCCGCATGGTGACTTCGGCCTTGATGTGCGCGGGGAGTGCGACAAAATCCTTTTCGCCCAGGCCCAACGACTTGGATCAAGTGTGTGAGTCTCGGCCATTTCCTCAGATCTCCCTTGGAGTGTCCCATGACACGTCTTCTATTTGTCGCTCTGACTGCCGTGGCGATCGTCGCTTCGTTAGCCCTGCAGGACACCCGAGCTCAGGCCCCCGACACCCGCACGTTCATGCGTCTGAAACTGGTTCACGCCCAGTCGGTGCTGGAAGGGCTGGCGACCGAGGACTTCAGCAAAATTGCCAAAGGGGGAGAGGCCCTGGTGCTGCTGAGTCACGAATCGAATTGGAAAGTGTTCCAGACTCCGGACTACAACGAGCACAGTTCCGACTTCCGCCGGATCGCCGGGGCGCTGGTCAAGCATGCCAAAGAAAAGAACCTGGATGCTGCCGCGCTGGACTATGTGCTGCTGACCACCAACTGCGTGCAATGCCACAAGTACGTCCGCGAGGAACAAGCGAAGAAGTAGCGGACCGGTACCTGCTGGCCGTCTTGCCTTTGAAGGACTAGAACCGAAGGGTCGAAGATCTCTTCTGTTCGCGATCCAGATTCGAAGGTGAGACCCGCATGAAAGTCTACGAATACTCGCAACTGGGGCTCGAGAACTTGTCGATGATCGAGCGCGACATCCCCAAGCCGGGTCCGCACGACGCGGTCGTAAAGTTCCACGCCGCTTCGCTCAACTTCCGCGACTATCTGTTTGCAGCCGGGGTCTACAATCCCAAACCCAGGTTGCCGGCCGTTCCCCTCTCTGACGGGGCGGGCGAAGTCACGGCCGTCGGCAGCGAGGTCTCGCGGTGGAAAGTCGGCGATCGCGTCACGCCGATCTTTATGCAGGGCTGGATCGAGGGGCCGATCTCGGCCGCCAAGTCGCACACCGCGCTCGGCGGAGGAGAACTGGACGGAGTGCTGCGCGAGTTCGGCGCCTTCCACGAAGAGGGACTGGTCCGTATTCCCGAGCATCTCTCGTACGAAGAGGGGGCCACGCTTCCTTGCGCAGCCGTGACCGCCTGGCGCGCGGTCGTTTCGGTGGGGCAGGTGAAGGCTGGCGATACGGTCCTGGTCTTGGGCACCGGCGGGGTTTCGATCTTCGCCCTGCAACTGGCCAAAGCCCACGGCGCCCGCGTGATCGCCACGTCGTCGAGCGATGCGAAGCTGGCCCGGGTGCGCGAGCTGGGAGCGGACGAGACCATCAGCTACCGCACCACGCCCGACTGGGACAAAGAGGTCCTGCGGCTTACGGACGGAGTCGGCGTCGATCAGGTCGTGGAGGTTGGCGGCGCGGGGACGCTAGATCGATCGGTCAATGCGGTTCGCATGGGCGGGCTGGTCTCGGTCATCGGCGTGCTGGCGCAAGGGGCCGGACTGAACCCGGTGAAGGTGCTGATGAAGAGCCTGCACCTGCAGGGAATCTATGTCGGCTCGCGAGCGATGTACGAAGATCTGAATCGGGCGATCACTGCCGCGCGGATCAAGCCGGTGATCGATCGGACGTTTGCGTTCGGCGAAGCTCGCCAGGCGATCGAGTATTTGCAGAGCGGGGCGCACTTCGGCAAGGTAGTGGTGAAGATTCGGTAGGTGACGTGATGGATCGGTGGATTCGAGATTCCTGATACAGACCGTTTGTCGGCGGATGCAGTTTTGAAAGTGGCATCCGGCAAATCGGTCGGCTACGCTGGTGGGCCAGCCCACGCTGCTCGCTCCCCGCGCCTTTCGTGCCGAGATTCGCCATGCCTGTCGTGCAAACCGAAGACGTTCGCAAATGGCTGTCGGACGCCCCGAACTACTCCACGTTGATGCGCTCCATCGGCTCCAAGAAAGTCGATCCAGAGTATTTCGAGCGATTGCTGGGCATGCCGCTCCACCTGCGGCTGGTCCTCGATAAGCTGCAGGACGAACAGATCGAGATCCCTCGCGAGGCGCTCGATTCGATCCCGTTCTATAGCCTCTGCCGCGGGCTGTTCATGCCGCTGTCGGGCCTTTCGGTCGAACGGGCCGCGCAGTGGTTCGGGCTGGCGATCGATCCGCCGCCTGACGCCGCCGGGCGCGAGGCGCTGCTCCATACGTTCCTTGAAAAGCCGACCGGATTGTCGCTGCTGCAGAAGCTGGCCTGCGTGCTGGGGGATCCGTTCTTCGGTCGCCCCGGCAAACTGCGCCGCGACAGCCTGCTGCGGCTGTTGACCTCAATCCACATGGTCAAGCGGAGTGAATTGCTCGACAAGCTGACCCGCGTCGGCGATCCAGCCGCTCTGTTTGCCGATGCCCGGCCGTCGTTGCGAGGGAGTCCGCCACTGACGGCCGTGGAAGTGCTGGAGACGCTGCGGTTTCTGCCCGATCTGGGCAAGACCGAGCAGTTTCATATTCTGCGCTCGCTGCTGAATCGTTGCGGCAAGATCGAGGCCTTCTTCCTCATCAAGCTGATTCTGCCCAAGGTCGGCTTCGGGTTCGAGCACCAGACCCCGCTCCTGGTGCGCGTGTTGGCCGAGCACTTCAAAGTGGACGAGGCCAGCCTTTCGCATGCGGTCGCCCTGACTGATCTGTTGCACTGCGCCCGGGTGCTGCGCGACGACGGCATTGAGGGACTACAAAAGATCCAACTGCAGCCGCTGGTCCCCGTGCGTCCCACGCTGGCCGGCGGCAACGCCGAGCATCTGGCGCAGACCAAGTTTCCGCTATGGGTCGAGCGCAAGTACGACGGGATCCGCCTGATGCTTCACAAGTCGACAGCGGCCGGCGGGAGCGTGCTGTGCGGAGCGTACACGCGGAACCGCAACGAGTGGCTCGAGTTGATCCCCGGGCTGGATGGCACCATCAAGATGCTGCCGTGCCATAGCGTGATCGTCGATGGCGAGTTGTACGGCACGGTGCTCGATTTCGAGACCGTTCGCCCGGCGACCGTGTACGAAGTTCACGCTTCGCTGCAAGGAGAGGGGATCCGCCCGGTGCAGCTCAAGTTCGCGGCCTTCGACTTGATCTATCAAGATGGCGTCGACCTGACGCGGCTGCCATTGGCCGAACGACGCCGGCGGTTGTGGATGCTGCTGGCGCCGATGGCTTCGTTCCCCACGCTGGTGCCGCTGGCGATCTCTGAAGGGCAGCCTGCCGAGAACAAAGAGGACTTGAACCGGCTGTACCATCACTTCCGCGCCCAGGGTTATGAAGGGATCATCGCCAAGGACCTGCAGGGGCCCTATCTGTTGGGGGTCCGCGATCCGAGTTGGATGAAGCGCAAGCCAGAGGTGACTCTGGACCTGGTGCTGCTGGGGGCGGTGTTGGCGGTAACGACCAAGGAGAAGGCCGGCCGCTTCGGTTCGTATGTGATCGGCGCTCGCCAGGGGGATGGCAGCTTTGTCGATGTGGGGGACGTGGCCGGCGTCGATCAGTTCCGCGACTCGGAACTGCAGGCCGATATCATGCGGCAGGGTCTGTTGACCGGCGCCCGGATCGAACGGCCCAGCGCTTCCGGCGTGCGGCCCGGTTTCGAGCTTCGCCCTGGGATTGTGGTGACGGTCCGTTTTGAAGGGATCACCAAAGATGGCCCCACCGGCCGCTTGAGTCTGCGCGATCCGAAGCTGGTATCGATTCGCAGCGACAAGTCGGCAGGCGAAGCCGACTTGGTGACGGCGATTGACGAGTTGTACCTGCGGCAACGGGTGGGGTAGCTCAAGAGTGCTGGCACCATCGGCGCCAGCATGGCTGCAAAAGCGGCGCGTTGATCTGGACCCAAGTTGCCCGAACGTGCTAGAAGCCCGCGTTGCGCCGAGACTTCGCGCGCGATGTGCCGGCGCGACGCCTGCACCGCTCCTCCCTCGCTTCGGAACGTTGCCCGCCTTGCACTCGCCAACGGCTCTATCGATGGTGCGCACTCTCGGCCTGGCGGCCGTGCTGTTGGCCTGCGCGCCAAGCGCCTGGGGACAGGTCCCCTATCGCAACGGCTTTGAAGGGGCCGAAGTCTCGTGGCGCGACCTGGGGGGTGACGCCCGCTATCAGATCGACCTGCGCCGCGTGGAAGGCAACGCCCACTCGGGCGACTGGGCCGAGCAGGTCCGGCTGACCGCGCAGAATGGCAGCTATGTCCACATCGGACATGATGTGGGCGAAGCGACTGTGATCGAAGAGCTGCGGCCCAGCATCTGGATCCGAGCCGACCGCGGAGGGATCCAACTGCTGGCCCGCGTCGTTTTGCCGCGCGTGGTCGATCCCAAAACGCGGCAGCCGGTAACCGCCTTTCTGCGAGGGACCCAGTACGGCATGCCGGGCGAATGGGAGCAGTTGCGGATCGACGACTCCTACAAGCAAGTGCAGCGGCTGGTCCCCGTGTTGCAGGCGCAGCTCGGGCAGCAGACAGTGGTTGATCCGCGCGGCGCGTTCATCGACCGCATTGTGCTGAATGTCTACGGCGGGCAAGGGGCCACGCAGGCTTTGATCGACGACCTGGAGATCGCGGGCTATGTGCGGCGTGCCGCCCCGCGTGCAGGTGCTGAGCCCAATGCGCCGGCCGCGCGACCGCCCGGCAAGGCCAGCCTGGCGTCGATCAGCGATCAAGGGGGAGACGACCGGACCCTGTCGAAGAACCGTCCGCGCGTGGCCCTTTCAGGCGCCGTGCTGACGATTGACGACCAGCCGACCTTTGTGCGCGCGATTCGCCATCAAGGGGAATCACTGGCCATGCTGCGGCAACTGGGCTTCGACGCCGCGCTGATCGATCGGCCGGCCTCGCCCGAGCTGCTGCGCGAAGCGATCGAGGCCGAGCTGTGGTTGATTGCTCCGCCGCCGATTCCGCCCGCTGGCGCGGCCGAAGGGACACCGCCGCTGATCGGGCCCACGTACGACCGGGTGTTGATGTGGAACCTGGGGCGCGGACTGCGCCATCCCGATGTCCGCCCTTTGGCTCAACGGGCCAGCCTGCTGCGCACGGCCGATCGCCAGACCTCGCGGCCTACCTGGTGCCAGGCCGAAGACGAGTTGGAAGGCTTCGGACGGCACGTCGATATTCAGACCAACCGCATGGCCCCGCTGTCGACCAGCATCGAGATGAAGGACTACGGCGATTGGCTCGCGGGCCGGGCGCGGCTGGTTCGACCGGGCTCGCCTGCCTGGGCCTCGATCCAGACGGAAGTCGTCGAAAGCCAGATGACCGAACCGCAGACGGCCGACGCACCGGAGACCACCGGCGGCTGGCGGCCGGCGACCCATGCGCAGATCCGCCTGGCGGTCTACACGGCGGTCTCAGCCGGCGCGCGGGGGCTGCTCTTCGAGTCGCAGTCGCGTCTGGACGGCGCCGATCTGGGCTCGAAGTCACGGGCTCGCACGCTGGAGCTGCTGAATCTGGAACTGGACCTGCTGAGCCCTTTTGCCGCTGGGGGAAGCTACTCGACCAACGCCATCGGCGGCGATCCGAATGTCGGCGGCGCGGTGCTGATTTCCAACCGCGCCCGGCTGGTCATTCCCCTTTGGTCAGGTCCCGGCGGGCAGTATGTGGCCGGGCAAGTGAAAGCCGAAGAGACCTCGATCGTCGTCCCCGGCGTTCCGGAAGCGACCGATGTCTACGAAGTCTCGCCGGCCGGGCTGCGCACGTTGAAGCATCAACGCGTGGCGGGCGGAGTCCGCGTTCCGCTGCGCGACTTTGGGCTGGCCACGCAGATTCTGTTCTCGAAAGATCCTGGGGCCATCGCGCAGCTCCGCCGCAAGACGCAGGATGTGCAGCGCCGCGCGGCCAACCTGGCGCGCGACGTGGCCGTACAGGAGTTGGGCCTGGTTGAAGGAGTCAGTCGCCGGTTGGCCGCCACGCAGCCCGTGCCGCCGCAGTCGGTCTCGCAACTGGCCGCCGCGCGGGCCAATCTCGAAGGCTGCGATCGCGCGCTGGGTTCTGGCGACTTTCAGACGGCCTACTTCGAGGCCCGCCGGGCGCTGCGTCCGCTGCAGCAACTGGAGCGAATCTATTGGGACGACGCCGTGCGGGGGATGGGGACCGGCACGCCGCTCACCAGTCCCTACTGCGGGCAGTTCTCGACGCTGGTCGAACATTGGGCGTTTGTCGATCGCCTGCGGGCCGCCAAGCTCGGGGCCAACCGGTTGGTCGGGGGAGACTTTGAAGACTTCGCTGCCCTGCAAGCCAACGGCTGGGAGCACGTGAAGTATCCCATCCCGGGCATCGCACAAGGGGCTGAGTTCTCAACCGACGACCCGCGTGCCGGGCGGACTTCGCTCAAGCTCTCGGCCCGTCCGGTCGACGCCAAGACCGCGCCTGATCTGCTCGAGAATCCGCCGCTATGGATCGTGAGTGGACCGACCCCCGTGGAAGCAGGCCGTTGGATGCGAATCCACGGTTGGGTGCGCATTCCGGGGCCGATTCAGGGGAGCGTCGAAGGGCTGACGATTGTGGACTCGCTGGGCGGAACACCACTGGCGCTGCGCTATGGCAAGACGGACGGCTGGCGAGATTTCACCATGTTCCGCCGCGCCAACAAGTCGGGCGAGATGTTCGTGACCTTCATCCTGACCGGGCTGGGCGAGGTCTATCTGGACGACGTCACGATCGACCCTGTGGAAATGTAGGCCCATTTCCGCAAAGCCGCAGGCACACACGTGCGCCTGCCGCTTTGCGAAATGAGCTTCTTCTTTGCTATTGAACCGCGCTAGTCGGGTGCGATGACGCGTGCCCTTCAGCCGGCTACATCAGGTCTCGGCTTGCCAAGATCCCGAGCATCTTTCGGGTCGAGCTTGGCGGCCTGCAGGTTCTCGCGCTGGATCGCTTCGTAAACCTCCTGGCGGTGCACGGGCACCTCGCTAGGGGCTTTGATTCCCAGACGGACCTTGTCCCTGCGAATGTCCACGATAGTGATGACAATGTTGTCACCAATCATGATGCTTTCGTCGCGTTGTCTCGACAGGACAAGCATCGGGGGGGCTCCTTCCTTGAGCAGCGGCAGCTTGGGTCGGGGGGCGTCGCGCTAGGCGACACGTGGGTAGGTAACTTGGGGGAGCCTTGCGTCGCGGCGATTCCTGCGGGGGAAGGCCGGCGGCGCAAGGCGCCCATGGTCGTGTTGTCTCTTCTAGGCGCTCTTGCGGAGCGGCATGCTCTCTCGGACCAGCGAATACTGCACGGGCAATTCGCCGTTGGCCACCACTTGCCGACCGATCAGCACCTCGGGATTGATCACCAAGGGAGCTTTCAGATTCAGCGTAATGGCGCCGTCGTGCTTGCTCACAATCACCAACACCTGGGCCTGACGTACGTCGGCCAAGGCCAGCGGTTCCAACTCGCTCTTGGAAACCCGCAACTGATAGTTCGGCACGAACCGCCGGGGACTGACCACCGCCAGGGCGATCTCCGGGCGTTCCGTACTCTGCAGCCACCCCAGGCACTCGTTGCCGGCGTCGGTCAACAGGACCCACGTCCGACAGGCCTCGAGCCCCGGCATTCCGCCCGGGAACTGGATGAGGTCGGCCGCTTCGACTTTCAACGCACCGAACCGAGTCGTCTTGATTTCCATCGCGTCGGTTCCACCTTCCGTGATGAACTTCCTGCCGATTGCCGGGATTCGACCCGGGAACAGCCAGCTTGCGCTCGCTCCGCGATGCGCCCGCGTGCCCATTCCGCTTCGCTCCACCCAGACAAATCCGCTAAGGCCGCCCTGTGAGACGGTCATCCGATCGGGTTCGCTGTGCGGGAGAGAAGCCGTGTTGAGGGCAGCAACCATGCTGCCACCAACGCTGCAAGGCGCACATAGGCTAGATCGGCAAGTGCATGCTTGCGGACCACAAAACATTAAGAGATTGTGCAGTGCGAGCGGGCGGAACGTCTTACCTGGTCGGCCTCTTCGGAACGGTCGGCAGAGTCGGAGGGGAGACTAGGGGCGAGGGGCGAGCATTGAGGATCGAGGGACGAGCGACGAACTGCTAGCACGGGGAGATTCAAAGTAGCAGGCACCCTCGGCGTGCCGTCCGCCTTTTTGTGGTGCAGGCGTCCCGCCTGCTTGAAGTGGGAGCAATCACCGGTGGCTCCGGAACTGAGCGGCATGGCGCTAGCCGCCGGTGGCCCCAGGAACTTCCGCAGCTCTACTTGCGTGCGAGCAGCAACTTCAGAAATTCGATGTCCGAGAAGCTCATGCTCAGCGATCCCTGGCGGACCACCACCAGCTTGAGCGAAGGGATGACGTACAGTCGCTGCTTGCCGGCCCCGCAGGCGGCGACCAGGTCCCCCGGCAGCCAGTCGGAATTGGCCACGTCTCCCCAATCGGCTCGCAGGATCCGCAGCTCGCGCAGCTTCTCGGGCGAGACCTCTTTCTTCAGCCACCAGGTCAGCCCATAGGCCGGGTTCTGCGGCGTCCCTTGAAAGCACTCAGCTAGCGGCTTGGCATCGATGATCTGCTTCCCGTTCCACTGGCCCTGCAGGCGAACCAGCTCGCCGACCTTGGCCCAATCGACAGCCGTCATGAAGGCCCCTCCGCCGACCTGCGGGTGACCATCGGCGCACTTGAACCGCCACTCAACTTGGACCCCGATCGGATCGAGGATTCGCCGCTTGAGGTAGGCCTCGAAGGTCTCCTTGCCGAGCTTCTGTTCCAAGGCATAGGCAAACGTGTTGAGCGGGAACGCGCCATAGTCAAAGGCCTCGCCCGGCTTGCCGGTCATCGGCTTGGCGGCGATGTCCTTCCACGAGGGACCGCGGACCACGCTTCCTCGTTCGCCAGCCGTCAGGCCGCTGGTCAGGGTGAGCAACTGTCGATACGTGATCTTCGACTTGGCCGGGTCATCCTTCCATTCCGTGATGCTACCGCTGGCCGGGTCGTCAAGCTTCAAAATGGAGTCGCTCACGGCGGCCGCCGCGGCCAGCCCGACAAAGCTCTTGCTGCCGCTGGCCAGCATCTGGACCTTATCGGCCGCGCCGCCGTTGTCGTACTGCTCGAAGACGACCTTGCCATCGAACATCACGACGCATGTCTGCCCCTTGTGGGCCGCGCTGTAGTCGGCGGCCGCTTTCATGGCCGACTGGGATGGCGAAGTCGGGTCGGCGGAGGGAGCAAGAACCGCCAGGGCGAGGCAGAGGTTGTGGATCATCGGGGAGACTCGAAAATGGCTGCGATCGGTCGGGAATAGACGCCAGGATACGTCCTTCAATGGCCAATGGCGCGAAGGACGAAATTGTCAACAGTTCCGACTGGCGTCTCGGCGGAGTTTCAGAAAAGGAACGCGTACCCCCCGCGGGTTGCCCTGGGTGTCGTGACTTCAAACGGCGAAAGAGTTGCCCATTCGGAGGTTCTCGCGCCTTCCCTTGGCTCACTTCTGCCAGCACAATCGTGAAACGTCAAGCAACAAACAATGAGCCAATCTACTGGCTGCACCCTTACGAACGGAATGCGTCTTCGAGCGATGCCCATTCTTGGTTCTCATCTTTCCATCACCGGCGGCTACTTCAAAGCGGTTGAACGCGCGGCAGCCGTGGGTTGCGCTTGCGTGCAGATCTTCACGAAGAACAACAACCAGTGGCGCGGCAAGCCGCTGCTGCCTGAGGATCGCGCTCGCTTTCAGACGGCGCTGGCCGAACACAAGATCGTCGCGCCCCTCGCCCACAACTCGTACCTGATCAATCTGGGAAGCCCCGACGACGATCTCTGGCAGAAGAGCCTGGAAGCCATGATCGTCGAGATGGAGCGAGCCCACGAATTGGGCATTCCCTATGTCGTGGCCCATCCGGGGGCGTTCACCACGAGCACCGAGGAAGAAGGGATCGCTCGCATCATTCAGGCGATCGATGAAATTCATCGCCGCACCCCGCAGGTGGCCAGCCAGATTCTACTGGAGACGACGGCCGGGCAGGGATCGTGCCTGGGTTGGCGGTTCGAGCATCTGGCCGAGATCCTGAGCGGGGTCCGCGAGCATCAGCGGCTGGGTGTCTGCTTTGATACCTGCCATGTGTTTGCCGCCGGGTATCCGCTGGGAACGCCGGCCGAATACAAGCAGACGATGAAGACCTTCGATGAGCAGGTGGGACTGGCGCGGATCAAGGCCTTTCATCTGAACGACAGCAAGAAGGAGCTGGGCTCGCGCGTCGACCGGCACGAACACATCGGCGAGGGGAAGCTGGGGCTCGAGCCCTTCCGGCTGCTGCTGGCCGACAAGCGATTTAAAGACGTGCCGATGTACCTGGAGACCGAAAAAGGGGAACGGGACGGCGTGGACCTGGACGTGATGAACCTGGCGACGCTGCGCGGGCTGGCGTAGTCGAACACCACGAGGGTGAGTAGATAAATTGACTCCGCCAGGCGCGGAGAGTCTAATTGGTCTGACCCTTCGACGTTTGCCGACCATTTCTACATGCCCGAGCTTCGAGAATTGATCATGCGTTCTCCCCGCGTGTTTTCGTTTCGAATGGCCCTTGTTCTGACCATTGCCGCGGGCCTGACTGGCTGCGGCGGTTCGGCGCCGTTCGCCATCGCGCCGGTTTCTGGCAAAGTGACTTTCGACGACGGCTCGCTGATTCCCGGCGATCGGATCGTGATTCGGCTGATCCCCGAGGATGTGAAAGCAGTTGGCAAAGACGTGCCGGCCGCGGCGATGGGGGACCTGAACCCGGCCGACGGCACGTTTGCCGGGCTGACGACGCTCAAGTTTCAGGATGGCGCGATTCCCGGCAAGCACAAGGTCGTGATCGAAGCCTTCACGAAAGACGCAGGGGGGAATCCCGCTCCCAGCGATGCGGTTCCGGAAAAGTATCGCAGCGCGACCACCACGACGCTGACGCAAGAGATTCCCAGCGGGGGCAAGCGCGACATCCACATCCAAGTCCCCAAGAAATAGGAACGCGCCATGCGTGCATCTCGAACCTCTCTGGCCGGCGTTCCCGCATTCTCGCAATTCAAGCAGGCGGGACGCCTGCACCACAAGGGCTTTTTGACACCGCCCTTTTGCTTCGCAAAGGGCTTCACCCTGATCGAACTGCTGGTCGTGATTACGATCATCGGCATTCTGATCGCGCTGCTGCTGCCGGCAGTGCAGTCGGCGCGCGAAGCGGCCCGGCGGGCCCAGTGCCTGAACAACATCCGGCAACTCGGGCTGGCGCTACAGAACTATCACACGTTCCTTAAGGCCTTTCCGCCCAGCATCAACTACACCGGCGACCCCTCGACAAACACCAGCTATCGCGAGAACTGGCTGATCACCATGCTGCCCTATTTCGAGCAGCAGTCGCTTTACAACTCGTTCAATCGCACGCTCCCCATTTCGGATGCAGCGAATCGGACCGCGCGCGGCACGCGGCTCAACACCTTGGAGTGTCCCTCGGATACCGGGCACGATGTGTTCTTCGCCCGATCGGGCGAGTCCGACAACTGGGCGCGGGGCAACTACGGGGCCAATGGCTGCCTGGGTTTTCTCAGCACGAGTTTTCGAGCTTGCTGCGGAAGCACTTCCATCCGCTGGTCGGGGGCAGACTCGCGCTACAACCGCGGGGTGATGGGGGCGAATGCCTCGATTGGCATCGATGGGATGAAGGATGGCACGTCGAATACCATCTTGGTAGGTGAAATGCGCGTCGGCCTGGCGGCCGTCGATCGCCGCGGCACCTGGGCCATGGCAGCCGCAGGAGCCAGCTCGATGTGGGGACATGGCTCCGACGACTTTATGGGCCCCAATGCGTGCGTCCCCAGCTCCGACAACCTTTTGAACTGCAACGATATCATCAGCGCCGTGACGCAGACAGTGATGGATCGCGAATGCATGCAGTGCAACCCGGGGGACACCGGCACCCAGGCAGGCCCGCGCAGCCGACACTCCGGCGGAATTCATGTCTGCATGGCCGACGGCAGCGCCCACTTCATCAGCGACTTTATCGAGAAGGGGACGTCGTGGGACATCAACGGCGCCCAGTTCTTTGTCTGGCAGCGGCTGAACGCGTCGAAGGATCAGTTGCCGATTGACGCGTCGAAGTGGTAGGCGGCTCGGCGGAGGGATCTAGGAATTTGAGATTTGAGATAGAGATGCGGAATGCGGAATGCAAAGACGTTGACCGCAGATACACGCAGATTTTCGCAGATTAAATGCGGAAGAATGAAATGCGAATAGAAACGCGGAGCCTTTAGGCGTGCGATTCGCATGAGCGCACAAAGGGGCGGCGCGGGTACGGACAGGCAAGACCGGGTTACTTCACCAGCCCGCGGTAGTACTCGATGGAGCGACGCAGGCCCTCTTCGAAGTTGATCTGCGGGGCGTATTTGAGAACGTCTCGCGCGGCGCTGATGTCGGCCAGACTGTCGCGCACGTCGCCGGCTCGGGCGGGCTCGAAGATCGGCTCGACCGCAGTTCCCAGCAGGCGGTTCAGGTTGCTCAGCAACTCCAGCAGGCTGATGGAGCCGCCGCAGGCCACGTTAAAGACACGACCGGCAGCACCCTCGGCGTCGGCCGCCAGTAGATTGCCATGCACCACGTTGGCCACGTAGGTGAAGTCGCGCGACTGACCGCCATCGCCGTAGACGGTGGGGCGGGTCCCCTTGAGCATGGCCGTGACGAAACGCGGGATCACGGCCGAGTACTCGCTGTTGGGATCCTGCCGCGGGCCGAACACGTTGAAGTAACGGATCGTGACCGTCTCAAGCCCATAGGTGGCAGTAAAGGCCTGGCAGTAATATTCGGCGGCCAACTTGGCGGCCGCATAGGGCGAAAGCGGCTTCGGTAGCAGTTGCTCGTGCTTCTCGGGGACCGGCTGGTTCCCGTAGGCACTGCTCGAACCGGCGTAGACCACGCGCCGCACGTTGGCTTGCCGGGCAGCATCCAGCACGTTCAACGTCCCGGTCACGCAGGCGGCGTTCGTATCCAGCGGCCGGGCGACGCTGCGCGGCACCGAAGCCAGCGCAGCCTGATGGAAGACCACTTCCACCCCTTCCACCGCCCGGCCCACGGCCGCCCGATCGGTGACGTCCCCTTCGATCAGCTCGACCTTGTCGAGCCACGGGGCGAGGTTGGCCTTGTGGCCAGTCGACAGGTTGTCGAGGACGCGGACCTTGTCGCCGCGGCCGACCAGGGCCTCGACGATGTGCGATCCAATGAATCCGGCTCCGCCGGTGACCAGGCAAGTGCGCATGCCATTCCCTTTCGATGCGTGGGGTGCTTCTGCGGGAGTATAGAAGGGAGGAGGGGCGGGCGGCTAGGGGCGGAGAAGTGGCTACGCGGGCGAGTTCGGTGCCACACGGGCAATTTCAATTCCAGGGGGGAAGGGGTCGGGGGTCAGCCCGAAGGAAGGAAGAGAGGTGCTGGGGGTTAGGTGTTGGGTGCTAGGACGCAGGGGTAAATGAAAGGGCGATCCGCGGGCTAGGGACGGCCGACACTTCTTCACGGCTCATTCGGCGGTCAGAAGGCTTTTTGCCATCGCCCTTTTTGCTGCGCAAAGGCTTTTGCCGTCGCTTCTTGGCTGTCGCCAAGGGCGTCTCTTCTTTCGGGCTGATCCCCGAACCCTGCCCCCCAGCCCCCTCCTTTGCTGCGGTCGCTCAGCGCTCAGCCTGGTCGCAAGGGGCTCATTCACTGGAAGTTGCGAGGAAACGCGGGAGTGCTGGCTGGCTCATGATCGTGTTGGGGAACCGCGGTCGCCCGGCTTCCACAACTCCGCCACGGATGGTCTCGGCCCGCGGTACACCAGTTGCTGAGAGGCTCCGGTGCATCTCAGGAAAAAACGAGTGCCTCGCACTTCCCTTCACCGCCGGTATCCCCATGCTCCGATTTCACCAGGTTACCTGTCGTTGGTTCGCGGCGGCGCTGCTGGTCGTGGCGGCTTCGGTCGGGGTGGCTGCGGAGCCTGCCAAGCAGCCCGTGGCGGCTGCCCAAAAGTCGACCGGCTTTCTGGCAAAGACGTTCAAGGACGACTTGGGAACGCACAAGTACGCGGTCTTCATTCCGCATGGCTACACGCCAGAGAAGAAGTGGCCGGTGATCCTGTTCCTGCACGGGGCCGGCGAGCGCGGGAAAGATGGCATCCTGCAGACCCAGTATGGCCTGGGCCCGCTGATTCAACTGCGCGAGCCGACGTTTCCCTTCATCGTGGTCTTTCCGCAGTGCGAGGACATGCGAGAGCGATTGCTGCGAGGCTGGTTCCTCACCCATGCCGACGGCCAACGCGCGATCAAGATCCTGGAACAGGTCGAGAAAGACTATAGCATCGACACGAAGCGCGAGATCCTGACCGGCTGGTCGATGGGGGGCTACGCGACGTGGGAGATGGCCGCCGAGTATCCCGACCGCTGGCACGCCGTGGTTCCGCTCTCGGGCGGAGGGAATACCGCTTGGGCCGAGAAGCTGAAGAACACGCCGATCTGGGCCTGGCACGGCGCCCTCGACAAGACCGTGTTGCCCGAGGAATCGCAGAAGATGGTGGCTGCGCTGCGCGAGGCCGGCGCGAGCCCGCGATACACCGAGGTGGCCGATATCGGGCATAGCGTCTGGCAAAAAGCCTACGACGAGGACGCGCTGTACGCCTGGATGCTGAATCCACAGGGGGATCCTTCCAAGCTTCCGCCGGTGACGACACGCCTGAGGGCCGCGCTCGGCAAGCCGCCGCTGACGATTCCCGAGCCTCCGTTTGTGCCTGGCGTGGAGATGCCGCGGGCCGCTCATGTGCGGCTGGGGAACGACATGCTGGCCATTGCGGCCGACTCGATTCCCAAGGCCGTGCCGCGCGAAATGCTGATCGGCAAGTTGCCCGACGTGACGGAATCGACCGAAGCGCAGGGTCGCGAGTTCCGTGTGCACATGACCAATATTCGCTACGAGGGGGAAGTCGGCCGGGCGAGCATTCAGGCCTACACCAAGGACCGCCTGAACGTGCAGCTGGGGCTGCGCAACGTGCGGGTGACGATTGGCCGCACCACGCTGACCGGCAAGCGGCACTTCGCTCAGGCGGGGCCGATGACGGTCGTGATTGGTAACCGCCGCCCGGTGTGGCTTAGCTTCGATGTCACGCCCGAGGTCATCGACCGCAAGCTGAAGTTCAAGCATATCGATACGAAGTTCCGCATTCCCAGCGACAACTGGTACATCACGTCGCCAGCGAACGTCTCGACGCAGGGTTTTGGAATGACCAAGGGAAAGGTCTCGAAGGGGTTGGTGGAGGGCTTGTACGGCAAGAAATCGTCACTGGAGGAGCAGGTGTCGAGCCTGATCCCGCAATTGATCACGCAGTTGGAGAAGCAGATCGAAGACGCGGCCTCGGGGACCACCTCGATTGCCGGCTCACTGCCGGTCTATCAACCGCGACTGCGACTGTGGCCCGAAGAAGTTCGGACCGACGCGGAAGGGGTGTCGCTCGTGATGGGGGCGACGGCCGCGGCACTGGACCCCTTCAATCCGCCGCGTCGCGTGGAGAAGTCGGCCCCCCTGGGTCGCCCCGTGGGCAAGCTCCCCAAGATCACCAAGCTGCAGGTAGCCGTAGCGCCGGATGCGCTGGGTCCGCTGTCGGAGCTTTTGGTCGATGCCGATATCGCCCATGTGCATGTGGCCGATACTCCGTCGAAGACGCTGGCAAAACTGGCCGATCCGGAAGTGATGGCCCAGGTGTTCCCGGATCTGAAACGCTACGGCAAAGATCTGGAGATCTGGAGCGAGATCGTGCTGCTGGGACCGATCAACGTCGTGGATGGCCCCGAGGGAAAGCCCTGCATCGACGCCAGCCAGGTGAAGTTCGTCGTGTCGATCAAAACGGAATCCGCCCAGAAGAAGTTCAAACCGCTGGCGGAGTTCGACATGGTGATGAAGCAGTCGTTCACGCCGACGCTGCTGAAGCCAACGGCGCAGACGCGAGCCTTGGCGCTGGTTCCCGACGAGCCGTTGCGGGTGGAGTTGAAGGGGGGCTTCGTCAAGGAGTACGCGGCCGAGAATAAACAGATGGACACTCAGAAGATCAAGCAGTTGCTGGCGACCGGATGGGACGAGTTGATCAGCACGGACGGAGTTCCTCAGCAGGAGATCCCCGACATCAACTTTGGCTTCACCAAGATGCGGGCCGAAGAAGTTGGCTGGCGATCGCCGGAGTTGTACGCGGTCTTCGGTCCCCCCGGCATCAAGATCACCAATGCCAGCGATGCGGCGTTGGTGTATGAGACGAAGGGGCCGTACAGCGGCTGGAGCAGTCCGTACACGCTGGAGCCCGGCGCTTCGCACGAGTACCCGGTGGCGTATCCGATGACTTTTCGCCGCAAGATCGAGAGGGGTTACCAGAACTACACACTGAGTCCCGGCTCGCACAGCGCGTTTCATTTGAAGTCCGGCGCCCAGGCCGAGGGGCTGTATGTGGCGCCGGATGTGAAGGAGAGCAGCAAGGAAACGAAAGCCCTGGCGGCGAGTCCGGATAAGGGGTGACCAAAGTAAGCGGAAGTAGCGGTCGAGTGCATCTCAATGCTGGGTGGAAATCATAACCCGAAGCGTCAGCGAGGAGAAACTGTGGGGGCGGCGTTACCTCAGACGCATCCTCGCTAACGCTTCGGGTTGTGATGGGGACGGGTCCACTCAAAATCGAGACGCTTACACTCGTGGGCCAGGCGGATTGCTCCGCCCTTCTAACCGTGGCATAATCCTCGGGCGATCTGCCCCGTTTTTGCCGCGCCGACGGCATGCCCGCATCCTTCTGCCCTGATGTTCATCCTGGAGATCTCTATGAAACTGCCGCGATCTTTCCTCGCGCTCGGTCTGGCCCTGAGCGGGCTGGCCCAGGCGACGCTCGGCTTTGCCGTAGATGCTGAATTGGCCAAGCCGGCCGTGTTGGCCTCGGGCCTGGTAAATCCGGAGTCCGCAGTCATCGGCCCCGATGGCCGGGTCTATGTGTCGTGCATCGGAGAGCGCGATAAGGATGGCGACGGCCAGGTGGCCGTGCTGGTCGGCAACAAGTTCGTTCCGTTTGCCACCGGCCTGAATGATCCCAAGGGAATCCACTACTACGCGGGCAACTTCTACGTGGCCGACAAAAAGCGGGTGCTGAAGATCGACCGCAAAGGGAAGTCCGAAGTCTTCGCCGCTGAAGACGCGTTTCCCAAGCCAGCGCTCTTTTTGAACGACATCACCGCCGACGCGCTGGGCACGCTGTATGTCTCGGACTCGGGCGATCGCCAAGGGAAAGAAGGCAAGGTCTTCTCGATCAATCGGTCGGGTAAAGTGACGCTGGTGTTTGATGCCGCCGACAAGCCCGAGGTGAAGATGCCCAACGGCGTCTTGGCCGAAGGTGAGAATAAGCTGCTGCTGGCCGACTTCCTGGGGACGACCCTGTATCGCTACGACCTTGGCACCAAAGAGCTGACCAAGATCGTGGGCGACGTGGGAGCGGCCGACGGCATTGTGAAGGACGCGGCCGGCAACCTGTTCATCAGCGACAACAAGCAGGGTCGCGTGTTCCGGTTCTCGCCCGGCGACGAGAAGGCTCAGTTGCTGGTCGAAGGCTTGGAGTCGGCCGCCGACATCTGCATGGGCCCCACCGGCAAGTCGGTGATGATCCCCAACATGAAGGTCGGCTCGCTCGTCGAGTTGCCGATCGCTCCCGCCCCGACCGTCGCTCCACTCATCACTGGCTGGAAGAACCCCGAATCGGTCGCGCTCGGCCCCGACGGGGCGTTCTATGTTTCGATCATCGGCGAGTTCGGCAAGGACGGGGACGGCTCGATCGTGGTCTTCACGCACGGCAAGGGTTTTAAGCCGTTCGCCGAGAAGCTGGACGATCCCAAGGGTCTGATCCTGTTGGGCGATGCGTTCTATGTGACCGACGTGAAGAAGGTGGTGAAGGTTGGCAAGGATGGCAAGACGAGTGTCTTTGCCGCCGCCGAGGCCTTCCCCAAGCCGCCGATCTTTCTGAATGACATCGTGGCCGACAAAGAGGGGAACCTCTTCGTGTCGGACTCCGGCAAGGATGGGGCCGGAGGGGCCGTCTACAAGATCAACAAAGAAGGCAAAGTCTCGCTGGTCACCGACAACAGCAAGGCCCCGAGCATCAAGACCCCCAATGGGCTGATCTTCGACGCCGAAGGGACCCTGCTGCTGGCCGACTTTGGCTCGGGCGAGCTGAGCAAGGTGAATCAGGCTGACGGCACGCTGACCAAGATCGCCGATGGCATGCCCGGCGCGGACGGCCTGGCCTGGGACATCGACGGCAACCTGTACATCAGCCAGTGGCTGACCGGCAAAGTGCACGTGCTTCCGGCCGGCAGCAATAAGGTCAAGCTCTACTCGAACCAGTTCACCTCGGCCGCCGATTCTTGCCTCGACCCCAAGACCGGCCGGATCATGATTCCCGACATGCGTTCGGGCACGCTGGTGGGCCTGCCGGTCTACTCGCCGGTTCCGACGGTGGATGACTCTCCGCTGCCGGTGGCGATCGAGCAAGCCTGGCCCGCGTTGACCTTCGACCGCCCCATCGTGCTGACGCATGCCAATGACGGCAGCAAGCGGACCTTTCTGGCGACGCAGAAGGGGAAGGTCTATATCCTGCCCGAGAAGGACGATGGCGAAGAGGCCAAGCTGTTCTTCGATCTGAGCTCGAAGGTCAGCTACAAGGATAACGAGAACGAAGAAGGCTTCCTGGGCTTCGCCTTCCATCCCAAGTTCAAAGAGAATGGCCAGTTCTTCGCGTACTACACGACGAAGGAGACACCGCATCTGTCGATCGTGTCGCGTTTCAAAGTCACGCCCGAGGCCAACAACGAGAAGCTGCTGGCGTCGGAAGAAGAGCTGATGCGGATTCCCCAGCCGTATTGGAACCACAACGGCGGCACGCTGGCCTTTGGCAAGGACGGCTACCTGTACATCGGCCTGGGCGATGGCGGCGCGGGGAACGATCCGCACGGCAACGGCCAGAACCCGAAGACGGTGCTGGGCAAGCTGCTGCGGATCGACATCGACAACAAGGACGGCAAGAAGAACTACGCGATCCCCAAGGACAACCCGTTCGTGGGCAAGGGGGACGCCGTGCCTGAAGCCTGGGCGTCGGGCATTCGGAACATCTGGCGGATGTCGTTCGATCGCGAGACCGGCGACTGCTGGGTGGCCGACGTGGGCCAGAACATCTGGGAAGAAATCAACATCGTGAAGTCGGGGGACAACCTGGGTTGGAACCCGCGCGAATCGATGCACAAGTTCACCGACAAGGGCTCTCCGCCCAAGCCGGAGTTCCTGGAGCCGATCTGGGAGTATCACCACGACACGGGCAAGAGCATCACCGGCGGCCATGTTTATCGTGGTCAGAAGGTGCCGGAACTGGCGGGCCACTACTTGTACGCCGACTACGTGACGGGCCGGGTGTGGGGCCTGAAGTACGACCCGGCCAAGAAGCAGGCCGTGGCCAACCGCCCGATCTTTGGCAACATCTCGCCGGTGATGAGCTTTGGCGAGGACGAGGCGGGCGAGGTTTACTTCTTGACGGTGCAAGGGCGGATCTACCGCTTTGCCAGCAACAAGTAGGCTACGCAGTCTTTACTTCGCAGTTCGTTGAAATCGCCACGACGCCCGCGGTCCCCAAGTCCGCGGGCGTCGCTTTCTTTCCCTCGCGTTCTTCGTCTTGTTGACAGGAGCTCTCCGTTGTCACCCGCCATGTACGCGCTGTTCGTTCTGGTACTTGGCATTGCCACGGTGCTGGTGCTGATCATCAAACTTCGGCAGAACGCCTTTATCGCGTTGATCACGGCCGCACTGCTGGTCAGCCTGCTGGCCCCCGGGCCGGTGGCCACCAAGGTGCAGCGGGTGGCCGATGCGCTGGGGACCACAGCCGGGCAGATCGGCATCGTGGTGGCGCTGGCCTCGATCATCGGCGAAGCGATGATGCTGTCGGGCGCGGCCGACCGCGTGGTGCGAGCCTTCATGCATCTGCTGGGTGAGAAGCGGGCCCCGCTGGCCTTGATGGGGAGCGGCTACGTGCTGTCGATTCCTGTCTTCTTCGATACGGTCTTCTATCTGCTCGTTCCGCTGGCCCGTTCGCTCTACAAGCGAACCCAGCGCAACTACCTGCTCTATATTCTGGCGATCTGCGCCGGCGGCGCGGTGACGCACACGCTGGTGCCGCCGACTCCGGGGCCGCTGACCATGGCGGCCATTCTGAACATTGATGTCGGAACCATGATTCTGGTCGGCGGGCTGGTGGGCTTGCCGGCGGCATTGGCCGGACTGCTCTTCGCTTCGGTGCTGGATCGCAAGATGAATCTCCCGATGCGGGCGCTCTCGGACGCGCCCGAGCCTGCCCCGCTCGAGGATCATCAACTGCCGGGGCTGTGGGTTTCGCTGGCGCCGGTCATTCTGCCGGTGATTCTAATCTCGTCCAACACGGTGCTGGATACCCTGGCCGACGGCGAACATGCCGCGCGCTTTGAGCAAAGCGAAAAGGTCGATTGGCCCGCCCTGCGCAGCGTGTTGGCCGATGCCAAAACTCCCAGCCCTGGCGCGCGGGTGCGTGAACTGCTGGGTCCGACCGTGCCGGCCGACGACGCCGAGTTGCTGACCGCGATGAATCGCGTGCTGGACAAGCGCGATCTCTATCAAGATGCCGCCTTTGGCGAGACGCCCCTCAATGCCACGGCCAAGGACCTGCTCCCCAGTCGCAAGCGACTGTCGAACGCGCGGGTCGAGCGGCTGAATCGCGCGTTGCTGGAATCAGCCTTTCCAAAGATCGTGCCCGAACATCAGTGGTTTACGCCGCTGCGGCAGGCCGCCGATGTGGGGGCGCTCTTGGGCAACGCCAACCTGGCGCTGTTGCTCTCCACGGTCATTGCCATGCTCGTCTATATGAAGCAGCGGCAGCCGACCACCAGCGAAATGTCGAAGCTGGTCGAGACCTCGCTGATGAGCGCCGGCGTGATCATTTTGATCACAGCCGCGGGCGGGGCCTTTGGCAAGATGCTCGACGCGGCCCAGGTGGGCGACATTTTTAAAGACACAGCCGCCTCGGGCGTGTGGATGCTGTTGCTGGGGTTTGGCGTGGCAGCCGTCATTAAGGTCGCTCAGGGAAGCAGCACGGTGGCCATGATCACCGCCGCGGGCATTCTGGCTCCTTTAGTGGCCACGCCCGAGCTGGTAGCCGAGTTGGGCTTTAACCCGGTCTATCTGGCCACGGCCATCGGCGGTGGTTCGCTGGTCGGTTCGTGGATGAACGACAGCGGCTTCTGGATCGTGGTGAAGCTAAGCGGTATGACCGAAGAAGAAGGGCTCAAGACCTGGACTCCGCTGTTGCTGGTGCTGGGCGTTACGTCGCTGATCGTCACGATCATCCTGGTGCAGGTGATGCCGCTTACTTGATGCCCGCGTGCTGGCAGCCGATAATCGTTGCATGCTCAATCTTTTGGCCCGGCCCTGCGGCTTGAAGTTCACGGTCCGCCGGACCGCGATTGCGGCGCTGTCGGCCTGCTGCCTGTTCGTGGGTTGCAGCCAGAGCCCTGCGGACCAGGCGCTGCTTCACTACCGTGCGGCCAAAGAGTCGGCCGACGAAGGGAACTACGAGCAGGCGATCGTCGAGTTCAGTTACGGGCTCGACCAGAAGCCGACCTACAGCGCCATGCTGCACCGGGGCTATGCCTGGATGATGCTGGGCAACTTCGATTTCGCCCGGGTCGATTTCCTGAAGGCCCGCAAGCTCGGGGCGAAGCATGGCATGGCCTCGTCCAATCTGGCGCTCTTGTCGCTTCGCGACGGGGACCTGGACGAGGCGCTGGTGTATTCGAATGAAGCGATCGAGAGCGAGCCTATCGTCGCCTACTGCTACACGACGCGGGCCCAGATCTACGAGCGGCAGGGGCACTACGGGCTGGCCTTGGCCGACTACAACACGGCCGTGGTGCTGGCGCCGGATGATGCCGTGATCTTCAACAACCGCGGCACGCTGCACAGCACGCTGGGAGACGACAAGGCCGCCTTGGCCGACTACAGCAAAGCTTTGAAGCTCGACAAGCAGGCCATCTGCCACTGGAATCGCGGCATGGTGCTGCAGAAAAAGCGGGACTATGACAAAGCGCTGCGCGAGTACACCGAAGCGGCCAAGTGCGATCCGCTCGATTACTCCTCGTACGTGTTGCGCGGGGCCCTGTACGAAGAACTGGGGCACAAGGACAAAGCGGCCGACGACTATCGCCAGGCGAAGCTACTGAATCCAAGCTGGAGCGGTCCCGACTCGGCGTTCCCTCCGCCCGATCCGGTCGGTCCTCCGGCTGAGAGCAAGCCATGAGCGGCCCCTTGCATGCGTCGCTGGCAGGCGATCGGGCGTGGCTTACAGCAGCCGAGCTACGCCGGCAAATTCGTGCCGGCCAGATCACGGGGCCGACCGCCGGCATGGCGCGCGGTTACGTGCAGACCAACGTGGTGATTCTGCCAAGCGCCTGGGCGGACGAGTTCGCCGAATTCTGCCGGCTGAATCCGCGTCCTTGCCCGCTGGTGGCGCGGACGGAGCGAGGCGACCCTGAAGTGCGGCTGGCCGCGCCGGGATCGGATCTGCGGACCGACGTGCCCCGCTACCGCGTCTTTCGAGATGGCGTGGCCGAAGCGATTGAGCCGACTTCCATCGAGGCGCTGTGGAACGACGACCTGGTCGGCTTTCTGCTGGGATGCTCGTTCACGTTCGAGAGCGCCTTAATCGCCGCGGGGCTCGAGGTGCGGCATGTCACGCTGGGGCGGAACGTGCCGATGTACCAGACCTCGGTCGCCTGCCAGCCCGCGGGCCGTTTTGCGGGGCCGCTGGTGGTCAGCATGCGGCCGTTTGCTGCCGAGCAGGTCGAACAGGTCGTCGAGATCACGGGCCGCTTCCCGGAGATGCATGGCGCGCCGATTCATGTCGGCGATCCGGCAGCCATCGGCATTGCCGATCTGGCGCGGCCCGACTTTGGCGACGCGGTGCCGGTGCAGCCGGGCGAGGTGCCGCTGTTCTGGGCCTGCGGAGTTACCCCGCAACAGGCGCTGGCGGCCGCATGCCCTCCCTTAGCCATCACGCACAGCCCGGGGGCGATGTTCGTCACCGACCGCAAAGATTCGGAGTATTGCCTGCCATGTCCGCCGAACCGCAACCTGTAAACCTGTCGACGCTCCCGCCCGACAAGCTGTTGATCGAGTGGAGCGACGGCATGAAGCGCGAGTACCGCTTTGCCGACTTGCGCAACGCTTGCCCGTGCGCGAGCTGCCGCGAAAAGCGGATGAATCCCCCGCCCGCGAACCGGTTGATGGTGATCTCTCCGGCCGAGGCCCAGCCGGTTCGTCTGACCGGCATGAGCCCGCAAGGGAGCTACGCGTACTGCCTGGCCTTCAACGACGGTCACGACACGGGGATTTTTACGTTGGAGTATCTGCGCGAGCTGGGGACGGAAGTGAGGGAGTAGCTCGGGGGTGAGTCCGACCGCTGCTTGTCATCCGTAGGGAACGCCCTCCGCGGCGTTCCGTGCGAAAGTGTAGGTTATCCAACTTCAAGAAAGGCCACGGAGGGCGTTTCGTGCCAGTGCGTCCATGCCTATTCGGTGGGTTCTCGGACCGCCGACCCCTGCCGGGGTCGGCCGAATGAACATCAACGAAGCGAGAGCGGGCTGGCGAAGTGTGGTTGCGCCAATCTAAGAAAGGGTCCTAATGTCGCACGAAGTCCAACGCACGTTCGGGTTCTCAGACGAGCCGCTCGCCCACGCCAACGATGCTCCGGCCGCTTCGACCCCCCGCTCACGCGCCCGCGGTTCTCTACTGGGCATGGCGGTGGGAGATGCCCTCGGGGCCGCGGTGGAGTTTCAATCGCCCGGCAGCTTTGTGCCGGTGACCGACTACCGCGGCGACGGGCCGCATCGCTTGAATCCGGGCGAATGGACCGACGACACCAGCATGGCCCTGGCCCTGGCCGACAGCATCGCCAACGCAGGGTGGGACCTGAACGACCAGGCCCGCCGATACTCGGCCTGGCGCGAACGGGGCGAGTACAGCGTCAACGGCCGCTGCTTCGATATCGGCATCACGGTCTCCTCGGCCCTGTCGCGGTTCGCGAACTCCGGCGATGCACGGACTTCGGCCAGCACGGACTCACACTCCAGCGGCAACGGTTCCATCATGCGGCTGGCCCCCGTGCCCATCCGCTTTGCCGCGTGGTTCCCGGATCGCATCGCCGACCTGGCGCTCAAAGGGGAAGAGTCGAGCCTGCCCACGCATGCCAGTGCGCAGTGCCTGTCGGCCTGCCGCTACATGACACTGGTCCTGGCTGCGTTGATCCAGGGCCGATCGCGCGAAGAGGTGCTGGCCCCGGATTGGCCCCCACTGCTAAAGCTGATCGAGCTCGCGCCGCTCCATCCCGCCGTGGCCGACATCGCCGCGGGAAGCTTCCGCACCAAGAGCCCGCCCGACATCCGGGGGAGCGGTTACGTAGTTCACTCGCTGGAAGCTTCGCTGTGGGCGTTCCACGACGCAGCCGATTTCCGCGAAGCGGTGCTGAAAGCCGTGAACCTGGGCGAAGACGCCGATACGACGGGGGCCGTCTGCGGTCAGTTCGCCGGTGCGTATTGGGGAGAGGAAGGGATCCCGCCGCGCTGGCGCGAGAAGTTGGTACGGCGCGAGATGATCGAGCAGGCACTGGAAGGATTGGAACGAGCCGCGAGCGATACCAACGAGTGAGCCTGCGGACGAGAGCCCGCTACGCACCACCCTGATCGTTTCACGAACTTACGGCTGCTTCAAATCCCGCATGTTGCGGAACATACACCACCACAGCCCGTCCTGACCTTCCTGGGTCGGATCAGCGGCCACGGTCCACATGCTCAGCTTCTTGGCCTCGACCACGCGCTCTGCGGTCCAGTAGTCCTGCCAGATCAGTTGGAAGCGGTCGCCGTGCGAGACCCACAGCATGTCGTCGACCATCAGCCGAGTGGCCAGGACGGCGCCATTGCGGACAAAGACCACGCGGCAGTGATCGCATCCGACGGTCTGGATGATGCAGATTTCGTCGACTTCTTCCTGCACGAGCGGCAGACCTCGCTCGTCGGCTCGCGAACGCGAGGAGAGCGCAACAAACAACGACAGTGCAAGTATGGTAGGGCGCATAGTACCCTCCCTTGGGGTTTGGCCCTTCTGCGGTAAGTAAAGCCCACAATCCTTGCGGGCACGATGTGACTGACTGCGAATCCTTTCGCCTGACTTACAAAGAGGTGACGTGGTTATGTGAAGCCCCGCAGCAGCCGCTCTTCATTGAGCAGCCGACTTCAGGACAGCGTAGACCCCGGTCGCGTTCGGAGAGCCGCGCTTGTTTTAGCGCAGGCGCGATCTCTCCGAAGACGCGAGGTTTTTACTCGAAACACCAAGGCACAGCGGAGTCGTCGGGATTGCGACGTTCCCATTCCCTACGTACTTCGCCCAGTCCATATACGCACAACTCGAAGTCGTGGCTCAACCGTTCGAGCACCGCGTTCTCGCGGTCGTCCGAGGGGATGGAACTGGCAATCAGGTAGGAGCGCTTGCCTTGGGTGCAGTAATCAATGAGGTGATCGCGGGAGTCCGTACCTTGGAGCCGTCCTAGCGCCTCGGGATACACTCCGGCCCAGAACAGCGCGAAGTCGCCGATATGTCGATAGACCTGTCGGCTGGCCTCGCCCGTGCGTTGTCGGGCCTCAATCATCAAAGCGGCGACATCTTTCAGCCGCTTGCCGTCTGCGTCTCGTATGCCGAAAACCAAATCGCATTTGAGGAACCGAACCAGCAAGTCGGCCATATAGTCGACGAGTGCGGGATCGGCCACGCCCAGGCGGGCCTGAAACGTCTGCTCGGTGATCCCCGAGAAAAATCTCTCGAGGAGGGTTCCGCTCTGCCTCGGATACATGGCACACCTTCAGTTGGGTGTTCCGACGGATTTGGTTGGCTAATTCATTCGAGCTTGGCACTTTCTACGGGTGGCAGAACTGCCACCGCTTCTACCGCATGTACAAGCATCTTTCCTAAGTGTCGAATCGGCACTCAGTATTAGCCGCTTGAACTTTACGCGCGAATTCTATTACTGGTCAAGATTCCCGGAGAGGAATGCTAGCAGAAGTGACCTAGTAAAGTATTACCAATAGAGCGTTTACGTTAAATCAGAAAATGGGTCAATGGGGAAAGTGGAAATTCCCACATTTGGACATTTCTGGAGACCAGCCTTCGGCAAGGCCCCTAAGTCGTGTGGGGCCATGACCGAACTCCTGGCGAAATCGGGGGTTCTAAAGCGGTCGGGAAGACCCTAACGTTAGCGGGGAGCGTTCGCCGATGCGGCGTTCGGCTAATTCTGGAATTTTCTCGTTCCACGTATCGTGGTGCAGGGCCCCTCGGTTGCCCCGCTGTTGACGTGCAGATCGGGGAGCTAGAATGCCTTGGCGAACGATCGGTCCCGAGATTCCTCAGATGTTCTCTGCGAGACGCCGGATGAAACGCTTCTTTTCCTGGCAGCTTCTGTCTCTGGCCGTGGTCGGGGTGTTGCTGCTCAGCGACTTCGCGCTGGCTTGCCCCGGCTGCAAGGACGCGATCGCCTCGCAGAAGAACGGTGGCGATCTGGTCTCGGGCTTTCAGTACAGCATCATGTTCATGATGGCCATGCCCTTCACGCTGCTGGGATGCTTCTGCGGCTACATGTACTGGGAAGTCAAGAAGGCCAAGGCCGCGCAGGAAGCCCGCGTGGCGCTGGAAGCCAGCCGCCAGGTGAAGCCACAAGAAACGCTCGTGGGCACGCGATAGGCGTTGTGGTGCAGGCGTCCCGCCTGCCTTGAACTGCCAGACACCCCCGGGTTGTGATGGTGACGCGTTTCGTAGCGCAAGAAGGCGCTCGCGCCTGCACCACAACGGCGAACCTACTTCGCCGGCGTCGCGCCCGTCCCCTCTTCCTTCTCGATCTCCACCGGATCGAAGAACTGATCGAAGCCGACCCACAGGCTCCGCGCAATGGGGAAGAAGAGCAGCGGGAACAGCACGCAGAAGCCCAGGAGCGGCCACAGGATTTTTTCGGGCGGGACCTCGACCACCAGGAACAGAAACAAATAGCTGGCCGTGGTCAGAAAGGCCGTGAGCCCGTAGTTGAAGTAGATCGAGCCCAAAAAGTAGCCCGGACCGCGGCCGTAGACGAAGCCGCAGTGGGGGCAGCTCTCGTGCATCTGCAGCAAGTTGCGGAACAATTTCCCCTGGCCGCAACGGGGGCAACGCAGGCGGCAACTTCGAAAGAAGAGGGTGCGGAATCTCATGTCCGCAGAATACCACGTCCTGCCCGTTGCGAGTAAGATGCCGTGCGGGCACATCGCCGCCTGTGTGGCAAGTCGCCTCACCTTTATTGCCTGCCGCGTCCCGTAGCACCACTCCCGCCGAATCCCATGCGCATTCTTGGTCGATCATTGCAGCAGTTGGGGCTGGTCTCGCTCCCCTTTTCGATGTTTTTGAATCTGGTGGACGTCCTCGACACCAAGAAGATGCTGATCATGGCCCTGGCTGGCTTCGCTTTGTTCTGGATTGGCCGCATCGTGGAAGGCTACGCTCCCGAAAGCAAAGAGCCCGGCGCCCCCTAGTCTCTAGTCCCCCGCCCTTAGCCCCCTCGCTCTATGCCTAGCCCTATTCTGCCCGGCGCCACGATCGGCGTCCTTGGCAGCGGTCAACTCGGTCGCATGTTTGCCATCGCCGCCCGGCGCATGGGATATCGCGTCCACACGCTGTCCCCGGACTCCGACACGCCGACCGGCCAGGTAGCCGATCTGGAAATCAACGCGCCCTACGACGACCTGGATGCCGTGCGCGCCTTCGCGCGGCAGGTGAGCGTGGTAACTTTCGAGTTCGAGAACGTGCCGGCTGCCACCGCGCAGGCCGCTGCCGGGTTGGCCCCCGTGCGGCCGGGCGGAAGTGTGCTGCACATCGCCCAGCATCGCCTGCGCGAGAAGACGTTCCTCTCGAAGCATGGCTTTCCGGTCACGCGCTATCGCGCCATTCACAACCTCGCGGAGTTGGAGCACGCGCTGGCCGAGTTCGGCGTCCCCTCCGTCTTGAAGACGGCCGGCTTTGGCTACGACGGCAAAGGGCAAGTGAAGATCACGGCGCTCGACCAGGCCGCGTCGGCGCTGGCGGCCGCCAGCGCCGGCATGCCCGACATCGAGCTGGTGTTGGAGAAGTGGGTCGACTTCGAGTGTGAAGTCTCGGTGGTGGCGGTCCGCGGACTCGACGGCCAGATGGCCGACTACGGAGTCATCGAGAACGCTCATCGCCATCACATTCTCGATATCTCGATTGCGCCGGCCAATGTCTCGGCCAAGGTGGCCCGCGAAGCGGCCGAGATCGCCCGGCATGTGCTCGAGTCGCTGGACGTGGTCGGCGTGTTGTGCGTGGAGTTCTTTCTGACACACTCGGGCGAGCTGCTCATCAACGAGTTGGCCCCCCGGCCGCACAACTCCGGGCATCTGACGTTCGACGCTTCCGTAACGAGCCAGTTCGAGCAGCAATTGCGCAGCGTCTGCGGGCTGCCTTTGGGCTCGACCGAACTGCTGCGGCCGGCCGCCATGGCCAATCTGCTGGGCGATCTGTGGTCTGCCGGCGAGCCTGATTGGGCGGGACTCTGTGCCTGCCCGCAGGTGAAGCTAAACCTGTACGGCAAGCTCTCAGCACGCGCCGGTCGGAAGATGGGGCATCTGACCGCCATGGCCGCCACGGCCGAGGAAGCGGCCCAGATCGTGCGCCGTGCCCGCGACGGCTTGGTGCGGAAATAGGCCTCTGCGCGTAAAGTAGCAGGCACACTCCGTGTGCCATCCGCCCATTGTGGTGCGGGCGTCCCGCCTGCCTTGAAGTGGGACCGATGTTCCAGCAGGCGGGACGCCCGCACCACAAAGAATCACAGCCTCTCCCTGTGCCGTCCGCCATCTCCCTGAGCGGCAGGGCGCTAGCCGCCGGTAGTACAAGGTGGGAACATTCCTTGCGAATTCCTACCCATCGGAGCGAGTCGGTTGACGGGAAAATCCATCACCCACGCGGGGCAAAGCACTCCGCAGGGCCACCGGCGGCTAGTGCCGTGCCGCTCAGTTCCGGAGCCGCTGACGTTTACTCCCCTCGCCGTTGAAAAAATCACAGCCCTTCCGTCTGCCTGCTACTTTACGACTTGATACACCTGGACTGTTGCGGGCGGATGCGTTCCAGGCGTAGACTTCAGGGATCCCCCGCACCTCTCAATCCTCCGCTCCCGGCCATGGAGGGGTCTCCGATGCATCGACGCCCCACGGTTGCGACCTCGCACCTGATCGTACACTGCCCATTCTGTCAGAGCCTGCTGGCGAACGACGGAACGCTGGCCGGCCGGATGGCGCACTGCCCGAGTTGTCTGAATCCGTTTCAGATGCCGGGCGAGTCGACCCTGCCGGTGGCCCGCCCGGCCACGCCGGACTCGCTGGCCCGCAGCGTTCCGGCCGTGATTCGCAAGCCGCTCGACAGCCTGCCGACGAAGGGCATGCCGGCGGAGCGACCCCGGCCCGAGCCGCCTCTTACGCTTCCGGCGGTCGATCGCATCGCCTGGCAAGATGTGGGAACGCCGGCGATCGAGAACTACGCCCGCGAGTCCGCCCGCCCGGCCGCTCCGACGCCGCCCGCTCCGAAGGAGCCGCCCTCTCCGCCAGTGGCAACTCCCAAGGTCGCGGCGCCCGTGCCCGTTGCGGCGCCCGTGCCCGTTGCGGCGCCCGTACCCGTTGCGGCGCCCGTGCCCGTTGCGGCGCCCGTGCCCGTTGCGGCGCCCGTACCCGTTGCGGCGCCCGTACCCGTTGCGGCGCCCCCGGTTCCTTCGGCCATCCCACCCGTTGCGATGGAAGTACCGAAGCCGCAACAGACCGTGCTGACTGCGCCCCTCTCACATGCCATCCATTCCGATGCGTTGGCCGCGCTCCCTCCGCCTGCGTACACCGGACCTCCGCCGGCGATCGTCACCGACGAGCCGGCCCCTTGGAAAGCCGAGGACTCTCCGTACTTCGCCGATCTGTCGACCCCCGACTCGCATCAAGACGCGGCCATCGCCGTGCAAGGCCCCTTCCCCGCGCTAGGCCCGATCGCGGAACCGGTCAGCGAAGTGCCGGCCGAACTGGCCGCTCCTGATGCGGATCCTGAAGCCGATTGCCCTTTCCATCTGCACGAGCAATTCCCCGCATTCGTCACCAGCGCCGTGACGCATGCAGTGCTGTTGATTGCGCTGGCCATGTGGATCATCACACAGGATCATGCCCCGACGCTCGAGCTGCTGGCCGAGTGGAGCCCGACGAATCACGCCACGCTCGAGACGACTCCCTTCGAGATCAAGCTCGAGTCTCCCACGTTCGATCCTTCCTTGCAGCCCGAGTCCTCGGTCGTCGAGCCGGCCCCCTTCGAGCCCGCTCCGGCCGGTTTTGAAGTGCAGGCCCCGGAAGCGGTCGAAGACGTGCGCGGCATCACCCCCTCGGCAGCCCCGGTGAAGGGGACTGCGGGCAAGCCGTCGGGCTACGACGGCCGGGGCGAAGGGCAGCGTCAACGCCTGCTGCGCGAAGGGGGCTCGGCCGAGAGCGAGTCTGCCGTGGCCTTAGGCCTGAAGTGGCTCAAGGAGCATCAGTACCCCGACGGCGGCTGGCGGTTCGATCACAGCCGTTGCCCCAACTGCAAGGGACAGTGCGACGACCCCGGCAGGCACGACTCGACGACCGGCGCCACAGCACTGGCCCTGTTGCCGTTTCTGGGGGCCGGTCAAACCCACCAGCAAGGCAAGTATCAGGAGGTCGTCCGCAAAGGGCTCTACTTCTTGATGAAGCAGCAGGAGGGGAAGGGGAACGAGGCCGGCGATTTCCGCGGCGAAGATGGCGACATGTATTGCCATGGCCTGGCCTCGACCGCTCTCTGCGAAGCCTACGGCATGACCCGCGACAAGATGCTGATGGTCCCCGCGCAGAAATCGCTCGACTTTATCGTGGCCGCGCAGGATCAGCGCGGCGGAGGCTGGCGCTACCAACCCAATCAAAAGGGCGATACGTCGATCGTCGGCTGGCAAGTCATGGCCCTCAAGAGCGGGCACATGGCCTACCTCAAAGTCCCCAAAGCCACCATCACCAAAGCGGCTGCTTACCTGGACTCGGTCGAGAGCGAGAGCGGCGCGTTCTATGGCTACACCAATCCCGGGCGAGGCACGGCGGCCACTTCCGCGATCGGCCTGCTCTGCCGCATGCACATGGGCTGGAGCAAGGAGCATCCCGGCATTGTGCGGGGCGTGCAGGAACTGACCGCAGAAGCCCCTTCGCGCGGCAACATGTACTTCAACTACTACGCCACACAGGTGCTGCGACAGTACGGCGGCGCCCCGTGGACGCAGTGGAACAACATCATGCGCGAGCAGCTCATCAACACCCAGGTCAAGAACGGACACGAAGAGGGAAGCTGGGCCGGGCGAGACACGCATTTGAACGAAGGGGGGCGGCTGTACGTGACTGCCCTTTCGATCATGACGCTTGAGGTCTACTACCGGCACATGCCGCTGTATAAAGAGGACGCGGTAAAGAACGACTTTCGGCCGTAGAGGGCAAGGGGCAGGAGTCAGCCCGCGAGATTCCTGCGGGCCGCCCCCTTCCCGCTCACTCCCACAGAACGCGCGGCCCAAAGTAAGCGGTGTCCTTCACGCGCCGCAGCATCTCCCAGCCCCAGCCGATCTGCGGGTTGGTGCCGAAGGTCATGCTGAGCATGATCCGCGTTTCGTCCGCGTCGATCGGCGAGGCGCGATGCCGCACCTGCTTCCCCTCGAACACCACCAGCGTGTTCTCGCGCGTGTCGACTTGCACCACGTTGCCATCCCGATCCTTTCGCTCCAGCATGCCGGAAGAGAGCCCGTGCGGGCCGCGATTCATCAGCGACACGAGCACCGTGAAGTGCCGCCCGCGATAAAAATTGTGATCGAAGTGCCAGTGGATGTGGTCCCCGACCTCGTCGTAGTACAAGAGCGAGCACGAACTCTGATCGTGGTCGGCGGTTGGATAAACCGGCTCCCCCACCACGCGCGAGATCCAGGTTCGCAGTTGCGGACTGTGATACAGGGCCAGGCAGGCCGGGGCGTGTAGATGGACCCGCTCGTAGCAGAGCGTGCCCCCTTTCTTGTGCAGCGGCACGTAGCTTCGCTCCACCCGGGCGCGATTCTGCTTGCACTCGCCTTGCAACTGGGCGAGCGCTACCGGGGTGAGGACATCGCGCGTGCGGATCAGCGATTCCTGCGCGAACTGGCGAGCAATGCCGTGAGTGTCGCCGTCGAGCCGCAGCCGGCTGCCATGCTTGGTCACGATCGCGTCGCGGCTGGCGGCCAGTCGGCGATAGTAACGCAGGCGGCCGATGCGCCGCGCGGCGAACCAACAGACGCCAGCGGCAGGCACGACCAGAGAGACTTCGAGGGCCGGATGCATGCCAGTCCTTTCGGCAAGTCGACATTCGAATCACGCGGCGAAACCGCGGCTTTGAGTCTCTTCTAGCGAGCGCTCGTGAAGAACTGAGGGCGGGTTGCGCGAAATCTGTGAAGAACGCCGAGGGTGTAGGGTGGTGCAGAGCGCAGCGTGGCCCACCGCTATTGCCAGAAGAGAATGCCCCGCGAAATCGGGAAGGCTGGGTCTGGTCGAACCGCCGACGACCCGAGGCGAAGTCTTCTCGCCGCAGCGGTGGGCATCGCGGCCCTCTGCCCACCCTACTGGTGCTTCCACTCGCATCTGTTGGGCATTCGTACGGCCGACCCCGGAGGGGTCCCAGCGATTAGCCGGGGGTAAGCGAAGCGACACCCCCGGTTGGATGCGCAAGAGCCCATCCGACCCTGAAAGGGTCGCAGCTTATAGGGAGCGGTGACGTATGCTGTGACCCCTGCCGGGGTCAGGATGGAATAGGAGGCCGCTAACCGGGTGTCGCTTCGCTTACCCCCGGCTAATCGCTGGGACCCCTCCGGGGTCGATCCAAACAGGAACCTACCGATTTAGCATAAACGCACGACTACACGCCCCCGCTCTCCCCTACCTCTTCGGGATCGCGATCCCCATCGCGGCCATCAGCTTCTGCATATCCTCCCACACGTCCTTCTTGGCGCTGGGATTGCGAAGCAAGTACGACGGGTGATAGGTACACCACACCTGAATGCCTCGGTAGCTATGCACCTTGCCGCGCAGACGGCCGATGCTCAGATTGGTGTCGAGCAGCGTCTTGGCGGCCGTGGCCCCCAACGCGCACAGGAACTCGGGCCGGAGCAGTTCGAGCTGCCGTTCGAGGTAGCCACGGCAGTTCGAGACTTCATCCGGCAAGGGGACGCGATTGCCCGGGGGCCGGCACTTGAGGACGTTCAAGATGTAGACATCGTCGCGCGCCAGGCCGCAGGCCTGAATGATCTTCGTCAGCAACTGGCCGGCCGCTCCAACGAAGGGCTCGCCTTGCTGATCCTCGTCGGCCCCCGGGGCCTCGCCGCAAAAGACCAGCCGCGGCCGCACGGTCCCCACGCCGAACACCGTCTTGTTCCGCGTGCGGGCCAATTCGCTGCACTGCGTGCACCCGGCCACCTCGCGCTGAATGACCGTCAACTGCGCCACGCGCTCCTCGAGCGGCAGGTCGGGGAGCGACTTGATCGAGGGACCGGCACTTGCAGGCGAACTTGGGCTCGAAGGAGCCGCTGCACTCGACGCTGCCATCGGCGCAGCACTGGCCGTTGGACGGGCCGGTGTGAGGGGCGCCGAGGCGGCGGGCCTGGCCGGCGCAGCACGCTCGGGCTGCACCGGTCGAGCGGGGGCTGCGGCAAGACTCGGGCTGGCTGCGGCAGCAGCGGCAACAGCTCCCGTTTTTGCTGCCGCTGGAAGATCCGGCAAGGCCGGCATAACCGGCGGCCGACCGACGTGCGTCAGTCCCGAGCGCGCCAGGCTCTCGAGCTTCTGCAGCAGCATGCGGGCGGCTATTTCGCGGGACATTCTTAAACGGTCCTTCGCCAACGACGCAGGGCACAGGCTTGTTAACAGGTCGGGCGCTCCCCCAGGCGGGAGCGACGCGGCGGCTAGTCCCCGCCTTGGGGTTCGACTATCATAGTACTTCTCAGTCGGGCAGGACACCGGGCGGATGGGCCAAGGGGGGCGAGCGTCCGGCCCATCTCTCTGCACGTCGGATTCCATTCCCACACACTTTAGACCTCGCTACGAACGCCCGTCGGTTCGTCGCAACTACGTCGCTTTGCAAGGCTGTTTTCATGGGTATTCCCCAAGTGGTGATCGTCGGCCGCCCGAACGTGGGCAAGTCCAGCCTGTTCAATTGGCTGGCCGGCAAACGATTGGCCATCACCGACGGCGAGGCGGGCGTCACCCGCGACCGCCTGAGCTTTCTGATGCATGTCGAGGGGAAGTACTTCGAGATCGTTGACACCGGGGGTATGGGATTCATCGACCCCGACAACCTGACCGCTCAGGTCGAGGACCAGATCACGCAGGCCATCGAGTCGGCCACCGTGGTGCTGTTTGTGGTCGACACCCTGACCGGCCTGACGGCGCACGACCGCGAAGTCATCAAGCGCCTGCGCGGGGTGAATGTGCCCGTGATCTGCGTGGCCAATAAGACCGACGCTCCGCATCTCGACGCTCAAGCCGGCGAGTTCTTCAGCCTGGGGCTGCCGATCCTGGTTCGTGTGAGCGTGCTGCACAATCGCGGCCGCGACGAACTGATGCGGGCCCTGCTGCGCTACGTGCCGATCCCCGACCAGGCGATCGAACTGGCCGCCACTATGCCCGAGATGAAGCTGGCCATTGTCGGCCGGCAGAACGTGGGCAAGAGCACCTTCATCAACATGCTGGCCCAGGCCGAGCGGGTGATCGTGAGCGAAGTGGCCGGCACCACGCGCGACTCGATCGATGTGCGGTTCGATCTGGACGGCAAGCCGTTCACGGCCATCGACACGCCGGGTCTGCGGCGCACCAAGAGCATCCACACCAACGTCGATTACTACAGCCTGCATCGCGCTCAGCGCAGCATCCGCCGGGCCGACGTGGTCTTTATGTTCTTCGATCCGCAGGAGCGTGTGAGCCGGGTCGACAAGCAGCTCTGCGACTACGTCTGCGAGCAGTACAAGCCCTGCATCTTTGTGGTGAACAAGTGGGACTTGTTCACCAAGAACGTGCCGACTGGCAAGTGGGTCACGTACCTGCGCGAGCAGTTCCCCACGATGTGGCACGCCCCGATCGCGTTCATCACGGCCAAGACCGGCAAGAACGTGAAGGCCCTACTGAACCACGGGCAGATGCTCTTCAAGCAGTCGCTCGACCGCATCCCCACGCCCGACCTGAACAAGCTGGTCCGGGCTGCGATGGTCCGGACTCCTCCTCCGCTCTATAAGAGCCACCGGCCCAAGATCTACTTCGCCACGCAGGTGGGCACGCAGCCCCCCACGATCGTGCTCTTCTGCAACAACCCGGCGGCCTTTGCGCCGACCTATCGGCGGTATCTGCTAGGCGTGTTCCGCGATCAGCTCAGCTTTGGCGAAGTGCCGATCAAGCTGTACTTGCGGAAGCGCAAGGCTGCCGACGAGGCGTTTGTGCCCGATGAAGTCGACTTTGAAGAAGTCGGCGTGGAAGAAGAGCAGCCGCAGGAAGGGTAGTCAGTCCGCCCTGCGGATTGATTTGCTATGACAGACTCTCCGCAAGAGGTCGCATGGTTTCGGTGGTTGTTCCACGAAATCCAGGACTATCGAGGGGAATCCCTCTACGACGACGTGCTTGTCGGCTGGATCGACCGCGCGCGTCATGCTCTGGATGACTGCAGCTCCTTTCGGACATTCACACCGTACAACCGCAAGGATGAAGCCGCGCAGGGTCGAATGTGGAATTTGTACGCGCTGAGTCGCGTCAACGACATGCTTCTGAGTTGCATGCGGGAAGACGTCGCGGCAGAGCCTTCTCGCCCACGGATCTCGCGAGCCGAATACGCGGACTTCTACACGCGGTGCGGCCTGCGACTGATCAAACTCGAGTCATTTACTCCGTTCTATCACGAGATCGTAAGCGTTTATCCGTCACCGGATGACCAGGAGCCGATCGGGATTCTAGGGCATGTCTGGCCAGGTCTGATGTTTGGCGAGATGCTTTTTTCTCGATCTGGAGTCGAAGTGCTGGGGGGCAGCGCTCATATCGCCTCCGAGATCGCCGAGGGGTCGACACTCTACTTCACGTACGAGCGTACGAATCGGAAGACCTGCGATCTCTCCATGGGATGGGGCCACAACTCTCAGTGGAGAACGGATTTTCGTCGTGACTACGAGTCGAATGGCAGACGCATCTACAATTCGGATGGCGAGCACATACTAGGTCGCCCGACTCCCGAGGAAGATCGGGATGGCCTGACCTCCGAAGAACGGCTAGAGCTTTGTCGGCACCGATGCTTCATTAAGTCGCCAAAGCCAGATAGCGACCTTTGGCCGTATGACGATCGGTTCGACGAGCCCGTCTCCTCAAGGTGACTTCGGCCTCGCCCTGCAACTCGCGCTAATCCCACGGGTTCGTCTTCGTCACCTGCGCCGGTCTCCGCAGCGCGGCTTCCTGGGCGTCCTCTTCCGCCACCCGCTTGGGCGCGGCGATGCGGATTCTCCGCACTTCTTCGGCGATCGAGGGGAAGTTCAGCAGCAGCACAATCAGGGCGGCAAACGGCACAAGGAACTGCACGATGGCCATGTCCCCCATCGAACCGCGCCCTTCCACCACGTTGATCATCGTCCACATCGGGTTCGACGCGTGCAGGATCGAATACTCGAACCGCGACTGAAACGAGCCGAAGAAGAACTCCAGCAACATCGGAAACGCGATCCCCATCACCAGCAGCAACACGTGAATCAGCAGCGTCGTGTGGGGCGAGATCTTGCTCACTCGCCGCGCCGCGCCGATCAAGCCTCGGCCGATTCCCAGGAACAGCGTGACATACGACCAGGCCAGGATCGTGAACTCGACCTCCCGTTCATAGAGCGGCCCGGCTGCCTGCCAGTTACTCGGCGGCATCTTGTCGGTGATCAACAGGGCGGCCAATACGACCAGTCCGATGGCCATCAGACTCGACACGGCCAGGACGTAGCCGGTTCCCGGCCCAGGCGAGAGCCAGGTCAAGAACACCCGCCCCAGAAAGCTCTGCGGCAGTTGGCGCCGCACCCGCAACGAGAGTTCGGACTCTTCGCCCGTCATGAGTGCGCCCATGGCGAACCAGTAGGCCCCGGCCAGGGCCATGGTCACCATCAGCAGATTGCAGTTCCCCTTGAGCGGATAGATCCACAAGTACGACATCCACGCGATGAACACCGCGCAGTGCCCCAGCGCTGCCAGCCGTAGTGCGGTGGAGCGGTTGCTGCTGGCAAAGTTGATCTGCGCGCAGGATGCCAGAAAAATGGAAACCGAAGCGCAAACATAGACCGAGAGGATGATGGCGGCTGCGATCCAGAATTGATAGTCGCGAAAGTCGATGGCTTCTTCGTAGACCACGGCATACGCGGACCCTACGAACAGCCAGCAGCAAGACAGCAGCCCACAGATCAGCATCACACTCAGCACGACCTGCCAATGCCGCTCGCCGGTCAACGTGGCAAAGAACAACCCGATGAGCGACAGGCCCAGCGACCCCAGAAACGTATAGGCAATCACGGTCAGCATCGAGGGCAGCTCGACTCCGCGCAGCAAGTAAGTGAAGGCCAGGCAGGGCAAGATGGCCGAGGCGTAGAGCACCATCTGGATCGCCGCGCTCCCCAGCTTGCCGCTGACCACCTGCCGCGACGAGAGCGACGTAATCGAAAGCAGCTCGTAGGTGCCGTCCTCGCGTTCGCTGGCCAGCGAACGGAAAGCCGTAAAGGGGACAACCACCAGCAGGGGTATCGCCAGAATCACGTAGTAGCCGATGAACATTTCGGGGCCGTGTGCCCCGTAGTAGATGCCTTGGCCGACCATCAGCACTCCGCCCAGGGAGTACAGCCAACCGGCTAACAGCAGCAGACCGAATGTGATGGTGAACTGTTTGCTCTTGAACGCCTGCCGCGTTTCCTTCACCAGAATCGGATTCAAATGCTCGCCGGCCCGCATCAACCAGCTCTCGACGCGCGCCCACCAAGTGGCATAAGCCGACGCGACGGGTGCGGGATCGGACGCAGCCGTTTCGCCCATCGCTCCTTCCAGAGTGCTCATTGCACGCGTCCCCGGGTGACTTCCATGAACACGTCCTCGAGCGACTTGGGACGGCTGCCGAACGAGGCCACGCGAAAGCCGCTTTCGATCATCGCCTTCAACAAGGCGGCCTCGGCCGCGCGATCGCCCGGGTGCAAAAAGCTGAGCTTCAGGCCGTCGATCTTCAGTTCGACCACATGCTCGCGCTCTCCGAGCCAACGGGCCAGCCCCTCGGCGTTCTCCAGCACCTCGACATTCACCGCGTTCTGCAGCAGGCCCAGTTCTCCGTCGGCACGCTTGCCCTGCTGGATTTCGTTCACGCTTCCCACCGCCAGCAGTTGGCCTTGCTCAATGATGCCGACAATGTGACACATCTCGGCCAGTTCGGTCAGGATGTGCGAGCTGACCAGGATCGCTTTGCCTTCGGCCGCCAGGGCGTTAATCATCTCGCGCAGCTCGATGCGAGCCCGCGGATCCAGCCCGGCCGCCGGTTCATCCAGCACCAGGGCCGCGGGCGAGTGGACCATGGTCCTGCCGAGACAGAGCCGCTGCTTCATCCCTTTGGAAAGCCCGTTGATCGGCTTCTCGGCCATGTCCGCAAGGAGCGTGAACTTCATCACGTAGTCCAACGCCGACAGCCTGGCCTGACCGCGCAGGCCATACGCCCGGGCGAAGAAGTCCAGATACTCGCGGACATTGATGTTCGCATAGGTGCCGAAGTAGTCGGGCATAAAGCCCAGACGCCGGCGGACGCGATCGGGGTCGTCGACCACCGAGAAGCCATCGACATAGGCATCGCCCGAGCTAGGCGTGTCGAGCGTGGCCAGGATCCGCATGCTGGTCGTCTTGCCCGCGCCGTTGGGGCCGATGTAGCCGAAGACCTGCCCGCGATGGACCTCGAACGAGACGTCTTCGACCGCGCGCGTGCTGCCGAAATAGCGGCGCACATGGCTCAGTTCGAGCAGAGGCTGCGTCGAGGTGACGTTGACCGCGGGGACGATCATGGAATACGAAGGGAGAGTGGCCGTGGGATCTGTGCTTCAGGATACCGGATGGGCCGAGGGCATGCACGCCGCGCGGCATTGGTGCAATCCTTAGGGCATGGCCTTGAGAAAGGACGGATCAATCTTGAATGGTGCGTCCGGCTTGTCCCGTCGGAAGGGTTTGATCTCTCTCCATGCCTTGGCAGACTTTTCCTTCACGATGTCCTTCAAGGTCACCGCGTCGAGCCCTGCCTCACGGGCGAACTCGACTGTCAGGAGTTCGCCCACCGTCTTCCAGACCTGGGCCATTTTTTCCGAAGTGGCCAGATAGAACCCTTGGGGATCGGCCTCGAACTCGAATTCCAGGACGAGATCTTTTCCCGTCTTGTTCAACACTGCCACGACAGGCACGGCCAGCAACTTCTCGTTCAGCGTCAGGCTGGCGGGGGCTTTGGCCTGCACATCGTGAAAGGCCACCTTCCAGTGCATCGCCAGCTCCACCGGAAGGTCGTTGCGATCCGTGCGCCAACGATCGGTCACATCCAAGTCGATTGTCCCTTGCGTGATCCACTCGGTCGGCCCGCCCAGATAAGGAGACACGAGCGTGACAGGAAGTCCTGAGACATGCCACGCGGTTTCGCGTCCTCCGTCGATCGGGCGGGTGGCGATCGAGAAGGGCCGGCCATCGATCCGACCGGTGAGCTGCGAGCGGAAGAACGTGTCAAAGGCGACCCAATCGCTCCGCAGTGGTTCGCAGACGAAGGAATCCACCTCTACGGTCATTGCCAGGGTTCGCTTGGGCCGCGTGGAGTCGACGAGCTTCACGTTCGCATCGGCCAGCGAAAAGTGCTGAACGATCAACCGGCGGGAACTCTGGCGAGACTCGAGAAACGTATCCAGCTTGGATTCTTTGCCGGCCTGGACACGTTCAATCTCCCCCTCGATCCCCGCTGCGTTGATTTGCTCGATCGAGCCCAGCCCCCACGCGGTCAGGTAGTTGATGTCGACGGATAGATCGCGAATCTGCAGATGGAACTTGGCGCCGGTCGGCTGGTCGCGCGCCATCTCGACACCGGTCATCTCCACATGGCCCGTCCAGAAGCTGCCGGTCGCCGAATCAAAAGTCAGGGTCATGCCGGCCTTCTCCGTCGCTCCGGCCAGCAGCCGGCGCAGGATCGGCTCAAAAGCCAGCCAGTTCCCCAGCGCGGCAGCGAGCAGCAGCAGGGCCGCGCCCGCCAGGCACGCCCGGCCCAGCCAGCGTAGCAGCGGAAGAAACAGCTCCCAGTAGAATCGCAGAAAGGGAACGACCGTGCCGAACCGGCTCGCCCAGGTGGTCGACTCGACCGCCTTGGCGCCGAACACGGCCTTCTCGGCGAACAGATACAGTTGGAGCAGATAATAGACGAAGGGGAGCAACTCGCAGACAATGGAAATCAGCACGGCGAGTTTGATCAGGAACGCAACGAACTGCGCATTGTCGACGCCATCGGCGGGAACCAGCAGGATTTCGACGAGCATTTCCATAGACGCAGAATACCAGGATTCCCCAGTGCCAGCACCTTCAAGGCGGCCGTGATGTACCGATTCGACTGCGTGGTGCGAGCCCGACCGCCGAGTGCCGTTCCCGGTGCGCCGATGGAACTCGCCGGCGCTGCCTGTCGGCCGCTGAGCTTTCCGCCCGGGGAGCTTTCCGCATCGCTGACAGTGACGTTTGAGGAGACGCTGGCGGCGCTCGAGCGGCTAGAGCGGATGTACGTCGAGCCCGACGGTTCCTTCGTGTGGGTGGCAGAAGATCGAAGCTGGCAGGTCGACGGCAACTTCTACGACCGGGACGAACGGTTGCTGTTTGTGGAGCTGCGCGGGACCGCGCCGGCTGCAAAATTCGACCAGTTGCTGGCGGCCCTTGGTTGGCCGACAGCGGCCCTGGCCTTTGAATGGCGCCAAGCGGGCGTGTTTCTGCACGAAGCCGATTTTCGACGCGTGGCCGGCGCTTGATCTACTCGCCTTGATCCAGTCTTCGCTGCAGCCATTCCGCTTTGATCCGATGGCGCTCGTACTGTTCCATCAACGTCTCGGGCTCTTCGGGTTCGGGATCGCTGCGCGGGATGATCGGTTGAAACTCGTGAGCCGAGACGCCGAATCGCAGGCCGCAGAGTTCCACGCTCGAATCGTTGAGATGACCGGCACGCTTCCCAGGGAGCTTGGTCACATCGACGGTCGCTTGCGGTTCCATCACAAAGACCAGACACAACAACAGCATGGCGAAAGGGAGTGCCTGCAGCGGCACCCACGGCCAGGCGATCTCGCCCCGTTGCGACGAGTACCGCAAGGCCAGCCAGATGGCCCAGACACCCATGCCGACCACCGTGAAATAGGTACCCAGATCGGCCGGCCGCTTTGTGATCAGCAGCAACAACAGGACCATCAGCGCGGGAAACGCCAGCCGCGCGCGGAACAGGATGCGCGGGAAGTCGCTCAGGCGATACGCTCGGCGCTTCCAGCGAAACCGGTGCCGAGGCCGGATGCTTCCCCCACGCGAGAACTTGATAGGAGGCAGTAGCACGAACAGCATCAGCGGAACACCCAACGCCAGGAACGGAATGGGGCCGGCATCGGCAAGTAGCAGGGTCCACATCCCGCACCAGATCAGGATGCAGAGCATCTTCAGGCCATAGACCGCGGCCGAAGAGTGATCGTCGTACACTCGCCCGTAGCTCATCGAAGTTCCCCCGTCTAAGGGACGCTTCGCAACGTTCCTGCACCCAATCCGCACGCGATCGATGCGTTCGGATGCGGCCGAAGCCGCGTTGGGTTTTAACCCGCGAATAAAGGTGGAACGCTTGGAATCACGGTAAGTCTAGCCAGCATTCGCGCGAAAGACGAGGAAATTCGGGCCGAGCGGAACGTAGTAGTGCGTCCATGCTAAATCGGTAGGTTCCTGTTTGGATCGACCTCGGAGGGGTCCCAGCGATTAGCCGGGGGTAAGCGAAGCGACACCCGGGTAAGCGAAGCGACACCCCCGGTTAGCGGCCTCCCATTCCATCCTGACCCCGGCAGGGGTCACCGGATACCTCACCGCTCCGTATTCAGAACAGCTCCGCTGGCTCCGCTTTCAACACGGTCCTCATCACCAGGCAGCCCGAGATCACACACATGGTGATGGTCATGGCCAGCACAAAGCTCGCCCGGGGCAGATTCAAAATCATCAGCAGGCCGCGCGCGTCCGAGAGCCATTGGTACAGCGCCCAACTGGCCAGCAGCCCGGGAAAGAAGCCGAACAGCGACAGATAGAGCGACTCGAGAATCACGACGCCGATGAAGTAGCGATCGGGATAGCCCATCGCACGCAGCGTGGCGAACTCGGCCAGGTGATCGACGATGTCGGAGTGAATGATCTGGTAGCAGATGATCACGCCAACTACGAAGCCCATCAGCATGCCGACGGTGAACATGTAGCCGACCGGCGTGCTGTCGTTCCAAAAGCCGCGTTCCTTGGCAATGAACTCGGCCTTGGTCAGCACCTGCACGTCGTTGGGCAAGATGCTTTTGAGCTCGGCCACGACCGTCCGCGCGTCCGCGGTGTCCGTCAGCTTGATGATCCCCAGATCGACGACCCCTAGCGGATCATTCCCCAGCGCGCGATGCGGGAAGTAGCGGGCGAAGTTCTCGGCCGTCATCACCAGGTTGCCATCGGTGGCGAAGTCGGTTCCCAATTCAAAGGTGCCGATCAGTTGCAGCTTCAGATTGGCCAGTTCGACCGGGTGGCTGTGGAGCGCGTCTCGATCAAACAGCGGCACGCCGTACTTACGCAGGCTCTTGCTGTCCATCAGCGCGACGCCCGGCCGCGTGAGCTCCGGCAGATGTTCGCTCAGCCCGGGGCAGGTGAGAAACAGCGGATCGCTGGCATGGAAGGCCAGCACGCGGATGGGATAGGGCTTCAGGCCCGGCGTCTGCAGATAGGAGCCGATCGACTGGATATAGAACGGATAGACCGCCTGCACGCCCGGCGCCATGCGGGCCTGCACGATCCGCTGCCGGCTGAACCGCTGCTGCGACGGGAGCGAGAACTGGGCCTGATGCACGAGGAAGATGTCAGCGTCCAGATCGGTGAGCACTTTGACGGTGCTGTCGAGCAGTGCGTTCTGAAAGCCGGTCTGCACAAACATCAAGAGCACGGCGAACGCGATCCCGGCGACCGCCACGGCCAGCCGCCGGGGGTTGTGTGTCAGGTTGTGCCAGGCGAGCGGAACGCGGCGTGTTAGCATGAAAGTAAGGCCGCGTGGGAGATCAACTCTTGCTCAACAGCGGAATTACCCCGTCCCAGCCGGGCGGAGGGGTCCGATTGCGCTGAGCAATGAACACCGTCAAAAAGTCTTTCACCTGGTCGTCCGGCGGGACGCGGTGCAGCAGCTCAAACGCCTGTGCCCATTTGCCCGCGATCAGCGCGTCGAGCGCCGCCTCGTAGTCGGCAATGTTTTGGTCGCTCAACTGCGGATACTCGGCCACGGGGGGGAGCAACTCAGTGACGCTCAGCGTGGTGTCCAGGCCGTAAGGCTTCACCACCGCCACGCGACGCGTGCGGGCGGTCTCGTGCGGGACACGCTCGCGAATGAACTTGGCCGTCGTCTCGTCCAGCAGGATCGGCGCGCTGACCAGCTTGGTCATTCCTTCCAGTCGCGAGGCCAGATTCACCACCGGACCGAAGACCGTCACCTTCACCTGGTTCACGGTGCCAATCTTGCCGGCCACGGCTGTGCCGGTGGCAATGCCGACCCCAATACGGAAGTCGGCCAGCGGATTCCCCGCTTCGCGCGCGGCCGCCTCGAACTCGGTCCGAATGCCCAGCGCCGCCTTACAGGCCTGTTCCACGGCGTCGGCCTGCGCCAGCGGCCAGCCCCAGAATCCCATCACCGCATCTCCCTGGAAGTCGCCCACCACGCCGGCGTGCTCCAGGATATGCCGCGTGGCCACGCCCAGCGCGCCGCTGACGCGATTCAGCAAGCCCATCAGATCGTCGGCCGAGCGCTCGCTCTCGCGGCTGAAACCGCGAAGATCGCAGAACAACACGGTGACCTCGGTGGTCCGGGGCTTCAGCACTGTGTCGGGATCGTCGACGTCCAGGGCTTCGACCACCCGGGGCGAAAGGAACTGGCTCAGCTCGGCATGCTGCCGCTGCAACTGACGGGCCTGCCGCAGCGAACTAAGAATCGCCGCCACCAGCTCGGTGAACTTCAGGTCGTCGCGCAGGTCGGTGGAGTCGGTCGGCGTCGGTGTCTGCGGCACCTGGCTGGCAAATCGCCCCGCCACGTAGATCCCCCAGCCGGCATTGGCCTTGCCCGGCACTGGCGAGCAATAGGCCCAGTCGACATTCTCACTCAGCGTGAAGACCGGCAGGGCGGGCTCGGTCCGGTTCTTCCAGACGTGCAGCACGCTCTGCTTGCGATTCTCGATCGCCTCGCGGATCAGCTTTTCGCTGGGACGGAAATCGCCGGAGTGCGCCAGCCGGCGATCCCAGTGCAGAATGCGGATGCCCGAGGGGCCTTTCTTGTCGGCCGCTTCCGGCGCTGCCTCGGTCGCAACCAGGGCGATCAGGTCGGCCCGCGAGATGCCCGAAAGCAGCATGTTCACCAGCCGCACAAACAGCTCGCTGTCGGTCGCGGCGCCGCTGATCACGTCCGGCAGGCGGCTCAGCACGTCGATCCGATGGTCGGCATTGCGGAAGCGGATCCGCTGCAGATCCTGCGAGCTGTAGGTGTGCTCTTCGGCCGGCTGCGGCACGTCCATCGACACGCCGGCCGCGTCGGCCGTGACCATAAAACGGGTCTCGCCGATCACAAAGTGCTCGCTGGGGCGAAGCTCGAACTGCTTCGACTCCTTGCCGCGAAAGTAAACGGCGTTCCGTCCGCTCTCCATTTGGGTAACCGTAAGCTTGCCGGCAGTCCAGCGGACCTCGACATGCTGCCGCGAGATCTGCTCGTCCCACGGAACGCTGAACGCCCCCGCCGCACGGCCCAGAATGGCCGTTTGATCATCGGGCAGCTTGCGACGCCAGCGATAGCTGGCCTGGGCGCCTTGTGCGATGAGGTCGGCCATCATTGCTTCTCTTGAGAGGAAGGATCACGGGGGGGCGAAGGCGCCGTAGCGCTGGTGTCCTTGGGCAAAGCGAGCAGTCGAGCGGCCGCACCAGACGATCCGCCCGGCGTACGGCTCGACCGCAACATCGAACGCTGCGTGCCGGTGGGCGTCGTCGCCAGGCTGTCGGGCGAGAGCCCCACAGTCCGACCCAGCCGTGCCACCCAGGCCGAGCGCGTGCCATTGAGCGCCAGCAGCACAAAGCCCCACAGCACCGTCAGGACCACGATCACAATCACTAACGCCCAGAAGCCGGTCTCGAGCAACTGCCCGCGCAGCTCGCGGACGGGACCCACGGCCGCATCGTACGGCTCCTGCACGATCACCAGCCAGCGCGGATCGCGGCTATGCACGGCCACCGGCTCTACGGCCGCCAGCCACTTGGCACGACCATGCTTGGCATAAGCCTTCAGTACGGCATCCAGGCTTGCTAGTCGCTGCTCTACCGCCGCGCGTTCTTTCTCTGGCGAGCCATTCGTGTAATCGCGCACCGATTGAAACAGCCCATCGCGCAGATCCTGCAGCTTGTCGATCATCGGGTCGCGATAATCGGTCACCGCGTGCCCGCCCGAAGCCGAAGCCGTCGCCACCAGATAGCGGTCGTCGACGCGCGCGTCCAGGATCTCGTCGATGTGCTTATCGACCTCGGTATGCTTTCCCGCGGGCAGGCTCTTGATCAGCTCGTGAATCTGTTCCAGCAGCGGATGTTGCAGAATCTCGCCCCGGGCGCTTCCGTCTCCTTTGCCGCCGGGCGTGTTGTCCACCAGCACGGCCATCTGCCGCAACTCGGCCGTGGCGCCCGATTGCAGCTCACCCTGGCCAAAGTCCGCGAACTTGCCCAACGCCAGCGTCACGGCCAGCAGGCCGATCTTCTTGCCGTCCTTGCGAATGGGAGTCGATACCGTAGCGATCAACTGCTTGCTCGACGAGCTCTGATACGAGCGCGAGCGGTAGGTGCTGTCGATCATCGGCAACTGCTTCGTGGCTTCGTGCGTGCCGGTGCCGTGGAAGTAGTCGCGCCGCCAGAACTCGGTGCCGATCTGCGAGTCATCCAGCGACGCCATCGGCATGCGGGCGATCTGGCGGCTTTCGGGATCGGTGGCGAACCAACTGTTGACCAGCGGAAAATTCGGGTCGACCAGCAGCACGCCCAGCCGCTTCTGCAGCTCGCTGGAGCTAAAGGCGGCAAGCAGCGCCTCGCGCTCCGCCCGCGGAGTCAGTGGGTTGCGCATCTTTTCGATTCGCGGATAAAACTCCGGATCGTTGAGCGACTCCTCAAACAGCTTGATGAACTCCGGATCGCTGGCCACCCGCTCCAACGCCCGATAGCGCTGCTCGAAACCGCGGCCATAGGCCATGGCATAGGCCTGGGCCGCAAAGCCGTCGCTCTCCAGCGCCCGCGCGGTCACCGCTTCAGTCGACTTGCCCACGGCCGTGCTGAAGACATTCACGGCAAAGATCGACATCACAATCAGCAGCAGCGCGGGCCCCAAAGCTCCCAGCACCATCAATGGCCGGCGTGCCCGCCGGGCACTGCGTGCGTCGAGCTCGTCCAGCACCGCTTGCGCATTCGGGTATCGGCGGCGCGGATCAACCGCCAGGCAGCGATCGATGATGTCGGCCAAGGCCCGATCGACGCCGGGCGTCTGACGATGTCCTTCGGGACGGGGCGCCTTGCGGATGTTCTCGCGATAGCTCTTCAGCCGGTCTTCCAGCGAATCGAGCTTTTCAATGTCGGCAATTCGCTCGCTCGACTTGTGCGGCGGATGACCCGTGAGCATGCAGTGCAGAATCGCTCCCAGGGCGTAGACGTCCCACGTGGCATCGGGCACGGCCGCCAGATCGGCCTGCTCCGGGGCCATATAGAACAGCGTCCCCAGCGCCGGGGTTTGCTCGTGGGCCAGTCGCGATTGGCCAAAGTCCGCCAGCCGCGGTCGCTCGTCCTGGTCCAGCAGCACGTTGGCTGGCTTCAAGTCGCAGTGCAGCACCCCTTTGCCATGGGCATGCACCAGCCCCACGGCGATCTCGCGGAACATCAGCACCGCCTCGGTCACGGGCAGCACGCCCTCTTCGATCCGGTCCTGCAGCGAGCCCCCCTCCACGTACTCCATGATGTAGTACGGCGGGTCGGCGTCCCAGCCGACTTCGATCAGCTGCACCACGTAGCGATCGGCCGTAAGAAAGGCCAGCTTCTCGACCTCGCGGGCCAAGAGAGACCAGTCCAGTCCGCCCCGCTGATTGTAGAACTTAATGGCCACCCGACGGCCCGTGTTGCGATCGACCGCCACCCAGACTTCGCCATAGGCGCCAGCCCCCAGGAACTGCTCGGGTTCGTAACCCGGCACATGCGTAGGCGGCTGCGTCCTCTGCATCGAAAGATGCTGGGCGCGCCGGCGTTCGTCACCTCCTTGAATCTGGGTCAGATCACCGGCCATGCAGGGACTCAGCCTCGTGCGAAAGGCGCTAACGCCAGGAGAAGTCGGGCGAGGGCCGCCGGCATCCGATCTTCCGGCCAGCCCACTCCTTACGATAGCGATGCGAGCGCGGTTTCGCCAGATTGGCAAGGGTGGGCGGCCGCGCCGGTGGTAAATATCTTCTGGTCTGGGCGCGTAAAGTAGCAGGCACACTCCGTGTGCCGTCCGCCCATTGTGGTGCAGGCGTCCCGCCTGCTGGAACACCGGTCCCACTTCCAGCAGGCGGGACGCCCGCACCACAAAGAAATACAGCCTCTCCGTGTGCCGTCCGCCTTCGACCTGAGCGGCAGGGCGCTAGCCGCCGGTAGTACAAGGTTGGGCGAATTCGTTCCGATCGGATCTGGGCTGACGGGAGAATCCACCACGCACGCGGGACGGAAAGCACTCTCACTGGCCACCGGCGGCTAGCGCCCAGCCGCTCAGTACCGGAGCCAGTGAAAAGATCACAGCCTCTCCGTGTGCCTGCTACTTTACGCTCCATTCCACGCTGTTTGACTTACTGCCCCAAAAACCGAATCCGCTTGTTCACGTCCGTATTCATCGAGTGGTACGGCCGGGTCAGGTTGCCGGCGTTGAACGACGTCTGGCGGATGAACTCGACGTCGTCGTTGCCGATGGCGTTCGAGAAAATCGGCTGCAGGTACTCAATGCCCGAGCGCGAGGGTCGCATCTGCTCGGGATCGTAGAACAGCGGATGCATCCGCCGGGCGTGAATCAGCCCCCAGCGGTCGCGGAACGAGTTGCCGGGGTAGCTGCTCACATGGAAGCCATCGCGGCGGTTCCATTGCAGGATCGAGACCGCGTTGTTCTGCCCTTCCAGCAGCATGTCGACCGCTTTGCCGCCCAGTTGCGCGGCGTAGAAGCGATCGAACAACAGCGGGCGACCGCCCCGCTGGGTGTGCCCGACTTTACGAGTAAAGATGGCGGCCTTGGCCGTTTCGCCCCGCCGGTAGTTGCGGAAGTAGGCGTCGCCGATGCGGTCGATCAGCATCTGCCGCAGGGCTTCGCTGGCCCCGGTCAGCAGCAGATTGCCCGCCGGATCGGTCGAGGACTTCTCGGCCCCCAACTCGCGGCCTTCCATGTCCACAATGCCTTCGCCGCAGACGATGACCACGTTCTTCTGCAGGTCGTACAGCTCTTTCACGCGGCTCACGATCAGGTCCACGTTGACCGGATGCTCAGGGACCAGCACCAGGTCAGGCTGGCCGTAGGCCGAGCCCAGCGCGATATAGCCCGAGTGCCGGCCCATCACCTCAACGATGGCGATCCGGCGGTGGCTTTCGGCGGTGGTGCGAATCCGCTCCACGGCGCCGGCCGAGACGTACACGGCCGTGGCATAGCCAGGCGTCACATAATTCACCATCTGTTCCTGGTCGAACATGGTCCGCGAAGGCGCCCGCCGGTAATGATGCCCCTTTTCGGCCACGTCGCGGATGAACTCGTCGCATTCGTTCGGGTAGTTGAGACCCAGATCGTTGTCGATCGTCTTGGGGGCCAGCACCGTCGGCAAGCGGTCGCACAGCGGCTGCAGGCCGTTCATGGTGCCGTCGCCGCCGATGCAGATCAGCCCCTCAATCCGCAGGGCCTTGAGGCGCTGCTCGATCAGCGACAGGGCGGCCTGATCGTTGGCATCCACGTAGTCGCGCGAGGCCCCCAGAATCGTCCCCCCCTTGGTCGAGTCGAGCTCGGGGATCTCCTGGAACAGCGGGTTCAGCAGCACATGCGGCACGCGCGGATTGAACAGACTGTTGAAGCCCTTGATCAGGCCGACCATCTCGACCCGGAGTTGATTGGCCCGCACGACGGCGCCGTGGATGGTTGCGTTCAGGGCCGGTGTGTCGCCGCCCGCGGTCAGGATGCCGATACGTTTCATGGGATGTCGTCTCGTCGCGAAAAAGATGGCGCGTGGTGTGGGGTGACGCGCGGAGAAAGGAGCCGCGAAACCGTCGAATCATTCAGACGCTTTGCGACCGGAGGGAGGGTTTCCGGAGTAGCCGTGTTGACGTGCTGATTATACCCAGGTTCTTGCGGGGAGCGAGAGCGAGGCGAGGCTTCCCGAGCCAGATTTGCCAAGGCTTGCGGGTGGCCTTACCATTCAGCGAAGTCTTCACCTCTGATCGAGTGGAATGCGTCCCATGAACCTTGAAGACAGTTTGCATCTCGTCCTGCAGTCCCCCGATTGTCAGGTCTGCGCGAAGTTTTACGACGAGCTTTTCGCCCGCCGGCCCGAGACGAAGCGGTTCTTCGAGAAGTCGAACCTGCGCCATCAGGCGGCGATCCTGGCCATGAGCATGCAGGCGGTCGTGTCTTACGCCAAGCAGGACTTCACCGCGATCGGCGACTATCTGAAGATCCTGGGGCACAAGCATCGCGAGCGCGGCATCCCCCCCGAGGAGTACCCGGCCTTTCGCGACGCCTTGTTGGTGGCGCTGGCCGAGTTTCACGGCGCCGATTGGACCCCCGACTTGGCCGAGCAGTGGCACCGAGCGATCGATCGAGCCAACACGGCGATGCTGGCGGGATATGTCGACGGGCCGCTGTTTTATTGAAGGGACGGGCTGCGAACCGAGCGCCCCCACAAACCACTTCCTCCCCCCCATCTCCGCCGATTATGATCTGTTGGCCCTGAATCCAGCATTCCAACCCTCCCCCGAGTAACACCCGATGAACTGCACTCCGCGTCTCTTCGCCTGCCTGGCGCTTGCCGCCCTTGTCTCGTTCTCTTCCACCGCGCAGGCTCAGGACGAGAAGCCGATCCGTGCTCTGCTCGTCCTGGGCGGTTGTTGCCACGACTACGCCAAGCAGAAGGACATCATCACCCAGGGCATCTCCAAGCGCGCCAACATCGAGTGGGTGATCGCCTACGATCCCGATAAGGGAACGAAGCACCTGAACCCCATCTACGAAAACGCCGATTGGGCCAAGGGCTTTGATGTGGTGGTGCACGACGAGTGCTCGGCCGACGTCAAGGATCTGGAAATCGTGAACAAGATCCTCAAGCCCCACAAAGACGGCCTGCCCGGCGTGGTGCTCCATTGCGGCATGCACTCGTACCGCAGCGAAGGCTTCCCCAAGGTGACCCCCTGGTTCGAGTTCACCGGCCTGCAGACCACGGGCCACGGCCCGCAGTTGCCAATCGTGGTGAGCTACGACAAGGAGCACCCGATCACCAAGCCGCTCGAGGATTGGACCACGATCAACGAGGAGCTCTACAACAACATCACCGGCAAGCTGCACGAGACGGCCAAGCCGCTCGCCCGTGGCGTGCAGCGTCTGAAGGACAAGGACGGCAAAGAGAACTCGGCCGATAGCCACGTCGTGTGGACGAACACTTACAACGGCAAGACCAAGGTCTTTGCCACCACATTGGGCCACAACAGCGACACGGTAGGCGACTCGCGGTACCTGGACCTGATCACCCGCGGCATCTTGTGGTCGGTCGACAAGCTCGACAACAAGGCCTATCTGACGCCGGCCAAGCGGGTGTTGATCGAGGAAGAGAAGAAGTAGTAGTAGTAGTAGTACCCGCGAGATTCAGAGTTCGCGAGTTCAAAACATCAAAGCCCAGGGTGACGGCCGCGCCGTTGCCCTGGGCTTTTTCGTGGGATGGATCGCTTAACGATTGGGATTGCAACCGGAGTTTGATCGCAGGGACTGTGTTGCTGATTTGGGCCGAATCGGTGGTCCGGAGCCCCAACGGGGCGGCCTCAAATAGCCTGGGGCAATCGAGGGCGACAGCCCGAGCGCAGCCCCAGGTTACGAGCGACACCTCTCCCTTCATCTCTTATCGCTCCATCTCCGAAGCCCCAACGGGGCGGCCTCAAATAGCCTGGGGCAAGTCGAGGGCACAGCCCGGTTACGGGCGGCCAGCGACTGATCTCGCTTTGAGGTCGCCCCGTTGGGGCTTCGGGAATGAAAAAGGTAGTGTCTTGTTGGCGGCCCGTAACCTGGGGCGGCGCTCGGGCTGCGCCCTCGACTTGCCCCAGGCTATTTGAGGCCGCCCCCTTGGGGCTCAGGACCACGGATTCGGCCATAATCAGCGACACAATCCCTTCGGGCAAACTCACGTTGCCACCCGATCGGTTAGGCAGTCTGTTCAAGCAAACAGCCCAGGAAACTACGGGGGTACTCACTCTGGACTTCGATGTTTCGAACGTGACGTTGTGGTATGTCGCATGAGATCGGATGTAGTGTGAGCCCCAAGGGGGCGGCCTCAAATAGCCTGGGGCAAGTCGAGGGCGCAGCCCGAGCGCCGCCCCAGGTTACGGTCGCTACCTCTCCCTCTCCCACTTATCGCTCCATCCGAAGCCCCAACGGGGCGCACTAAGACAGCCTGGGGCGCAGCCCCAGGTTACGGGCCGCCAACCAGACACTACCTTTTTCATTCCCGAAGCCCCAACGGGGCGACCTCAAAGCGAGATCAATCTCCGGAGCCTCTATGCCTCAGTCGCTGGCCGCAATCCTCGTTCATGTGGTCTTTAGCACTAAGAACCGGGAGCCCTTCTTGCGAGAATCGATCGAGGTGGAACTTCACAAGTACATCTCTACGGCCCTTCGGAACTACGGTTCGCCCGTCTTGTGCATCAATGGCACGGCTGACCACCTGCACCTGCTGGTAAGTCTCGGCCGGAAGTCTTCCATTGCCCAAGTCGTGGAAGAGGCCAAGGCCGATTCGTCGAAATGGATCAAGACGAAAGGACCCATGTTCCATGGATTCTATTGGCAGGCCGGTTACGGGGCGTTCTCCATCGGCCAATCCCAAGTCGATGCCGTTAAGAAGTACATCGGACGGCAGAAAGAGCACCACCAAGTGCAGTCGTTTCAGGATGAGTTTCGCGAGATACTGACGAAGTACGAGATCGAGTTTGATGAGCGCTATGTGTGGGATTGAGGTCGCCCCGTTGGGGCTCGTGGAATCAATGAGAAGAGAGTGGGGTAGAGGGTCGCCCGATACCTGGGACGGCGCTCGGACTGCGCCCTCGACTTGCCCCAGGCTATTTGAGGCCGCCCCCTTGGGGCTCACCCTACAACTGATCTCATGCGACATAACACAACGTCACGTTCGAGACATCGAGTCCAGAGTGAGTACCTCCGTAGTTTCCTGGGCTGTTTGCTTGAACAGACTGCCTAACCGATCGGGTGGCAACGTGAGTTTGCCCGAAGGGATCGTGTCGCTGATTATGGCCGAATCCGTGGTCCTGAGCCCCAACGGGCAACGCCGTGAACGATTTTTTCACCGTGACTTGCGTAGTTTGGGCTATTTTCTGGGTGTCGATATTTCGGCGAAGATGACACGAACCTCGTAGAGTCCCTATATTTCGCCCCAAAAAATCGTTCACGGCGTTGCCCAACGGGGCGGCCTGAATAGCCTGGGGCAAGTCGAGGGCGCAGCCCGAGCGACGCCCCAGGTTGCGAGCGACACCTCTCCCTTGATCCCTTATCGCTCCATCTCCGAAGCCCCAACGGGGCGGCCTGAAATAGCCTGGGGCAAGACGAGGGCGCAGCCCGAGCGCAGCCCCAGGTTACGGGCGACACCTCTCCCTTCATCCCTTATCGCTCCATCTCCGAAGCCCCAACGGGGCGGCCTCAAATAGCTTGGTGCAAGTCGAAGGCGCAGCCCGAGCGCAGCCCCAGGTATCGGTCCCTCCCCTCACCTCTCCTTGATCTCTGATCGCTCCATCTCCGAAGCCCCAACGGGGCGGCCTCAAATAGCCTGGGGCAAGTCGAGGGCGCAGCCCGAGCGACGCCCCAGGTTGCGAGCGACACCTCTCCCTTCATCCCTTATCGCTCCATCTCCGAAGCCCCAAGGGGGCGGCCTGAAATAGCCTGGGGCAAAGGGAAGGCGCAGCCCGAGCGCAGCCCCAGGTTACGAGCGACACCTCTCCCTTCATCCCTTATCGCTCCATCCGAAGCCCCAACGGGGCGGCCTCAAATAGCCTGGGGCAAGACGAGGGCGCAGCCCGAGCGCCGCCCCAGGTTGCGAGCGACACCTCTCCCTTGATCCTTTATCGCTCCATCTCCGAAGCCCCAACGGGGCGGCCTCAAATAGCCTGGGGCAAAGGGAGGGCTCAGCCCGGTCACGGGCGGCCAGCGACTGATCTCGCTTTGAGGTCGCCCCCTTGGGGCTCGTGGAATCAATCAGAAGAGAGTGGGGTAGAGGGGGCGCCCGATACCTGGGGCGGCGCTCGGGCTGCGCCCTCGTCTTGCCCCAGGCTATTTCAGGCCGCCCCCTTGGGGCTCACGCCATGCATCGACCCCCTGGTAAGGCGACGACAATAGAATAATAAATACTTTACATCAGACTGATATTTGATATACTACAGATATTGTGTGGGCAAATATCCGTGGCAGTGAGGCCTCCATGGCGAGCAGGCAACTGGAGAACGGGCTCGTGCGCGACGGCTGTCGAAAATCTGGTCGGGAAGCGTCCGATTTTGTTATCGCGAGCAACCCGAAAAGTTCCGCGCTGAACTCAGCGCCGGCGCTGAGGTCACCCTCCGCGCTGAACTCAGCGCGCTCAACCCGCAAAGTTCGCGATTTCAAAACCCAACCAACCGGGCCGACCCCCAACCCGAAGAACTCCGCGCTGAACTCAGCGCCGGCGCTGAGGTCACCCTCGGCGCTGAACTCAGCGCGCTCAACCCGCAAAGTTCACGATTTCAAACCCCAAACAACCGGGCCGACCCCCAACCCGAAGAGCTCCGCGCTGAACTCAGCGCCGGCGCTGAGGTTACCCTCCGCGCTGAACTCAGCGCGCTCAACCCGCAAAGTTCACGGTTTCAAACCCCAACCAACCGGGCCGACCCTCAACCCGAAAAGTTCCGCGCTGAACTCAGCGCCGGCGCTGAGGTCACCCTCGGCGCTGAACTCAGCGCGCTCAACCCGCAAAGTTTTCAACAACCGTTTTCCACCTACTCAAAAAGGGGCATCTCATGATTCGGAATGAAAGCGAATACCGAGTGGCCGTCCAGCGGCTCAAGGCAGCGGAAGTGCGAATGAACACGCAGCTCCAGTCGCTCGCCGCCATGGATCTCTCTCCACAGGTCGTCGAACGCATGATGGAATCTCTGCGCGCCCCCTACAGCGAACTGATCGACGAGATCGAGTGCTATGCGCAGTCCAAGAACTGCCAGAGAGCGGAAGTGGACGACTTGAACGCCCTGGGACGCGCCCTCATCGGCATGCGGATCGCGCAGGGAATCACGCAGCGCGAACTGGCCCAGCGCGTGAACGTCAGCGAGCAGACCATCTCGCGCAGCGAGTTGAACGAACACCGCGGCATCTCGCTGGAACGGGCCGCCCGTCTCTTCGAGGCGCTCGACGTCCGAGTCAAACTGACTGTGGAACGGAAGCCGGACGCCGCCCGCAGCGTAGAATCCGCAGCGTAGAATTCGCAGCGTAAAATCCCGTAGAATCCTGGCCCGCCCCCTTACAACAGCTCGCGGATCGGCTTGCCGTCGTTCACGATCTTGTGCGGGCGGCCGTCGGGCGTGTGGAACTCGTCCTCGGGATTGATCCCGAGCTGGCGGTACATGGTGGCCGCCAGGTCTTCGGGACGATAGGGATTGTCGGTCGGGCGGTTGGCCCAGGCGTCGGACTTGCCGACCACGCGACCCCCCTGAATGCCGCCGCCGCCGAGCATCACCGTAAAGCACGGGCCCCAGTGGTCGCGCCCCGCGTTGTTGTTGATCTTGGGAGTGCGGCCGAACTCGCCCGTCACCACCACCATCGTCGTATCCAACAGTCCGCGGTCGGCCAGATCGCGGAACAGCGAAGAAACGCCGGCGTCGAACGAGGGGAGCAGCTCTTTCTTCAGCACATTAAAATTGTTGTCGTGCGTGTCCCAGTTGGTGTGATCGATCGTCACGCAACGGACGCCCGCCTCGACCAGCCGGCGAGCCATCAGACAGCTTTGCCCCAGCGACGTCCGCCCGTATTCGTCCCGAAGCTTTTCAGGTTCGGCATGCAGATTGAAGGCTTCCTTCGCTTCGCGCGAAGTCATCAACTCAAAGGCCTTTTCGCGGAACACCCCTACGCTGCGGGCGTTGGCATTGGCGTTGGTCTCGGCCGACTTCTGGTAGCGATCAACCTGGGCCAGCAGGCTGCGGCGAGAGTTGAGCCGCGCGGCGGCCAGATCAAGCGGCGGCACCATGTCGGGGACCGCAAAGCCGGGGGCGTTGGGATCGGCCTCGATCACAAACGGCGCGGCGACCGCACCCAGATAAGCAGACCCGCCCGAGGAGTGCATGCGGGGCAGCGCAACATAAGGAGGGATCGAGCCGCGGGGACCGAGCTTCTTCGAGATCACCGAGCCGTGGGCCGGCGCCTGATTGTTGGGGCTCAAGCCCGGATTGAAGGCGGCGTTCGGGGCATAGCCCGTCAGCATGTAGTGGTCAGCCGACCCGTGATTCGAGTCCGGGTGGGTGAACGAGCGGACCAGCGAGAACTTATCGGCACAGCGGGCGATCCGCGGGATATGTTCGCCGACCTGGATGCCCGGCACGTTGGAGTCGATCGGGTCGAACTCGCCTCGGAACTCGGCCGGGGCACCCGGCTTCATGTCGAGGGTGTCGATCGTCGACAGGCCCCCCTTCAAGAACAGAATGATCAGCGAGACGTCACTCTTCGAGGTCGTCCCCGCCTGGGCCTGTCGGGCCAACAGCTCGGGCAGGCTGAGCCCCATGCCAAACATCCCTGCCGTGCCGACCTTGAGAAAGTCGCGGCGAGCGAGCCCATCACAGTAGTTCCGTGCGTGGGGCATAGGGATCTCTTAGAGAGGAAGGCGATCTTGCGGATCAAGCAGGCGGGACGCCTGCACCACAACGTCCACACTATAACACATAAGCATTTGTTGATTCCAGCAATTTCGTTACACGATTTTTGGTCGGACCGAAAGTCGCTGGAAGACCGTAACATGCTGGGCAACTGAGATATGTCGCCGGCGGGCCGATTTAGCCCCTGGGGATCGCTTTCGTGGGCGAAGGGCCCGAAGTGGGCCTTCAACTCCGCCCCCTCAATAGCAGACTGATCTGTCCCCATTCCCCCAAAAATCCTAAGGTGAAGGAGTATTTCTCCCCCCTGGATTGCCCCGTTCCCTATGGCCAATACACACGCACGAGCGAGCCGACGGCGCGCTGCCAGCCCCCTTCCCGCGACTGGAGAAGCCTTGGGAACCCCCCGCTCTGGCTCGCAAAGCGGTCCGTCCGATAGCGCCCCATCGATCCAGCAACAGGCTGCGCGGATCTGGGCCACCACCTGGGGTCCGGCGTGGATGAGCGCTATCCTGCTGTTTGCCGCCTTCCCGCCGCTCGACCTGTGGCCGCTGGCTTGGCTGGCTCCATGCCCCTGGATCGCCTTGGTCGCCCGCGAGAAACTGACCGGCCGCAGGCCTTATCTGGCGCTCTGGCTGGCGGGTTACGGATTCTGGTCCGGGGCAGTCTATTGGATCGCCATGCCGTATTTCCCCGCGACGCTGGTCGGGCTGATCGCGCTGGCCTTCTATCTGGCGTTCTACACACCGGTCTTTGTCGGGCTCTCGCGCGTGGCGGTCCACCGCTTCCGCGTCCCGCTGCCACTGGCCGTGGCCGGTGTCTGGATGGGTCTGGAGTTCGCCCGGGCGTATATCCTCGACGGGTTCGGAATGGTCTACCTCAGCCATACACAATACCGCTTCGTTCCGCTCATTCAGATCAGCGATCTGGCCGGCGCCTACGGCGTGAGCTTCGTGGTGATGTTCGTGGCCGGCTGCCTGGTGCAGGCCTGCATGGCCGCGACCTCACGGCAGCGCTACACCGCCGTCGGCTTGGGCGGTCTGATGCTGGCCGCGGTGTTGGGTTACGGGCTCGTGCGGACCTCCGGCGACTATCTGCAAGACGGGCCCCGGATCGCCATCGTGCAGGAGTGCATCGAACAGTCGCTGCGGATCGACGCTCAGAACGCCGAAGAGGTGATCGATAAACACGTCGCCCTCTCGCAGCAGGCCGCGAAGGAGAAGCCCGACCTGATCGTCTGGCCCGAGACCATGTGGCGCTATCCGCTGGCCGTGATCGAGAAAGACGCCATCCCGCCCGAGGGGATGAAGCTGAACGACCTGGAGAAGATCCGCTGGGTCCTGATGCGCAAGATGCAGGACGTGGCCCACGAGGTCGGTCGCCCGCTGCTGCTGGGCATGGAGTTCCAGGAGTTCGGCTCCGCACGCAAGCCGAAACGCTACAACTCGGCCGTGATGATCCAGCCATCAGGCGAGTTCACCGGGCGCTACAACAAAGCCCATCGGGTGATCTTCGGCGAGTACATCCCGCTGGCCGAGTCTCTTCCTTGGCTATACGACCTGTCTCCGTTGGCCGGGGGTATCACGGCCGGCGATCCCGATCAGGGCCCCATGCAGCTTGGCGAGCGATGGGTCTCTCCCAGTATCTGTTTCGAGAGCACGGTGCCGCATCGAATCCGCCGGCAGGTGCAAGCCGCCCGAGCGGCCGGTCACGAGGCCGACGTCCTGGTGAATCTGACGAACGACGCCTGGTTCTGGGGCTCGTGCCAGCTCGATCAGCACCTGGCCTGCGCGATCTTCCGTGCGGTCGAAAGCCGCAAGCCGATGTTGGTCTCGGCCAACACGGGTTTATCAGCGGCGATCGACAGCGACGGCCGGCTCGATTGGGTCGCCCCCCGCTGGGACAAAGCATTCAAGGTCGTGGACGTGAAGCTCGACAGCCGCGCGAGCCCGTACTCGCATTACGGAGACTGGCCCGCGGGCCTATGCCTGGTGGCCACGCTGGGTCTGGCGGTAGCCGGCTGGCGGATGCGGAAGGGGTACTGACCGTACCGTTACTAGACCTGCGCCACCGGCTCGGCCTGGAACTTGCTTTCCAGAATACTGCCGTCGCGCTCCATCAGCAGCCGCTTCTTTCGCAGGCGACGATAGAAGACTCCGCCCAACGGACTGGCCAGCATCGCCGGCAACAGCAGCAGATTGGCGCACAGCGCCACGGTCAGCAGCGACATCATCAGATAGCCGAAGCGTTGCGTCGGCACAAAGTCGCTGAAGGCGAACACCGCCAGCCCCAGGCCGATCACACCCCAGCTCTGGTACATCGCCTCGGCACAGCCCTTGTAAGCCAGCATGACCGATTGCCCCTGCGAAAGGCCGCGCTCGACTCCTCGCTTGAACCACAGCAGAAAATGGGCCACGTCGTCCACGGTTACCCCCAGCGCCACGCAAGGGGCCATCACCGTGCCGATATCAACCACCACTCCCAGCCAGCCCATCGCGCCGAACACCACGACGACGGGAAACACGCTGGGCACAATCAACAGGATGCCGGCCGACCACTCGCGCATGGCGAACATTACCGCCAGAGCGATCAGGGCCATGTCGATCACCATGCCAATCAACAGCCCGTCGAGCAGCGAGCGCTGCGCCTTGTAGATCAGCGGGATCAAGCCCGTGTATGTGACGCTTAGTCCCTGCTGGCCTTCGGCCTGAGCCTCTTCCAGCACCGGGTCGACCTCCTTGCGGATGTCACTGATGAAAAGCCCGTAGTCGATGTCCTTGAGCGCGGCCACGCGGGCGCTGATGCGCCACAGTTCTTCGTTCTTGCCGTCGTGTCGCTCGTAGCTCAGGTAGCCTCCGTCGATGAACTCCTGGCGGTGCTTCTCGAGCTGCCGGCTATAGGCATCGCGCCTCACTCGGCTCACAAAGAACCGCATGGCGCCGTCCTTGCGGGCTTCGCCCAGCATCTTGAGCGGCGGAGCGAAGGTAACCGCGCACAGGGCGTTGCCCACATCGGGGAGCGAGCGGACCCGCTCCTGCACGGCCTCGACCATCTCCATCCGTTCAAGAAACGTGAGCTTGCTCTGATCCAGATCGATCCGCAGCACGACTTCCATCGGCACCAGCGGACCCAGGCGTTCTTCCAGCCAGGCGTAGTCCTTCAAAATGAGCGCGCCGGGCGAGAACAACCGCATCAGTTGCACCGAGGTCTGCAGCACGTAGATGCCCGATCCGGCCAGCACCATGAAGGCCAGGCAGGCGCTGCCGACCCAGGCCCAGTGTCGCACCACCGTCCAGCCAGCCAAACGCCAACGGCGATGCCGTCGGGCGAACTTGCGCTGCTCAAGCGGGGTGAGCTGCCCTTCGCGCTCGCCGACGGGTATCCCTTGCTTCTCGCGAAGCGGGAAGGTGGCGAACAGCGCGGGCAACACCAGGAACAAGATCCCCAGGCTGGCCAACACGCCCAACGCCGAGAAGGTGCCAAAGCCCTGAATGGGCACCAGGTCGCTGAAGGCCAGCGAGACCAACCCCACGGCGGTCGTGCCCGCAGCCAGTGTGAGCGGAAGCCAGGCGTGCCGCACGGCTTCGCCCGGCGCCGCGGCCAGGCCGACTTCGCGGATGCTCTCGCGATAGTAGTTGGTCAGGTGAATCGCGCCCGACATGGTAGCCACGTAGACCAGCGGAGGCATGGTCAGCAGGATGGCATTCATGTTGCCGCCCGAGTACCAGTTCAGGGCCAGGCTCATGCCGGCCGCGACCAGCGACACACCGAAGGCGAAGACCGTCAGTTTCAAGCTGCGCAGGCACCACCACGAGATCGTGATCCCCAGCACGCCGGCCAGACTGGCCAGGCGAACCAGCGACCGTTCGCCGGCTCGATCGATGGCCACGTTGTCGACCGGCGGCCCGCCCAGCTTCATGTCGGCCCGCGCGATGCCGCAGTACTGCTCGCCGGCCGTATAGATCTGATCGACGGCAGGGCGGAGATTCTTCTGGTTCTTGGCCAGCTCGGGGTCCATATCCAGCAGCACGCAGGTCTGCCGATGATCCGAACCGATCAGCAGCTTCTCGATGCGCAGCGCGGCATCGTCCAGCGACAGATTGGCCGGCGCGGCCATCAGCCGCTCCAGGATTTCCGGACCGGTCTGCACCCGAATGAAGAACCGCGGCCCCAGCGGGGCGGGCTGATCCTTCGGCGGCACCAGCGCGGCGGCCAGCTTCTCGAGCCGGGGGTCGTCCAGCGTGCAGCCTTCCCAACTGGCCAGCACAAACGAGTCCCCTTCGAAATGGCTGCGGTACCAGGCATATTCGCGCGTCTCGGGGTAGTTCGCCGGCAGCCACTCGCTCACATTGTTGGCGTTGGACTGAAGCGAACAGAGCGTCCCCCAGGCCACAAAGGGAAGCAAGACGCCAAAGGCAATCAGGATAGCGCGGGAGTAGCGCTCAAAGAACGATCGTTTCATGAACTGTCCGTATTGCCGGACTTGCCTCGCGACAAACATCCTGTCAGCGGCTGGGGAACGGAAAGCCGCGGGAGGCGTGAAGTAAACGCAATATCCTAACTGGCTTACGTTTTTTCGGGTAGGGGAGATGTGGGGGGGGCCAGCCGCTTTTCCTCAGCGGCGCTCAGGCGATGATACTGCGGCAACAGCTTGAAAACGTCGTCCCGGCGGTCGGTTTTCCAGTCTCGCAAGGCCAGACTCAACATGCCGCGGGCCTGCGGCTGCCAATACTCCGCCGGCGCGGCCAGAACGCCAGCCGGTAGCCGCGGGGCCAGCTTGGCGAGCACCGGCCCCACGACTCCATCGCCAGGGGTCAGCGCCGCAAGGAACTCGACTTCACTCTGCACCACTTGCCCTGCCTGCAGGGTCCGCATTCCCTCCGGCGTCTCGGCCGCGAATCGCCCGACAAAGTACTCGCCGCGCTGGGCATCCAGCACGGTGTAAACAGAATGTCCGCGAGCGAAGTCGCGCGGCAACGGCGCTGCCAGCACTTCGCGGGTGTCGAGCCCCAGGATCTGGGCTCCGATGGCATAGGCAAACGTCTTGGCCGTGGTCACGCCCAGGCGCAGCCCCGTGAACGAGCCGGGCCCGATCGAGACCGCCACCAGCGTTACGGCATCGGGCTTCCATCCCGCCTGCGCCAGCAGATCGCGGATCGCCGGGGCCAGCATCCGCGCGGTCCGGCGATCGCCCGGCAGCTCGCGCTCGGCGAGCAATACATCGCCAAGCCCCAACGCAACGCTGCCCGAATGGCCCGAAGTCTCGATGGCCAGGATCCGCGGCAGCGTGACGGTGGGGGTGAGACTCACGGGCGTGCTCGACAAGCGGGTCATGGAAGGGTGCGGCAGCGTAAAGTAGCAGGCATACTCCGTATGCCGTCCGCTGAGCTTTCGCCAGCTCTGGCCGATTCTCGACTTCTTCCTACGGCGCGAACAGGGCCATGCGGGTCATTTTGCCTCCGGTGGTAACGATCGCGGCGATCCTGCGGCGCCGAACCCGCGCGATTGCTACAGACGTGCGCGGGCCGGTTTGCAATTGCCGCATTGTGCTTGACCCCTTGGAAACGGCGTCCTAAACTCCTAGATTGTGGTCAGATGGGATGCGCAGACCTCGCCAAGGAAGAGGTTTGCAACTCTCTCGACAAGTGGTTTCTTCGTACCCTTCCTGCCGGAATCCTGGCGTGAAACGCGCTCTTATCAGCGATATTCATAGCAACCTCGAAGCCCTTGAGGTTGTTTTGGGCGACATCGAGCAGCAGGGGATCACCGAGATCTACTGCCTGGGGGACATCATCGGCTACGGGCCGAACCCCCGCGAATGCATCGATCGCGTCATGAAATGCCAGATCTGCATCTTGGGAAACCACGATCAGGGGGCGCTCTTCGATCCCGAAGGCTTCAACTCCGGCGCGGAACGGGCCATCTTCTGGACCCGCGACCAGCTGGAGATGCCCACCGGCAGCGCGGCCGACAACGCCCGACGATGGGATTTCCTGGGCGAGCTGCCCCGCAACCATCGCGAGAACGGCTTTCTGTTCGTGCACGGCTCGGCTCGCAACCCGCTCAACGAATACGTCTTTCCTGAAGATATTTACAATCAGCGGAAGATGGAAAAGATCTTCTCGCTGGTCGAGCATCACTGCTTCCAGGGACACACCCACGTCCCGGGCGTCTTCACGCAGAGCCTGAACTTCTTCAGCCCGGACGAGTTGGGCTACCAATACCGCCTGACCGAAGACAAGACGCTGATCAACGTCGGTTCGGTCGGCCAGCCGCGCGATGGCGACCCCCGGGCCTGCTATGTGGTGCTTGAGAACAACGTGGTTCATTTCCGTCGCTTGGAATACCCCATCGACGTGACGGTGAAGAAGATCTACGACATCCCCGAGTTGGATAACTTCCTCGGGGACCGTCTGCGCGAGGGCCGGTAGTCCGGGATGGAGATTCCCCCTTGGGTCGGTTGGGCGATATTTGTCGCCGACTATCTGATTCGAGTCGGACTTTCTCTTCGCGTGATCATGCGTCGTCGGCCGGTGGGGGTTTCGCTCGCCTGGCTGGCGGTGATCCTCAGCTCCCCCTTCTTCGGCGCGTTCATCTATCTGCTGGTGGGCGAACTGCGTCTAGGCAACCGCCGCGCTCGACGCGCCAGCCAACTGGGCGCCCCGTTCGAGGCCTGGCTCAAAGATCTGCAGCATCGCAAGCTGGTCGACTGGTCCCGGCAGAGCCCGGCGAGCGAACCGCTCGCCCGACTGGCCGAGTCGACCGTCGGCGCACCGGCCATGGCCGACAACGCCTGGCAACTGTTCCAGGAATCGGATCGGACGTTTGAATCGCTGATTCGCGATATCGACGCCGCCCAGCAGAGTTGCCATCTGGAATTCTACATCTGGCAGGCCGGCGGCAAGGCCGACGAAGTCGTAGCCGCGATGGTCCGCGCACGACAGCGGGGCGTCGTCTGCCGCGTGCTGTTGGACTCCGTCGGGAGTAAGCCATTCTTCAAGAGCGCGCAGGCGGCCGAGATGCTCCGGGCCGGCATCGCCCTGCGTGCCGCGTTGCCGGCCAGCTTCATTCGCATGTGGTTCGCACGCCTCGACCTGCGGATGCATCGCAAGATCGTGGTCATCGACGGACAGATCGCCTACACCGGGAGCCAGAATCTGGTCGACCCGCGATTCTTCAAACAGGAGGCCGGCGTCGGCGAATGGGTCGACGCCATGGTCCGGATCGAAGGCCCCTCGGTCGAAGCCCTGGGCGTGCTCTTTCTGGCCGACTGGGAACTGGAATCCGAAGACGGGATCGAGAAGCTCCGCAAGTCGGGCGGAGTCCACCCGCTGGAGCCTCGCGGCGCGGCGGTGATTCAGGTCGTTCCTTCGGGGCCTACCAGTCCCGATCGGGCGATCCTGGAAGTCCTGCTGATGGCCATCTATTCGGCGCGCCGCGAAGTGGTGCTGACGACCCCCTACTTCGTGCCCGAGGAAGCACTGCTGACGGCGCTGATCACCGCGGCGCGACGCGGCGTGGCCGTGAAGCTGATCGTGCCAGCGAAAGTCGACTCCGTGTTGGTCCGCCTGGCCGGGCAATCGTTTCGCGGCGACCTGGCCGAGGCAGGCGTGGAAGTGTTCGAGTTTCACGGCGGGCTGCTGCATACCAAGAGTGTGACCGTCGATCGCGAGTTCAGCCTGTTCGGCTCACTGAATCTCGATCCGCGCAGCCTGCATCTGAATTTCGAGATCACGCTGTCGATCTTCGACGCCGACTTTACCGGCGCGCTGCGCGTCTTGCAGGACAGCTACCTGACGAAGTGCCGGCCAATGGACCTGGCCGCCTGGCGTCGGCGCAAGTTGGGACCGAAACTGGCCTCGAACGTGGCGCGACTGCTGGGGCCATTGTTGTAGGGCTTCTTTTGATGGAGGCATCCCGCCTGCCTGAAGTGCGGGTCGGCTTCCATCACAACCCGAAGCGTCAGCGAGGGTACTCTTTGCGCAGTTCCGCCTCGCTCACGTTGAGTTGGGAATGTAATGCAAAGTAAATTTACCTGACGTTTTAAACCAGACTGAAAAGACGCTATACTGAGGAATGGGTAGAAGGCCCGTGCGGAAGGCGTTCACACGCCGTCCGCGTTCTGTCTGAAGCCCCAACGGGGCGCACTAAAACAGCCTGGGGCGCAGACCCGCCGCGACAACTCGCAAAGCTTCACGCCCGTCGGGTGGTGATGGGATGCGCCCGGACGACACGCCTACCGGCTGACCCCGATGGAAAACGTAAACCCCACCATCCCGATATCTCCGCCGGGCTGCGCCAGCGAGTGCGAGACACCCAGATTGAAGAACGGCCCATAGAGCGCCTCGAGCGGCGGCTGCGTATAGCCGCCGGCACCGGCCCAGGCCTGTCCTTCGAAGGCGCCCCGCGCGAAGAAGGTGCCATAGTTGGTCGTCCGCTGCCACTGCCCGCCAAGCTGCACTTCGCCAATGGCGACCACCTGCGAGCTGCTCCACGACTCCGTGAAGTTGCTGGTGACAATTGGGAAGCTCTCCGAAACCTGCTGCCGCGCGTCGCCGAACAGCAGCGAGCCGCGGGCCGAAGCGAACAGGGCAAAGTTCCCTTCACCGATCGGGCGCGTGGCCTCGAAGAAGACCGTCGGGCCCAACCCCTGGAACGACGTCGACGAATGATGGGCGAAGTTGAAGTTGTCGACCACGCTGGCCGACAGATTCGACTGGCCATAGCGCAGCCCGGCGCCCCGGTTGATCCAGGTCTCGCCCACGTAAGAGGCTTGTGTCACTTCCAGGTCGAGCGTTTCCAGCTTCAGTCCGCTGGCCACGCTCTGCTGAAAGTTGCCGGTCCCTCGCGCGACGGACGTTGTCGCTTCATGATCGAACTGAAAGTAGCGGGCCCGCACGCCCAGTCCGTCTTCGCCCGTGTAGCCGAGCCAGAATCGGGGAGCGGCTTCATAGTCCCAACTTGCGCCGTGCGGCGTGTTGATGCCGACGGCCGGCAGCGACGAATAGGCATCGGCCCCGTGCGGCTTGAGATAGGCCAGCTCGAAGCCGGCCACCAGCCCCTGCGCGGGTCGCGGGTTCCTGAAGCCGCTGCGCGGATCGACGGCAATGGTGGGGCGCTCGTCGCCAGCCAGTGCCTCTTGGGCGTCGCGCCAATGGCTGACGGCGATGATGTCCGGGAGATCCTCGTACACCACTTCAAAGGTCGGCTCGGGGATCTCGACCGGAAACTGCCCCCAGGCCGGCGATGCGACGAGCGCGAACAGCAGCCACGCGCCGGACAGTAAGGCCGGGCGATCGAGACGCCAGCAGGTTAAGGAGGGAGGCTTCGGCGGGGATGGCATTCGGGAGAGCTTGCCCCGAGAAGGGCAATCGGGCAAGACCAGTCCGCGGAGGGCTGGCGCGGAGCTAGCAGTCGTAGCAATCACGCATGCCAGTTCCAGGGCTAGCTTCCCCCCACGCGGGTGCCTGAAGCTGGGCAAAACTGGCAAGCTGCTCCGATTCGAAGGTATGATTAGGCGTACAAGTCGTTGCGTGGCGGGAGTTTCATCCCCGTTTCCCGAGGCCGATGGATGTCCCCTCGTTCTGCTCGTTCGATCGTCGCTTGCCTGCTGGCCTTCGCAGCAGCAAGTGCATCGTCGGCGCTGGCCGCGCCGCGTGGTCGATCGGCGCCCGCCGCCCGAGCCCCGGCCAAGCCCGCGACGCCTGCGAAGCCAGTCGTCCCCGCGGTGAAGACTGAGCCGAGCGCGATTGCGATCCCCTCGCTGGCTTCGCTCACGCTCGATGATCAAGCATTCGGCCAGGTGATGGTCGAGATCCTGGAAGGGGGAGCGAACCAGCCAAGCTGGACCTTCAAGACGCCGCTGGTGGCGACCGAACGCTACACCGAGAACGCGTTCGCCTTCGTGGGCACACCGAAGAAGTACTCGGCCAAGGGGATCGTGGTTGACCGCTCGAACCCGTTCGTACTGCGGGCGACCAGCCGCATCACGTTGCCGGCCGGAGAGTACCGCTTGCTGCTGCGAGCCCGGGGCGCCACGCGAGTCTTTCTCGATGGCAAGCTCCAAACCGAGACCCCGTTTGTGAAGAGCTTTGCCGACGGGCACGAGCCGGTGCCGGACCTGCCGCTGATCCAGGAGCCGGGTCTACGACCGTTGCCCGTGGGACACACCGAGCGGCTGTTGAACCTGAAGCTCGATGGCCTGCCACACGAGTTCCGCCTGGAGAACTTTGTCGGCGGAGATCGCCTGCGTCTGGAGACCGGCGAGCTGGCCCTGGCGATCGCGCCGGTTGCCCCCACGGCGAACGACGACCGCGCCGTCTTATGGGGCACGTTCCGCTTGCTCGCGCCGCAGCCAACCGTGGAACTGAGTGACGAAGGCTGGAGCCGCTTCGCCGAAGCGCGTCGGGCAAGGCTCACGCGACTCGATACGCTGGCGCGGCACACGCGCGGTGCGGGAGAACTCGCCCACTGGCAAGCTCGACACGATCTGGCCCAGGCGACGCTGGCCGAGCGACCTCCAGTGCGCATCCCGCACATCTCGGGCAAGCTGCCGGTACACAACGAGATCGATCGCTTCCTGGGTGAGCGTCTGGACGAGGCCGGGGTCACGCCTGCTCCGCTGGCGGACGACGCGACCTTTCTGCGACGCGTAACGCTCGACACGCTGGGGGTCATTCCCACGCGAGCCGAGGTGGAGCGATCGGCAGCGACGCCGGATTTGAGCGACGCCGCGCGAGCCAAGCAGCGGCTCCTCACCATCGATCAGTTGCTGGCTGACCCGCGCTGGGCCGATCACTGGATGGGCTACTGGCAGGATGTGTTGGCTGAGAATCCCGGCATCCTCAAGCCGGTATTGAACAACACCGGCCCGTTTCGCTGGTGGCTGCACGAAGCCCTGCGCGACAACAAGCCTGCCGATCGCTTCGCCACTGAGTTGATTCTGATGGAAGGAAGCCAGTACGGCGGCGGTCCCGCGGCCTTTGGCGTTGCCAGCGAGAACGACGCCCCGCTGGCCGCCAAGGCCCAGACCCTGGCCAAGGCGTTCCTCGGGCTTGAGATGCAGTGTGCTCGCTGCCACGACGCCCCTTATCAGCCGTTCAAACAGGTGGAACTGTTCAGCCTGGCGGCGATGTTGGGCAACGCCCCCCAGAAAGTGCCCGCCAGCAGTGTGCTGAAAGAGGTCCAAGCAGACTCCGAAGGGCGCACGCCGCGCGTGACCTTCACCCTGAAGCCGGGCGAAGCGGTGCCGGCCGCCTGGTCGCTGGCGTCAATCGCACCTGCGCAGATTCCTGCCGGCCTGCTGCGCGACGCAGAGGCCAAGAGTACGCGGGCCCAGTTCGCCGCCCTGGTGACTTCGCCCGCCAACGATCGCTTCGCCCAAGTGCTGGTGAACCGGCTTTGGAAGCGCTACTTGGGCTGGGGACTGGTGGAGCCGGTCGACGACTGGACGGACAACGAGCCGTCGCACCCGGAGCTGCTCGACTGGCTGGCCCGCGAACTGGTGACGCACGACTACGATTTGAAGCATGTGGCCCGGTTGATCCTGACCTCGCATGCCTATCAGCGGCAGGTGCTCCCCGAGCGCGGGATGTCGACCCCCGGCCCGCGCGAGCGGCTGTTCGCCTCGCCCGGCCGACGCCGGATGACGGCCGAGCAACTGGTCGATTCGCTCTACGCGGTCGCGGGCAAGCGCTTTGGAGCCGAGGAGCTGAACTTTGATATCGACGGTCGGCGGCAAATCGAATCATTCCTGAATCTGGGCCGGCCCGAGCGGGCTTGGGAACTGACCAGCCTGTCGAACGAGCGCGACCGGCCCGCCCTGTCGCTGCCGGTGGCCCAGAGCATTCTCGATCTGCTGGTGATGTACGGCTGGCGCGAATCGCGCCCCAATCCGATCACCGTGCGCGAGGAGTTCGCCACGCCGCTGCAGCCGCTGGTGCTGGCCAACGGAGTCGTGGGAAGCCGGATCGTGCGGCTCTCGGACGATAGTGCGCTCACGGCGATTTGTCTGGAGGATCTCCCGCTCAAGGAGTTGATCGACGCGATCACGCGGCAGATTCTCTCGCGGCCGGCGAGCGCCGCGGAGTACGCCACCTACGCGGGCATGCTGGAGCCGGGCTATGCCACGCGGCGGATTCCCTTGCAGTCCGGCCTGGCGGCGCCATCGCATGGCTCGGCCCGCACGATGGTCTCGTGGTCGAATCACCTGAGCCCCGAGGCCAGCCGCATCAAGTTAGAGTTGGAACGGGAAGCCCGCGCCGGCGATCCCCCTTCGGCCCAGTTGAACAGCGATTGGCGCGAGCGGATGGAAGACGTGATTTGGGCGATGCTGAACTCGCCAGAGTTCGTGTTCGTGCCGTAGGGTTCCTCCCCCGTTTTTCCATCTCAAATTTCAAATCTCAAATCTGCCATCTGAACCGCGAACACCCCATGCCTCTCTCACGCCGCGACTTCCTCGAACGCTTCGCCTTGTCCGCTTCCACCGCGGCCTTGGGCCTGAGCAGCCTCGCCGCGCGTGCCGCCGAGCCGACTTCCTTCACAGTCCCGCTGGGTAAAGCCGAGTCCTGCATCTTCCTCTGGCTGGGGGGCGGGGCCTGCCACATCGACACCTGGGATCCCAAGCAAAAGGGAGACGGCCTCCAAAAGCCCGGCTCGTACTACGACGCCATTCCCACGGCGATCCCCGGCGTGAACGTCTGCCAGCATTTGTCGCGGATGGCCAAGGTCCTTGATCGGACCGCGCTGATTCGCACGATCCACCACGATGTGATCGACGAGCATGCGGCCGCAGTGAATCGCCTGCACACAGGACGCCCGGTCAGCGAGACCGTGGTCTATCCCTCCGTCGGTTCGATCATCGCGCACGAGCGCGGCGCGCGGCAGCTTGGCGCGCCGGCCTATGTGGTGATGGGCTATCCCAACGTCACTCGCGGGCCCGGCTTTCTGGGCTCCAAGTACGGCTACATCTATCTGACTGAAACCGACAGCGGCCCCAACGGGCTGGTCCGCCCTGCCGATGTCGGCGACGCCCGGCAGCAGCGGCGCGAGAGACTGCTGGGCAAGCTGCGCGAGGACTTCCTCCAGAAGAACGCCGGCGATCGCCTGCTGGCCGACTACGCGGCGGTCAGTGTCGAAGGGCTGCGGCTCGCCCGGCCCGAGTTCATGCGGGTCTTCGATCTGAAGAGCGAGACCGACCAGGTCCGCGAGGAATACGGCGGAGAGTTCGGCCAGCGTTGCCTGCTCGCCCGACGACTCGTCGAATCCGGGGTGCGGTTCACCGAGGTCTCGTTCAACCTGAACTTTGTGAACGGCACCGGCTGGGATACCCACCGTGACGGCCAGAAGCAGCAGCACTTGCTGATCGAGCAGCTCGATCAGGCCCTGGCCGCGTTGATCGTCGACCTGGAAACGCGCAAGCTGCTGGATAAAACCCTGATCGTCGTGGCCACCGAGTTCGGCCGACCACCGGAGTTCGACGCCGGCGGAGGTCGCGGACATCACCCCAAGTGCTTCAGCGTGCTGCTGGCCGGCGGAGGCCTGAAGCTGGGTCAGGCGATCGGCACGACGGACGAGCTGGGCAAGAAGATCGTCGACCGACCGGTCTCAGTGGCCGATCTGCATGCCACGATCCACACCGCCATGGGGACCGACCCAGCCAAGGAACTGTACGCCGGCGATCGCCCCGTGCCGATCACCGACGGCGGGAAGCCGGTGCGCGAGCTGTTCGCTTAGCTTGGAACCCGCGCAGGGAGCGCGCTGTAGGGAACGGCATCGTTCCCCTACATCGCGCTGCGAAAGATGTCTTCCAGATCCTGCTGCGTCACCGGCCGCGGGTTCACCCGTAAAATCCGCTTCACCGCAAACGCCTTCTCGGCCCAGCCGGCCAGTTGCTCGGGCTTGACCCCCAAATCTGAGAGCCGCTCGGGAATGCCGATATCGCGCTTCAGATCCTCGACCGCGGCGATCGCTCGCTCGGCCAGCTCGTCCTGCGGCACGCCAGGCAGGTCCTCGCCTAACAGCTCGGCGATGCGGGCGAACTGCGGCACGCGGGCCGAAAGATTGAACCGCATCACAAACGGAAGCAGCAGCCCGTTCCCCGCACCGTGCGAGCAATGCACGGCCGCCCCCAACGGATACTCCAGGGCGTGCACCACCGCCACGCCGACGTTCGAGAAGGCCATGCCGGCCAGCGTCGCCCCCAGGGCCATCCCCTCGCGGGCCTCCAGATCCTTGCCGTTTGTGTAGGCCCGTCGCAGGTACTTGCCGACCAGCGAGATCGCTTTCTCGGCCAGCATGTCTCCCATGGGATGCCGGCCCTGGTAGGTGGATCGCTCTCCTTCGGGCAGCGGGAAGTCTTCGTTGTCGACGGCAGTGAAGGCCTCGATGGCGTGGGTCAGGGCGTCGATGCCGCTGTCGGCCGTGACCTTGGGTGGGCAACTAAGGGTGAGCAGCGGATCGACCAGCGCCACGGTCGGACGCAGGTAGTTGCTCAGGATGCCAACCTTCATGGCCTTGGCGGTGTCGAGCAGCACGCTGGCGGCCGAGACCTCGCTGCCGGTGCCAGCCGTGGTGGGGACGCAGATCAGCGGAAAGATCGGCCCGGGGACTTTGTCGTCCCCCATGTAGTCGAGCGGGCTGCCGCCGTGCTTCAGCACCACGGCCGCGATCTTGGCCAGGTCCATGTTGCTCCCTCCGCCCAGGCCCAGCAGCACGTCGGGGCGAAAGGCGCGGGCGTTCTCGATGCAGGCGTTGGCCACTTCGACCGGCGGCTCGGGCACACCCCCTTCAAAGACCTCCACGGTCACGCCCGCCTGGGTCAGCGGACCGCGAACCTGATCCACGAGTCCAGCCTTGGCCAGGATCGAATCGGTCACCACAAACACGCGCTGCGCCCTGAGCCGGCCAGCGATCTCGCCCAATTGTTTCACGGCGTCGCGGCCAAACACGAGTTGCGTGGCGGTGTGAAAGGTCCAGGTGGTGCGCATCGATGGGTCCTTCAAGCGGGGCGTCCAAGGGAGGAGGCTTATGATAGCGGATGATCGCAGGCCGGGGAAAACGCCGCGTGCCACACGGGTCCCGTTCTTCACCGCTTCGTCTCAATTCTTGCGGTCGGTTCGGACGATCTAAACCTCGATGCGACCCTCTGTACCGGGTCGCATCGTCACATCCAATGCTGGCAGCGTCGTGCCAGCACATGATTCACCTTCACTCTGGCGAGGTCCGCGCATGGATCCCGAGGCGGCCCTAACGCGCGCCCTCGAAAGTCAGCCGGCGTCCGTTGACGCTGAAGGCTGGCCGATCGCCGAGCACGCCCGGCAACTGGCCGAGGCCCTGCGCGCTTGGCAGCAGGAGCTGAATCGCCGCGAAGCGCAGGTGCAGGCCCTGTTGGGATCGCAGGACCACGAGCGGCGGGCCGGCCGACTGTGGCTGGTGCAGCAGCAGGCCGCACTGGTCGAGCGTGAGGAGGCCCTGGCCGAGCGCGAGCGTGAAGTCGCCGCGCGGGAAGCCGCCTGCGAAGAGTTGCTCAGGCGCTTCCGCGGACAACGGGCTGCGTAAAGTAGCAGGCACACTCCGTGTGCCGTCCGCCCGAAGCCTCTCCAACGGTAGGCGACGAAAACTGAGCGGCACGGCGCTAGCCGCCGGTGGCCCCAGATTTCGCTCTCCCAATCGCTTGCGCGTTGGACATCTAGCCCGCCGCCGATGAGAACGAATGCCCCAGGGAAGTTCGAACCGTGTACTACCGGCGGCTAGCGCCCTGCCGCTCAGGTCCGCAGCCACTGGCGTTTGCTCCCTCGCCGTTGAAAAGACCACAGCCTCTCCGTGTGCCGTCCGCTCATTGTGGTGCAGGCGTCCCGCCTGCCTTGCGGGGTTGCCGATGTTCCAGCAGGCGGGACGCCCGCACCACAAAAGATCACAGCCTCTCCGTGTGCCGTTCGCGCGTCAGATGGACCGCAATAGGCGCGACGCGGGGCGCATTATTAAGATGGCGACCATGACGAGAATGGTTCGGCTCCAGACGCAAGCCATCTGGGGAATCCCGGCTTACAATCCAAGGGGCCACATCATGTCCAATCTGGTCGAATCTCGCTGTCGAAGTCTGTCGGCCCGGCTCAAGGATCTCTACCAAAAGCACGATTTCGCGGCGACCTTTGCCATCGAGCTCAGCACCTCGGCGGTGACGCTGGAGCGCATCACCGGGCAAGACTCTGCGCGCGACGAGATTGAGCAGCGATTTGCGCTGGGCCAGATGGAAAAGGTGCGCCAGACGCTGGCCGACGTGGCAAGCGAGCTCGATCGCATGATGGACGAGCTTGAGCACGTCTTCGATCAATAGCAGCTGCGGCCAGCAAAAGTCCCGGAAGTGCTGCGATGGGTCGAAGCCGGCTGCGGACCGAATCGGGCGGAGGGCCTTGATTCCGTTCGTAAGATAGATGTGAGGAGAATGCTGAAATGAAAACGATTCCCAGCGATGTGGCCTTCACACCGGCCGTGAAAGCAATTCAGGAGCAGAAGGGCTCTCGCGAGAGTTACGCCCGGATGGAGCGGCTCCGCGGGTGGCAGACTACCGTCACGGAAGACTTGGCAGAGTTCCTGTCGGACCTGGATATGTTCTACCTGGGCACCGCCAACGCCCAGGGCCAGCCCTATATCCAATACCGCGGAGGCTCGCCCGGCTTCTTGAAGGTCGTCGACGAGCACACGCTGGGCTTCGCCGACTTCGGCGGCAACCAGCAGTACATTTCGCTGGGCAACCTGTCGGAGAACCCCAAGGCGTTCATCTTTCTGATGGATTATGCGAACAGCCGCCGGGTGAAACTGTGGGGGACGGCGCGCGTGGTGGAAGGCGACCAATCGCTCGAAGACCGGCTGCGCGATCCCGAGTACCCTGGCCGGGTCGAGCGGGTGATCCTGTTTACCGTCGACGCCTGGGACGTGAACTGCCAGCAGCACATCCACCCCAGGTTCTCGCAGCGACAGATCGCGCCCCGGGTCGAGAAGCTGCAGTCGCGGATCGCCGAACTGGAATCGGAAGTAAAACGGCTACGGTCAGGTTCCACCTAGCTTAGAGCGCAACTTTGTAGGGTTGGCGGCGATGTAAGCGCTAAGGTTTTTCCCCGAACGGCCTAAATGCAAGGGTTCGCCCGGGAGCCGGCTTGATGACCCAAAGCCGCGACAAGGCATCACTTGCGTCGCTTTTTTGGTAATACCAGTCGCCGGGTCGCTTGTTCCAACAGGCCTTCCCGATAGGACTTCGCGAGGGAATCCATTGGGCGAGAATCCGCCCACACTTCTTTGCCTGTAACCGATTAGGTTCTGGGTTCAAGTTGTGGTAGCGTCGAGGTTTCTCCGCGCGCTATTCCCCCCCTCCTTGAGGTCCGCATGTTTCTCGGCAATTTCCGCTCGCTGGGCCGCAGCCGATGGGCCCGCTCGCTGGCGCTGGTCGCCATGATGGGCAGCCTCTTCGCGACCGGCCCCCTGGCAGGCGTCGCGCAGGCCGAAGGGGACTGGGAGATCACCCCGCAGAGCGAAGCCGCCCTGGAGCGCGGGCTGAAGTGGCTGGAGCGGAACCAGGGGCCCGAAGGGAACTGGGAGTCGAACGACCTGGGACTGGTCGGCATGGGGGCGCTGGCCTTTCTGGCAGCCGGACACACGCCCGGGCGGGGCCGCTACGGCAACGCCGTCGAGAAGGCCCTGGATTACATGCTGAAGAAGGCCAAGCCCTCGGGCTTGTTGAACATCGCCGAGCCGCAGCGCGACATGTACAACCACGGGCTGAGCGCGTTCGTGCTGGGGCAGGCGCACGGCATGACGGGCGATCCGCGCATGAACGCCGTGCTCGATCGCTCGCTCAAGCTGATCTCGAACACGCAGTGCGACGACGGCGGCTGGGGCTACCAGGCCAAGAGCGACAAGAACGGCCACGACCTGAGCCTGGCCGTGATGCAGGCCAAAGCCCTGCGGAGCGCCATGGACAGCGGGCTGGAAGTCCCCCCTGGCGTGACCGATCGCGCCATCAAGAGCGTCCGCGAACATTACCGTTCTAAAAGCGGCAAGCGAGCGCTCGACGATCCTTCGATGAAGACCGAGCCGGGGCAGTTCACCTACGACGGCAATAAGGGGAGCATCGCCATGGCAGCGGCCGGCGTGGTCTGCCTGCAGGAGTTCGCCCAGTACGACGACTGGCGGATTCCCAAGAATATGGAAGTCATCGGCGCCGCGGTACGCAATCTGAAGACATCGAACAACTCGGGCAACATGCCGTTCGACGGCTACACGCTCTACTATGTCGGCCAGGCCCTGTATCAGGTCGGCGGGCGAGACTGGGAAGACAACTATCCCAAGATCCGCGATTGCCTGGTGGCCAGTCAGATTCGCGACGCCAAGAATCCGCCCATGGATGGCATGTGGCGCTCGGGCGGGCACTTGGGGGGCAAGCCGGGGGATCTGTATGGCACCTCAGTGGCCTGCTTCGTGTTGGCCATGCCCAATCGTTACCTGCCAATTCTGCAAGAAGGCAAGATCAACGCACTCAACGTGGAGCTGCCTCCCGCCAAGGGTCTGAAGAAGTAGCGCGCGAAGCGGCCCGTCGAGCGACGCTTGCACGTCGGCTCGCAGCAGGCCCCCAAGAAACAGGTCGATTCCGGCCAAATAAATGGCAAACCGACCTGATCGTCATCCTGTTCTATTGCGTTTTGTTCCCGTTCTGGACGGTTCCCGATGCTGAGCTTCTTCGCCTTCGGTTTTGCTGCGGCTGGCGCGATTGCAGCCACTGGGCCGGTGATTATTCACCTGCTCAACCGCCGGCGGTTCCGCGTAGTGAATTGGGCTGCCATGGACTTCCTTCGCGAAGCCATGCAGCGCAATCGCAAAATCCTTGAGATCCGTGACATCCTGTTGCTGGTGTTGCGGACCCTGTGCCTGCTGCTGTTCGGCCTGGCCATGGCCCGGCCGTATCTCTCCAAGAACTCGGCCGCCTCGGCCAGCGACCAGCAGGTGCATGCCGTGTTGCTGGTCGACAACAGCCTGAGCATGGGCTACGCCCAGATCAAAGACTCGTTGCTCGATCGGGCCAAGCTGAAGGCCAAGGAATACATCGATCGACTGCCCGCAGGGAGCCGCATTTCGGTGTTGCCGCTGTGCAGCTCTGCTTCCGAGTTCAGCCGCGACGCGTACGGAGCGAAAGAAGACGCCATCGAAGCGCTTGAAGCGATCCAACTGGCCGATCGCTCGGCCAGTGCCGCCAGCGCCATCGACCTGGCGATCGACGCTTGTCAGCGCCTGCCCGAACTGCCGACCAAGCGCGTCGTCTATTTGGGTGACCAGCAGCTCATCAATTGGCCGCAGGCGGGCATGGCCGAGCGGCTGAAGCAGCTCCCCGAATTGCAGATCGTTGAGATCCCGCACGACGCCACCGGTCAGGGGACGCTGGCCAACACCTGGATCAGCGGCTTTGAACTGCAGGACGGCATCGCCGACACCGAAAGCCAGGCCCTGTTCGTGGTCTCGGTGCGGCACATCGGCCCGCCCCAGTCGCGAGCGCAGGTAACACTGAATGTCGACGGGCATGTCTCGACTCAGTCGGTCGACTTGGAAGACGGTCAGACCCGCGAGCTGCGATTCCCGTATCGCTTCGATACGCAAGTCGCCCCCGGTCGCCCGGTCTATGTGAAGGCCGAAGCGGAAGTGAAGGCCTCAGAAAATGACTACCTGCCGGAAGACAATAAACGCTTCCTGGTGGCGCCGGTCGTCTCGTCGCTCCCCGTGCTGTTTGTCGATCAGTACGGCACCGAGGAGAAGCCCAAACTGAATCAATACGGCGAGACCTTTCGCCTGCGACGCCTGCTGGCCGGACGTCATATGCCGGGCGATCAGACTCGCCCGCTGGTGCAGGTTCGCCAGGCCACGATTGAGGATCTCTCGCAGCCGGCCGGAAGTACGACCCGCACCGAGCCCATTCAAGACGCGCGCATGGTGGTGGTGGCCGGTGTGGAAAGCCCCACACCTGAGGCCGTGAAGTTGCTGCGCGAGTACGTGCTGCAAGGGGGCCAGTTGGTGATTGCCGCCGGGGCCAAGTTCAATCCCGAGGCCTGGAACCGAGACGGCTGGCTTGATGGAGCGGGTATCCTCCCCTGCAAGCTCAACTCCGAACTGATCGGCAAGACACCCGAGGAAGTCGAAGGGGCGACGCTGCGTCCCTTCCGGCTATCTCCCAAGTCAATGAGCCATGATTACTTCTTGATTGCCGACGAAGGCCGCGACGATCTGTATCTGGCTCCTTATTTCTTCAAGGCCATCGCGGCCGACGCGGGGGATGCCGTTCGCGAGCAGTTGCTGAAGGCCGAGATCGCCCGAGTCGAAGAGGCCCGCCAGCTTCGCAGCGAAGCCGAGACCAACCGCAAGAAATGGGCCGAGATGGAGTCCAAAGGGAAGCTCGGCCAGACCGAGATCGAACTTCGCCGGCAAAGCGAAGCCCGGCTCGCCGAGTTGGAACCGACCTGGCTCACCTGGCAGCCCGAGCGTCGGGCCCTGGAGCCGACCCTATCGGTCGCCGATCGGGCCAAGCGAACGCTGCCCCAGGTGCTGGCCTTGTACGACAACAATCAGCCTTTCATGGTCGAGCGATCGATCGGCAAAGGGCAGGTCATTCTGGTCACCACCGGCGTGCAGTCGAGCTGGAACAATCTGACCAAGACCTATGCCGTGGTGATCTTCGAGCGGATCCTGCGCTCGATGCTGGAACGGACCATGCCCCGTCGTAACCGCGACGCCGACGAAACGCTGACGCTGGCCGTGGATGCCGGCGATCGCCGCAATCAACTCACGCTGACGCGGCCCGGCGAAGCGCCCGAGCCGATCAGTGTCGAGGCCTTGGGGGCCGACACCTACGGCGTGTCGCTTCGCGATGCCTCGCGACGCGGTATCTATCGCATCACCGCCTATCCGCCCGGCGACGGCTCGCCGGCCGCGCGGACCGATGTCCCCTCGGCTGACGCCGCCAAGAAAGTCCCCGCGCCGGGTGATGAGATCGTCGCGAGCGCGTCGACGACCACCGGGCCCAAGCCGTTGTGGGAAGTCGCCCTGGCGGTGAACGGCAGCGAGCTGGAGTCGGACCTGACGCCTGTCTCGGCCGTGGCCTTGAAGGAGCGGTTGGGCGATGCCCCGTATCGCTGGATCTCGGGGAGTGAAGAGATCAGCCTCGAAGGGGCTGCCATCCGTGGTCAGAATTTCTGGAAGTGGCTGATGTTCCTGGTCCTTGTCTGCTTGCTGGCGGAAATCGCCGTCCTGGTCTGGCCGATGGCCAACGGGAGGGCCGCCACGTGAACCACCTCATGCAACCTCTCTTTGCCGCGGGCGAGGGTTTCTGGAATCTGATCGGCCGACTGCTGGGGATCGAAAACCTGCGATCCTTCGAGCGGCTCGATCTTTCGCTGGCCGCGCCGTGGGCTCAGTATCGCGGCGCTGCCGCCTGGGTCTTCTTTGGCTGCGTGCTGCTGGCCGTGCTGGCCTATTTCTTCTACAGCCACTATCAGACGCGCGGTCCCTGGAAGACGCGGATGCTGCTGGCCGGCTTGCGCGGGGCCTCGCTGGTGCTGGTCTTTCTGATTCTGTTCGAGCCGACGCTGGTGGCGCACTATGTCAGTAACCCCCGCCCGCAGTTGTGGGTGGTGTTCGATGGTTCCGAAAGCATGCAGCTAAAGGACGAGTTCCCGGCCAGCGAGCGGACCAAGCTGGCCGAAGCGGTGGGGATTTCGCCCGGGAGCGACGACAAGCTGTCGCGTGCCGACTACATCAAGGCGCTGCTCATTAAGAAGGACAACAACCTTCTGACCAAACTGTCGGAGAAGTTCCGGCTACGAGCCTTCCTCTTCGATCGGGCCGACGGAGTCCGATCGATCGAGCTGTCGGATTCGCCCGACGCCCCGGTCGATCCGGCCCGCGCGGTCGCGCAGCTCTCGACCGATGGCCAGGTGACGGCCCTGGGGGCGGCGTTTAATGACTTGGCCCGGCGGCATTCGGCCGGCCATCTGGCGGGCGTGCTGGTCTTCAGCGATTTCGATCAGAACGCGGGGCCTCCTCCGTTGGCGGCCGCCGAGAAGCTAGGCGTGCCCGTCTACACGGTCGGTGTCGGCCCGGTCGAAGCGGTCGATCTGGAAGTCGACTTGCAGGCCCCGCTGGTGATGAAGAAGGCCGAGACCTCCACCGTGGTGGCGATCCTGCGGCCCCGTGGGTTGACTGGCAAGAGCGTGAACGTGAAGGTCTTCGCCCGCAAGGCGACCGAAGGGGGCAAGCCCGAGTCTGCCGCGATCACGCCGATCGGCGAGAAGATGGTGACGCTCGGGACCGATTCGCTGCCGGTCGATTTCCCCTTCACGCCAGACGACACCGGCCGCTTCGCCCTGGTGGCCGAGGTGGACAAGGTCGAAGGGGAGACAATCGATCAGAACAACCACGCCGAACGGGACGTGACGATCCGCGATGACTTTTTGCGGCTGATGTTTGTGGAATACGAGCCGACCTGGGAATGGCGGTTCATCAAAGAGGTTTTCCATCGCGACAAGCTGGTCGGCACGCGCGGCTTCCGCACGTTCCTGCGCTCGGCCGATCCCAAGGTCCGCCAATCGAACGAACTGTTCCTGCCCACGCTCACGCCTAAGCGAAGCGATTTCTTCGCCAACGATGTGATCTTTCTGGGAGACATGCCCGCTTCGACATTGAGCACGCGGTTCTGCGAGATGACCCGCGAGTTTGTCGAGAAGTTCGGCGGCGGTCTGGTCGTGATGGCGGGTCCTCGATTCGGCCCCGGCCAGTTGGCGCAGACCCCATTGGCCGACATGTTGCCGGTTGAGGTCGATCTGGACGCCCGAGTCCGCGACGATCGAGACCGCGACTCCGAAGGGGAGCGCGGCTTCCAACTGCGGCGCACGCTCGAGGCCGACCAGTACGACTTTATGCGGCTGGGGAACGACGCGGTCGAGAACGAAAAGGGCTGGGCCAACCTGTCGCGCATTCCCTGGTATCAGCCGGTGGCTCGACCCCGCAATGGCGCGACCGTGCTGGCCGAGATCCCCAATCACACCTGCGTCGATGGGGTGACCCCGCAACCGATCATCGCCATCCGGCGGCTCGGCAAGGGCGAAGTGATTTACATCGGCTTCGACGAGACCTGGCGTCTGCGTCGCAAGTATGGCGAACTGTACTATCGCAAGTTCTGGGGGCAGATGATCCACCGCCTGGGCTTGAGCCACGCGCTCGGTTCGCAGAAGCGGTTTGTGGTCGAGACCGACCGACAGCACTATCAATCGGACGATCGCGTGCTGCTGACGGTCGAAGCCTACGATGCCAACTTCGAGCCGCTGGACGCCGAGAAACTGCCCGACCGCAAACTGCAGGCCGAGATGATCGTGCCGAGCGCCGACGGAGACTCCGGTCCCGGCGAAGTGCAGAAGATCAGCATCTCGCAGCTTCGCGAGGGCGTGTTTGAAGCCCGCGTACCAGTGCTGAAGCGGGGCGAGCATCGCATCCGCGTGGCCGACCCGATCACCAGCGAGTACTCCGAAGTGGTGTTCCAGGTGACCAGCCGTTCGGCCGAAGGCCGGAGCGCGGTCCGCAAGGTAGACCTCGAGCGGCAGATCGCCCAGACCACCGGCGGCAAGGACTACGACCTGGAGACCGTGCAGAAGTTTCCCGAAGAAGTGAAGCTGCCGCAGACCAACGAAACACTGGTCCAGAATCTTCCGTTGTGGAACACGTACCTCTGCTTCTTCGCCGTGGTGTTGCTGCTGCTTAGCGAATGGCTCATCCGCAAACTGGTTCATCTACCCTAGCGCAGAGCTCCCCTTAACTCACTAGCCACCAGCCACTCACCACTAGCCACTTTCTTCCCCCATGTCCAAACTCGCTTCCCTCCGCACGCGACTCGACGAACTCCGCGCCAAACGGCACACGGTGCGCGTCGGCGCGGCCGCCAGCGCTGTGCTGGTCGCCGCGGTCTGGAGCCTGCTGGGCATTTTTGTGATCGACTGGTGCTTCGAACTCAGCATCGTCCAGCGGCTGATCCTGATCGCCGCCGGCGGAGGGGCTGTCTATTGGGCCTATCGCCGGTACGCGCAGCCCTTCCTGGGCGTGGTCGAGACTGAGCTCGACATGGCCCTGCTCGTCGAGCGGCAGCAAAAAATCGACAGCGACCTGGTCGCGGCACTTCAGTTTGAAGCCCCTACGGCCAATGGCTGGGGCTCGCAGAATCTGCAGACCGCCGTGATCGACTACGTGGCCGAGTTCGGCCAGGGCCTGAACATTTTTGAAGGCTTCTCGCGCGAGCAGCTCACCCGTCGGGCACAACTGCTCGTCGGCACGCTGGTCGTGTTGGGCCTGGCGATCGCCTGGCAGCCGGCCTACGCCCGCGTGTTCTTGAATCGCATCTTGATGGGCTCGGCCCACTATCCCACCCGGACAACGCTGGTCGACGTGACGGTGAACGGCACCTCGATGGGGGCCGACCCGTCGCAGTTCCGTAGCGCCCAAGGAACCAAGCGGGTCTTGAAGCTGGCCTATGGCCAACCGCTGGTGATCGACGTGCTGGCCGGCGGAGTGCTGCCCGAAGACGGCCGCGTCGAAGTGCGTACCGTCCGCAGCGGACTGAAGGCTCCGCTCGACCTGGTCAAGGCGGGCGAACCTGCCGATGGCAAGCAGAAGTTCAGCGGGCAGTTGCCTCGGCTGGTCGACGCCATCGATTTTCAGATCTACCTCGGAGACGCCTGGACCGATCCCGCCCGGCTGGTGGTGATTCAGCTCCCCAGCATCGAACTCGACGCGAAAGTCACACCTCCTCCGTATGCCACTTCGCGTGTTCCCAGTCAGCAGGGGGGCTCGCGGCAGATCTCGGTGCTGGAAGGCTCGCGCGTCGACATCACCCTCACCTCCGACAAGCCGCTCTCCAAAGCGGTGCTGAAGGTCGGCAAGGAACAGGTTCCCTTGGTTCAGGCCGGCACGCAGAAGACTCCCAAATCGGACCGCCAAGTCGAGCTCTGGAAGCTCCCCGCGGGCAAGAATCCGCTGTCGGTGGTCCGTGAGGAACTTGCCTACGAAATCGACTGCTACGACGCCGAAACAACCGAGCTGGTCGGTGGCAATCAGGCCCCTGACCTTTCGATTCAAGGCTCGGTGCGGATTGAGGTCGATCGCCCGCCGCGAGTGGTGGCCGAGATCACCACCCGCAATGTCATGCCCGAGGCGCGCCCCAAGATCTTCTTCGGTGCGACCGACGACTACGGGCTGGGCAAGCTGCGGCTGCGACGCTCGGTCGTCAAGCAGGGGACGCTGGAAGCGACCGAACTGCCTACGATCGATCTGCCCTTGGACAAGAAGGACCCGACGGCCTTCCAGAGTTCGGTGGCTCTTGATTTCTCTCAGCTCAAGCTGGCTAAGGGGGATCAACTGAAAGTCATCGTGGAAGCGATTGACGACCGGGGCGAATTCGAGGGAAAATCAGCTCTCAGCGATCCGCTGCTCTTTACGGTCACCGACAAGCAAGGCGTCTACGAAGCCATGCTCGAGTCCGACAAGCTCTCCGACCGCCAGTTGGATGCCATCATTCGCCGACAGCTCGGCATAGGAGATTCGCGATGAGCCACGCTCTATCAACTACTACTCGCACCATGTCCCCACGGCCCTCGGGTCTCACCAGCAAAGCGGGGTTCCCTATGAAGGCTTTTTGCACTTGCCTTTCCATCCGTGCTCTTCTCACGTTCGCGATCTTGATCGCCCCCTTGTCGGTCTTCGCCCAGAGCGATGTCGACGGGCTGCGAGCCAAGCAGCAGTCGCAGCAACGAGCCCGCGAGATGGCCCGCGAGCTGATCTCGAACATCCTGCAGGTGCAGCTCACGCAGTTGGAAGAGAACGGCCTGACGGACGAGACGATCTACACCGACATCAAGCACATGCGGACCAACATCGACGGCCTGGTCGAAGCCGAGATGCGGGACGTGGTCGCCCTGCTCGAGAAAGCCCAGGGCGGCACCAAGGCCGAGCGTGAAGCCGCCTTTGTGACTTCGCGCACCAAGATTCGCGAGATCGTAGTCCGCCTGTCGGTCGAACGACAGAACCTGATGAAGCGTCTGAAGACCGCCGAGCTGGCCGCGCAAGTGAAGCGGCTGATCGAGCTGGAACAGGCCTGCGAGAAAGTCACGCGCTCTCTGCCCGAGCAGCCCAAGCTGCAGCAAGAGAACCTGGCCCTGGCCACGATTGAGGACCAGCGCGACGTGACCAAGCTGTTCTTTCATCTGGTCGACACGCTGGTCGCGGTCAGCGAGTGGAGCGGCCCGGTCGGCTCCGGCGCCAGCGAAGGCCTGAAGATCCTGAAGAAGGGCCGCGTGGGCGAAGAGCTGGATAACACGGCCCGGCTGCTGCAAGCCGCCGACTTCACGCCGGCCGCCAAGAGCCAAGGGCTGGTAATCGTGGGACTGAAGCTGCTGCTGGAAAAGATCGAAGAGACGCAGGGGCTGATCGGCACCGATCGCGAAGCGGCCCTGGAGATGGTCAAGCAGATCATGGCTCGCCAGGAAGCCCTGCGCGAGAAGACCAAGAAGACCGACCTGGAATCGAAGGAAGCCCTGAAGCTGCCGGACGAAGAGACCGCCATTCACAAGGAACTGGCCAAGCTGGAAGAGGCCCTGGCCGATCTGCCCGCCGCTCAGCAGTTGCTGGAGCAGGCCAAGAAGTCGGCCCTGAAGGCCACGGATCAGATCTTCGAGCGGAACAAGACCGAAGCCCTGACCGAGCAGAAGAAGGTCACCTCGAACCTGGCGCAAATCGCCGAAGAACTGCAGAACGCCACGGACATCGACAAGACCAACCGCACGGCCGAAGAGTACGGCAAGCTGGTCAAGGCGCTGGAGAAGGCCAAGGAAGAGCTCGCTCAGATTGAGAAGACGCAGGAAGTCGCGTCGGAAAAAGCTGCCAAGGAGCCGGCTGCCGCCAAGGAGCCCGAGGCCAAGGTCGCCGAGGCCCTGGAGAAGCTGGCCAAGGAGGGGCAGTTGCCCGCCGGTCCCAAGGCCCGCGTCGAGCAGGCTCAGGAAGCTGCCCAGAAAGCGGCCGAGGAGTTGAAGAACCAGGCTTCGGAGGACGCCCCGAAGCGTGAAGCAGCCGTCGAAGACGCTAAGGAAGCGGTCGAGCGTGCCAAGGCCGAAGTCGAAGCCGCACTGGCAGACGCCAAGCGGCGCGAGTTGGGCGTGAAGGTCGGCGAACTGGCCCGTGCAGCCGAAGCGCTCGAACGAGCCGCCGCCCAGGAGCGTGACATCGCCAAGCAGGCCGAGAAGGCCGCCGGCGAGAAGGGCCTCACACCCGAAGACGCCAAGGACCTGGCCGAGCGTCAGGCCGAAGTCGACAAGATCGCCGACAAGCTGGCAGCCGGAGTGAAGAACACCGCGCCGGAAGCCGCCAAGAAGTTGGAAGAGGCCGGCAAGAACACTGAAGCCGCCAAGAAGAAGCTGGACGAAGCCCAGGCCAAGAAGGGGGAGCCCTCGAAGGAGCAGGCTGCCGAGGCCGCCAAGGAAGCCAACAAGGCTGCCGAGAACCTGACGGCTGCCGCTCAGGAGCTTCGCAAGGAAATTGGCGAGACCGCCGACAAGCTGGCCAAGGTCTCGGGCGAGCAGGCCGACAAGCTGGCCGAAGCGCGTGAAGCTGTGGAAGAGGTCGCCAAGCCGGGGGCCAAGGAGTCCGACTCCAAGGACCCTGCCGACAAGGACGCCCCTGTCGCCAAGGAGACCGTTGCCGAGCGACTGGAGAAAATTGCTCAGGCCGAGAAGAAGGTCCGCGAAGCTCAGATCGCTCAAGAGAAGGCCGCCGGCAAGCCCGAAGCAGCCGCCGCCCGCGAGTTGGCCGAGAAGATCGGCGACGCCCTGGCCGAACAGCAGAAGGCCGACGCAGCCGCCAAGGAACTAGCCGACGGTAAGGCCAACACCCCGCTGGAAGCCACGGGCAAGCAGCAAGAAGTCGCCGAGGGGGCTCAGAAGCTGGCCGACGAAGCGGGCAAGCGTCCGCAGGCCGCCGAAGCCAAGAAGCAGGGCCAACCGGACGCCGTGAAGGACGCTTTGGAAGACGCTCAACAGGCCGCAACTGAAGCCGCCCGTGAGACGCTCAATGGCAATCCCAAGGCGGCCGAAGCCGCCCGGGCCGAAGCCCGCGAGAAGCTGGCCGAAGCCCAGAAGGCCGCACAGGCTGAAGCCGACAAGGCCGCGCAGCAGCCCGCCGGCAAGCCCAACGCCGAAGCGCAAGCCCAGGTGGGCGAGGCTGCGGCTGAAGGTGAGAAGCTGGCTGGCGAAGCCTCGAAGGAAGCCGCCGACGCTTTGAAGGAAGCGGGCAAGAACTCGGCCGAGGCGCAGAAGGAAGCTCAGGCCGGCAACGAACCCAAAGCCGCTGAGGCGCAGAAGGCCACCGGCGAGAAGCTCGCCAAGGCGGGCGAAGCCCTGAAGGAAGCCAAGGCCGCTCTGGCCAAGCTGGAAGCCAAGGAGCTGGGCGACAAAGCGGCCGCAGCCGACAAGCTGGCCGAGAAGACGGCCAAGGTCGATCCGGGGGCCACGTCGGCGCTGCGGGCTGCCGAGAAGGCCGCTGAAGAAGGGGCCAAAGCCGTTCCTGAAGCGGCTGGCGAACAAACGGCCGAAGCCGCCAAGAACGCTGAGCAAGGTGTGCAAGAAGCCCTGGAGCGGGCCGCCGCGAACCTGAATGCTCGCGAACAGCAGGTCCGCCGCGACCAAGCCATCGCCGAAGCGATCGCCAAGTTGGCTAAGGACCAGCAGGCGGCCGTGAAGGACATCGCCGACGCTCGCAAGGAGCTCGAGAAACTGGCCGCGGCCGATCCGGCCGGCGACGAGAAGGGTCTTACCGAAGATCCCAAGGGGGACACCAAGGCGCTCAAGGAAGACCCCAAGGGGGACACTAAGGCGCTGACAGAAGACCCGAAGGGAGACACTCAGGCTGCCACACAGGATCCCAAGGGAGATCAACAGGCTGCGACTCCGAAGGGGAGCCAGGCGCAACCCAAGGGGGCACAACCGGCCTCGAAGAGCAAGCCGAGTGCCGCTCAACAGGCAGCGGCCAAGAAGCTGGCCGAAGCAACCCAAAAGTTTGCGGATGCCCAGCAGGCCACTGGCGAAGGGGCCGAAGAGGTCTCGGCCCAGCGCGAAGTGGCTAATCAACCGATCCGCGAAGCGCTCGAATTGGCTTCGGCCCTAAAGCCGGAAGCTGCCGATGCGGCCGCTCCGGGCGAAGGGGAAGCCGCAGCTCCCGCCCCGGGCGAAGGCCAAGGCGAACCCAAGGGCGAGGGACAAGGTCAGGGTGAACCCAAGGGAGAGGGTCAGGGCCAAGGCGAGCCGAAGGGGGAAGGCCAAGGTCAGGGCGAACCTAAGGGAGAAGGCCAGAGCCAAGGTCAGCCGGGTGAAGGCGAAGGCAAAGGCCCGGGCGAAGGTCAAGCCATGGGCAAGGGCTTTGTCCCGAACTCCGCGCTGAAGACCGCCCAGATGATGGCCGGACCTAAGGCCATGGCCATGGCAGCCGCTGCTCAAGCCCAGGCGCAAGGCCAGGGTGAGGGTAAAGGCGAAGGCCAAGGCGAGGGCAAGGGTGAAGGCCAAGGCGAAGGGAAGGGTGAAGGGCAAGGCGAAGGCAAGGGAGAGGGCGAAGGTGAAGGCAAGGGCGACTCCAAGACCGCTGCCAAAGCCTCGGCCAAGGGTGGTCCTGGCACCTCCAAGGGCGGAGAGGTCGAAGGGCAAGCCGTGAAGGACGGCGCCCTGGAGCTGAAGGAAGGCCCCGATCCTAACGGCGACAGCCGCACCGACACCGTGGCGCGCGACGCCTCGGTCAAGTCTCGCGAGATCCGCGAGGAGCCCTGGGTCGCCAAGCTGCCGCCGGAACTTCGCAAGTCGATCCGGGCGGAAGCCAATCGCAAGGCCCCCCGCGGTTACGAGGAGCGGCTCCGCAAGTATTTCGAGGCGATCGACTAGTTTACCTATTGCGATTGCAGGTGAGCGGCACGGCGCTAGCCGCCGGTTGCCCCTGTGACAACGCAAATTCACCGGCGTCTAGCGCCTTGCCGCTCACTGGTGGGTAAGCAGACGCCAGCACCACAATTGACGAAACCTTCGGACTGCGGCCGACAACATCTAAGTAGCCGCGCCGCCGTCCACCCAATCAAAACTATCCCGCCCAAACGAACGACTCTCCGAGGAACGACTGATGGCCCCCGTCGAGCAAGGCGTCTCACCTGATGATGTCGCCGCCGTGCAGAAGTGCGAAAAGGACTACAACCGCATCCGCGATGAACTCTCGAAGGTCATCGTCGGCCAGAGCGAAGTCATCGAGCAGGTGCTGGTCGCCATCTTTGCCAGGGGTCATGCCCTGCTGGAAGGCGTTCCCGGCCTGGCCAAGACGTTGCTCATCAGCTCGCTGGCCCAGTCGCTCGATCTGTCGTTCAAGCGCATTCAGTTCACGCCCGACTTGATGCCCAGCGACATCACCGGCACCGAGGTCATTCAAGAGAACCTGGAAACTCGGGCTCGCGAGTACAAGTTCCTTCCCGGACCGCTGTTCACCAACCTGCTGTTGGCCGACGAAATCAACCGGACCCCGCCCAAGACGCAGGCCGCCATGCTCGAGGCCATGCAGGAACGGCAGGTCAGCGCGGGCGGCAAGATCCATTCGCTCCCCGCGCCGTTCTTCGTGCTGGCCACGCAGAACCCGCTCGAGCAGGAAGGTACCTATCCTCTGCCCGAAGCCCAGCTCGACCGCTTCCTGCTCTATGTGAAGGTCGACTACCCGAGCGGTGCCGAAGAATGGGAAGTCGCCCGCCGTGTGACGACCGGCGACATGGGCAAGATCTCGCCCGTGATGTCGGGCGAAGACATCATCCGCATCCAGAAGCTGGTCACCCGCGTGCCGGTCAGCGACCAGGTCCTGGGGTACGCTTGGGCGTTGGTGCGGGCGTCGCGCCCCAACACGCCCGAGGCGCCGGACTTTGTGAACAAGTGGGTCAGTTGGGGCGCCGGCCCGCGTGGTGTGCTGACGCTGGTCACCGCCGCCAAGGCCCGCGCGATCCTGTACGGCCGGTACCACGCGACCGTCGGCGACGTGCAGGCCGTGGCCAAGCCCGCCCTGCGGCATCGCCTGGCGGCCAACTACGCCGCTCAGGCCAACAACGTCGGCAGCGAGCAACTGATCGAGATGCTGATGAAGGCCATGCCGGCCGACAAAAAGTATGAGAAGCCGGCAGCGTGAGGAAGAAGTGGCTAGTGGCTAGTGTCGAGTGACTAGTGCTGGCCAATGGAATCGCAGTTGAACACTAGCCACTAGCCACTCACCACTAGTCACTTCCTCCCCATGTCCGTACTTTCCCGCTACCTGAATCCCGAAGTCCTCAGCCGCGTGGCCGAGCGGCACATCGAGCCGCGCGGCCTGGTCATCGGCACCCTGGCTGGCGCGCACAAGTCGCCGCTGTCGGGCTTTGCGGTCGAGTTTGCGGGGCATCGCGAGTACACGCCGGGGGACGATCCCAAGCACATCGACTGGCGGGTTTACTACACCCGCGACAAGTACTTCATCAAGCAGTACGAGATGGAGACGAACTTCGTCTGCCATCTCATTCTAGATGTCAGCGCGTCGATGCGCTATGGAGAAGGGCAGGAGCAGAAGCTGCTCTATGCCGCGCAGATGGCCACCACGCTGGGCTATTCCATCGTGAATCAAAGCGACAAGGTGTCGCTGGCCACCTTCGACGAGAAGGTGCTGGGCGTGGTGCCTTCGTCGAACTCCATGGCGCAGGTCGTTCGCATGACGCGGCACCTGGACGAGATCGAGCCGGTGCAGAAGACTCGCATGGCCGAGTGCCTGACCGAGCTGACGGGCCGCCTGCGCCGTCGCGAGATCGTGATGATCTTCAGCGACTTCTTCACCGATCTCGAAGCCCTTGAAGCTTCGCTGCAGCGGATGCGCTACAACAAGCACGAGGTGGTGCTGTTCCAGGTGATGCACCACGACGAGCTGGCCTTCGAGTTCGACGGCATGATCAAGTTCATCGGGCTGGAAGTGCCGGACGAGTTCCTGATGCAGCCCGAAGACCTGCGCGATGCTTATCTCAAGGCGATGAACAAGTTCAACGACCAGTTGGCCGAGATCTGCCAGAAGAACCGCATCGAGCGGGTGCTGGTCGACACGCGGCGCGACATGGCCGAGGTGTTCATTGACTACCTCAATCAGCGCAGCATGCTGAACCGCGGGCGATAGCCTTCACGCGGCGGCGGACCATTTCCCTGCGACGCTATGATTTCTTGTGGTGCAGGCGTCCCGCCTGCGGGAAAATCGGTCCCGCTTCAAGGCAGGCGGGACGCCTGCACCACAATAGGCGCGAACGGCACACGGAGAGGCTGTGACCTTTTCAACGGCGAGGGAGCAAACGCCAGTAGTTCCCGAACTGAGCGGCAGGGCGCTAGCCGCCGGTAGTACACGATTCGAGCATCCCTTGGGCATTCTTTCTCATCGGTGGCGGGCCAGACGTCCAACGCACAAGCGATTGGGAGAGCGAAACCTCGGGCCACCGGCGGCTAGCGCCGTGCCGCTCAGTTTGCGTCGCTGACGGTTGAAGAGGCTCCGGGCGGACGGCACACGGAGTGTGCCTGCTACCTTGCGCGGCTTGGCGTTGTGACCTCCACCCGGAATCAAGACGCCCACGCTTGCTTCCCGTCCTGGCACACCGCCTACTTGGTGCCGGACACTTCGGGCGGATAGAATCAACCGCTGGGGAAATGCACGTCGCGACTGCGGAATCCGGAATGGCCATTGAGTGGTACTATCGAACCGAGGAAGGGCAGGAACAGGGGCCTGTCAATTCTTCGCAGCTCAAGCGGCTGGCGGATTTCGGCAAGGTGCAGCCGACCACTCAGGTGCGCTTAGCTCAGGGAGACCGGTGGGAGCCCGCTGCACAGGTTGATGGACTGTTTCCTGCCGGGGCCGCTAAGCTCGTGCCGTCTCCAACGCTAGCGAGTGCAGCTCCTCAACCGTCTCCGCTGCCTGCCTATCAGCCCGCGCACGAGCAGTCGGTGCTGCAACCGCCGGCGTACCAGCAACCCCCCGTCGTCCCGACGGTTCTATCTCCCGGACTGGAATGGTACTGCCATGTAAGCGGGCGAATGCTGGGCCCGTTACGGGTGGAAGAGCTCCGCGACCTGGCCCGTCTGGGGCGCGTGGAACCGATCTCGCTCATCGCCCGTGGGGCGAGTGGTCCGTGGTTTCCCGCGATTCAAATGGCAGCCGGCTTGGGCTTGGCCTGGCCGCAACTTCAGGCTGCCTCGGGCTATGGTCAACCGATGATGGCGCCGATGCCGATGGGGCAGCCCCTGATGCACGCCGCTGGGTATGAGTATGCGGAGCCCGAGGACGACACGCCCGTGGTGGCCCCGGTCCACAGCGCGCGAACCGCGCGGCTTAGCGACATGCCGCGCAGCAATCCTATGTTCCTGGTGATCCTGGGCGGGACGTTGGCCATCGTCGTGATCGGCGTCGCTGTTACCAGTTTTATCGTTTCGCAAGGCAAACGCCCGTTGGCTCGTACTCCGGCCGTTGTCGAGCGACAGTCAGATAGTGCGACGCATGACGCAGTCATTGACCCCCAGCCTCTGATAGCCCGCGACGCGCCGATCTCGGCGACGGGGCTGAACGGCCGCCCCAAGGAGCGGGGCGATCGCTTCCAGGCCTTCGCCACCCAAGCGGCTGAAACCAAGTGGGTCCCCGAGGCCGATCCCAAGCTCCAGGCCGACATCGCCGCGCGCGAAAAGCGGGTCGGAGAGCTGCTGGTGGAGATGTCGGTCGATTTCGTCACCGAACCGCTCGAGGCCGACTTCAAGCAACTGCAGACCCAGTATCGCACGGGCAGTCTCACCCCGCAGGCGTATCTGGAATCGCTCGATGCCGTGCAAAAGGTGCTGCGCCGCGCGATGAAGGGGGGCAAGCCATGAGCAAGCCCCAGGATGCCGGCAAGCCGCAGGACGGCTACGACACGCACATCGAGCTGATCACACCCGAGAATATCTCGTTCCACTACCGCGTGGCCGGGCCCTTCCGCCGTCTGCCCGCGTATTTGATCGACCTGCTTATTCGCGGGGCCGTCATGCTGCTGTTGGGCGTGACGTCCGCCCTGATATTCAGCTTTGCGTTCTCGTCGTTCAGCACCACCATCGGCGTCTGGGCGGTGTTGTTCTTTCTGCTCGACTGGTTCTACGCGGGCTTGTTCGAGACCCTGTGGAACGGCCAGACGCCGGGCAAACGGCTGATGCAGATCCGCGTGGTCTCCATCGATGGGCAGCCGATCATGCCCTGGCAGGCGATCCTGCGAAACTTCATGCGGGCCCTGGACGGCGCGCCGTTCGTCGGTCCTTTCCCCACGTACCTGGTGGGGTTGATCTCGTCGGCCGTTACGTTTCGCTTTCAGCGGCAGGGGGATGTCTGGGCCAGCACGGTGGTCGTGGTCGAAGAGCCGCAGCGGCTGTACGGCGTGATTCGCGTCACAGAGATCGAAGTGATTGAACTCGCCCGGCAGATCCCCAGCAACTTCCAGGTCAGCCGCAGTTTGGCGCGAGCCCTTTCGGACTATGTGGTCCGCCGCAAAGGATTTGGCTGGAGCCGGCGGGCCGAGATCGCAGCCCATCTGGGCGAGCCGATGCGCGAGCGGTTCGATCTCCCTCGCGGGACAAGCCATGACTTGATCCTGTGCGCCCTGTATCATCGGGTTTTCCTGTCTGACTCCGAAGAGCGGCCGCTTGATGCGGTGATCGTAGAAGATGACGGGCCGGTCGCATCGCCCGTGGGGAGCTGGTCGCGATGAAGGTTGCCGATCTTCTGGAATCCCGCCGCCAGAACTGGCGCGAACTCGAGCTGCTCTGCTCGCGGATGGAAGCGGTGCGCGGCAAGATTTCGAGCGAGGACCTGGTCCGGTTCGCCGCCATGTACCGCGCAGCCTGCGCCGACCTGGCCCTGGCCGACAGCTACCAGTTGCCGCAGCACACGGTCAGCTACCTGCATCACTTGGTCGGCCGAGCCCACAACCAGCTTTACCGCAGCCGGCCGTTTCAATATCGGCAATGGACCAAGCTGCTTTTTCAAGAGGTGCCGCAGCGTCTGTTCGCCGACCGTTGCCTGTGGCTGGCAGCCGGGTTGTTCTGGGGCTTTTTCTTTTTGTGTATGGCACTGGCCTTCATCGACCGCGAGTTCGCCGGCGGTGTCGTGCCCGAAGCGATGCTGCAGCAGATGGACGAGATGTACTCGCAGCCGATCGGCGCGCAGTCGCGTGGCCTGGGGGCCGATAATCAGATGGCCGGCTTCTATATCCAACATAACACCACTATTGGCCTGCGCTGCTTTGTAATGGGCACCGTGTTGGGCGTGGGGGGAATGTACGAAACGCTGCAGAACGCCTGCATCCTGGGGACGGTCTTCGGTTACATGGCGCGGGGCGACAACTGGCAGAACTTCTTTCAGTTCGTCACGGCCCACGGCCCTTTCGAGTTGACGGCCATCGTGCTGGCGGCCGCGGCCGGCATGCGGCTGGGCTTCTCGCTGGTTGACACGCACGGTTTGTCGCGCGAGGCCTCGATGGCCAAGGCCGCCCGCGAGGCCGTGCCGGCCATGGGCATGTCGATCCTGCTGTTCGGGCTGGCAGCTCTGATCGAGGGCTTCATTTCTCCATCGGCACCTCCGTCGTGGTGGCCCGCGGGCACGGATCCGGCCGCCTCGTGGTATTGGGCTCTGAAGTTTCCGCTGGCGATACTCTGCACTCTGGCGCTGATGTTCTACTTCCTGGCGCTGGGCCTGCCACGGAGGTTGAACCGTGCAGCTTGATCGCACCCGCATCATGATTCGCGAGCGCGGGTTTCTGGACATTCTGGAACTGTCGCTCAAGGTCATCCGTCACCATGCCGGCCCCTTGGCGTTGGCCTTCTGGGGGCCGGTGATCCCGCTGATGTTTGCCAATCACTGGCTGCTGGTCAGCGGATTCGGCATGGATCTGACGGCGCCCGATGAGCAATCGTGGTACGTCGGCGTGATGCTGTGCCTGATGCTGTGGGAAGCCCCGTTCGCCACCGCGTTTATCACGCTCTACCTGGGACAAGCGATGTTCATCGACGCGCCCAGCCTGCGACGATTGACCGCCGACTTCTCGCGCTCGCTGCCGCAGCTCTTTATATTTCAAGGCATGCTGCGCGGAGCTGCGATCTTTGCCTGCGGCGTTCCGGTCTTGCTGCTGTACCTGATTTGGCCGTACTTGAGCGAAATTATCCTGCTGGAAAGGAACGGTTTCGACGGCACGATGAACCGCCTGCGCGTGCTTCACTCCAAGAGTTCGGGGCTGATCATCTCGCGGTGGCTGTCGGCGGTCTCGGTCGGGCTGGTGCTGATCGGCAGCCTGACCGCATCCTTCACGATCCTTCGCGAGCATTTGCTCGACGGCCAGAAGGCAGAGCGCTGGGCGTTCTGTGTCGACTTGCCCCTGGCGATCTGGATCGTACTGGGCCTGATGACCGTGGCGCGGTACTTGAGCTACCTGGACCTGCGCATCCGCCGCGAAGGCTGGGAGATCGAGCTCAAGATGCGGGCCGAAGCCGCGCGGCTGACGCGCCAACTGGCGTGAACCACAAGATTCGGATCGACTAGCCGTATGAACAGCCTCTCCACGAACCGTTGCTCGCACCGCCGCGCCGCTCTGGCGTGGTCGGCTGCGCTGCTGGCGTTGGTGAGCGTTCTGCAGGCCGAGCTGCTGGCGCAAGAGCCCGCTCCCGACCCCGTGGTTTCGGCGCGCGAGGGTCTGAGCGACGGGGACTTCAACTGGTACGATCGCGCCAAAGACGACTTGAAGCGGATTGAGGTCAAACCTCCTGCCTCGGCGCCGATCAGCAACAGCGCCGCCGGAGCATCGCAACTGGGATCGGCCCTGACCGAAGGGCTGACACTCGTGATCTGGGGCGTCATCGGCCTGATTCTGGCTGCGCTGGTCTACGCGCTGATCCGGGCGTTCCTGAACCGCGAGGCATCCGTCGCCACCGACTCCACGGGCCAACAGTCCGTGGCCGAGATCGATCGCAGCGAAGAGCTGCCGATACCTATCGAAAAGAACATCAGCGATCTGCTGGCCGCCGCCCGCAAGGCTTACGACGAAGGGAACTATCGTCTGGCCATCGTCTATCTTTACAGCCACGAACTGGTCGAGCTCGACAAGCATCAGGTCATCCATCTGTCCAAAGGAAAGACCAACCGCCAGTACCTGCGCGAGGTAACGCGCGCCGGGCGAAAAGCCCTGGGGGGAGTGCTGGAGCAGACGCAGAATGTTTTTGAAGAGGCTTTCTTCGGCGGGCGAGCTATTGGCCCTGCCGAGTTCGAGCCCTGCTGGGCGGCGCTGGGGGATTTCGATCGCCTGGTGCGGGAGACCGGCCGATGATCCGCCGAATCACGATGCTTCTGGCCCTGTCGGCGCCCGCCCTGTCCGGCTGCATGGATGACCACGTGCCGACCGACTATGGCAGGCACGACACGCGCAGCGTCAACGGCACCGACGTCTTTGCCAGTATGTTCACCGCAGCGGGGCACAAGGTCCGCTTTGCCCGCCGGCGGTTGAACGAGCGGATTCGCCAGCGGGCCGACTGCATTGTGTGGGTCCCCGACAGCTACCATCTGCCCACCACGGCCGAACAGGAGTGGCTGTACGACGACTGGCTGACGCAGAAGAGCGGTCGCACGTTGATGTACGTGGCTCGCGACTACGACGCCGGCCCCGAGTATTGGAAGAAGATGCTGCAGGGAGCGCCCGCCGACAAGGCCGCCGAGATGCGGCGTCGCCTGAGCGAAACGCAAACCGACGCCGACGCGCGCCGCGCCAAGATGCCCACCCAGATCGACTGCGACTGGTTCCGCTTTGTTCCCGCGGGCGCCCCCGTGACGCCCGGCAAGATCGCCCCCGCGAAGGAAGCCAAGAAGGGCGATAAAGCCGGTCCCGCACGACTGCAGGGCGAGCCAGCATGGAAGGCCAACATCGATCCGGCGAAGCTTGAGATCAAAGTCACCTCGAAACTCGATCCCGTCTTCGACGCCGACGTCATGCTGGAACTCGACGGCGACGTGCTGGTCTCGCGCGAGCGCGTGGTGACCGAAGACGGAGGGAGCAGCCAGTTGATTGTGGTTGCAAATGGCTCGTTTCTGCTCAATCTGGGATTGGTGAACCGCGAACATCGCAAACTGGCCGCGCGGCTGGTTACCGAGATCTCCGACGCCAGGCTGGCGCCCCCCTTTCCAACCACGCCCGACGCCAAGACAACCGCAACGGCGGCTGCAACCCAAGTGAAGCAGGTCTACTTTGTCGAGAGCGACGACTCCGGACTGGAGTTGTTGACCGATGAGAACCCTGCGGAAATACCCGAAGATCAAAAGTGGCCTCCCGAGCGATTGCGAACCACCTTCTTGCATCTGGCCGCGCTAGCCATCATCCTGATCATCTCGCGTTGGCCGATTTTCGGCCGCCCTCGCGAAGAGAAAACGCAACACGAGTCGGACTTCGGCCGTCACGTCGAGGCCTTGGGCGATCTGTTGGCTCGCAGTGGAAACCCAGGCTATGCCCAGGGCCGGCTGGAACATTATCAGAAGACGATGCAAGGGGATGGAACGGGCAAGAACGCAGGACGGAAAGCGTAGGGTGGGCTGTGCCCACCGGCGCGATGCGAGACATGTGCGAACGGTAGAAGATGTACGATTCTCGATTGAGAAATGCAGCGGAACTTGAGGGGCAGAGCGATCCAAGCAGCGATGGTGGGCACAGCCCACCCTACTTGGACGAGGTGAATTTCGAGCAAGAATACGATGGACCATCTCCATCTTACCACATATTCAGGGACTGCCGCGTACGATGAGTGAATCCCCTTTCCACTTCGGCCAGGAGCCTCAGAACCCTGCTCCGCGCCCCAATCCTCCGGCGGTTCCGCCGCAGCAGAACCCGTTTCAAGGATCGAATTTTCCCTCCTTCGGAACGCCTGCTCCGACTCCCGCGCCGGCCCCGATCATGCCCCCGGCCCCTGCGCCCCGCGCGTGGAATGAAGTGCCCGTCGCCGAAGCCATCGTGCAGCCTGCTCAGCCCGTGCATTCGCAGGCCCCGGCGTCGCGGACTTCGCACACCAAGGCCCTGTTTGACAAGATCACGAACGAGGTCCGCAAGATCTACGTCGGCCAAGACGAGCTGGTGCTCGGAACGCTGGTCGCCCTGTTCTCCGGCGGGCATGTGCTGATTGAGTCCGTCCCCGGACTGGGCAAGACGCTGTTCGTCCGCACGCTCGGTCGAGTGCTCGGTTGCCAGTTCGGCCGCATCCAGTTCACCGCCGACCTGATGCCCTCGGACATCACCGGCGCGCCGGTCTTCGACATGAAGACTCAGGAGTTCCGCTTCCGCCCCGGGCCGGTCTTCACGCAGTTACTGCTGGGGGACGAGATCAACCGCTCGCCCGCCAAGACGCATGCCGCGCTGCTCGAGATCATGCAGGAGTACTGCGTGACGGTGGAGCGGACCACGCACAAGATCGAACGCCCGTTCCTGGTCCTGGCCACGCAGAACCCGATCGAGTCCGAAGGGACGTACAACCTGCCCGAGGCGCAGCTCGACCGCTTTATGTTCAAGATGAAGGTCGAGTACCCTTCGGTCGAAGAAGAGAACGCCATTCTGCTGATGCACAGCCAGCATCAGGATGTCGATCGCCGGCTGACGACCGACGTGCATTGCGTGACTTCGCCGGCCGAGATCCTGGCGGCCACGCAGACCTGCGACAAGGTGCAGGTGGCCCCTAAGCTGGTCCACTACATCAACACGATCGTCCGCCAGACGCGCACTTCGCCTCACTTCCATCTGGGGGCGTCGCCGCGGGCCGGCATCGCCCTGATGCAGGGGGCACGAACGCTGGCCGCCTTCTATGGGCGCGACTACGCCGTGCCGGATGACGTGGTCTCGCTGGTGCTCCCCGCGCTGCGGCATCGCGTGATCCTGACTCCCGAGGCCGAGGTCGAAGGCCGCGCGGTCGACGAACTGCTGAACGAACTGGTGCGGAGCGTGGAGGTCCCCCGGCTGTGACGCCGATCCTGGTCATCCTGCTCCAGACCCTGCTGGTTGCTGTGCCGCTGTTGTATCTCGCCCGATACAAGCGGGTCTTTCCCCATCAGCCGCTGTTGTACGCCACGCTGGTCCCTGTCTTTCTGTCGATCGCGCTGGTTTGGTCGCCTGGGCTGCTGACGGCACTGGTGCTGATCGATATCGCCCTGACCGTGCTGGTGTTGGTCGACCTGGGAACGCTCCCTCGTTTCAAAGTCTTCAAGGTCGAGCGGACCAGCGGCCGCACCGCTTCGCTGCGGGCCAAGCATACCGTCTCGCTGCTCATCACCAATCAAGGGCGTCGCCCCCGCTTTGTCCGCGTTCGCGATGACGTCCCGCAAGAACTCAATCCCGAACCGGCCGAGTTCCGCATCCAACTGGCCGGCCGCAGTCGGGCTGAGTCGACCTACATCATCCGCCCCAGCCGGCGCGGCGCGTTCACCCTTAAACAGTGCCACCTGCTGGCCCGCAGCATGCTGGGCTTCTGGCAGCGGCATCTCGATTATCCCGTTGAAACCGCCATTCATGTCTATCCTGACCTGGTGCAGCTCTCGCAGTACGCGGTCATGGCCCGGCTCAATCGCCTGAGCCTGCTGGGCGTTCGCAAGAGCCGGCGTCTGGGGGGAGATAACGAGTTCGAGCGACTCCGCGACTACACGCTCGACGACAACTACAAGCATATCGAGTGGCGCAGCACCGCCCGACGCGGCAAGCTGACGGTCAAGGATTTTCAAGCGAATCAAAGCCAGCGGCTGATCTTTCTGGTCGATTGCGGCCGGATGATGACCAACCAGGCGGCCGGGCTGAGCCTGCTTGATCACTCGCTCAACGCCATGCTGCTCCTCAGCTACGTGGCCCTGTCGCGCGGCGATCAGGTGGGGCTGCTCACGTTCTCGGACGAGATCCACGGCTACGTCCCGCCAGGCGGCGGCTCGAACCAGATGAACCGCCTGCTGCACGAGTCGTTCGATCGGTTCCCCCGCCTGGTCGAAAGCCGCTACGATCGGGCGTTCCTCTATCTGGGCAGCCACTGCCGCAAGCGTTCGCTGGTGGTGCTGATTACCAACGTCATCGACGAAGTGAACGGCAACCAGATCGAAAGCTATCTGCGGGCGTTGGTCGGCCGGCACTTGCCGCTGGGGGTGCTGCTGCGCGACCGGCGGGTGTTCGATTACGCCGACGTGCAGAACCCGCAAGGCCCCGCGCTCTATCGGGCGGCAGCCGCGGCCGAGATCCTGCTCTGGCGTCACCAGGTGTTAACCGACTTGGCGGCCAAGGGGGTCCTCTCGATGGACGTTTTCCCCGAGGACCTGACCGCGCCGTTGATCAACCGCTATCTCGACATCAAGGCGCGGCACCTGCTGTAAAGGCTGGGGGGGCGCGTCTGCCACCCTCGCCCGTTGCGTTTCACCCGCGTGGTGACTTTGCGGGTTGAGCGCGATGGGGCCAGCGCCGGCGCTGGGGTCAGCGCAAAACTTTTCGAGTTGATGCCGATACGCATGCCTCGCTGTAACTTTGCGGGTTGAGCGCGATGGGGCCAGCGC
>Ga0105047_10000099_pt1 | contig 114632 bp, 89 predicted proteins | sample MAT04_FD_78384 | JGI IMG/M metagenome (GOLD analysis project Ga0105047, IMG submission 78384) | Freshwater microbial communities from Lake Fryxell liftoff mats and glacier meltwater in Antarctica - MAT-04 (megahit assembly) | ecosystem: Environmental > Aquatic > Freshwater > Ice > Liftoff... | reverse complement strand
CTGCATGGCGGAGAGGATATCCGGAGTCGAGTCCTGTTGTCGCGGCTCAGCCCGCCGCTCTGAATCGGGCAGCCAACACCCCACGCACCATCGCGCGCAGGGCCAGCGCGGGATCGATCCCCATGGCAAGCGCGGGCTCGAGCACCTCTTCGGCAGGCACCTCGATGTGGGGCTCACCGTCGATCCACACCGAGAGCACCCGCTCGGCCGCATCAGGGACCAGGGCTGCCCAGTGCTCGCCGCTCCCGTCGATCGTGAGGGTGTCGATGAAGAAGCGGGGGATGGGCCAGCGGCCGCGCCGGGTGATGACGAAGCGCTCGCCGTGTTCGCGCATCATGAAGGCGTAGCGTCCGTCGGGGCCTACCCGGAGCTGGGCGGCGTAGCCTTCGTCGGCGACGCGCACGCCGTCGATCCACACCTCGGCGCGTCCGCCCCGATGGCCGATGAAGCCGACTGTGCGCGCTGCGACGAAGGGCCCATCGATGGCCTCGAAGCGCTCGCTGCTCGATTCGGCGCCGTGCGGGTCGAGCACGTGGACGACGAGGCCCTGCGCGTCCTCGGCGACCCACACCAGCTGGCCACTGGTGGGAACGAACGTGAGGTGCTCGCCATCGACGCGGCGGTGGTGAGCTACCGACATGCCGTCGAGGAGCACGTCGATCGAGTGTCCATCGACGGCCGTGCTCAGACACGCCGCGTGCATCCCGTCGTCGCTGATGCGCAGGTGGGTGAGCAGCGGGGCGCTGGCGAGGATCTGTTCGTGGCCCTCCGGTGCATGAAGGAACTCGGTGTGATCGCCTGTCCCCAAGAGCGCCGCGTACCCGAGGCCGTGCGCGGCGCTGGCGAGCTCCAGCACCGACTCGTGGGCGTCGCCGAGCATCGATTCGGAAGGGGAGCTCGAGACCACGTAGGTGCCTTGCTCGCGGGTGCCTTGCTCGCGGGTGCCGGCGTAGAGCACCCGGCCGTCGCCGACCCGCACCAGATCGATCGCATCGAAGCCTGGTCCCGCGAGCGCGCCCCACATCCAGCGCGCGCCCGCCGCGTCGCGCGCCACATAGCCGAAGCGCGCGCCGCCGCCCTCCTCTGCCCCAGCGAGATCGGGCCCAGCGAGCACGGTGAGATCGGTGGGAACGCCCGAGAACGCGGGGCCGATCTCGTCGCCGCGCACCACGCGCCAGCCATCGGGTTCGGCCGCGATGTAGAGCGGCTGTTCCTCGATGGCGCGCAAGGGCAGGGCGATCTCCATGAACGTCGGGCCTTCGCCGTCGGGCCCGACGACGCGCCAGCGCCCGCTCGCGTCGCGCGCGGCGTAGAAAGCGGCTCCGGCCTCGGTGAAGACCACCGCGCCTGCGCCGATCGCGGCGTACCTCGCGCCCTCGATGCCATCGAGCAGCGCGCGCTCGGCGTCTCCGTCGACGCGCACCTCGATGCGGTGCGCGAGATCTGGGCTGCGGGCGCGCCACGCCACAGTCGGAGCACATCCGTAGAGGAGCAGCGACAGGACGATGCACCAACGCACCGCGCGACTGTGACACCCGCCGCCTCCGAGCGCGTGTAGGATCCGCGGTCGATGACCGAACGCGACGCGCTGCAAAAGAGGATCACCGAGCTCGAAGGGCAAGTCGCCCACCTCACCGAGCGGTGGCGACTGAACGACGAGGTCGACGCGCTCTGTGAGGTGGCGATCCGAGACAGGCTTCCCATCGATCACGGGCTGAGGCTCTGGATGCCGGCGCTCGCCAAGGCGACGAACGCATCCATCGTGTTCGTGCGGACCTACGACGAGACCCTGGAGCTGCACGACTTCGTGCACGCCGTCGGGGAGAGCGACGGCCTGCCGTTCGATGCCGACGCGCTGGCCAAGGATCTGCTCGAGGCCTCACCCATCACGAGGCGCGCGGACTCGCTCACGTTGATGGCGCAGGCGCTGGACGTCGCGGGCGATCCTTTCGGCGCCGTCGCGATCGTCGTCCCCGAGGCGCTCGACGAGGAAGAAGCCCGCCTTCGGCACGAGTTCGTCTCCACCTGGTGTGAAGAGATCGACAACCACCTCGCCTCCATCGCGGACGCCCGCAAGAAGGCCAACGTCACTGGGGAGATCAGCCACGCGCTGCAGGACCCGGTGCTCGATCGCGGCCTGACCCGGGCGCTCGATGTCCTTCAGGCCAACGTGCCGTTCGATGATCTGGTGCTGGTCTTTCGCCACGAGGACGACGTCTCGGGCGACACCCTCCGATACAAGATCGTCAAGGGCGGCGTGTTGGTCCACGACTCGGCGAACCAGGCCGCGAGCGGCGTGGGCAGCGACGTCGATGGGTTCATGCGCTCGCGGGCCTTTCGGATCATGGCGGGCGACGACGAAGAGATGCGCGAGCGCTTCGGCATCCAGCGCTACCGCGAGGAGGTGCTGATCACCGGGGTGAAGAGCGCGAAGGTGATCGGCCGCATGGTGGTCACCAGCCGACGGGGCGAGTTCAACACCTTCGACAGGGATCTGATCGACCGGTTCGCGGACTCGCTGCGGCAGCGCGTCGTCGACTTCAATCGGGAGTGGAAGAACCTCGCGGTCACCTTCTCCAGCAAGCTCACCGAGCGCCTCTTGCAAGAAGAGGGGTACGTCGAGAAGTACCTCTCGGCCCGAGAGCGCGAGTGCGCGGTGATGTTCTGCGACATCGCGGGATTCACCCGGATCTCCGAGCAGGTGCTCGCCAAACCCGAAGCTATCGGCCGCCTGATCGACACCTGGAGCCAGCGCGCGGTGGAGATCGTGTGGGAGACGGGCGGCACGTTCGACAAGATGGTGGGCGACTGCGTGATCGCCATCTGGGGACCACCCTTCTTCGACGAGCCCGCCGAGCTCTTGTGTCGCCGCGCGGCGCAGGCGGCGAACGACATCCGAGCGTTCACTCGCTCGCTCGGCTCCCACGAGGCGGTGCCGGAGCTGGTGGGCGAGACCATCGATGTGGCCACCGGCCTGAACCACTGCGCGCTGATGGTCGGCTTCTTCGGTCCCGACCGGGAGTACACCGGCTTCTCCTCGGGGATGAACAACACCGCGCGATTGCAGGGGCAGGCCAAGGCGGGCGAGATCCTCTGCATGGAGAGCTTCGTTGCCCACGTGCGGACCCCCGACGCCTTCGGAGAACAGCGCGAAGCGAGCGTGAAGAACGTGCAGCGTCCTTTGGTGTTTCGCCCCTTGCTCGACGTGACCAAGATCGAGCCGGAGCTGGGCTCGTGAGCGTGCTCCTCAGCGAAGACCGCGGCGCCGTCCGGATCCTCACCCTCAACCGACCCGAGAAGCGCAACGCGTTCGATGTCGTCTTGGCGAGCGCGCTCACCGACGCCTTGGCCCGAGCGGGCGCGGACGACGCGGTGCGCGCCGTGGTGGTCACCGGCAACGGCCCCTACTTCACTGCGGGCGTCGACGTGAACGTCTTCGTCGGGATGGCCCAAGGCGGCGATCTCTCGCAGCTCGTGCGGCTGCACGAGCCCATCCGTGACTGCACCAAGCCGGTGATCGCTGCGGTGCAGGGGCCATCTGTCGGAATGGGCGTCACGCTGCTGCCGCACTTCGACATGGTGTACGCGGCCGAGCACGCGACGTTCATGGTGCCTTTCATGCGCCTGGGGCTCGGGGTGGAATTCGCGGGCTCGTTTCATCTGACCCGCACGCTGGGTCTCGCGCGCACCAAGGAGCTGGTCCTGCGCGGCAAACCGATCGACGCGGCGACCGCCGAGCGCTGGAACCTGGTCACCCGGATCTTTCCCGGCGAGTCGCTGCTCCCGAACGTGCTCGAGATCGCGAGTGACATCGCGGCCCAGCCAGCCGGCGCCGTGAAGGACGCCCGCTCGGTGCTCGGCAAGGGGCTCGAGACGCTGGAGGCCGAGGCGGCGCTGGCCGAGGAGAACCGGATCCTGTCCAGCCGCTACGGAAGCCCCGAGAACGTCGAGGCGGTCATGGCGTTCTTGTCGCGAAAGAAGTAGAGCGCGCCCGCATGGGCCTCGGCCTACTCAAGAGCGATGATCTCAAGCGCGCGGCGCAGGACGCCCTGAAGGGTTCCCCCGCGCGCTTCGAGCAGATGCTGGCGTTCCACTCGGGGATGCCGGGACCTCGGCCCAACTACGTGCTGGCCGAGGCGGTCGGCGAGGCGCTCGCCACCGAGAAGGGCTCGGAGGGCTTGGTGGCCCGCCTGGCGGAGAACGTCGCCGCGCCGGACACAGCCGAGGTGTTCCTGCCCATCGTCGGGGCCTACGCGTACGTCGCGTTCGCGGCCCAGGGGCACGATGTCTCGCACGCATGGGCGGGGCTCGAGGAACTCGCGGCCGACGAGCGCGCGCCCGTCCGGTTGGGCACCGAGAATGCGTTGTTGATCTTGGCGCGGAAGGGCCTGACGGACGCGATCGTCAGCGCGCTCTCGAGCTGGCTCGGCGACGAGGACCGAGATCGGCGCTGGGGCGCCGCCGGGACCGTGCTCGACGCCCTCTCGGGGGAACGGGCGATGGAGGCGCTGCGCGACAAGAGCGGCCTCCTCGACAGCCTCACGTTCCTGGTCGGTGACGTGGCCAAGGCACCGCGCGCCGCCGAGCGATCGGAGGCTCGGCGCCGCTTGCTGGTCGCGCTGGGTCGCATCACGGCGGCGGTCGCGTCCCAGTTTCGCGCCGAGCCCGACGGCGCCGCGTGGCTCCTCGATCGGCTGAGCGAGGCCAAGCACCCGGATGTGCGGCGCGCGTTCCAGGAAGCGCTCGCGCGGCTCAAGAAGCGCGGTGGCGCGGAGAAGGTCGCGACGCTCGAGGGCCTCCACGCGGCGCTCGCGGCCTCCGCCAAGCCCGATCGCCATGCAGCGCGGCGCGAGCCCGGCATGACCAGCCGCGGCAAGAAGAAGAAAGCCCGGGGCTGAGCTCGCCGACGCCTGGATTTGCCGGCGGGTTTGACGGGTCTGAAGCGCCGAGCCTACGATGCCGAGGCGGCCGCCTTTCCCTCGGCCTCGAGATCCATGCGCCTCTCTTCCTTTCGCTTTCCTCTGTCCTTCGGGGCACTCGCCGCCTTCGTCCTCACCTGTTCGATGTTGTTCGCCGGGGCAGCGAGCGCACAGACCGATGACGAGCGAGCCCGGGCCCGTTCCGAGTTCGAGCGCGGGGTCGCAGCGTTCGGCAACTCCGAGTTCCAGACGGCCCTCGACGCGTTTCAAGAGGCCTACCGCCTCGCGCCGCATCCCAGCGTCCGGCTGAACATCGCGAACTGCTACCAGCAGATGGCGCGGCCGGTGGAGGCGCTGGTTCACTTCGAGCACTACCTCACGGAGGCCACCAGCATCTCTGCGCCGCAGCGTCGGGAGATCGAGGCGACCATCCGCGGCCTGCGCGGTCGGGTGGGCACGTTGACCCTGCAGATCACCCCGGACGGCGCCGAGATCGTGATCGACGGATCGGCGACTCGGCGTGCGCCGGTGAGCGAGCCCGTGCGGGTCGTCGCGGGCGATCACGAGGTGGTGATCTCGCTCGACGGTTTTGTCCGCGAGACCCAGACGGTGCACGTCGATGGCGGCGGGGACACCCGCGTCGCCGTTCGCCTGCGTCGCGCAGCGGTGGTCGCCGTCCTCGAGACGACCGAGGTGCCCGTGGAGAGCACGGAGACCTCGACCGAGACCGAGGCGTCGAGCGAGAGCGCAGTCACCATGGACCCCGAAGTCCTCCCCGAGGCGCATGACGACGGTGGAGGCATCCGCCTCTCCGTGCCCTTCTTCATCGCGGGCGGCATCACCCTGGCGGCGGCCGTGGGCTGGGGCGTCACCGGAGGAATCGCGCTCGCCGAGAACGACGCGTTCGAGGCCGACGTGGTGCGGGCCAACGATCCCACCTTGTCGGATGTGGTTCACGCCGAGGCCCAGGCCAGCGGGACGAGTCACGCGGACACGGCGCGCACCCTGGCCATCACCAGCGACGTGCTCCTGGTGACGACGCTCGTTGGGCTGGGGGCCACCACGTTCTTCTTCATCATCGCCCAGACCGAGGGCGACTCCGAAGACACCGCCGCGCTCGAGCCGAGCGTGGTCGTGCTGCCGATGGTCTCACCCCCCGGACCGAGTGGGGGCACCCTCGTGGGGCTCTCGGCCGCAGGCACTTTTTGATCTACTGGTTCGCGTCGTCCCTTCACACCCGTCTCTGATCGGAGGAGTCCCATGTCTCCTGCGCGCCATCGCTTCGCTTCTCTCGTGGTGTTCCTCCTCGGCGTGACGCCGCTCGCGAGCGCGGGCTGTTCGGCGCTGATCCAACCCGACCCGAGCCGGCTCGGGGGCAGCGACGCGCCCTCCATCGACGGTGGAGCGCACGATGCGTCAGGCCTCGACGGCGGGCGGGACGCCGGACGAGATGGGAGCATCGATGGCGGCACCGACGCGCCACTCCCCGAGTGCACCAACGATGGCCAGTGCGACGACGACGTGCGCTGCACCACCGATCGATGTGCGGGCGGGAGCTGCACCCACACCACCGTCGACACGGCCTGCGCCCCCGATGAGCGCTGCAATGCGCTCCTGGGCTGCGTGCCGATCGTCTGCGAGAGCAACGCCGAGTGTCAGGACCCCAACGCGTGCAACGGCGCTGAGACCTGCAGTCCCGGGGCGGATGGGGCCGATCCTCGCACCGGATGTGTCACGGGCACACCGCTGGTGTGCAACGACGGACTGAGCTGCACGGACGACCACTGCGACGCGACGTTGGGCTGCATCACGGTGTCCATCGACGCGCGATGCGACGACGACGTCTCGTGCACCCAGGACCGCTGTAGTGCGACGGCAGGTCCGAGTGGGTGCGAGAACCTGCCGAGCAACGACGCGTGCAACGATGGCTGCACCACGGGCGCGACCTGCAACGTCTCGAGCGGCTGCGTGGGCGGTGGACCTCGGGCGTGCGGCGACGGCACCGACTGCACCGTCGACTCGTGCGACCCCGCCGTCTCGGGCTTCTGCGTGCACGATCCGCTCGACGCCGACAACGACGGCGCGCCTGCGCAGCGCACCGCTGGCGGGATGGTATGCGCGGGCGGCACCGACTGCGACGACACCCGCGACACCGTGGGCCCCGGCATGCCGGAGGTCTGCGCCAACGGACGCGACGACAACTGCAACGGCGCCATCGACGAGGGCTGCGTCACCGATCCCGACAACTGCGCGGGCGCGGTCGCGATCCCGCTGACGGGGACCGGCGTCCGTACCGGCACCGTGACGGGCAACTTCAGCGCGTTCGACGCCGACTACGCGGCATGCTCGGGCACGGGTCGCGACGCGGTCTACTACATCGATCTCGACATCAACGCGGATGTCCGCATCGACACCATCGGTTCGGCGGTGACCGACACCGTGCTCGGTGTTGCGACCACCTGCAGCGCCGCGAACTTCGCGGCCGCGTGCAACGACGATCAAGACCCGGGCGGCTCGAGCGGGACCGCGGTGCTCACCAGCCGCATCTGGCTCCACAACACCAGCCCCGGCCCCATCGGGGCGACCGTGCGGGTCTACATCCTGGTGAAGGCCTACCGCGGCGACGCGACCGGGGGCTTCCAGCTCAACGTGCAAGTGACGCCGGCGCGCGGCGACAGCTGCGGTGCGACGGGCGGTCCCCTCGACATCACCGGCGGTGGCCTGGTGCTCGGCAACCTGGGTGCGGGCGGGGCCACGGGCGAGCGAGGGAGCTGTGACCCCGATCGCCTCAGCGTGCGCTCGGAGGCGATCTTCCGCTTCGACAGCCCGAGCGACGGACAGGTCTGGTCACTCACCGCGCGGAGCGCGAGCTTCCGCCCGCTGCTCTACACCCGAGGGCCCGGCTCGTCGGCGTGCCCCTCGGAGGCCGCAGAGACGTCGTGTGATGTCTCCGATGCCAGCGGCACGGCCGAGGTCACCAACGTCACCGCGATGTCGGGGCGCTCGAACTACGCGATCGTCGACAACGGCGTGTTCGGCAACGCGTACAGCCTCACCTACAATCCGTAGTCGCTGCGATCCGTAGTCGCGATCCGTGTCGGGCGTCTGCGATCAACCGAGGCAATCGAAGGTCTCGATGAGCTTGGCAAGGGCCCGATCGCGCGCTCGCGGCGTTCGCGCGTCGAGCGCGCCCGGGTCCTCCCCGAGCACGACGAGCGCCTGCTCGAGGAGCGCCGGGCCACCGTGTCCCGCGCGATGCGCGACGAGCAAGCAGAGCGCCGCGTGGCGCCGGATGCCGGGCTCCATCGTGAGTGAGGGCAGAGCGCCCACCAGGAGCTGGATGCCGCGCGCGCGTTCGCTCGGAACCGAGAGCAGCGCGGTCCCCAGCAGCCGGCGGGCGCGTAGGCCAGGGAGCGGAGAGCGGACGATGGCGTCGCGCACGGCAGGATGATCGAGCACGTCGAGCGCTTCCTTCGATCGACCCCGCGCGAGCAGGCCATTGCCATACGAGGTACGCACCCACGCCTCGTCGGGGAGCGAGCCGGTGCGCTGCGCCTCCGAGAGGGCCAGCTCGTAGATGGTGCGCGCCTTCGCCATGCGGTTGCTGCGCGCGAGCGCTTCGGCGAGATAGGCCCGGCTGCGTACGACGCGGTCGGGATCGAGCGCCAAGTCGATCGCCAGCGCAGCCTCGAACGCCGCGACGGAGGCGCGATCATCGCCCTGTCCGCGCGCCACCAGCCCCACGACGCTGAGCCCCTTCAGCTCTTCACGGCGCGAGCGCCCGCGCTGGGCGGTCTTCACCGCGCGCGCGGCGTCGCGCTCGGCCTGAGGGAGGCGCCCTCGCTGAAGGGCGGTCATCGCGTGGTTGCGCTCGGCCAGGGCCCGGGTGGCGTCGGTCACTTCGCGCCGCCCGATGACGCCGCGGGCGAGCCGAAGCGCTTCGTTGAGCAGCGCATCGCTGCGATGCAGCGAGCCCGCATGCCGCTCGGCGGCGCCCAGCCGAGCGAGCAGCTCGACCTTGGTGTCCAGATCGCCGTCGGGCACCACGTGCGCGGCGCGCTCCAAGAGCTCGATGGCCTCGGGCCAACGAAAGCCCCGCCATCCTCGGCGAACCTGAGCGCGCGCGGCCTCGACGACACCGTGCAGATCGATAGCGATGGGATCGGGGCGCAGGCCCGCGGCGAGGAGCGCGTCGATCGATGCGACCTCGGTGACCGTGAGCGTCGCGCCCGCCGGGACCCGCTCGCCTGGCGGCACCAAGAGAAGGGTGACGCCTGCGAGCTCGGCAGCGCTCTGTTTCAGCGCGAGGTGTCCCACCGGGCCCATCGCCCTGCCCTCGAGGGTGCCGGTGATCGCGAGGCCCGGTCGCACGGCGCGGCCACTCAGCAGGGCGTACGCGCTCAGGAACGCGCCAGCCGCCAACGACTCCCCTTCCATCGTGATCTTCGCGAGCGCTCGCGGCTGGGCCGCGACCCAGCGGATGGGCCGAACCCGAGGATCCCCTGCGAGCTTGCGCGCCAGATCGAACGCTTCGCGCAGCGCGTCGTCGGTCTCGTTCGCGCGCACCGAGCGATCGTCGGGGGCCGCGTCGAAGCTGGCGAAGAAGGTGCGGACCAGGGCCTGCGCAGAGCTCGCGTCGACCAAGGGGATGCGGACGGCGTGCAGCGGCGCCGTGCGCTTGGTGAGCGACAAGACGTCCTCGCTGACCCCCAGGGTGCGGGCTCGCTCGCGGAGCGCTTCGTCGACCGTGCCGGGATCGGCCAGGCGGAGGCCATGCTCCAGCACCGTCAGCGCGTAGCGGCGGTTCGCGATGCCTTCGGCCCGTTGGACCTCCCCGAGGAGCCCAGCGAGATCGCCAGCGAGGATCGCGAACGCGGCGGAGTGCGAGGGCACGCCAGGTTGTAGCCGACGCGCTGGGAGGGCACGGCGCGTTTCGTCGGGGTCGTGAGGCCCCGCTGTTTGCGGGTCGGGTCCAGCCTTGTTAACTCTCGGGCGCCATGGCGGACGAGACCCCGGCGGGTATGCCCACCCACCGCCCCCTCCCGCGTGTGGGGATTCCCCTGCTTCGAGATGACCTCGAGCGGACCCGGCGAAACCGCGTCTTGCTCGTGGGGATCGGGGTCGGCGCAGCGCTGATCCTCGGCCTGGTCGGCTGGGTCGCGAGCTTCATCGACGGGGGCGACGACGTCGAAGAGCGCGAGACCGGCGGCGGCGCGGTGCCGGTGGACCTCGGCTACGTGCCGCCTGTCGACGCGCCCACGGTGCCGGACGCGGGCCCGCCGGCCGAGCCCATCGAGGTCGCGCACGAGGACGACGGCAGCGTGCGCACCACCCATCTGTTCGGGAGCGCGCGGGGGTTCGCGCCCGCGCTCACCGCCGCGGGGATCAGCAGTGACGACGTGGATGGTCTGGTCGCCGCACTCGACGGTGTCCTGGATTTCCGGCGCTGCCGACCCAACCACGAGCTCATCGTCGAGCGTGACGCGGACGGCACCCTGACCCGCTTTGAGTACCGAGCCTCGATAACGCAGGTCTACGAAGCCACCCGCGACGAGGCCGGGATCCTGCGGGGGCGCGAGGTGGAGGTGCCGGTGCACATCGAGCGCATCGCGCGGGGCGGCACCGTGACCAGCTCGCTCGGCAGCGCGCTGGACGCGGCCGGCCTGGGGCGAACCTTGGTCGGCGTCTTCGTCGATGCGTTCGAGGGGCGGATGAATTTCGAGAGCGACACCCGCAGCGGCGATGCGTTCCGCGTCGTGCTCGACTCAGAGAGCGTGGACGGCACGTTCCTGCGCTGGGGTACCGTGCACGCGATCGAGTACCAGAGCTCGCGCCGCGGCGTCCTGCGGGCGTTCTGGTTCGTGCCCCGCGAGAGCAGCGAGGGAGAGTTCTTCGACCACACCGGCCGCGCGATGCACGGCGGCTGGCTCCGCACGCCCTTGCGCTTCGATCACATCAGCTCGCCGTACAACCCCCGGCGCATGCACCCGGTGCTGCACCGGATCATGCCGCACAACGGGATCGACTTCGCCGCGGGCACGGGCACGCCGGTGTGGGCTGCAGCGGACGGCGAGGTCACCTTCGCTGGCGAGCGCGGTGCGAATGGCAACCTCATCGCCATCCGGCACGAGGGCGGCTGGGAGACCTTCTACGCGCACTTGAGCCGCTTCGCGTCGGGCCTGCACGTCGGCGACACGGTCGAGCAGCGCGACCTGATCGGATATGTGGGATCGACGGGCCGATCGACCGGGCCGCATCTGCACTTCGGGCTCAAGCGGGGCGGACGCTTCGTCGATCCTGGCTCGCAGCTCAATGGGCCCGGTAGGCCGCTTCCCGCCGCGGTGATGCCGCGCTTCCGCGGGGTGATGGGCGACGCCATCGAAGAGCTCGAGGCCATCGCGGTGACCGCGCCCGTGCCGGCGGTCGAGCCCGAGCCGGCGCCCTCGAGCGAGGAAGAAGTGATGGACTGACCGGGGGGCGATACAGTCGGCGCCATGAAGCGCTCGACCGCCCTGGCTTGTTTCGTAGCTTGTCTCGCCGCCTGCGATGGGAGCACCGACGCCGATGCGGGGCTGGATGCGCCCGATGTCCCTGCCGCCGATGTGCCTCCGGTACCCGATGTACCGATGGACGCGGGGCCCGTGGTCGGTGAGATCTACGGCGAGCCAGGCCCCCATCCGGTGGGCAACCAGCGGATCGTGATGCTCGATCGCACAGGCGATCGGATGTTGCCCGTCGAGCTCTGGTATCCCGCCATCGAGGAAGCGCGCGACGCGGCGAACGCGGGCCAGCCGATGGCGGCGTTCGAAGCGGGCACCGAGCACGAGGCGGCGTTGATGACCGCGATCGAGGGATCGCCCGCGGCCTGCATCCGCAGCAACACCGCATCGGCGCTCGCGCCGGCTGCGATAACCGAGCCCGCGCTCTTGCCCGTGGTGGTCTTCTCTCACTGCCATGGGTGCGTTCGCTTCGACGTCGCCGAGGTGAGCGAGCGGCTGGCCAGTCACGGGATCGTCGTCGCCGCGCCGGATCACTTGGACAATACTTTCTGGGACGATCCGCCCGCACCCGTGGGCGCGGCGTTCCTCGCGGTACGGGTGAGCGACGTGCGCAGCGTGCTCGATCGTCTGCTGAACGCGACCGCGGCGGAGATGCCTGACGACCTCCGAGGCCGGATCGATCCCGCGCGCGCCGCAGTGATGGGCCACAGCTTCGGCGCGGCGACCACCGGGCCGGTGGTGCTGGCGGACGATAGATTCGTCGCCGCGCTCGCGATAGCGGCTCCCATCTCGATCCTCGCCGGCCTGGACCCCGCCGACATCGAGGTGCCGTTCCTCTATCTCTTGGCCGAAGAGGACAACAGCATCGGCGCGGCGGGGAACATCGTGATTCGCAACGACTACCGAGCGATGACCTCGCCGAGCTTCTTGGTCGAGGTACCAGGCGCGGGTCACTGGTCGTTCACCGACATCGCAGGCCTCGGAGGGCAGTTCCAGCCGGGCTGCGCGGCGCTCGACGAAAGGTTCGCCTATCCGGAACCCGCGGGCTTCCGCGAGCTGGCCGCCGACACGGCGATGGGGTTCTTCGCCGCCCGCTTGCTCGGCGATCCCGAGGGCGACGCCTTCGTGACGACCGGTCTGCGCGGTCGGGCGAGCGTCAGCAGTCACTGAGCTGGCCCACGAAGCCTCTAGGGGGTAGCACCCGCCCTCGAATGTGGGTCCTGGTCGTCGGCTCTACCAAGAACGCGGAGCGTCCCGAAGGGGGCGTGACGGTGCTGCGCGAGCTTGGCTGCACCGTGCGTCACGTGGACTTGTGGGAGGCGCTCTCGGAGACCGAGCTCACCGGCGCCAAGCCGCCCGCCGCGGTGCTCATCGAGGCGCTCGATCACGTCGAGGCCGCCCGCTCGGCGCTCACCTCGCTGCGCGCCACGCCTGCGCTCGCCGGCACCCCCATCCTCTGCGCCGTCACGGTGACGGGCCTCGCTCGGGTGACCCCCGAGGACAGCTTCGATGATCTGGTGCTCGTGCCCTACCTGCCGGTCGAGCTCTACGTGCGCATCCGCCGCGCCGGCTACCGCAAGAGCGAGTTCTCGGGCGACGACGTGCTCAAGCTCGGGCCGCTCGTGGTGGACACCGCCGCGCACGAGGCGAGGCTCGACGGACAGCTGCTGGTGCTGACGGCGCAGGAGTTCGCCCTGCTCGAGTTCCTCCTCGAGCACCGAGGGCGGGTCTTCACGCGTCAGCAGCTGCTGGAGCGGGTGTGGGACGTCGATTACTACGGAGGCTCTCGCACCGTGGACATCCACGTCCGGCGCCTGCGCATGAAGCTCGGCGAGGTCGCCGAGGCGCTGGAGACGGTGCGCGGCGTTGGATACAAGATGCGGTCATGACTTCGTCCACCGACGCCTCCAAAGCAGCACGGCGGGGCACGCTGCCGCTCGCGTTCGCGTGCGGTGATCCACTGGGTGTCGGGCCCGAGGTCTCGGTGCTCGCCGCGATCGAGCTGGCCAAGAAGCGCGACAAGGTCGTGCTCTTCGGAGACGGCAAAGCGTTGACCGAACGGCTCGATGCGCAACCCATCGACTCGACCCTCCGCGCGCGCATCGTGATCGAGTCGGTGGGGAAGCTGCCGGCGGCCGCGCGCGCCCGTCACGAGCCGAACGCCGCGGCAGGCGCGCTGTCGCTCGCGTCGTTGAACGCCGCATCGAGCGCGGTGACCGAGGGACGATGCCGCGCGCTGGTGACCGCGCCGGTGAGTAAGTCGGCCATTCAGCTCGGCGTCGTGGATGGCCCGTCGTTCACTGGACAGACCGAGCACCTCGCGCGCAAAGCGGGCCTGGCGTCGGACGCGGTCACGATGATGTTCCTCGGTCCGCGCCTGAAGGTCGCGCTCGTGACCACGCACTTGAGTCTGCGTGAGGTGCCCGACGCGGTGACGCCGGCGCGGGTCGGTCGAACGATCCGGCACCTGGCGGACGCGGTCTTGCGGCTCGGGGTCCGCCCCGGATCGCGCATCGTGGTGAGCGGACTGAACCCCCACGCGGGTGAGGAGGGGATGTTCGGCGACGAGGAGGGACGCGTGATCGCCAGGGCCATCGCGTGGGCGCGGACGTTCCCTCCGTTCGTGAGCGGCACCTTGAAGGTGACCGGCGCCATCGGCGCAGAAACCGCGTTTCGCGACGCCAAGGCGGCCAAGGTCGCGGGCGTGGTCGCGATGTTCCACGACCAGGCGACCATCGCGAGCAAGCTCTTGGACTGGGGCAGCGCGGTGAACGTGACCTGGGGCCTGCCGTACGTGCGGACGAGCGTGGATCACGGCGTCGCCTACGACGCGGCGGCCTCGGGCAACGTCGATCCCTCCGGCATGATCGCAGCGGCACGCTTGGCCCGGGCGCTCACCAAGACCACCGACGCGGCGAGCGACACGGCGCCCCTGAGCGCGCTGCCCGACAGCGACACCAAGACGATCGTCACGCCGAAGCTCCCGGCCTCGAAGCCTCCGACGTCGAGAGCTCCGACGTCGAAGCCATGAGCGTCCGTAAGCCGCGGAAAGATGGCGCCCCGGCGCGCGCTGCGATCCGGGTCCTCGGGGCGCGGGCGCACAACCTCGTGGGGATCGATGTCGAGATCCCCCACGCCGCGCTCACGGTGGTCACGGGGCCCAGCGGATCGGGCAAGAGCTCGCTCGCATTCGACGTGGTGCACGCCGAGGCCGAGCGTCGCTATCTCGCCGCCCATGGCGAGGGCTTGGTGTTGGCACCTCCCGCCGTCGATCACGTCGATGGGCTCTTGCCCGCGCTGGCGGTGCGGCAGACGCCACCACGTCTCGGAGCGCGCGCCACCGTCGCCACGCTCGCGCAGCTCGCCCAGCCGCTTCGCTCGCTCTTTCATCGCTACGGCGCGATCCAGTGCCCCCGCTGTGGTGCGCCGCTGAGGCCGCTGGCGCGCGCGGAGATCGTCGATGCCGTGTTGGCTTTGCCCGAGGGCACGCGACTGACGCTCTCGGCCCCGCTCCATGATCGGGGTTGGCAGGCGCCATCACCCGATCTCCAGGGGACCCTCGACGAGCTGCATCGCCGGGGCTTCTCGCGCCTCGTGGTCGACGGCAAGACCGTGGATCTCGATCCCCGACCCACGCTCGGCGGCAGCCAGACCGTCGACTTGCTGATCGATCGGCTGGTCGCTCGTCCCAGCTCGCGCGCACGGATAGCCGAGAGCGTCGAGCTCGCGCTTCGAGAAGGACGAGGAGTGTGCCGGGTCACTGTCGTGAGCGACGGCCTGGCGAGCGCGGCTGCCGACGGCACGCTCTACGCCGACCGCGCGCGCTGCACCCGATGCGCGTTCGAGGTGCCGCCCATCGACGCGCGAACCTTCTCGCACACCAGCACCGAGGGCGCGTGCCCTTCGTGCCGCGGCACGGGCGAAGTGCTCGCGGTGGATTCGGACGCGGTCGTCGCCGATCCGGAGCGCAGCATCGAGGAGGGCGCGATCGCGGTCTTCGGCGAGCCAGGTAGTGCGCGTTACCGAGCACGCCTCGCGTCACTGAAGGCGGCGCTGGATCCGCCGCTGGATGTGCCGTTCTCCGCGCTCCCCGAGACGCTGCGCCAGGTGATCCTCTTCGGCGGCGCGCTGAAGGCGAAAGGAAGGAAGAAGGAGTCCGCGTACGAAGGCGTGGTGCCGCTGTTGACCCGGCGCTTGGCCGAGCTCGACGCGCGCGTCGACAGCGACGAAGAGGTGTGGGCCGCGCTCGAGGAAGAGCTCGGTGCGTTTCGGAGCACCCAGCGATGCCCGACCTGCGACGGCGCGCGCCTCGGGGTGATCGGGCGAACCGCGACGCTCTTGGAGCAGACGTTGCCTCAGCTCCTCGCGCTCGACGTGCCCCATCTGGAGGCATGCGTGCGCAGCTGGCCCATCGAGGGGATGCCTCTGGCGGAGCCGCTCACTCGCGCGTTGCTGGAGCGCCTCGCGCTGCTCTCGCGGGTGGGCTTGGGGTACCTCGTGGTCGACCGCGCCGCGCGCACGTTGAGCGCCGGCGAAGCGCAGCGCATCCGGCTCGCCGAGGTGCTGGGGAGCGCGCTCGATCACCTGCTGTACGTGCTCGATGAGCCGACCCAGGGGCTTCATCCTCGCGACGTCGCGCAGATCCTCGCGGCGCTCCTCGATCTCCGTGGGCGTTCCGGAACGCTCTTGGTGGTCGAGCACGATCGTCAGATCATCGAGGCCGCCGATCACCTGATCGAGCTGGGTCCGGGCGCAGGCGGCGAAGGTGGACGCGTGGTGGGGCAAGGGACGCTGGCGACGCTGCGCGGCCTTCAGACGCTGACCGCGCGCTGGTTGGATGCTGCCCGTGGACGCGAAGCTCCGAAACGAAGCGGCGCCGCGCTCACCCTGCAAGGGGCGACGCTGCACAACCTACGCGGCGACAGCGTCGCGCTCTCGCGGCGAGCCCTGAACCTGATCTGCGGCGTCTCTGGCAGCGGCAAGTCGTCGCTACTCACCTGCATCGAGGATAGATCACGCGCCGTCGTCTTCGCCGAGCAGCATCCCCGTCGCACGGCGCGGGTGGGACGCGCGAACGCCGGCGAGCTCACGGGTGCGTCGGGCTTGATGCGGATCCTTGCTCTGGACGAGAGCCCGATGGGACGCGGCGCACGCTCGACACCCGCCACCTTCCTCGGGGTGCTGGGGCCGCTGCGTGATCTGTTCGTTCAGCTCCCCGAAGCGAGGGCCCGCGGCTGGGACAGCGCCCGCTTCACCTACAACGTCGCGGGTGGCCGCTGTGAGCGATGCAGCGGCGATGGGGTGCTGGAGGTGCGGGTGCTGGGCACGGCGCAAGAGATCCTCTGCCCGCTCTGTCATGGCAGCCGCTACGAGCGCGAGACCCTCGAGGTGCGCTGGCGCGGCATGTCGATAGCCGACGTGCTCGCGCTCTCGCTCGAAGAAGCGCTCCGCCAATTCGAGTCCATCCCTGCCGTGGTGAAGCGGCTCGCGTCGGCGCAGCGGGTGGGGCTCGGGTACCTCGCGCTCGGTCAGCGCGCGGGCACGCTGTCGGGCGGTGAGGCCCAGCGACTCGCCCTGGCCCGCGAGCTCGGCCAAGGCGGCGCGGGCGAGACGCTGTATCTGCTCGATGAGCCCACCCGCGGTCTTCACGGCACCGACGTCGAGGCGCTCACCGACGTGCTCCAAGCGTTGGTCGACGAGGGCAACACGGTGGTGGTCTGCGCGCACGCGCTCGCGTTGGTGCGCGCCGCGGATCGGGTCGTGGAGCTCGGGCCTGCAGGCGGACCCGGCGGTGGACACGTCGTCTTCACGGGGAGCCCTCAGGGGCTTGCAAGCCAGGACACCGCGACGGGCGAGGCCCTGCGCGCATCGGCGTGACACATGCCGATCGCGCGCAGGACTGGCTGCGACGACGTCGCGTGCGAGTGGGCTCGAGTGAACGCCATGCCCCGCTCTTCGCCGGACGGCGTACCACGAGCTACTCATCGAGCAAGAGCGGCGGAGGCGCGGTATCGAAGGCGCACCGAACACCGATGATCTGCCCGGTGAGGAGCATGGGGAAGTCGGAGTCGAACTCACCTGATTCGCTCATCCCGTACCACTGGAGTGTCTGCCGGCGCCATCCGCGAACGGCGCGCCGGGCGCTGCCATCGTCGTTGAAGGGGTCGACCAGGGGCTCGTCGAAGGGCCCCTCGTAGGCGGTGGCGGTGTCAGCGGCCCACTCGGCTGCGTTGCCCGCGATGTCGAGATGCCCGTAGGGACCGACCCCGAGCGGAAAGAGCGCCACGGGCTGCAGGAAGTACTCCTCGCAGTTCCACCGGTCGCACTGGCGACCGCCACGAGCGACTTCGTTGTTGGTCGGAGCGGTTGGGTCCGCCGCCTCTTGCCAGGGGAAGACTAGGCCCTCGTTGCCCCGGGCTGCGTGCTCCCACTCGGCGCTGGTGGGCAGCCTGCCCCCCAAGTAGCGGCAGTAGTCCTCGGCCCCCTGGAAGGTGAGCTGACCCACGGGGTACTCGTCGTAGAAGGCGTCGCGCCAGTAGTCGAGGGGAGGAAAGATCTCTGTGACCTCGGCGTTCCACGCGCCGGAGTAGACCACATCGTCGGCTCCGCACCCCCCGTCCGCGATGCAGCGCCGAAAGCACGCCGTCGTGGCCTCGTAGCGGGCTAGGAACACCTCCTCCGTCTGCTGGACCTGGTGGCCCGGGGTCCAGAGCGCGGGCTCCCAGAGCGCCGTGCCGCCCTGGAAGAAGACGCCCGCGGGCACCACCGCGGTGGCGCGGCAGTCGCACACCGCGCCGGGCTCGCAGATCCCCGCGTCACGGCGCAGCACATCGGGCCGGACATCCGAGACCGCGGCGTCGGGCGGCGGATTGTGCGACACCGGACATCCCGACAGGAGGCACACGAAAGTGAAGCCCGTGGCGCCGCTGCGCGCGAGGGAAGTCATCACCCACCCTCGCAGAACGTGTCGGCCTCGGCGTAGCGATTGTCGGTGGGGGATGGCGGTGCTCTGTCGAGGACGGCGATCCCGTTCACCGTCCCCGTGACGATCGGGTTGTCGAGTGGGCTGTAGTAGACCCCCTCGACCTCCCTCGCGCCCTCGACGGGATCGAATCCCTCGCCGCCGCAGCCCGCTACCGCAAGCGTCAACCCAACCCAACCCAACCCAACCCATTGAACGGTCCATAGACCCTCCTCGGCGGCGTTGCCGCACGGCCAACCAGCGCGCGAGCGTCGGCGAAGCAGCGTGTCCTGTCAAGCGGGGGGGCGGGGCTGCTGGCCTGCGGCGCGCCGCGTGCCACGCTCGCGCGCCATGAAGAGCCCCTTTCGGTCTGATCTCCTCGAAGGCAAGGTCGCGTTCGTCACCGGAGGCGGCTCCGGGATCTGCAAGACCATCACCGAGGGCTACCTGCGCCACGGCGCGCGTGCGGTGATCATGGGCCGCAAAGCCGATCGGCTCGAAGCTGCGGCGAAGGAGCTCACCGAGGCCACCGGCAACGAGTGCGTCGCCGCGGCCGGTGACGTGCGCATCGTCGAGGACGTCGAGCGCTGCGTGCAGACCGCGATCGACCGATTCGGACGCTTGGATCTGGTGGTGAACGGCGCGGCCGGGAACTTCCTCGCGCCCGCCGCGGTGCTCTCACCCAAGGGCTTTCGCACCGTGATGGAGATCGACACCATCGGGACCTACAACGTCTGTCGCACGGCCTTCGACAAGTACCTCCGGGATCACGGCGGTCAGATCCTGAACGTGACGGCGACCCTGCACTACGCGGCGACCCCGATGCAGGTACATGCGTCGGCCGCCAAAGCCGGCGTCGACGCGATCACCCGCACCCTCGCGCTCGAGTGGGGGCCGATCGGCATCCGGGTGAACGGCGTCGCGCCGGGTCCCATCGACGACACCGAGGGCATGACCCGCTTGGCCGGCGACATGCGCGACAAGGTCATCGCAGGCGTACCCATGAAACGCCTCGGCACGACGTGGGACATCGCGTACGCCGCGCTCTACCTCGCCTCGGATGTTGCCTCGTACGTGCACGGCGAGACGCTCGTGGTCGACGGCGGCGCGTGGCTGCCCGGCATGGGCCACATGATGGCGGGCTGATGCGACGGCCGCTGCTTCTCCTCATCGCTTGCTGTCTGTCGTGCGCCAATCCCACGCCGGGCCGCAGTGAGGTGACGGCGGCCGGCGACGAGATCGTCGCGGGTGCGCCGGTGATGAACTCGAGCAAGCAAGCCACCGACACGTTCACCGCCTGTCCCACGCCGCTGCCCGACGGAATGGTATGCATCCCCGGCGGCAGCTTTCTGCGCGGTGGTGAAGAGGGCGCGCACGCGACACCCGCCGAGACGATCACGATCTCGACGTTCCTCCTGGATGTACACGAGGTCACCAACGCCCAGTGGAACGAGTGCGTCGCGGCGGGCGAGTGCCGACGTCTCACCCGCTTTTTGGGCTACCTCGGCGCGGATCAGCCAGCGGTGAGCATGCGCTGGGACGAGGCCGTCTCGTTCTGTGAGCGCGCGGGCGGGCGTCTGCCCACCGAGGCCGAGTGGGAGCGCGCGGCCAGCGGCCCAGACGACACCCTCTATCCTTGGGGCAACGAGCCCGGCATCGACTGCGAGTTCGCCATCGTGCGCACCCGCGCTGATCACGGCTGCGGTCGCGGCACCACCTGGCCGGTGATGAGTCGTCCCGCGTTCGGCTATGGCCTCTACGACATGGCGGGCAACGTCTGGGAGTGGACCCAGGACGCGTACTCACCTTGCTACGGCGGCTGCGCTCACGAGTGCGGCGCGGCCTGCAGCGGCCGCGATCCCCGCGGTCCCTGCGAAGGCGCCGCCGAGTGCCCCGGCAGCCGAGGTCTACGCGTGGTGCGCGGCGGCTCGTGGTGGCACGACCTCGATCGCGCGATGGTCACCGAGCGACGCGGCGTGCCGGCGCTCAATCCCAACCCCCATCGCTTCGGGTTCCGATGCGCCAGGAGCGTCCCATGAAGAGCTCGATTGCGTTCCTCTCGATCACGTTGTTTGTATCGATAGCTTCGGCGCAGACCCGCTTGCCTGCCGAGACAGCGACACCGCTAAGCGGGGACGCCCTCCGCATCGCGACCGCGGTGCCCGATGAGCACACCGCCGACCCGGGGGAGCATTACCCGGTGTCCAACGAGTGGCGCCACGATCTGTGGTTCGAGTCGGTCCGGGATCTGGGCGGCGCCTTCGTCGGGGTGGGGACGGACCAGTGCTACACGCTCGCGGCGGCGCAGAACGCGCAGATGATCTGGATCGTCGACTTCGATCCGTTGGTCCCGGTGGTGCACCGCATGTACGACGTGCTGGTGCGCAACTCACCGACCGCGGCCGAGCTGGTGGCGCGCTTCGATGAGGCCAACGAAGACGCGACGCTCGCGTTGCTCGCGAGCGAGGGCGCAGACGAAGCGGTGGTGCGCGCGTACCGCCGCAACCGAGGGCGCTTCTTCGGCTACCTGGGCCGCGCGTCGCACCTCACCCGCGATGGCGTCGCCGGGACCTGGCTCTCCGATGCGACCTTCTACGCTCGCATCCGCGCGCTGTTCCAAGGGGGGCGCGTGGTGGCGCGCAACGGCGACGTGACCGGCGCGAGCGCGCTGCGCGGCGTCGGCGCGGCCGCGACGGAGCTCGGGGTGCCCGTTCGGGTCCTCTACTTCTCGAACGCCGAGCAGTTCTTCCGCTACACGGACGACTTCAACACCAACGTCCGCAGCTTGCCGACGGACGAGCGCACAGTGGTGCTGCGGACCTTCCGCAACCGTCGCGCGACGTATCCCCGCTTCGACACCTGGCACTACCTCACCCAGCCGATGACCGACTTCCTCGAGCGCCTCGCGCTGGGCTACCGACGCAGCACCGAGATCGTCGCGGACGTCCTGCGTCACTTGGATGCGGATGGTGCGACCGCGATCACCAGCGAGACCCCGCGTCGTGCCGCCGCAGCGCGTGCCGCCCGCCGCGCAGACAGTCCCCGGGAAGGGCGCCGCGCCGCTCGCGTAGAGTGAGCGTGCGCGCCAGGTTCTACGTCTTCGCCCTAGCGTTGGTCTCGATGCTCGGCGTCACCCGGGCGCACGCGCAGCTGGTTCCGGCGTCGAGCAGCGCGCCAGGTGCGATGAGCGCGGGCTGTCCTGCCGACTGGGAGCACCGTGACGCGGGCGTGGGCAGCTTCAGCTGCCGCGACGCCGACACGGGCGAGTACTGCGGCATGCGCGCCCCCTCGGCCAGCGACGCGCTGAGCACCGCGCGCTCCCTCGACGACGCGGCCGGGTCGGTCCGCCGCTGGCTCGCTGCGCAAGGTGGACTCCTGTTGGGCGAGCGCCGCGAAGGGCGCGCGCATCTGTTCTGGCTCGAGCTGCGCGGCGAGCGCCTCGCGCTGATCGTCGTGCCCGATCGCATCGGTTACGCGCAGGTCAACTGCGGCGCTGGCACCGGCGATCTGAACGCGCTGCTGGCCACGTTCGTCGACATCGCCACCTCCGCGCGCCGCTAGTCCGCGCTAGCCAGCGCCTGGGCACGAGAAGTTGTCCAGGTCGACGGTGCGGTCCGAGCGTCTGACGCGCAGTCGCAGCTCGTAGTGCCAAGGCGACTCACCGGCTTCGCCGGAGGCGTACGCGTGGATCCGGCAGTCCCAGTAGGCCGGGTCCAGCGGCGGGTCGATGGGGATCCGCGGCAGATGGCCGGCGTCGCAGCCGCCGGTGAGGCGCAGGACGTCGGACGATGCTGGGTCGGGGGACGCGGTCGAGACCAGGAGATCTAGGTAATGCGCGAGGGTCGCGTCGCTCGGACAGCCGCGCGCCTGTGCGGCGCCATCGAACGAGCGCGCTCCGTGCTGTGCGAGGATCACGCGGAGGGCCGCGAGGTCCGGCGCGTCGTCGGCGTGCACGGTGTCGGGACGCTCGGCGGGCTCGGGAGCTGCGCCGCACCCGAGCGCCGAGAAGACCCACACCACACGCGCAGCGCGGCCCTCACTGGGGCATCTCGCTCGCTTCGGGATAGCGCGCGGGATCGACGATGCCTTCATGCACGGCGGCGTCGTGCACCACCTCCATCAACCGATCGACGTCGGCCTCATCCAGTACGCCGTCTCGCTTGGCGATCTCGTTGCGACGCACGAGCGCGGCCGTGGCGACCAGCGAGACCTCGTGACGGTTCAGCAGATCGTCGAAGTGGGTCAGGTCCGCGTCGACGGCGGATTCGCGCCCCTGCTCGCGCGCAGCGTCACGCAGCGCAGCGGTGATGCGCAGCGCGCGGGCGTCGTACTCGCGGCCCGCGAACTCGGCGAGCATCCACACGAGGAAGCCGCTCAGCACGCAGAACCCGATCACCACGAGCATGAACGCGAGGCTGCAGCCCCGTCCCATCCGCGCCTGGAACTGCACCCGCCGCCCGGGCGTGCCCCCCCGCAGGTCCTCGAGCGAGCCGTCGTGGATCGCGAGCCCGGGCAGTGGCTGCTCGGGACGGCGCGGAGGTGGCTGGTACGGCTCTGGAGCCCTGTCGACGGGGATCGCCACGCGCCGCGAGCTTGCGCGACAGTGGGCCCCTCCGCCACCGATGCTCGCTCAGGGGATCTGCTCACGGCTCGGCAGCCGACTGAACCCGGCACGCGGCACGCTGCACTCGCGCCCGATCATCGGGCGCACTCAACGCGCGCTCGGCGCGCGCCAGGGCCGAGCGAGAATGGGTGGACGCTACGGACGCGAAGCGCGCGTCCAGCCGAGACAAGCTCTCGAGCGCCTTTTGGACGTGCACCGCGACCTCCACTAGCGCGGCTCCGTCGCGCGCGATGGGGACGAAGAAGTCGTCGAACAGATCGGAGACCTCGATGGCGGGAACCCGGACCCGAGCGAAGCGGACGTTCGCCGCCTTGCCCGATGCCTCGCACCACGAGGCCAAGAGGCGCGTGCCGCGGCTGAGGACATCGATCGCGGTGCCCGGATCGTTCAGCGCCGGCGACAGAGCGCGCGAGGCGATCTCCGACAGGACACACATGCCGAAGCGGGGATCCTGATCGAACGAGCGGGTATCGGCGACTGTGAAGGCCTTGCGAAACCTCCCACGCACATCGTCGCTCGCCGCCCCTTGGATGGCCCCGAGCGTCGCGGACGGATCGACCAGCGAGCCCGGCAGCGCGCCAACGAAGACGTGGAGATCGTGCTCCTCTGCGAGCTCCTGCAGCGCCTCGACATCGATGTGCTGCACGTAGCCGAACGTGTCCGCCTCGATCGACTCGGCGTCGCTCGGCACGGCTTCGCGTTCGGCCATCATCTCGCCACCCAAGCTGGGCGCCTCCTGACGGTGGCGCATCGCTTCGCGCGCCGCCCTCTCGATCCGCTCTGTCGTCGTGCGCACCCGTCCCAGGTGCAGCACATAGTCGGTCCAGCGCAGGAGCGTGGCCACGATCAAGACGATCACGCCGAGCGTGACGACGTAGAGGACGACCCGCCCGGCGTCTCCATAGAGACCCGTCTGCAGAACGATGATCCCCACCACGCTGTAGAGGAACGATCCGATGAAAGTGGCGAGCGCGTTCTGGGCCGTCGCGTCCTCGATCAGCAATTGCGTGGCGCGGGGGGTCACGTTGCTCGTGGCCGACGCATAGGCCGACACCATCGTGCTCAGGGAGAAGATGGTCACCGAGAGCATGCTGGTGGCCAGGATGCCCAGCAGGGCGTCGACCGCGTCCGAGCCGATCTGGGTGGGAAGGTCTTCAGGGATGTACCGCTTGACCCATAGGGCGATCAGCGCCGTGAGCACGCCCAGCACCGAGAAGGCCGTGGCGCGCACCCAGACCTTTCGGACCTGCTGCAGGAGCAACCAATGCAGTCGTGAAAACATCAGGCCATCACTCGCGCGCCGCGCGCGGATCGAGAAGGTCGTCGGCCTGCGTGCTGGCGTCGTCGTCGATCTGAGCCACCACGTCCGCGTGTGCCCGGGTATCGACGCTGGCGCTCGGCGCCTTTGGCGTTGCGGCACCCGCAATCTTCTCTGTGGCCCCTTGCCGAAGCTGCACCCGGTAGATGGGCTCCGGCATGTCCATCTCGGCCGCGTCCATCGCGAGCTTCACCCGGCGAATCGCCTCGCTCTTGATGAGCAAGAAGTCGTGCTCCTTCTGATCCATCCAGCCCTGAAACCGAACCTGCACGTTCGAGTCGCCCAGCGCGGCGATGAAGGCACGCGGGGGCGGCTCCGCGATGATTCCGTCGAGCGACCGGAGCTCGTCGATACCTATTTGCTGGGCCTTCACGAGATCCTCGTTCACCCCGATGCCGACGTCGAACGAGAAGCGTCGCTTGGGGTTGCGGGTGTAGTTGAGGATCACGCTGCGAAAGACGAGTGCGTTGGGTAGGCGCAGGTGATTGCCATCGAGGGTCATCAACGTGGTGGCGCGCGAGGTGAGCGAGACGAGTACGCCCTCGTTGCCGTCGATCACCACGTGATCCTTGGGCGCGAAGGGCTGCCGTATCCCCATCAAGATTCCCGCCAGGTAGTTCTCGAGGATGTCGCGGAACGCGAAGCCCAACGCGACCCCGAGGGCGCCGGCGGTCCCCAGCACGGCGCCCACCAGCGTCGTCGCGTCCATGATCTCGAGCGCGACGAGCAGCCCGATCACGATGGCGACCCACTGCACTGTGGTGCGAGCCAGCTCCTGAAGGAAAGGGTTCTTGGATCCCACCCGCTCGAACGCCTTGCGTCGGGATAGCCAGCGCCCGGTCTGCCACGCGAGGATGAACACCAAGAGCGCCAGCGCGAAGAGGGGGAGTGCGGCCAGGAGGCGGTAGGTCTTGTCGAGCAACCGCTCCTGCACGGAGGTGAAGTCGAAGCTCTCTAGAATGGACTGCACGTGGGCCGCTCCGATCGCGAGGAGTCTGCATAGACCACGTCACGGGTGGTGCGCAAAGAGGACCGGAGACTCCTGCCCCGCGGACTACTCCGCTGCGCGCGCCTCGGGCTCGGTGAGCGACGCCAGCAGGCGGTCACCCGTGGTCTGGATCTCGTCCAGCAAGAAGCGGCAGCGGGGCTCGGCGCGCTCGAGGTAGCGCTCCAGCACGACGCGGCGCTCGGGGTGCTTCTGCGCTTGCTCCAAGAGGATCTCCACCACGACCTCGTCGGTGAGGATCTTGGTGAGGCGCTCGGCGTGCAGCATCGCGAACGCAAAGTCGCGCTTGGGGTTCCAGTTCTTGCCGAAGCGCTCGGCGCGCTTCTGAAGGCCCGCACCCGCCGTCGACTCCCACTTGTCGCCCGCCGTGCGCATCACGAGGTGTCGCTGCGCTTGGCTGGAGAGCGACTGGACGCGCGCCACGCCGCGCTCCAGCGCGTCACGACTCGAGACGGCGCGCCACTTGGCCTCGAGGCCGCGCTGAACGAACTGCGCGGGCGCCTTCATGATCCCGCCCAGGGTGTCCTTCATCGCCATGAGCGCCTGTATCTGGCTGGTCCCCTCGTAGATGGGCATCACCATCGCGTCGCGCAGCAGCTTCTCTGCGCCGTACTCGGTGGTGTAGCCGACGCCGCCGTGGATCTGGACCCCACGTCGAGCCATCTCGACGGCCTTCTCCGCGCCGAGGTACTTGAGCAGCGGGGTCACCCGACGGGCCTTGTTCTTGTAGACCTTGCTCTCCTTGGTGAGGCGCTCTTTCTCCAGCGCAGAGAGCGACGGGTCGAGACGCGTCTTGAGCAGCAGCTTCTGCGCCATCTCCTCGTGGAACGCGCCATACACGCAGAGCGCGCGCACCGCCTGGGTGTCGGTCCGCATCTCGCTCAGGTAGTCGGCGATCATCTCGTGCCGATCGATGGTCTTGCCCATCGAGGTGCGATCGGCCGCATACGCTGCTGCCAGTCGCGTCGCGGCCTCGCAGAGGCCCACGCACTCGAAACCGACACCGACGCGCGCGCCGTTCATCAGGACGAGCATGTAGTCGAAGCCTTCGCCCCGTTTGCCCACCAGCTCCGCTTTGGCGCGGTCGAAGGTGAGCTGAGCTGTGACCGACGCGTGGTGGCCCAGCTTCTCCTCGAGCCGGTCGAGGCTCACCAAGCGATTGCGGCTCCCATCGGGCAGGTCCTCGTAGGCGGGGACCATGAACATCGAGAGGCCCTTCAGGCCCGACAGAGGATTGTTCTCGTCCGTGATGGCCTCGGTCCTGGCGATCACGAAGTGGTACTTCCCGTGGCCCGAGGTGATGAAGATCTTCTGACCCGTCACCCGCCAGACTCCGTCGCCCTCGAGCTCACCCTTGGCGCGAAGGCGCGCCATGTCGCTGCCTGCGTCGGGCTCGGTGATGTCCATGCATCCCCAGGCTCGGCCGGCCACGATCTCGCGGATCTCCTTCTCCCAGCGGGTCTTGGTGATAGCGCCGGTCTTCGGATCGACCTCGGTGCTGCCCTCGCGCACCGAGAACATCATCATCGCGGCCGCCATCCCGCCGTGAAAGCCGTGGTGCGCCATGACGGAGACCTCGGCGCGCGCAAAGAGCTCGCTCAAGAGATAGTAGAGCGAGAGCGGTGCGTTCATCCCGCCGAGCTCACGCGGCAGGGCCAGACCATGCAGCTCCATCTCGCGGATCTTGTCGAAGATGCCTTGCAGACGCGCCGGGAAGACGGCCTCACCGTCGTGGTAGCGGACCTTCTCGTGATCGATCTGCTTGCTGTGCGGCGCGATCTCTTCGGCCACGAACTCGCCGACCATCTCGGCAATCTCTCGGTAGAAGTCCTTCGCCTCCTCCACCGACTTGGGGGCCTCGCCTTCTCCCAACTTCCGCTCGGTGACCTTCACCAGCGCCTCCCAGTCGATGCCTCGCTCGAAGTAATAGCGGAGGTCGTCGTTGTCCTTGAAGAAGTTGCCCATGATGCGCTCCGTTCACTCGGCCGCGGGCGACGCCGCCCGACGGGAAATGGTCTTCGAGTCGCCTACGATCGCGCCGTCTCGATACAGCGCGGCCCGCGCCACCCGTTTGGCTTCGTTCACCAGCTCGGGGGGCACGAAGGACTTGGTCTTGCCAGTGCCCAGGCGCCCGGTGGCCGCCGCAGTGGCCACGGTGCCGAGCACCAAATGAATGACCATCACGACGTACGCCTCCGGCACCACGTCGGCGCGAAACACGCCCGCGTCCCGGCCCTTGATCAGCGCACCCGAGACGGCCGAGAGCCAGGGCGCGACGTACTTGGCGAGGAGCGCGCGCATCTGCGCGGGTCGGTCGAGCGCCTCGCGCAACAACAGACGCGCTCGATCGGGCTCGGCCAAGAAGAACGCGAACGTCTCATCGAGGATCGCATCGAAGCGGTCCTCGCGTGACGCGGCCCGGAGCAGCGCAGGCAGGGTCTCGTTCCAGCGCGACAAGAGCGCGTCGAGCACGCTCGCGTGCAGCAGGTCTTTGGAGGCGAAGTGGTAGAGCAGCGAAGGCTTGCGGATGCCGACCGCGTCGGCGATCTGCTGCAGCGAGGTGCCGCCCACGCCCTGTGCGGCGAAGAGGCGGGTGGCTTGAGTCAGGACCTGGCTGCGTACGTCGTCGGGCATCGTCTACCGAATGGTAGGCGCTGTCTACCAGATGGTAGACAGGCGGCAAGCCTCATGCGGCGCGCTTGCTGCGCTTCTTCTCGATCCGAGCGATGCGCTTCTGGTTGGCTTCTTCGCTCTCGGCGCCGCGGGCGAGGATCGCGCTGGTGAGCGCGCCGCTGAGATCGCGCATGCGGTGTTCCAGGAGCTTGCTCAGCTCGAGGTGGAGCTTGGCGCGCTGATCGGCTGCCGCGACCCGGAGCGCCTGCTCCAAGAGATCGACCGCGCTGGCCGCGTCGCTGTTTCTTCGCTGCACGGTGGCCGCGAGCTTCAGCGCCTCACAGGTCAGGGCGTCCGAACCGCCTGCGTCGGACGCGGCGCGCGCCCAGTCGTAGGCCCGCCCGCGATCACCGAAGCGCAGCGCGGTGCGCGCGATGGCCAAGCGATCCTCGGGCGCGTGCGAGGGCAGCACCGCGTCCCAGCGCTCGGCGAGCACGACCAAGATCGCAGCGAGCGCGACCAGATCGAGCGCGTTGTGCTCCAGGACCGGGACGAGCTCACTGGCGTCCGCGCCGCGCACGAAGTTCCAGAAGCGCTCCGGGATCTCCGCCCCGTCGATGTCGCCCTGCCGGTGCATTCCCAGCACCTGGGCCTCGACGCTGACCAAGCGGACACTCTCGCCGAGCTGCGATAGCCGCGGGCCCAAGACCCGCCGGGCGCAGTGCAGCAGATCGAGGTGCGCGGCCGGCGCCGCGAGCGGGACTCGGTTGAGTACGGCGCGGGTGCGCAAGAGCGGCCAGTCGAACGACTTGCCGTTGTAGGTGACGATGGCCGACGCGCTCGCGATGCGCTCCGCCAGGCGCGCGAGGATGGGCTTCTCTTCGCCGGGTTTACGCAAGAGGAGCTGCTCGATGACCAGCGACTCGTCCTCGAAGTAGGCCATCCCCACCAAGAAGGGCAGGGTGCCAGTGCCGCCGGCCAGGCCCGTGGTCTCGGTGTCGAGATAGAGAAAGCGCCGAGGGTCGACCGTCGCGAGCCCGTCGTCGAGCGCCAGGCCCGCGATGGTCGCTCCGCTCACCGCGAGCGAACCGACGATCGGCACCATCCCGTGCGCGTGATGCGGCTCGAGGATGATCGAGCGTCGATGCAGCGGACCGAGCGCGGTCGTCTCCAGCACCCCGGGGAGCTCGACGACCCCTCGGTGCAGGCGCGCGTGCTTCGGCGTGTCTAGGGCGACGACGCGGTCCTTCAGCGCTGCCCGCGAGCGACCAGCGACCTGACCTATCATCGCGCGCAGCTGCGCTATCCGCGCGCGCCGCGCCTCGTCCTCTGGTCGGTCCGCCGTGCGCTCCGCTGTGGGATCGGGCAACGCCAGCACGCTCGCAGGGGTCGCCATCGGCAACCTTGCGAGCTTTCGCTTGAACGCGTCCAGGTTCATCGGGGCGAAGGCACCACGGCTAGTGGAGGCTGGCCGCTCCCACGGCCGCCAACAGATCCAAGCTCAGTCGCTTCAGCGAGAGCCCCGCGAGAGGCGCAGGTCGAGCATGGACGTGCGGCACGGGCGCATCCATCCCGGTGGCGCCGATGCACGCGGGGCAGCCCGCATCGCAGGCGCAGGACGCGATGAGCGAGCGGGTGCGCACGAGAAGGTTCTCCCGCTCGGTGAAGAGGCGCGGCGCGAGGCCGACGCCGCCGGGGACCGCGTCGTACAGAAAGATCGTGGGATCGAAGCCCGCGCCGCCCTCACCGGTACCGGGGAGATCGCCCTCACTGCTTCGATCGCCCATCGCCAGGCCGAGATCCCGGGGATCACACATCAACCCGACCGTCGCGACGGTCTGCATCGCGTGGCCCAAGGCGCGGATCGCGTCGACCACCAGCGCGCGGGGGATCTCCAACGTGATCCCGTCGCTGCGCTCGAACTGCCGCGTGCGCACCAGCTCCTCGGGGAACGTCAGCCAGTAGGCGCTGGTGTGCATCTGCATCTCGGGCAGGCGCACGTCGCCGTAACCCACGTTCTCGTGGGTGTGGAACTTGATCTTCTTGTAGCCGACGACCTTCTCCACCACGGCGACCTCGCCGTGCCCTGCCGCGAGCGCCTGCGGACTGCCCGCGCCCACGACGCCTCCGTCGTCCTCCTGGGTGATGGAGACCCGGGTGTAGGTCATCGCGGTGGTGAAGTAGTCGGGCGCGACCTTGCGGACGTAGGCCTTGTGGTTCTCGAAATCGAGGCGCTCGACCTGGTACTGCTCGCCCTCGTGTTGGTAGATGGCCTGCACGTGCAGCATCGTGTGGGTGGCCCGCCAGTCCATCTCAGCGATGGTCCGATCGCCGTCGAGATCGATGATCACGAAGTTGTCCCAGGAGAGGCTGCGCAAGCTGACGTGCGAGGCCGGATACGCATCGGTCGACCAGTGCCACGCCCGCTTGCCGGAACCCGCGCTCGCCTCCACCACGACGTTCTGTTGGGCGAGGTAGCTCATGCTGTCGATGACCGCCTCGGCGGGCACGTCACCGAAGGTCTCGCCCTCCTCGAAGGGCAGCTCGAAGCTCGCGCACTTCAGGTGTTGGATGAGGATCTCGACGTTGTCGGGATCGATCCGCGCCTCTTCGACTGGGGCGCCGACCAAGAGCTCTGGATTGCGCGCGACGTACTGATCGTGCGGCATGCTCGAAGGCACCAAGAGCGCGAGCGAGCTGCCCTGGCGCCGTCCCGCGCGCCCGAAGCGCTGCCACATCGACGCTATCGATCCCGGATAGCCGGCGCACACGACGGCATCGAGGCTGCCCACGTCGATCCCCAGCTCGAGCGCGTTGGTAGCGACGACGCACTTGATGTTTCCCGCGCGCAGCCCCTGTTCGATGCGCCTTCGGGTCTCGGGTAGATAACCACTTCGATAAGCGTGGATGATCGCAGGATCGAGCCCGTGTTGTCCGCAGAGCCTATCCCGCAGGTACTTCAGCATGGTCTCGACCTGGTTGCGCGACTGCCCGAACACCAACGTCGGCACTTCGGCGGCGACCAGATCCGCGACCAGGTTTACCGCCGTCTTCACGTAGCTCGCGCGCAGACCGAGCTCGCGGTTCACGATCGGCGGATCGTAGATGAGGACGTGCTTCTCTCCGGTGGGCGCGCCGCTCTGGCCCACCAGCGACACGGGCCGTCCCAGCATCCGGCTCGCGTGGCCTTCGGGGTTGCCGATGGTGGCCGACGCGAAGATGAACGTCGGCTTGGCGCCGTGAAAGCGCGCGATGCGATCGAGCCGCCGAATCACGTTCGCCAGGTGCGATCCGAAGACCCCGCGGTACGTGTGCAGCTCGTCGATCACCACGTAGCGGAGGCACGAGAAGAAGCGCGCCCAGCTCGCGTGATGCGGGAGGATCCCCGCGTGCAGCATGTCGGGGTTGCTGAGCAACACGCCGCTTCGCTCGCGCGCGACCCGTCGTGCGTCGCCGGGGGTGTCACCGTCGTAGGTGATGGCGCCTTGTCCCAGCTTCGCTGCGCGCAAAAGCGTGTGCAGCGCCTCTTCTTGATCGCGTGCGAGCGCCTTGGTCGGGAAGAGATAGAGGGCGCGCGCGTCGGGCTCGCGCGCCAAGCGATCGAGGACGGGCAGGTTGTAGCAAAGGCTCTTGCCCGACGCGGTCGGCGTCGCGACCACCAGATCTTCGCCGCGGCTGGCGCGCTCGAACGCATCGGCCTGATGCGACCACAGCTCGTTCACGCCGCGCGCGATGAGCGCTCGCGCGACGTCCTCATGCAGCGCGGAAGGGATCTCCGCGGTGCGGCTCTCGGTCGCAGCAAGGGTGCGGTCGAGGACCACGTTGCGGAGCGTCGCGCCGTCCGCGCGCCACCGCGCCAAGACCGCGTCGAGCCCCACATCGTGCTTCCAGGGAGCGGCGGGTCGCGCAAAGGCCTCGTCGGGACTGGTCACGGCGCAGACTGTACGGAAGGTCAGGCACCCCGGGCAAGTGTTCAGGTGTGATCCTCCTTCGAGCGGAGGCTCCGACGCCGCCTCGTGCTACACCCGCGCCGTGTCGCTCATCGAAATCGAAGGCGTCGAGAAGCGCTATGGGGAGCTGCGGGCGCTCAAAGGCGTGTCGCTCACCCTGGCTCCAGGTCGGATAGGTCTCTTGGGCCCGAACGGCGCAGGCAAGTCCACCTTGCTGAAGTGTCTGATCGGCCTCATCGCGCCCGACTACGGGACCATGAAGGTCTTCGACATCGACGTGGTGCGATCGCCTTTCGAGGTGCGATCGCGCATCGGGTACATGCCCGAGGGCGACGCCGTCCTGCCTGAGCTCACGGCGGTCCAGTACACGACGCTCGCCGGCGAGCTGTGTGGCCTTCCTCGCGCCGAGGCGACCGCGCGCGCCCACCAGGTCCTGCACTACGTCGGGTTGGGCGAGGCCCGCTACCGCAAGCTCGGCAGCTACTCGACCGGCATGCGTCAGCGCGCTCGCTTGGCGCAGGCGCTGGTCGGGGACCCCAAGCTGCTGCTCTTGGATGAGCCGACGTCGGGCCTCGATCCTCGCGGCCGCGACGAGATGCTCGCGCTGATCTTGGACATCCCCCAGCGCACCGGCGCGAGCGTGCTGCTCTCGACCCACATCCTGCCGGACGTCGAGAAGACCTGCGATCAGGTGGTCGTCGTCGCGGGTGGTGAGGTGCTCTACGCGGGATCGATCGAGCCGCTCGTCGCGTCCGAAGCCGGGGTCTTCGAGGTGCGCGGCAAGGGCAGCCCCAAGGAGCTCAAGAAGGCGCTCGAGCTCGCCGGCTGCGTGGTGCGCCGCGAGACGGTGCAGAGCTCCACCCTCGAGGTGCGTGTGCCTTCGGGTAAGGGCGCCAACTTCGTGCTCGAGACCGCGACCGCTGCGGGCCAGCAAGTGCGTCATGTCGCTCCGCTGGTGCAGACGCTGGAGCGCGCGTTCTTCAAAACCCTGGCGGACGCCGGACAGATCGCACCCGAGGGCGCGGTCGAGACCAAGAAGAAGAAAAAGAAGAAGGCCGAAGGCGCCGACGCCGAGAGCGCCTGACGCGCGGTGATCGAGCGCTCCGATCTGCCGCTCGGCCCTCGCTTCGAGCCGGGAGGCGACGCAGCGTCGCTCGAGATGATCCTCGCGGAGCACGCGCTGGGGCGTGCGTCGATCTCGGATGCACTTCGAGACGATGGCGCTGCGCTCGCGGCGACGTGGGCGACACCCGAGCTTCTGGTGTTCCCCATCCGCACCCCGACGCTCGCTCCTGCGACGCACACCAACGCGATCTTCGTAGTCAGCGGCGGCGACGCAGTGCTGATCGAGCCCGCCTCGCCGTACCAGGACGAGATCGCGCGGGTGTTGGCGGCGGTCGAGGAGCTGGCACGCCGAGGTGTGCGGGTGCGCGAGATCTGGGCGACCCACCATCATGTCGACCACGTGGGCGGTGCGCTCGCTCTCACCGAGGCCCTGCGGCTACCGCTGCGCGCGCATCCCGAGACCCTGACCCGCCTCGATCCGGACATTGCGCATGGCGCCGCGATCATCGAGGGGGATCACCTTCGAGTCGGCGGGATCACCCTCGAAGCGATGCACGTGCCGGGACACGCACTTGGTCACTTGGCCTTTCTCGAGCCGCGCCTCCGCGCAGTGATCGCGGGCGACATGGTCGCCGCGGTGGGGACGATCTTGATCGAGCCGGACGGCGGAGACATGGCCCAGTACCTCGACTCGCTGCGTCGGCTGGTGGCGCTGGACGCCGTCGTGGTGCTGCCCGCCCACGGTGGCTCTATCCGACCGGGAAGGGCGATCTTCGAGCGCTACATCGCCCACCGCTTGGCGCGCGAGGCGAAGGTGCTCGCCGCGCTCGAAGCGGAGCCACGATCGCTCGAGACCTTGGTAGCGCGAGCGTACTCCGACGCCCCGCCGGCAATTTGGCCGCTCGCGCTCCTCTCGTTGGAGGCGCACCTGATCAAGCTCGAACACGACGAGAGAGCGGTGCGTGGAGCTTTGGGCTGGGCCCTGCGAACCTGACTCGTGGGCGGAGACGGATACGACAACGCCCGCAGGCCGTGAGGCGAGCGGGTGTTGATTGTGTTTGGGTTGTCGTCGGGAAGGAGAGCAGCTCAGGGGCTGATCGCGACGTCCGGCGGCAGGTTGAAGATCAGGCCGATGTTGATCATCTGGTTGAACGTGGTGCGCGAATCGGTGCCGTCGATGACTCCGTCGGGGAAGCCACTGCCGGCCATCCGGTCACGACCCTCGCCGCTCTCGTCGGTACCCGAGGGGTTCCACGCGAAGGGGAAGGCGCGCCACTCGAGCATGATCCCGAACCACGAGTTCGCGTAGAAGCTCATGCCCACGCCGAACATCGGGGTGACCGCGACGCGGTCGGCCCGCGCCGTCGCGGTCGCGGCACATCCGGGCGTCGACACGCCACCCACCGACATGTCACAGCCAGAGGCCGCGACCGTGGTGGGCGCCCGCTCGGTCACGCCGAAGAGGGCCACGCCGCCGAAGATGTAGAGGTCGGTGTCGATGAACACCGCCTGGAAGAGCGAGAGCTTTCCGCGGAGCGGAACGAACATCAGCTCGAGCGCCACGGTCCAGCTCAGCCGGCCGACCTGCTGGTTGAACAGCGAGTTGTCGGGGAGGCTCAGACGGTTTCGATCGGTGGTCTGACCGAATCGCGTCACCTGGGTGGTGAGATCGGTGTCGATCGGCGCCACGTTATAGCCGCCCCAGACCCCGACGCCGAGCCACTCGAGGAAGTGGTAGTTGGCCTCGAGGGTCACGAAGAGAGAGCGCGCGTACTCATCCTGCAGCGTGTAGCCGATGCCGGGGATGAGGTTCACGTGCCCTTCGCGGTACTCACGCATGTGTCGCACGGCAGGCGCCCCGGCGAGGGGACCGGTCACGTGCACGTCCTGCGCGGAGGCAGCAGAGGGGAGAGCAGCGGAGCTGAGACTCAAGCACGCCGCGAGGCACGCGACCGCCAACGCCGTGCGGGCAAAGCTGGAGGGACTGAACGGCAGGGGCATGGACTTCTCGAGGGTGGAAGAAGCGCGACGCTGGCTTTGCTGAGGAGAGAGCAGGAGGGTGTTCATCGTCGTTCTCTCTCAGCGGGGCTGGTTGTAGGAGAAGTCGAACGGGATGAAGACCGCGAGGCCGATGTGGGCGGTCACGTTGTTCACGAACGCGGGGCTGGGCTGCACCCAGGTCTCCACGTTGTTCCGCGCGGTGCCCAGCTCGACGTTCAGGTTCTCGAGGGTCTCGAGGTACATGTAGTCGCGGATCTCGGCGAAGATCGCCAGCCAGCGGGTGAGGAAGACACGCAGACCGATACCGACGTTGAACGAGATGCGCTCGCCGAACTCGAACTCGCGAACCACGGGGTCGACGACCGGGATGGGACGGGTCCGCATGAGTCCGATGCCGCCCATGACGTAGGCGTCGTACTGGAAGATGAACTCGTTGAACATCGCGAACTTGCCGTAGATCGGCACGTACGTGAAGTTGAGGTTCGCCAGGAACTGGAAGCCGTTCACCGGCACCGCGAGGCGGGTGGAGCGGCGGACGAAGAAGTTCAGGTCGGACTCGCTCTCGAGGCCCTCGTACCAGATGAAGTTCAGGCCGACGGCCAGCACGTTGGTGAACCAGTAGTTCAGCGCGAGGCCGACGCCGGTGTGGCTCACGAACGGATCATTGAGGCTCTGCGCGAAGGACGGCATGAGCTCGACGCGGTTGATGCGCAGCGCGTAGATCTGCTGCACCGCGAAGATCTCCTCGTGCGCCTCCTCGCCCCGTACGGGCGCGTCACGCCCGCCCGCATCCGTCGCGGCAGCGGTGTCCGCACCCGAGGTGTCTCCCTCGACCGCGAGGGATGAGATGACGTCGCCGTCTCCTCCTCCCGAGTCCTCGGCGGGCTCGTCGGTGCCAAAGGACATGTCTGCCCCATCGCCACCGTCATCACCGCCGCCAGAGGTGTCTTCCTCCCCGAACGACATGTCTGCGTCCTGCGCGAATGCGCGTGACGTTCCGAGCTGCGGGGAGCCGATCAGCGGCACCGCGAGGGCCGTGAGCGCTGCGAACCAAGCCTTCTTCATCGTGACCTCATCCACCCGAGGTGGGCGAAACCTGCTTTTGCCAGCTGCCCGATACCGTCTCTGGGCGGGCTGCAAGCTATTGAAATTGCTTTGGAATGTGGGTCTATTCCGAAAGGTGGGCGGGACTATAACACGCGCTGATTTTCGCAATCAACGCTCTTTTTGGAACAGGCGTCGACAGCGTGCGTCGCTGGGCCCTGGTCGGGTTTCCAGAGGCACATTCAGGCCTCTGCCGCCTCGTCGTCGGCTTCGGGCTTGGCGAACAGCGCCCCCACGAAGCTATCGGGATCGAACTCGCGCAGATCTTCGATGCGTTCCCCGATGCCCACGTAGCGCACGGGGACGTGGTGCTCATCGACGATCCCCAGCACGACGCCGCCCTTGGCGGTGCCATCGAGCTTGGTGAGGACCAGGCCGCTCACGGCGATGGCTTCCTTGAAGAGCTGCGTCTGCTGAATCGCGTTCTGTCCGGTGGTGGCGTCGAGCACGAGAAGTACCTCGTCGACGGGACGCTCCAGCGCCTTCTCAGCGGTGCGCACCACCTTCTTGAGCTCCTCCATCAAGTTCGACTTGGTGTGGAGGCGGCCAGCGGTGTCGGCGATGACGACGTCGTGACCCTCGGCTTTGGCCTTGCGCACCGCATCGAAGATCACCGAGCTCGGATCTGCTCGATCTTTTCCCTTCACCAGATCGCAGCCCACGCGTTTGGCCCAGACCTCGAGCTGAAGCACGGCTGCTGCGCGGAACGTGTCGCCTGCTGCGAGCACCACGCGCTTGCCATCTGCGTGGAAGTGGCTCGCGAGCTTGCCGATCGTGGTGGTCTTGCCGACACCGTTGACGCCGATCACCAAGATCGTGGTGGGCGATCCATTCGCGCCGAGGCGCACCCCGCCTCCGCCCGTCACCCCGGTGGTGAGGATCGTCCGACCCTCCTGCTGCAGGGCCTCCCAGACGGCGTCCTCGTCGCGGAGCTCGGATCGCTCGAGGCGGCCGCGGAGGCGCTCGAGGAGCTTGTCCGCGGTGCGCGGGCCGATGTCTGCGGTGATGAGCACCGCCTGCATCTCGTCGAGCAGCGCGGGATCGATGTCCTTCTTGCGTCCGAAGATCTGCGCCAGGCGCGCGATGAAGCCGCCTCGGGTGGTCGCCAGGCCCTTCTTGAGGACGGCGACGCGCTCCTTGGCCTCGGCGTCCGTGGGCGCGGGGCTCACGGTGGGCTTGGTGACGGAGACCGTGACCGCCGGTCGCGCGACGACCGATTCCACTTTGGGCGTCGCAGGGGTCTCGACGGAGAGCACCGGGCCGTCGTCCTCGTCCGCTTTGGGCTTGGCGGGCTCGTCGGCCTTCCTCGGGTCGGCCTTCTTCGCATCCGCCTTCTTCGCCTCCTTCTTCTCTTCCCGAGGCGCCGCCTTGGCGTCGCTCTTCTCGGGCTTCGTCTCCGAGGCCTTGCCGCGCTTGTCCGTCGGGGGCGCTTGCTTGGATTCGGGGAGGGAAGGGGCGTCGCCCTTGCGGCCGAAGGCGAAGTACGCTCCCACGACGACGAGGACCACGAGGGCGAGGACGATGGCGATCGTGGGGGTCATGGGCCGAGAGCCGAGGGCCGACGCTGCGCAACACGCGCACCGACGCGGTCGGGGGCGCGACTATAGGAAGACGCGAGAGCTCGCGTCAACGCTCCTGGGGCGCTGCCGCGGTGGAGGCCTCGATGCGGGCCGCCAGCACCTGGATGGCCTCGAGCTCGTCGCGCCCCGGTGCCTCGGTCCCGTAGCAGGCGCGCTCCACCCGATCGATGAGCTCGGCCAGCTCAGGCGGCTCGCGCCCCGCCTTGCGCAGCGCGGACAAGAGCTCCCGCTGGGTCCAGAGCGACCAGAGCTCGGCCGACGGAAGTAGGCGCAGCGCGATGGGCCGCAGGGGCGCGAGCGCGAGGTCGCGTAGGCTCAGGAGGTTCAGCGACATCCCGATGTACTCGCCTCGGTGCGGCGCGACGATGGGGGCCTCGAAGGCTTCGTACCCTGCGGCCCGTACGACGAGCTGGCTGCGCCCGGCGTCCGCGACCAGCGAGAACGCGCCATCGCCGTCGCACTCCACCGTCCGAGCACCGAGCGTGACTTGGGCGCGCGCGAGGGGGGCTTGGGTCCGCGCGTCGCGCAGCACGCCGCTGACGACGGCGATGCGCGGCGCCCCCGAGAGCGCGCTTCCCAGATTCGCGAGCAGCTTGCCCCACGGCTTGCCGTCGGCTCGCCCCCGTACCCCCATGGTGAGCGAGCTGTGGCCCGGTGCCGGCGCGATGACCGTCGGCTCCTGACGCTGCATCCAGAACAGCAACCCGAGGATGGTGAGCAGCGCGAGGAGCGAGCCCGCCGCGACGAGAGACGTCGCATCGAAGAAGAGAGGTCGAAACGAGAGCACCACCGGCGTCGACTCCGACGCGCCAATCCAAGGGGCATCGCTGGAGAAGCGCGCTTGCACCGGGACTTCGGGGCCGAGGCCTGCCAGCTCGCTCAGCGGGACCTCGAGCTCGAAGCGGCCGTCCTCACGGGTCGCGGCGGTCCCCAGGTGGCGCTCGCCCGCATAGACGCCGATGGCGTCGCGGGCGCGCGGCCCCGACGAGTCCATGAGCCGGCCCCCGAGAAGGGCCCGATCGTCGTCGCGCGCCAAGAGTTCGAGGGTCAGGCGGGTGGATCGCAGTCGAACGATGGGCACCTCGGCCTGCGCGGCGCTCCGCACTCCGTCGGCCTCCGAGAGCGCGACCAGCCGCCCCGCGGAGGGCGGTCCGAGCAGCGCGCTCGGCACCATCAACGACACAGCGCCGCTCAGATCGGTGCGCCCCTGGGCCAGGGTCACGCCCAGCTCGTTGCGCAACGAGACAGCCAGATCGGTGCCGCCCGCGGTGCTCTCGGTCGCCACTCGAACCGAGTGCTCGGGTACATCGAGATCGAGCACGCCCGCCGAGTCGACGTGCAACGTGAGGGAGACGTGGGCCAAGGAGAGATCGAGCCGCTGCCGTGCTTCGGTGCCGAGGAACAGCTCGGTCCCCGCGAACGCGGCCGAGGCCCACCAGCCGTCTTCGGCCTGCACCAGCACGTCGAACGAGCCGTCGGCGTCCGTATGGGGATGCGCGGTCCAGCGGAGCGGGCCAGCCGCGTGCACCTCGCGCCAGGCCGCGACGTCGATGAGGACCCCGGGGACGGGGGCGCCCAGATCGTCCCGCAGGGTGCCGATCAGGTGGACTTGACCATCCGCATGCCGGTCGACCCGCAGCTCGATCCGGGTGTCGGCACGCACCAAGACCGGCGGCTGGGCGTGCGCCGTGGCGGCGATCACGAGCGCCAAGAGTCCGGTCAGCCAGCGGGCCATCCGGCGACGATGCTCCCTCTGGCGAGCGGAGGCAAAGCACCCGATTGCATCCTTCCTGTCCCCGCGGCGATACTCGGCCGCTGTGCGCGGGCTAGCGAACCGGTTGTGGGTGTGCGACGTCCGCGCGTCCGCCGCATCTGCGATTGAACGAAGCGCGAACACCTGCGTCGAAGGCCCGCCGAGGCGAGCTGAGGTTGGTGTCATTCAGGAGAAACGTCGTTGAGCCAATCCAGGAAAGGTCCGCGAGCGAAATGGCTGATGGTGGCGCTCGGGGTGGGGGTCGCGCTCGCCATCTTCGTACTGACTAGCGCTGTCTCGGTTGCTCAGGCCCAGGGCGCGGGATCCACCGACTACCTCATTCGGCTCTTGCACGACTCCGACGCCTTCCGGGTTCGCGCGCGCGCCTGCGACGCGCTCGGATCGCGGGCGACTGATGCCGGGGTGATGGACGCGCTCGTCGCAGCGCTACGTGACCGCGATGGCGCCGTGCGCGCGGCGTGCGTGGGATCGTTGGGCAGGGTCGGCGATGCCTCGGTGCTCCCCGCCCTGCGCGCTCTGGACAGCGCCTCCGAGAGAGAGCGAGCAGTGCGTGCGGCAGCGCGGGCCGCGATCACCTCGATCGAGACCCGAACGGGTGGCGGTGGTGGCGGTGGCAGCACCGGCGGCACGGGAAGCGGCGGAGCCGTAGGGGTGGCGCGCTACTACGTCGGCATCGGTCTCCCCGGAACCACGGCCGGCGTGAGCGACGCGATTCGCCGCTCGGCCCGAGAGGCCCTACGCACCGCGGCGGCAGGTGTGGCGGGAGTGGTGATCGCCCCCGACGGGGAGAGCGCAGCCGATGCCACGCGGGCGATCCGAAGCCGCTCGCTCGCGGGCTTCTTCCTCGACAGCACCATCACCACCGTCGAGGACACGCCCGCGGGCGTGCGGGTGGTCGTTCAAATCGTGGTGCAGGACTATCCCGGTCGGAACGTGCGCGCGATGCTCAGCGGTCGCGCGACCATCACGGGTGAGCACAACACCAGCTCCCCCTCGGTGGCCGACGCCATCGGCGCGGCCTTCGCCAGCGCGGTGCGCCAGCTGCCGACTGCGATGGCCGGGTCACGTGGTGGCGGAGGCTCGCGATGAGGGTCCGAACCGACGTTGATTGGATGCCGCGCAGATTGGACCTTTGCGCGGTGGCCGCCTACCCTAGGGGCTTACGCCCCGTTTCTTTCGAGGTCTTCACTGTCCTCGTGTCTTGTTGCCTCGTGTCTTGCTGGAGGATCGATCGATGACGACTGCGAGTGCCCAAGCGGCGCCTCCCACCGGTGGCGCGCCCCCGATCAAGCGGCGGTTTCGCAACTACCTCCTCGATCCGGCTTTTCAGCTCAAGTATACGGGCATGGTCGTCGCGGTGACCATCGTGGTTGCCGGCGTCCTGGGCTACATCGCCTACGATCAGTCCCACGCACAGACCGAGATGCTCTCGGTCAACCTCGCGATGGAGGGCCACACGGCCGACTACATCGAGGAGCAGGCCGCGCTCGCGGATCAGGCCCTCTTGCTGCAGATCCTCGGGGGCATCTTCCTGATGGTCTTCTCGCTCGGGGTCACCGGTATCTTGGTGACGCACCGCCTGGTGGGTCCCGCGTTCAAGATGAAGAGCCTCTTTCGTGACGTATCCGAGGGACACCTCCGGATCCGCGGGCGCCTCCGCAAGGGTGATGAGCTCAAGGACGTGTTCGACGAGTTCGAGACGATGATCGAGAAGCTCCGCGCCCGTCAGCGCGCCGAGATCACCACCGTCGAGGGCATCATCGCTCGCGCCAAGAGCGAGGGCGGTACGCACGACGTCGTAGTCGAAGAGCTCGATCAGCTGCGTCAGAGGATGGAAGCAGAGCTTCAGACGAAGTAAGGAGCGCTCCCGATGGAGCAGCCCACGCACCGAGATCCCGCCGTGTCGCCCCCAGCTCGTGTGCTGGTGCAGGTCGAGGCGCTCACCAAGACATTCATCCACGAGGGGAACGAGGTGAAGATCCTCAAGGGGATCGATCTCACCATCGCCGCAGGAGAGATGCTGTCGGTCGTCGGCGCGTCGGGGGCAGGCAAGTCCACCTTGCTGCACCTCCTGGGCACGCTCGACCTCCCCACATCCGGCCGGATCCGGTTCCAGGGCGAGGACATCACCCGCTACCCCAGCAGCCAGCTCGCGGCGTTTCGTAACCAACACCTGGGCTTCGTGTTCCAGTTCCATCACCTGCTGCCCGAGTTCAGCGCGGTGGAGAATGTGATGATGCCCGGTCTCATCCGAGGCACGCCGCGCATCGAGATGGACAAGCGGGCCCGCAAGATCCTCGGCGAGGTGGGCCTCGGACACCGCATGACCCACCGTCCCGGCGAGCTGTCGGGCGGCGAACAGCAGCGGGTGGCTTTGGCGCGTGCGCTCGTGATGGGGCCCAAGCTCGTCCTCGCCGACGAGCCCACCGGGAACCTCGACAGCAAGACCAGCGAGCAGATGCATGATCTGGTGTTCGATCTGAATCGAGAGCACGGGACGACCTTCTTGATCGTCACCCACAGCCGCGATCTCGCGCAGCTCATGCCGCGCGTGGTGACGATGCGCGATGGTCGTGTCGAGTCCGACGAGCGGCGTGAACTGACCCGCGGCGCCAAGGTCCCCGCGGCCGAGCCTGCCCCTCTCGAGCCGGGCCCGTCCGAGCCAGCGCCGGCCGAGAGCGACGCGACGTCGTCCGACGCAGAAGAGCCGGCGAGCGACGAGAGCGAGTAAGCGTCAGCCGAGTGCGCTCTTGATGGCGACCGCGACTGCGTGCAGCGCGCGCCGCGCCTCGGGGACGATCCCCCCCATGGTGAGATAGCCGTGGATCAGTCGATCCTCGCTGCGGTGCTCGACGTCCACGGCATCCTCGCGCATTCGCCGCGCCAAGATCTCGCCCTCATCGCGCAGGGGATCGAAGCCTGCGGTGGTGATCAGGGTGCGCGGCATCCCTGCGAAACTCGGAGTGCGCAGGACGGACATGCGAGGGTCGCCCAGATCCGCTTCGCTCTGTACGAATCGGTCGGAGAACCAGGTCATGAGCTCGCCGGTGAGGAAGTAGCTGCTGCCGTTGTGCGCTCGTGACGCCGACGGGTGTTCGAGCTCGGTCGGCGGATACACGAGCGCAAGGTAGGCGGGCAGAGGCTCACGTGCCGCCTTCAGCGAGAGCGCCGTCGAGAGCGCGAGGTTGGCGCCCGCGCTGTCGCCACCCAGCGCGATGCGGTCCCTGTCGATCCCAAAGCTCACCGCGTCGCGCCAGATCGCTCGGAACGCCTCGAGCGCGTCGTCGTGGGAGCTCGGGTAGCGGTGATCGGGCCCCATGCGGTAGTCGACCGCGATGACGGGCGCATCGATCTGGTGGGCGATCTCCCGCAGCGCGTGATCGTGCGAGGCGAGCGAGCCAATCACGAAGCCCCCGCCGTGAAGCCACACCAGGCCTGGGCCGTTCTGTCGTCGCTCGCGCGGCAGATAGAAGCGGACGCGGATCGAGCGGCCGGAGAGCTGGAGCTCCCGATCCTCGACGTGTCCCAAAGGCCGAAACGGCACATCGAGCAGCGTGCCCACCGTGTCGTAGTCGTGCCGCATCGCGCCCACGCTCGCGGTGGGATCGAACGCTTTACCTGCCCGCGCCATGGCGCGCAGGAACGTGAACGTGTCGCGGTCGAGCTCGACGTCGCGATCGTTCTTGGGCAGGGGCGTGCGTCCCAGCGCGCTCTGGGTGCGGATGAGGCCCGCCAATGCGCGACGGGCGAGGCGGGCGCTCGCGGGCTCGCTCATCCCACTGCTCCGCTGCCGCGAAGGGCAGCGACGCTCTCCGCCGTGAGCCCGCCATCGATCAGCACCTGCTCGGTGTCGCGGCCCTTGCTCGGCGCATCATTCACGCTCGGTGGGCTCGCCGTGGGCGTGCGCAAGTGAGCGAGGGTGCCGCCACCGACCGCGGGCAGATCGACGACCGCGTGCCTCGCGCGATGTTGGGGATCCGCGGCGACCTCCGCGGGCAGGAGCACGGGCTCGAGGCAGTAGTCGCCTCCCTCTGCGTGCTCGATCCACTCGGCGAACGTCCGGCCGAGAAAGAGCTCGGTGAGCTTGGCTTTCCACGCCGCCTGATGCGGACCGGGCATCAGCGCGTCCATCCCCGCTTCGATGCCGACGCTCGCGCAGAAGCCCATCCAGAACTTTGGTTCGAGCGCGCCGAGCGCCATCGAGCGACCGTCTCGGGTGAGGTAGCAATAGAACGGAGCGAGCCCGCCCGAGAGGGGGCCTTCGCCCGCGCCGTACGGATCGCCGCCGAACGCGCCAGCTATCCCGAACGTCCCGAACGCCATCGCGCCCTCGCACATCGAGACGTCGACGAAGCGGCCGCGCCCGGTGATCTGGCGCGCATGCAGCGCCGCGAGGATCCCGGTCACCGCGAACAGCGCGCCGCCCCCGATGTCGGCCATCTGCACCCCGGGAACTTGCGGGGGACCACCCGCTGGGCCGGTCAGACCGAGCACCCCCGCGCGCGCGAGGTAGTTCAGATCGTGCCCGGCTCGGTGCGCCAGCGGACCGTCCTGGCCGTAGCCCGAGATGGCGCAGTAGATGAGGCCGGGGTGGAGCACGGCGAGCGACTCGTAGCCCAGTCCCAAACGCGCCATCACCCCTGGACGAAAGCTCTCGATGAGCACGTCGTATCGGGGCACGAGATCTCGCAAGGTGGCGACGCCCTCGGGCGACTTGAGATCGATGACCGCGCTGCGCTTGCCGCGGTTGAGCAGCTGGAACGCTGCGCCGAGCTCGCCGACGATCGGCGGCATCATGCGCAGATAGTCGCCCGCACCCGGGTCTTCGATCTTGTCGATCTGCGCGCCCAAATCACCGAGGACCAACGTCGCGAAGGGGCCGGGCAGCAAGCGCGAGAGATCCAAAACGCGAACGCCTGCGAGCGGAGATCGCTGCAGGCGTTCGTGCATCTCGGAGAGATCGGGGGACGGGTGGCTCACCATCGGCGTCCCTCGTCCTCGCTCAGAGAATCTTCTGGAGCTTGGTCGCGAGCATCGGGTTGCCGCTGACCTTGAGCTTGCCGGTGAAGAAGAGCTGAGTCGCCGAGGCGGGGTTCTCGCTGATGGTCTTCCAGTCGTCGGCTGCGATCTCGATGGTGCAGTCCGCGCCCTCCTCGGCGCCCTCGCGGATGCCGACGTTGTTCTTCGCGTCGAGGGTCCAGGTGCCGCCGCCTTCGCCGGTGACCTTGAAGACGAAGATCGCGTTCACCGAGGTCTTGGCCTCGTCGCCCATGGCGGCGATTTTCGCGGGAAGTCGGGTGGTGAAATCGGTGGTCGCGTCTGCCATCAGAGCCTCCTGAGTCGTGCCATTTGAGTCGGTTTCGACGGATTGCTGAATCGCGATTCAGCGCGCCGGGTTCTAGAAATTCCGACGCGACGTGTCAAGGCGAGTCTGCAACCGAGCCCTTCGCGTCGCGTGGCGGGGATTGACGCGTCGTGTCGGGCTCGACTACACCCAACCACGAGGTGATTCGCATGGCGCTGCGCGACGAGGTCCGGAAGCGAGGCAAGAAGCTCATGGAGGATCCGCGGGTCCACAAGCTCATCCAGGATGAGCGGGTGATGAAGGTGGCGAGCCAGGCTTTCCAGCTGCGCGGCAGGGTGCAGGACGAGATCGATCAGCGGGTCGAGCAGGTCGCCAAGTCGCTTGGGCTGGTGACGAAGAACGACGTCCGCGATCTCCGGCGCACCATCAAGAAGCTCGAGACGGAGCTCGATCGCCAGAAGAAGGCGACGGCCAAGTCGACGTGATGGGCGCGGAGGAGGCTTCCTTGAATGGCGTTCGGAGCTTGAATGGCGTTCGGAGCTTGAATGGCGTTCGGAGCTTGAATGGCGTTCGGAGCTTGAATGGTGTTCGGAGCTTGAATGGCGTTCGGAGCTTGAATGGCATTCGGAGCTTGAATGGCATTCGGAGGGCTCGCGTCCGAGGGGCCGTGCGCGCGCTGGCCATCCTGATCCTCCTCGGCTGCGTGCTCGCGGCGCCCCTCGGACCGCTCGCGCGCGATGCGCATGCCCAGGACGCGACGGCGACTGCGCGCGCCCGGGATCTCTTCACCCGAGGCGTGGCCGCGTACGAGGCGGGGCGCTTGGACGAGGCCGCCGATCTGCTGTCGCAGGCGGACGCCATCATCCCGTCCCCCGCGCTCGCGTACAACCTCGGCCGGGTGAACGAGCGGATGGGCCGGGTGGAGGAGGCGGTGCGCTACTACCGCCGCTATCTCCACGACGCCGCACCGGAAGACGCCGAGCGCGCGGTCGTCGAGGGGAGAATCACGGCGCTGGCCGAGCTCGAGCGTCGCCACCGCGACGCGGTGATGACGATGCCGCCGAGCACGGACGAGATGACCGCCGAGGCCCAGCGCTTCTTCGAGCGTGGCGTCGCGATGTTCCGCCGTCGTCGCTACGACGCTGCGCTCGCTGCGTTCACAGCGGCGTACCGCTTCGCGCCTCTGCCCGAGGTCATCTACAACCTCGCGGTGGCGAGCGAGCGCACCGAGCACCTCGGCGACGCGGTCGACTACTACCGCGAGTATCTCCGCGCCCGCCCCGACGATCCCGACCGGGCGAACATCGAGCGCACCATCCGCGAGCTCACGGCGCGCGGCCGCGCTCACTGACGATCACGGCCGCTCGGGTAGGAGCACCCGAAAGAGCGCGCCCGCGCCCGTCTCGCTGACGACGTCGATGGCGCCGCCGCTCTGACGAACGATCCCGTACACCGTCGCGAGCCCGAGGCCCGTCCCGCCTCTGGCGGCCTTGGTGGTGAAGAAAGGCTCGAACATGCGCGCCTTGGTCGCTGCGTCGATGCCGGGGCCCGCGTCCTTCACCGACAGGCACACGTAGCGGCCCGGAGGGAGCCCGAGGTCGCTCGCGATGGCATCCGAGGGGTAGGTGACGCTCTCGATCGCTATCCGCACCGGGCCGCCTTCGGGCATGGCGTCGCGCGCGTTCATCGCGAGGTTCAGCACCACCTGCTCGAGCTGACCCGGATCGGCCAGCACCATGGCCCGAACGTCCGCGCGGGTCTCGAGGGGACAGCACGCTCTGAGGAGGCGCTCGAGCATCGGCGACAAGTCGCGCACCAGCTCCGCGAGGTCGACCTCTTTGGGGACCATCACCTGCTGGCGGCTGAACGCGAGGAGCTGCCGAGTGAGCGCGGTCGCGCGCTGGGTGGCGCCCTCGATCTCGCTCACGAGCGGCGCCTGGGGAGTCCCCGCGAGCTCCTCTTGCAGCAGCTCCGAGGTGATGCTGATCGCCGCGAGGACGTTGTTGAAGTCGTGGGCCACGCCTGCTGCGAGCCGGCCCACGGCCTCGAGGCGCTGCGCGTGGTGAAGCTGTAGCTCGAGCGAGCGTCGCTCCCGCTCCCCAAAGCGCAGCTCGGTGACATCGACGAACGCCGAGAGCAGGCACGTCCGACCATCGATCTCGAGCGCGTGGGACGAGACGCGCAGGGGGATCTCGCTCCCGTCCTTGCGGAGCAGGTTGGCCTCGTACGCCGTGAGTCCACCAGGGGCGAGGGCCAGGGCGACGAACCCGTCCTGCATCGTCGCGCCGGGCCAGATGCCGAGAGCGAGTGTGGTGACGCCTCGCGCATCGTCACCCGCGTGCCCCAGCAGCCGCTCTGCCTCGTGGTTGAGGTCGATGACCTCACAGCTCGCGGCGTCCGAGATGATGATACCGACGGGCGCGGTCAGGAAGATCGACGAGAGCTTCGCCTCGGCTCGGCTCTTGGCGTCCTGGGCTTCGATGCGCTCCCCGTGGGCGCGAAGCATCTCGGCGAGCGAGTTGATCAAGCTCCGCTCTTCGACGAGGAAGGGACCCTCGGCGAGCTGGGGCTGCGCGCGCAGGTACACCACCTCGATGCCGCCTCGCAGGCCGGACCGGGTGTCGAACCTGGCCGTCTGCGTCCAAGCGCTCGGGCGATGGCCCGCAGTCCGTGCCTCGACGTCGCCGTACCAGACACGGGCTTCGGTGATCTCGGGATACTGCCAGGCGGGCGGTAGGAGGTGCGCGAGCTCGATCAAGAGCGGCTCGTCGATGGTCCGATCCTCCGCCAACAGACGCCCGGTCTGGTGCAAGACCGTGAGCTCCTTGACCCGTTCTTGCAGGGCATGGGTCAGACGAGCCTGCTCGATCTCGCCGTGCTTGCGGGTGGTGATGACCTGGGTGAGCAGCACGATGCCGCCGATCGCGCCTTCGTCGGTGTGCCAGGGCCTCGCTTCCCACGCGATCCACTCCTCGATTCCGTCCGCGCCGACGAATCGGTCCTCGTCGCACCGCTCCACCGCGCCGAGGAGCACCCGCTGATGCACGGCTCGCCACCGCTCCGGCTGATCCGGCACCACGTCGTAGTGCGAGCGGCCTTCGAGCGGCTGATCCCCCAGGCCGTAGTCGGTGCGGTAGCGGTCGCTAACGACCACGTAGCGCATGTCGTGGTCGAGCATCGCGATCGCGGCGGGAGAGTAGCGCAGCAGCAAGCGAAAGGTGGAGGCGGCGGGCGTGATCGAGGGGGACGCGTGGTCCCCGGGGCGCGGCGGATCCTGCCGGCTCCCGGGGCTCACGAGCGCACCTTTGGCCAATGGGCATGCCTGCCCGACGAGAGGACCAGCCGTTGTCCCTGCATGCGCGAACGATCACGCCAGATGCGGGACGCTGTCAATGCCCCGGGGTGTCGCGTCACCCTCCTGCCGCGCAGCGCTGGCGATAGCCCGCGGCGAGACCGTCGATCCCGGGGGCGCCGGTGGGGTGCGCGTCGAGGTAGCGGCGCACCAGCGCGATGGCCTCCGCTTCGTTCGGCGATGCGAGCACGTCCGCGGTGAACTCGAACGCGTGGCGCCGAGGCCTCACATCGAGCGCAGCCTGCAGGCGCACTTCGACGACGTGCGCGACCGCCTCGCGATCGAGGGCCTGCGCGACGCGTGCGTCACAGTCGAGCGCAGCATGTCGGCGCGGCGCCTCGTCCTCCTCGAGGGGCAGTCCATCGCGAGCATGCACCAAGAGGTGGCCCAGCCGCGCCGCGTCCTCGCCGTCGTCCAGCTCGCTCGCGAGGAGCAGCTGATGGGTCGGCGTGATCACCCCGATGCCGCCCTCCGCGAAGCACATCACGTGCGTGTCGAGGTAACGCGTGAGCTCGCGTCCCTCGGGGACGCTGGACAAGCGCGCGCCCACGCGCGCGGCGCGTTCGGTGTCCTCGGCGTAGTCGGGGGGGCATGTCGGACGTCCGGTGTTCGTCGGGCCGGAGCATCCCAACGTCGCGACGATGGCGAAGAAGCCACACCGCGTCGCGGCGCTCATGGTTGGGCGAGGAAGTCGCCGATGCGTTGGAGGACTTCGGTCTCCACCCGCACACCCATCGCGAGGTCCCCGTGTCCGTACGCGTGGGCGGCTCCGCTCTCGGGGCCCGCGATCCAGAAGAACTTGTCGACGGTGCCGTTGCTACCCCAGGCGTCGTGCGCGGCCTTCACGTGATCGGGTTGCGCTATCTGGTCGCGCGCGCCCGCGACGAAGTGAACCGGCAGATCCAAGTCCGCCAGCGCAGGGAGGATGGGCTTGCCCTCGAAGGTGACCTCGCCGTTGCGCACGAAGCGCGCGAAGTCCGCGAGCAGCGGGCGGGGGATGGTGGAGATGGTCGCGAGCGCCGCGCGGTAGTCGCCGGGCGCCATGTTGTCGGGGTTGATGACCCGATGGTGAATCGGGGTCCTCAAGACACCCGCGATCCGCCCGACCAGCCGCGAGAGCGGCTCCAGCGGCGCCTCGGGCACCAGCCAGACGGGGGTGAGCCTCGCGAGCATGCGCATCGGCGCGTCGGCCACATCCACCCGGCCCGGCGAGCCCATGATCACGACCCGACGCACCGAGCCCTTCGGGATCGATGTGGGGAGTGCCGCATACGCGAGCATGCCGCCCATCGAGAAGCCCACATAGTCCAGCTGCGCGCTGCCGGTGCGCTCCAGGACCTCGCGGATGGCGAGCGGAAGATCGTAGCGAGCCATCCGATCGAACGTGGTGAGTGCGTTGCGCCGCAGGCTCCCTCGCACCCCGCTCCTTAGGGTCAGGAGCCATACGTCGCGTCCTCGACGATGGAGGTGCCGCGCCATCGAACGATCCTCGAACATGTCGTTGTTGTGGTGATCGATGCCGATGCCGTGGACGCAGAGGACTGGCGGCAGCGAGGCGGGGTCGGCGGGGGGAGGTAGGCGCCTAAGCTCGATGAAGGCGCCGTCTTCGGTGGCCACGATCTCGGTGAGCGCGTAGGGGCGGTTCGGGCTCGCGCGCAGGGCGACGCGGGTGACCTCGTTCCAGCTCACGACGGTGGCGATCACGATGGCCGCGAACGTGGCGAGGAGCGCGAGGCCGATGAACGTGGTCACCGCTCGGCCCGCTCCCGCTGACGGAAACGCGCGATCTGGGTCGCCGAGGGGCTGACCCGCACGGTGCCTTGATCGCCATCGACCAAGAGCACGTCGCCCTCGCGGGCCCACGCATAGAGGCCGCCCACGTCCGCCACGACGGGCAGCTTCGCGGCACGCGCCACGACGGCGCCCAGGGCCTCGGGGGAGACGGCGGCGCAGACCGCGATCGCCGCCGTGCGCTGGGCTACCGCGACCAAGGTCACCACGACCGAGAGCCGCTCTGGCAGCACGAGAACCGCCTGTCCGGTGGGGCAGCGCGCCCCGATGGCGCGCGCCGCGATGAGCCGGCACAGCTCCTCGACCTCGTCCGAGCGCTCCGAGAGCGTCCCCTGATCGGCGCCCGTGTTCGCGCGCAGCGCGGCCTGGGCGTAGTCGCGCGCCACCCGCCGCATGCCGAGCGCGACGTTCTGCTTGGGCACCTCGCGCTCGATGGCCTCGAGCAGGCGCTGATCGGCCTGAAGCAACGCGAGGCTCGAGAGCGCCGCCAAGTGAGCTGCGTCGATGTCGGGCTCGAGCTTGCGCCGCACCCGCGTGAGATCTCGAAACAGCTCCTCGACCGCGCTGCGCACCCTCGCCGAACGATCGGCGCCGGCCTCTGGCGTGTCCGCGTCGGCGGCGTCGCCTCGCTGCTTGCGCTCCAGCGCCGCCAAACCTTCGAAGGTGGGGAGCGTCTCGATGCGACCGAGCTCGGCACCTGCGACCAAGCCGATGCCCTCGAGGCGCGCCGGGTGATGGGCGTCGGGGGCGTCGTCCTCGGTGCGGCGGGCGCGGGCGCGCTCGATGGCGAGCGCGAAGCTGGTGGTGAGCGCGGCCACCAACGCGACGTCGCTCTCGTCGAACGCGCCTGTGCTGCGCTGGACCACCAACACCCCTTCGGCGCGGGCGCCGACCAAGAGCGGCACCGCGAGGAAGATGGGAAAGCGCTCTTCCCTCAGCTCCGGGAACGCTTTGAACGCCGCGTGGTTCGCGGCGAGCTCGAGCGAGACGGGCCTCAGCGCTTTGGCCACATGGCCGACCACGCCCTCGCCCACCTTGAGGCGGATGTGATCGACTGCTTCGGCAGGGAAGCCCACGTTCGCGACCATGTGCAGCTCGTCGGAGCGCGCTTCGCCCCGCTCGCGCAAATAGAGGCTGGCGATCGGCGCGGGTACCAGCTGGGTGCACTCGGTCAGGAGCGCGCTCAGCACTTCGGGCAGGGGCCGGAGACGAGATGCCCGCTCGGCGAGACGCAGGATGGCGTCGATGCGCGCACTCCCGCGATCCTGGATGGCGTACGGCTCGGGCTCGCTCATCGCGCGCCACTTAGCACGGTGAACTTGTGGGGAGCAGTACTCAGCACGGCGGTCCTGCGGGGGAAGCACGTGGATGCGTCCCTCGCGTCCTGTGTGTAGCATCGAGACCATGCGCCTCGCTTACTTGGCTATCTCGGTGCTCCCCCTCGTGGCCTGCTCGCTCCAGCGGAGCCCCATCATCGATAGCGACGCGCCGCCGCTCGACGACGTTAGCCTTCCGGACGGTTCGACCTGCGATCCGACGGCCTGCAACGACGGCAACCCCTGCACCGACGATCGCTGCGGCGTCTCGAGCTGCGAGCACGTGCCCAACGTCGCGGGGTGTGACGATGGCCTCTTCTGCACGCTCGGCGAGCGCTGCAGCGAGGGCACGTGCGGGGGCGGCGCCGAGATGTGTCCTTTCTGCGAGGAGGCCGCCGACTCGTGCGGCGCGTGCAGCATGGCGTCCGAGTGCCCAGCGCCCACCACCGGCGCCTGCACCTACGCGGACGGGTGCGCGACGACCGGGACCAGCACCTCGACGTCCTTTCGCTGCGAGGCCGGGATGTGCGTCGCAGAGACGATGAACACGCCGTGCAGTCGCGCCACGGACGGCATGATGTGCGGAGACACCGTCGTGACTCGGGGCACGTGCATGCAGACGGGTATGAGCTGCTCCCGCGGCGGCGCGGTCGCGGTGACCACGGCGAGCTACGTGTGCGGCGCCGGGACGTGCACCACGAGAAACACGGTGGGGTCCGAAGCGTGTGACCACGAACCGACGGGGGACCCCTGCCGGAGCTGCACGGATGGCCTGTGCGCCGTGGAACTCGGGTTCTGCGCCGGTAGCTTCACGCGGTCGTGCGGTGTGGGGACCTGCGCCGCCACCGGCGTTTGCCTCAGCGGCAGCACGGACACTACCGAGGATGTCGCCTGCAACGCCGCCGCGGGGACCGGCTGCGCGAGCTCGGGGAGCTGCGGCCCATGTATGGGCTCCGGTGGGTCCGGCTGCGGGAGGACCTGCACCTACACGCTCGGAAACTGCGCTGGGGCGACGTGCACGGGCGCCGGCACCCCGATGACCGGTCGCTTCGACTGCCCCTGCCCATGAGCTTGGGCAGCGCTCGACGTCTGGTCCGAATCGCGCGCTGAAGCCCCTCTACCGGGCCGCGGACGTCGTGGTACAAGCGCGCTCAGGAGCACGAAGGACCATGGACAACAAGCAACACTATCTCCCTTGGCTGGCCGTATGGGGCGGCGTATTCGGTGTGATCTCGGGCATCCCGCTAGTGAACTGCTGCTGCTTCATGTGGTTCCCGCTCGCGGGGCTGCTCGCGGTGATGAACATCTCCACCAAAGCCAACGCGACGATCCCGTTCGCCGAGGGTGCCGTGGTGGGGTTGCTCACCGGTGGGATGGCGGGCGTGATCGCTGGCGTCTTCGGCGGCGCGATTAGCGCGGCCTCGGGCTCCGCGATGCTCGAGTTCTACCGGGGCATCCCCAACATGGACCCGGCGGCTATGGCCCAGCTGGAAGCGCAGCTCTCCAACCCAGTGGCGGCCTTCTTCCAGAGCTGCTGCCTCTTCACCGTCGTCGGTCCCGCCTTCGGCGCGATCGGTGGATTGATCGGCTCTGCGATCTTCAAGAAGGGCTCGAGCGGCGGCGGCGTTCCGCAGCCTCAGGCATTCTGATCGGCCGACGTCCGTGGCTACCTAGCTACTAGAGGACGTCGCCTGCCGCTCTGTCGAGCAGGGCATCGAGGGCAGCCAGGATCTCCTGGTTGCCCTCTTGCGTATAGTTCGAGAGCGCGCGCCTGCAGTCCTCGATGCGGGTCACGAAGTCATGCACGACGCGGGGGTCCGAGAGGCTCTCCGCGTACTGCCCATAGCCGAGGCGCTCGAGATAGCGGGCGTTCAGCACCTGCTCGAACTGGCCTCCCACGGGGACCGAGAGGGTCGGCTTGTGCAGATACACCGCCTCGCCGAGGAGCGTGAATCCGCCGCCCGCGATCACCGCGCGCGACGAGGCGAGATCCGCGATGAAGCCGCCCTCCGAGAACGGACGGTAGGTGAGGTTCCCTTCGACCTGGTCCTCGGTGATCGAGCGACGCATGCCGTACAGCCGACAGGGCAGCCCGGTGGCGGCCAGCGTCTTGGCCAGGCCATCGTTCCCCTCGGCGGTTTGGTAGACGAGCAGGTGCTCGCCGTTGCTGCGCTGCGCTGCGAGGATCTCGGGCCGCAGGATCGGAGGATGCAGCGACGTGCGCTCCTTGCGGACCTCGGGGCGAAAGAAGCTGGTGATGAGGTAGTGGGCGCAGAAGGGCAGCTTGCTCTTCACGAACGCTTTGGCGATCTCGAAGTCCGCGCGGTGTCCCTCGACGACCTCGTCGGGGATCACACACCGGTTCATCACCTGCATGTTGTCGATGCTGATCACCGGCAGGCCGTGGGCTTTGCCGTAGTAGTAGGTCCACGACTCGAAGTCGGAGATCACGAGCTCAGGTCGGAAGTCGTCGATGAGCGCGAAGTACGTTCCGATCTGTTGCGGGATCGACGTCGTCCCTCCGAGCACGTTCGACCAGAGGGTCTTGCCTCGTCGGACCCGGTTCTCGTCATAGACGATGTGCAGGCCGTGGATTCGGTTCACGTCCGCGCCGTGCTGGTCGCTGTCGGGGCCGAAGCGCTTTTGTAGGAAGTCGGCCGCGCGCCCCGACGCGACGATCTCCACCTCGTGCCCCTGCGCGAACAGGTGCTCGAGGATCACCCGCGAGCGCATCGCGTGCCCCATGCCCTCACCGACCACGCCGTAGAGAACTCGCATGGGCGCGAGGGTAGCCCAAGGGCCAGCGCTCGTTGCCATCGTCCGCGCTCCGAGCTACCAGCGCCCCGGTGGATCGGCGCAAGATCACCCTCGCAGCCATGTGGGCGTTCGCTGTCGCTCTGATGGGGCTCCTCTACTGGAAGATCGAGCTGGGCGGCGAGGACGAACGGCGGCGCGACCCTTCGGACGTCCCGACCTTCGACGCCGAAGACGAACCCATCGGGGGCACGGGAAACACGGGCGCGATGACGCCCATCGAGGCCGGACCCCCGAGGACCGCGCGAGGCGATCGCCGGCACACCGGCCGCAGCGACGCCGCCGGCCCCGGCTCGCCGACCCTCCTCTACCGGGCGAGCGTGCATGGCAACGTCGCGGGACAGGCCGTCGTCGACGCTGAGGGCAACGCGTGGGTGGGCTCACTGAATCACCACGTGTACGCGTTCGATCCCTCGGGGACCGAGCGCTGGAATCGCGATCTCGGCGGTCCGGTGTACGTCACGCCTGCGCTCGATGCGGCGGGCGAACGGCTCTACGTGGGCGCCGACAGTGACTTCTTCTTCTGTCTCGACGCCGCCACCGGTGAGGTGGTCTGGCACCTGCGTACCGAAGGAGACGTCGACACCGGGATCGCGTTGGCGCCCGACGGCTCCATCGTCTTCGCGGCTGGCGAGGACGTGTGGTCCGTCGCGTCCGACGGAACCCCGCGCTGGCGCTTCCACGCGCGGATCAAGATCTACTCGGCGCCCGCCATCGACGACGAGGGCACGGTCTATGTGGGGGCCCAGGACGACTTCCTCTATGCGATCGCATCCGATGGCCGACTGCGCTGGCGCGTCGACACCGACGACGACGTCGATGGCGCGCCGGTGATCGGCGACGACGGAACCATCTACGTGGGCGGGGACAACCGGCTTGTCCTGGCGCTCGATCGCGACGGGCACGAACTCTGGCGCGCCGAGGTCGGAGGCTACGTGCGGGCGTCGCTCGCGTTGGGGCGCAACGGAGACATCCTGGTGCCGGTTTTTGGCCCTCATCCGCGCATGCTCTCGCTCGATGCCGCCACCGGCGAGGAGCGCTGGAGCTTCTCGGTGGACGCCGGCTCGAGCTCGGATCTCGGGGTGGGCAGCGCGCCGGTCGTCGATAGAGACGGCAACATCTACTTCGGCGCGGACGACTCGTTCCTCTACGCCATCTCACCGCTGGGTGCGCTGCGCTGGGTGTACGAGACGGGTGATCGGGTCGACTCGGACCCGGTGTTGGGGCTCGACGGGACCCTCTATGTGGGCTCGGACGACGACCACCTCTACGCCATCCGGTGATGCCTCGGCGGCGCAGGAAACGAGCTCCGCCGAGAAGCCGCGTGCGGCCGGGCAGGGCAGGGGCCATAACGCGCCCTGCCCATGCGCTACCTCTGTCTGAACTGCGAGACCCGCTTCGATCACGACTCCGAGAACAGCAAGAAGCTGCGGTGTCCCAAGTGCATGCGCGTGAGTGGCCTCGAGAAGATCGAGGACGCCCGCACCAAGCAGCCCGATAGGCCCTGGTTGATGCCGGCTATCGGCGTCGGCGTGCTGGCCGTCCTCTTCGGCGGCTACGTCATGTGGCGCTCCTCGATGCCCCGATCGGTGGAGGGCGACGTCCCGCTCAGGCCGCTCGATACCGAGGAGCTCGAGGCCTACTTGCGCACCGAGTCGGTGAGCCCTGGACGCTTTGTAGGGCTCCTCGTGGCGAGCACCGAGCTCGAGGCGTTCGCGCGGAACGCGGCGCGCGATGAGAGCGGTCCCCAGGACCAAGCCGCGGCGATGCAGGCCGCCATGCGCGAGCGCGCGTCCGATCACCGGTTCGTCCGCTGGTCGATGGGCGTGCCTCGAGAGACCGCACCCAACACGGCAGCGGTGACCTTCGGATGGCTCGGCGAAGAAGACGCGCGTGCCCGCCTCTATCCGCTGGAGACCGCAGCGATTTCGGTGGCGGGGCTGCGTGCGCAAGGCGTCGATGCGATGATCGTCGAGATCTATTCGTTCCCCGGCGACGACGCGCCGCCCGATCCGGCGGGCCACTTCGGCTACTTCGGCGTCGCGGTCTACGACGGGGAGGTCGGTGATGGCGATCCCACTCTCTACGATCCCTGGGGCGGCCACGACGCGATGCCCGAAGAGGACGACTACCGGGTGATGAACGACGTGGAGGCGGTGGGCGCGGTGCTCTCTCTCCGCGCGATCCAGCTGCTGGTCCGGGAGGCCGATCCCGAGCGCGCGCTGAGCGTCTCGGGCGACGCCATCTCGGCCTGCCCCAGCTCGCCTGCGGTGCGCTCCGTGCGCGGGGCGATCCTCTTGGCCGCGGGCAACCCGAGCGAGGCGCTCGCGGAGTTCGAGTCGGCGCTGCAGCTGCGCTCCGATGGTCCGCGCCACAACCTGCTGGCAGGCATCTATCTCGCGCAGGGCGAGAACGAGGACGCGCTGCGTGAGGTGAACGCAGCGCTCGAGATCTCGCCGGACTACCCGGCCGCGCACGCCACCCTCGCCGCGCTGCACATGGCTGACGCCGAGCCCGCGGAGGCGCTGAGCGAGCTCCGCATCGCCGAGCGCCTCGATCCCGATCTCCACATCCTGCCGGGGCTCTGGGCCAACTACTACGCGAGCACGGGAGATCTCGAGCGCGCGGTCGAGTACGCCCGGCAGTCGGTCGAGTCGAACCCGGGGGATCTGCAGTCGCGCTTGATGGCGGCGCGGATCTATCGGCAGGCGGCGCGCTACGACGACATGCGGCGCGAGGCGCGGGCGGTGATGGAGGGGACGCCCGACAGTCGCCGAGAGCAGATGGAGGCGATGATCATCCGCCTGCTCGGACCGACGGCGCTGGAGGATCCCGAAGAGGAGATGACCGACGAAGAGGTCGACGAGGAGCTCGGCGATGGCTCGTTCGATCTCTCGCTCGAGGACGACATGCTCGGGGTCACGGGGGACGGCGACGACGAGGAGCTCGGGCTGGACGACGAGGAAGACACCCCTCCGCCTCGCCGAGGCAGTGGGACCACGTTGATGCTCGGCGACCCCTCCGACCTCTCGTTGGGGGGATCCCGGGGCGGGGGCAGTCGGCCGAGCACGGGCGGCGGCGATGGCCTCCGTCTCGACATGCACTGAGTCTCGACATGCACTGAGTCTCGACATGCGCTGAGTCTCGACATGCGCTGAGGCCGTCTGCGAGGTCAGGCGCTGCGGTGGGCCATCACCTTGGCCAGAGACCGCAGCCGCTCGCGCCCCTCGGAACCCAGCGAAGGCTCGTCGAGCGCCGTCTCGGCCTGGGTCACCAGCGCGCTCAGGCGCCCCTCGACGTGAGACCGGATGCCGCTCGAGACCAAGAGCTCGCTGGCGGACGCGACCTCAGCATCCGATGCGGTCGCGTTGCCCAGTACCTTCGTGAGCGGCGCGCGGGCCACATCCTCGAGGCGCTGCTCAGCGGCGAGCACGAGCGAGGTTCGCTTGCCCACCTTCAGGTCGTTGCCCGCGGGCTTGCCGGTCTTCTTGGGATCGCCGAACGTGCCCAGGAGGTCGTCAGCAATCTGAAAAGCCTCACCGATCGGGTCCGCGAATGCGTCCAGCGCACGGAGCGCGGCGCCATGTAGGCTGGCGCCACCGAGGAGCGCGCCCAATCGCAGCGGACCACGCACCGTGTAGCTCCCCGTCTTGAGCTGATGCATTCGAGTGACGTCGGGCGAGCCCATCACGTCGAGCTGCTGGCCCAGCACCACTTCGCGCTGAATGGCAGAGAACGCCCGCAGCACGTCGGCCCGCGGAGGCTGCATGGCTTGGGCGTCGAGCAAGAGCTCCCACGCGTAGGCGCAGCCCAAGTCCCCGGCGAGGATCGCGAGCGCGTCCCCGAGCTGCGCCTGGCCCACGTGCGCCCGCAGCGCCGCGTGGACGCTTGGTCCGCCACGGCGGACCTCGTCGCCGTCCATCCAGTCGTCGTGCACCAAGAGATAGGTCTGCAGCAGCTCGAGCGCGGAGCAGGCGGAGAGCACCTCGTCGAGCGTGCCCTCCGGGTGCACCGCGCGATGGGCCGCGACGAGCACGGCGGGCCGCAAGCGCTTGCCACCGCGCATGGTGAGCGCGGCGAGCGCCTCGACCAACAGCACGTCTCCGGAGAGTTCGCGAGCGCGAGCGGTCTCGCGCGAGAAGAACCGAGCGAGGTCGGCGTCGACCGCGCGGCGTACGTCATCGAGGAACGGGTCAGTCACGGCGCGCTTAGGACCACCGACGACGCGGTCCGTCAAGCCCGGCGGGTCCGCTTTTGGACCGGCCGTTGCGCAGAAAATCATTGAATGCGAAACGACCTCGGGCGGGTCAGGCGCGCAGGCGAATGCGCACCGAGGGCGATCGCCGCTCCCTCGATGCGCGGGCGAGGTGCGTAGCGGGCTGTGCTGCTGCTGCGACCGAACGGTTGTGGGATCAACCATCGGAAAATGCGGAAAAAACCGCCGAAAACGCATGGCTTAGTGGCGGCGAGCAAGTAGATTCCGCGCCGCGAAACGGGCCCGTGGCCGAGCGCGTACCAGGCAACAACGATGGCCCACAAGAGCAAGCTGTCCGGGTTTCATCGTCTCTCGTTGGCCGAGCGCCGCGCGAGCGTCGCGGACCTCTGTGGGCTCCTCGACTCCGACGTCGCGGCGCTGATGCCTGAAGGCGGCCTGAGCGAGGCCAACGCCGCACAGATGGTCGAGAACGCCATCGGCGTGCTCGGGATGCCGCTCGGCGTCGCGGTGAACCTCCTGCTCGACGGCCGGGATCTCGTGGTCCCGATGGCGGTCGAGGAGCCGAGTGTGATCGCGGCGTGCAGCTACGCCAGCAAGCTGTTGCGCGCTGGCGGCGGCGTCACCAGCACCGCGTCCCCGCCGCACATGGTTGGGCAGATCCAGGTCCTCGACGTCCCGGACTTCGCGCTGGCCGAGGCGGCGATCGTCGGGGCCAAAGACGAGATGCTCGCGTTCGCCAACGCGCATCATGCGTCGCTCGTCGCGGCCGGTGGCGGGGCTTTCGACATCGAGGTCCGTCATCTCTTGCCGCACGACGGGAAGGGTGACGCGAGCGATCCCTGCGGACCGATGCTGGTCGTGCACCTCGTCGTCGACTGCTGCGATGCGATGGGCGCGAACGCGATCAACACGATGTGCGAGCGCTTGGCGCCCCGCATTGCGGAGCTGAGCGGCGGCCGGGTGGGCCTGCGCATACTCACCAACCTCAGCGATCGCCGCACCGTGACCGTCACCGGGTTGGTCCCCTTCGCCGCGCTCGAGGGGCAAGGGAAGGGCTGTCCCCGCATGCTGGTGAAGGCCATCGAAGAGGCCTCGGTCTTCGCCGAGCGCGATCCCTACCGGGCCTGCACCCACAACAAGGGGATCATGAACGGCGTCGACGCCGTGCTCGTGGCGCTGGGCCAGGACTTCCGGGCGGTGGAAGCGGGCGCCCACGCGTACGCCGCTCGCAGCGGTCGCTACACCGCGCTCGCGACCTGGCGCTCGACGCCCGAGGGGTTGCTGGGACGCATGGAGATCCCGCTGGCCGTGGGCACCGTCGGCGGCATCGTGCGGGTGCATCCGGTGGTGCAGGTGACCCGCAAGATCCTGGGCGCCCAGCACGCCGACGAGCTCGCGCGTGTCGCCGCAGCGATCGGTCTGGCGCAGAACCTCGCGGCCATCCGTGCGCTCGCCGCTGAAGGCATCCAGAAGGGCCACATGCGCATGCACGCGCGCAACGTGGCGGCCGAAGCTGGAGCGACCGAGGCGGAGATGGAGATCGTCGCTCGCGACATCTCCGATCGGGGGGACGTGAGCGTTCGAGGCGCCAAGCAGGTGCTCATCGAGCTGCGCGAGCGCGCGCTCCGAAGCAACGCGCGCCCCACGCCGACCGGTGTCCGCCCGAGGCCGCGCACGCCGACGCTCACGCCGAGCGCGTCGCCGCGCATCGAGATCGCGTCCACCGATTCCGTCGCGCGCGTCGCGACCTACCCCGAGGTAAGGCTCATGGAAGAACGTTCATTTGGCGGCAAGGTCCTGGTCACCGGTGCGGCGGGTCACGTGGGCGCCAACCTGGTGCATCGCTTGGTGAAGGAAGGACGCGAGGTCCGCGTGCTGCTTCGTCAGGGCAGCGTGAACACCGCGGTCGACGGTCTGGACATCGAGCGGGTCTTCGGGGACCTGCGCGACAAGGACTCCGTGCAGCGCGCGGTGCGCGGCTGCGAGACGGTGTTTCATCCGGCGGCGAAGGTCTCGATCACCGAGTCCAACCCGGCGCAGAACCGCGAGATCTTCGAGTGCAACGTCATCGGCACCCAGAACCTGCTGCGCTCGTGCCTCGAGAGCGGCATTGCCCGCGTGGTGGTGACCGGATCGCTCAGCGCGGTGGGCTACGACCCGACCGATCCGACCAAGCCCACCAACGAGACGGCGCCGTTCTATCCCTTCGATGAGCACCTGCCCTACGGCTACACCAAGATGCTGGTCGAGCTCGAGACGCTCCGCGCGGTCGCCGACGGCCTCGATGCGTGCATCGCCACCTCGTGCGCGGTGCTCGGTCCCAACGATCACAAGCCGTCGCGCATGGGCATGACGCTGATGGACTTCGCCAACGGCAAGCTCCCCGCGTACCTCCCGGGTGGCTTCGAGTTCGTCGCAGCGAGCGATCTCGTCGACGGGCACCTCTTGGCGATGAAGCGCGGCCGCAAGGGCCACAAGTACATCCTCTCGACCCAGTTCATGACGGTCGACGAGTTGATGGAGATCTTCGAGGAGGTCTCCGGTCGCCCCCGCGGCTACCGCCTCGATCCCCGGGTGATGGCGGGCATCGCGGAGGTCACGAGCGTGATCAACAACACCTTCCGTCCCTCGACGCCCCAGCGCTTCACCCCGGCGGCGGTTCGGATCCTTCGGCAGCAGCGCCGCACCGACACCACCAAGGCCAAGACCGAGCTGGGCTTCACGCCCACCAGCGTCCGCCGCGCGCTGCACGAGGCCTACGCCGACTTCGCGCGGCGTGGCTTGGTGCCGGCCCGCAAGTCCGTGCTCGAGACCCTGGACCGCGAGGTCGAGGGACGTGAGCGCACGACCTCTTCCGTCGAGGCCCACGCCTCCCGCTGAACTGCTCTTCTCAGACTGAATCGTCTCAGAGTCTCTTTCGGATCCTTCGGAGCCACGACCATGCTGCACGAGAAGCACGACCCGCCCCCTTCATTCGAAGCCGCCCGCAACCGTCGCCAGAAGGTGCGCGCTGCAGGGATGGATCCCAACTACTGGTACGCCGTCGCCCAAGACAAGAACGTCGCCGCCGGCCAGGTGGTCGAGGTCACGTTCTGGGGCGACTCGGTAGCGGTCTATCGGGGCGAGAGCAAGGGCGGCCGGCCGGGTCGTTTGCACGCGGTCGAGAACCGCTGCGCCCATCGTCAGCTGCCGCTGACCGTCGGGGTCGTCGAGGGCGATCGCATCGTCTGCCAGTACCACGGCTGGAAGTACAACGGCGTCGGCGAGCTCAGCGAGGTGCCTCACGATCACTTCGGCAAGGGTATGCCGCGCTGCAAGCTGCGCGACTATCCCGTCAAAGTTCGCTACGGCCTGGTGTGGCTCTTCCTCGGTGACAAGGAGCGCGCCGAGCAGGTGAAGCTCCCCGAGATCCCCGAGCTGGAGGGACCCGATGCCTGGTCGTGCGTGCCCATCGAAGTGACCTGGGACGCCCACCACTCGATGATCATCGACAACGTCTCGGACTTCACCCACGAGTATCTGCACCGCAAGTTCAAGCCGTTCTCGAACGCGAAGCTGAAGCGCTGCGAGAGTGTCGGCGACGCGGTGCACGTGTCCTACGACACGGTGGTCGGCGGCGACAAGATCACTGGTCAGTTCATCGATCGAAAGTCGGTGAACACCAGCGCAATGGATCTCGCCTACGAGTACCCCTACCAGTGGTCGAACACCGACGACCACATCAAGCACTGGCTCTTCGTGGTGCCTGAGGGCGAGAAGCGCACCCGCGGCTTCTTCCTCTTCTACTTCAAGAGCTTCCGGGTCCCGTTCCTGCCGTTGCGCTTCCCCAAGCGGATGATGAGCGGCCTCTTGAGGGTCGCCAATCGTCTGCACATCGGGCCGCTGCTCTCGGAGGACGGCGTTGCGGTCGAAGCCGAGCAGCGTGGCTGGGACAAGCACTGGGACGAGCCCGCAGTAGAGATGAGCCCTGCGGTCAACGCGTTCCAAGCGCTCACCGTGCGCAAGTGGGAGGAGTACCTGGCGAGCGAGCAGCAGAAGCACGCAGAGAAGGCCAAGCAGCGTCTGTTGCGTCGTCAGGCGCTCGAGGCTGAAGACTCGGCGATGGCCGGCGCGGCGGAGGACTGAGCGATGAGCACCGAGAAGAACGTAGAGAAGAACATCGACTGCAACGTCGCCATCCTCGGGGCGGGTCCCGCGGGCACTGCGATGGCTGCGCACTTGGGTCAGCTCGGCGTGCCCGACGTCGTGCTCGTCGATCGCCACGATTTCCCCCGCGACAAGACCTGCGGCAGCGGTCTGTCGCCCAGCGCGATCGACGTGCTCAAAGAGCTCGGGGTGTGGGCCGAGGTGGAGCCCAAGAGCTATCGGATCACCGGCATTCGGCTCGTCACGCCCCAGGGCAAAGAGAGCTGGCAGTCGGCGGGCACGGCGCTCGAGGCGGTGGTGTGCAAGCGCCACGTCTTCGATCACATCCTGTTGAAGAAGGCGCTGAGCCGGGGCGTGCGCTTCGTGCCGAACTTCAACGTCGTCGAGCTCATGCGCGATGACGGTCGGGTCACGGGTCTGATCGGCGCGGACGGCACCAAGGTGCGCGCCAAGACCACCATCATCGCGGGCGGCACCCACTGTCGGCTCAGCGGGGTCGAGCGTCCGCGCCGGATCCTACAAGCGATCATGGGTTGGTGGGACGACGTGCCCTTCAAGCCCGGACACTTGGAGATGGTGTTCGATCGCATGTTGGGCCCGGGCTACGGCTGGCTCTTCCCCGAGTCGGACAACCGGGTGAACATCGGGATCGTCTACGAGGACGCCACCCACGACGGCACCGCCGCGAGCGCTGGACCCAACGGCAGCCGCGACGGCGGCCCGAAGAAAGAGAACGCGCGCGAGCTCTTCACCCGCTTCCTCGCCAAGCACTACCAAGATCGGATCGATCAGGGTGCGCAGGTAGGCGCCTGGAAGGGCCACCCCGTCGCGTGGTCGTACAAGATCGAGGAGCTGACGGTCCCGGGCTGCATGACGATCGGCGAGGCCGCGCTGCTGACCCATCCGGCGACCGCCGAAGGCATCTACCAGGGGATGAAGTCGGGGATGCTCGCAGCGGAGGCGCTCGCCGATGTGAGCCGCGGTACCGCGAACGAAGCGCAGGCCTTTGCGCGCTATGAGCGCGACGTCCGCAAGACCTTCCTCGCGAGCTTCGCGGTCGGTGGTGCAGTGATGCGCCGCATGGTGCGAGGCAACGGCCTCGACATCTTCATGCGCGCCACTTCGAGCCCCCTCATTCAGTCGGCCACCGCGCGCTTGATGGCGCAGATCTAACGTTCGGGAGGCCCGGGTGATGCGTTGCGACGTCGCGATCGTGGGTGCTGGGCCAGTGGGCTCGGCGGCGGCGCTCGCGTTCGCACAGCGCGGCGCGCGGGTGCTCGTGATCGAGTCGAGCGTCGCGGGTGAAGGCGCGCAGGCGAGCGCGTTCGGCGAGTGGCTACATCCGACGGCGCTCGATGCGCTCGAGCGGTTGGGTGTCCATCTGCCGACCTCGAGCCCCATCGATGGGACGCGATCGAGCGAAGGGGGACGCTACGACTCCGGTCGCGGCTTCGCGCTCTTCGCGGACGACGGCGGCGATCCCATCGTGCTGCCGTACCCCGTCGGGACGTTCGGGTGGAGCCTGGAGCGCACCCGCCTGGTCGATGCGCTGCACACGGCCCTGCGACGGCACGAGCTCATCGAGGTCGTCGAAGGTGCCCGCGCGACACGGATCGATCAGCAGCTCCTCACCTACGAGAAGCGCAACGGCACCACCTACGTGGTGGACGCGAAGCTCATCGTGGGCGCGACGGGTCGTCTGTCGTTCGCGCACGAGGCGATGTATCCCCACACGCCGTACGGACGCGAGGCGAGCGAGACGCTGGTCTCCCACACCGCGACCTTGGTGTTGGATCTGCCGCCGACGAGCGCCGAGCTCCCCTTCGAAGGTTGGGCGCATCTCTGTCTGGGCGGCATCGGTCTCGCGATGGCGTACCGCCTCGACGCGCGGCGGGTGCGCCTGCAGCTCGACGTGCCGCTGGACGTCGAGCCCAGTGCTGCCTCCAACCTCGCTCTCTGGGACGGCTACCGGACCGCGCTCCCCACCGTGCTGCGCGAGGCCCTCCGGGACGCGCTCGCCAGCGGACAGAGAGTGGTGTGGACCCCCAACCACGTGCGCCCTCGGCAAGACTACGGTCGCCCCGGCCTCGCGCTGATCGGGGATGCGGTGGGCCATCACCATCCGCTCGCCGCGATCGATCTGGTGCTCGGCCTCGAGGACGCGGTCTCGCTCGCGCAGACCCACCCCGTCGGCGTCAGTGGCGCCGCGCTGAAGAAGGCGCACGCGCGCTGGCAGAAGGCGCGCGTCCTGGATGCCCGCATCCCGGAGCTCTTGGCGGTGGCGCTCTACGAGGTGCTCGCCGATCCCTCGCCCGAGGTGGCGGCGCTGCGGCGCGCGATGCTGTCGATGTGGCGCGGCTCGCCGAGCGAGCGCTTGCGTACGATGGGCTATCTGTCGGGGCAGAACCGCCACGCGACCGACTTCGTCCGCTCCTGCGCGAGCACGGTGCTGGCTGGCGCCAAGAACCTCGGACGCAGCACGCTCCTCGCTCGTCGCTTGGGTCCCGCGCCGGAGCTCACCCTCGAGCTGGTGAGGCGCAGCGTGTGGCTGGGTCTCGGTGCGGTTCGCGCCACGGATTTGGTCGCTCGCGACAGCGCGCTGAGCGGCGGTCGCTCGATCCGAGATCGCTACGGCCGGGCGTTGAAGGCGACCCATGCGCGTCGAGGTCACGTGCCCAGCGCGCCCGACCGCAAGGACGCGATCGACGTGAAGGCAGCGCTCGCCCGGGGAACGGAGGCGTTGGTGGCCAAGCAGGCGGACGACGGATCCTTCGAGGGCGAGGTCGTCTGGTGCCCGATGCTCGCGGCGCAGTACGCCATCGCGTGGACGCTGCTCGGGGAGCCCATCGCCGAGAGCCGTCGCCTCAACCTGATCCGTCACTTCGAGGACACCCAGCTCGAGGGTGGGTGCTGGGGTCTTCACGAGCTGAGTGAGCCCTATCTCTTCGTCACCACGCTGGTGTACGTCGCCGCGCGCTTCCTGGGCGTGCCGGCGGATGCGCCGCTGCTGGCGCCTTCTCGACGCATGTTCGAGCGCGAGGACGGCGTCGTCGGGATCCCCAGCTGGGGCAAGCTCTGGCTCGCGGTCGCTGGGCTCTACTCGTGGCAGGGAGTCAGCCCGGTGCTCCCCGAGACGTGGCTCTTGCCCGAGCGCATGCCGCTGCATCCTTCGCGCTGGTATTGCCACACCCGGAACATCTACCTCGCCATGGCGACGCTCTACGGCGGCCGTCACGCGGCAGGCGATGGGAAGAGCTTCGCGGGCATGAGCGCCGACGCGCTGGCGACCCGCGACGCGCTGCGCGAGGAGCTCTTCGTGGGCGGCTACGCCTCGACGGACTGGTCGGCTGCGCGCAGCACCCTACGTGAGGAGGAGATCTACACGCCGTGGAGCGTCCCTCTCGGGGCCGGCTATGCGTTGCTCAAGCGCATCGAGCCTGCGCTCCCGCAGGGGCGCCGGAGCGCGTTGCTTGTGGAGCTGAAGGAGCACATCCGCTTCGAGATGCAGGTGACCCACCACACGTGCATCTCGCCAGTCAGCGGCCTGCTCGGCGTGCTGGCGCTGCGCGCCACCCATCCGGGCGATGTCGACGCGGCCAAGACCATCGCGGCGTTCGATGGTTGGGTCTGGGAGGACGAGACCAAAGGCGCTCGGGTCACGGGTGCACGGAGCGCGAGCTGGGATACGGGCTTCGCAGCGCAGGCGCTGGCGCACGCCGCGCCGCACGTCGACACCGTCGGGAACACCAACACCCGCGCCGCGCTGAGCCGCGCCGACGCGTTCCTCGCGAGCCAGCAGATCCGAGAGGCTGATGGCCGCGAGGAGAAGTTCTTCCGTCTCGATCCCCGCGGCGGCTACTGCTTCGCCGGCGTCTGGCACGGCTGGCCCGTATCGGACTGCACGGCCGAGGCGATCCTCGGTCGGATCGATGCGGGCAAGAACCTGATCCGCACCGATGCGGAGCTGGCGGCGCGCTTCATCCTCCGGACCCAGGGCAATGATGGCGGCTTCGGCAGCTACGAGGCGCGGCGGGTCGGCAACTCGCTCGAGTGGATCAACCCGGCCGAGATGTTCGGCGACTCGATGACCGAGAAGGGCTACGTCGAGTGCACCGCGAGCTGCATCGCCGCGCTGGCTGCCATTCGCAATCGCTTCCCGGATCTGGCTGCGAGTGAGATCGACGCTGCGATTCAGCAAGCGGCGCTGCGCCTTCGGCTCGATCAAAGGCCCGATGGATCGTGGCCTGGCACGTGGGGCATCCACTTCGTCTACGGCACGCTCTTCGGGGTGCGCGGTCTCCTGGCCGCGGGGGTGCCGCCCACTGATCCCACGATCCGATCGGCGTGCGCGTTCCTCGAGGCCCACCAGCGTTCGGACGGAGGCTGGGGCGAGAGCCATCGCGGCATCGCCCTCGATCGCTTCGTCGAGGCCGAGCGCTCGCACGCGGTGCAGACGAGCTGGGCGCTCTCCGCGCTGCTCGAGGCCGAGCATCCCCGTTTTGGGTGCATCGAGCGCGGCGCACGCTGGCTCGCCGCCGCGCAGCTGCCGAGTGGCGACTGGCCGAGGCAAGAGCCCGAAGGGATCTTCTTCGGCACAGCCCTCCTCGAGTACGAGCTCTACCGGGCCTATTTCCCGGTGTGGGCGCTCGCTCAGTACGAGAGCCGGGTGCGCGAGCGTCGTCGGGCCGAGCCCGCGCGCACCGCGGCCCGGGTCCAACCGACCGCATCCCACTGACGCATCATGAAGGTGAACCGATGACCCTCCGCACCAAATACGACGTCGCGATCGTCGGCGGTGGCCCCGTGGGCTGCGTCGCCGCGCTGGCCTTCGCTCGCAAGGGCGCGAGCGTAGTGGTCCTCGAAGCGGATCCTCGCGCGGCCCATCGGTTCGCCGGCGAGTGGCTTCATCCGGCGGGGGTCGGCGTGCTCGATCGCCTGCGCGCGGGGCGCCTCGACCTGGCCTCGCCGCGCACCGGATACGGCTTCGTGATCGTCCCCGACGACGGCGGGCCCGCGGTGCAGATGCCCTACGCAAAGGGGATCGCGCTGTCGGCCGAGCACTCGGACATCGTTGCTTCGCTCCGCGAGGCGGTCCGTGAAGCGGGCGTCGAGCTGGTGGAGAACGTGCGGGTCCTCGGCGTGGATGGACACGTGGTACGAGGCGAAGATCGATTGCGACGTCGCCCCGTCGATCTCGAGGCCGCGCGCATCGTCGGCGCCGATGGCCGCTCCTCGATGGTGCGACAGAGCCTCGGCTTCCCCGATCACAGCCAAGTGCTCTCGTACATGGCGTGCATCGAGCTCCGCGACGTGGATCTCCCGTTCCCCGGATTCGGGCACGTGGTGCTTGGGGGTCCCGGTCCGATGCTGCTCTATCGGATCGGGGACGGACGTGTTCGAGGTTGCTTGGACGTGCCCCTGACCGAGGGTCCCCGCAGTCGCAGCGCTGCGTACCTCTGGGACGCTTTCGCGCACATCATGCCGCCGGGCACCAAGGACGCGTTCCGCGACTCCCTCAGCCGCGCGCCTCTGGTCTGGGCTGCCAACCGCTTCCGCCCCCGCTCGCACTTCGGTCGTGATCACGTGGCGCTGGTCGGCGACGCGGTCGGTCACACCCACCCGATGACCGCGCTTGGGATGACCAACGGCTTCCTCGATGCGGTCGCGCTCGCGGACGCAAAGAGCGTGGCCGAGTACGAAGCGGCCCGTCGGGCCCACGTGCCCGAGGTCCTCTCCAACGCCCTCTATCACTGCTTCCGTCGCACCGATCCGGGGGCGACGAGCCTGCGGGCCGCGATGATGGAGATCCTCCGCACCGACCCGGTCGAGCGCGATCGGACGCTGCGGATCATGGCCGGCGAAGACGCGAGCAAGCGGAACTTCGGGACGGCCTTCATGCGTATGGCCGCGCACGCAGCGACTCGTGTGGTCAAGGACGCGCCCCGGCGCCGCGACGTTCCGGAGCGCCTGGTCGCGCTCGCCGAGTGGATGCAGTGGCCTGTCGCGGGCCTGTTTCCCCAGCGCCTGGTGCCGCGTCGTTTGCGCGCGCGGGCCAGCACCAAGAGCCCACTGCCGCTGGTCGAGAAGATGCTGGGCGACGTGAACGACGCGTTCAGGCTACCGGCGCGCCGCGAGCCCGAGAGCAAGCTCGCGGAGCTGGATCCCGCGACCGCCATCGAGGTGGGCAGCGCTCGCCTACTCCAGGATCTCGAAGCGCTGGCGCATCAGTTCGGCAGCACGCCGGATCACGAGCTCGCGCTCCCCGCGCTCAAGCGGCTGCGCGCGATCGAGCTCGCGATGCCCTCGCTGCGCCGCGGCGGCGTCGCGATGGGCGCGCGCCTGACGATGGCGCGTCGTCGCTTGGCCCGCGAAGGCGCCCCCCGCCTCTTGGGTTTGGTGGCCGACGGAGTCCGTGATCAGTGGGTGGCGGAGGATCTCGCGGAGCTCTTCACGTTCGTCCTCGCGGGCCCCGATCGTGAGCCGGTCGTCGGCCTGCTCGAGGGCCTTCGTGCGCTCACCAGCTGTGGCCAGGGCGGCGGATTCGGTCTCCGGCCCGGCGCGCCGACCTCGCTGGTGACGACCGAGATCGTGCTGCGCGCGCTCCTCGACGCGCGTTCCGTCGCCGACCTTCCGCCCGAGATGCTCGAGCGTCTGGATCGCTGCAAGGACGCCGCGGTCGCTCACGTGCGGAGCTGCGAGCGCGGCGAGGGTCACTTCGCCAGCACTCCGAGCGCGACGGTCGAGGGCGGCGCCGAGTCCATCTCGAGCGCGATTCAGATCTTGGTGCTCGGTGGCGTGCCCGCGACCGATCCCTTGCTCCGTCGTGCCGTGCGGGCGCTCGCCAGCTACCCAACCGAGGCGGGGGGTTTCGGCTCGGTGAGCGTCACGGGGAGGGCGCTCTCTGCGCTGCTGGCCGCTGCGGTGCCCGTGCCCGACGTGACGCTGCGAGCGGCGCGGGTCCTCTGCACCGCGATCGAGCAGGAGGAGCTCGCGGGCGAGAGCCTCGCGCTCGCGCTGGGCGCGCTGGGGGCCTACGCCGCGCTGCGGAGCGGCCGGCCCATCAGCGCACCGAAGCCCCGCCGCGCGGTCGCGGCCGAGGCAGCCTCTCCGACGCCGACGGTCCAGCCCGAGACTTCGCCTCTGCCGACCGTCGCGACCGTCGCGTCGTCGGTCGATGCGCCCCGACCGGCGCCGAGCCGCGATGCGCCCCGACCGGCGCCGAACCGCGATCCGGCGGCGGACTGGGCCTACTGCAAAGAAGCGCTCGGCGAGGTCTCTCGCACCTTCGCGCGGCCCATCGCGCTCTTGCCCGACGAACTCGAGGTCGCCGTCACCCTCGGCTATCTGCTCTGCCGCGTGGCGGACACGGTGGAGGATCACACCGCGGTGACCCACGAACTCCGCGATGACCTGTTCGCGCTCTTCCTCGGGGTGCTCGAGCGCGGCGAGCCCGCGGAGCCATTCGCTGCTGCGTTCGAGCGGATCCCCGGGCACGACGCCGAGCTCGATCTGGCGCGTCAGCTCCCGCGGGTGATGGACGTCTACCGCGCGCAGTCCGCCGCGATGCAGGACGCGACCGTGCGCTGGGTCAGCGAGATGGCCCGGGGCATGGCGCTCTACTCGCACCGTCGGGTGGGCACCGACGGGATGATCGCGCTCGAGACCGTCCAGGATCTAGAGCGCTACTGCTACTACGTCGCTGGCACCGTCGGACATTTTCTCACCGACGTGTTCCTCGTCTCGTTCGCCGAGCGCGCCACGCCCGAGCTCTCGCTCGCGCTCCGCAAGGACGCCGAGGACTTTGCTGCGGGTCTGCAGCTGGTGAACATCCTCAAGGACGTCACCGACGATCGCGCGCGTGGTTGGTCGTTCGTGCCGCGGACCGCGTGTGCCGATCAAGGCCTCGGGGTCCCCGAGCTCGTCGATCCTGCGCGTCGACAGGGAGCGCACGACGCCGTCGCGCCGCTCTTCGACATCGCTCGCCACAAGCTCGAGGGCGCGCTGCGCTATGCGCTCACCATCCCCGCCGAGGAGGCGGGGATTCGCCTCTTCTGCCTGCTCCCTCTGTGGATGGCTGCGCGTACGTTGCGGGTGGCCCGGGGCAACGACGCGATGTTCGTCGCGGGCGCGCCGGTGAAAATCAGCCGCAACGAGGTCGAGGCGATCGTGGCGGAGTGCGTGAAGCACTCGGGGGATGACGCGTTCCTCCGGGCCCGCTGGGTCGAGCTCTGGCAGACCCCCGAGGTCCGCGCCGCTGGCTGATCGGACGGACAGCGCGGCGCGCCTCTGGCACGCTGCGGATCGCATGAGCGAGCGCCCGCTGTTCCACCTGGCCTTCCCCGTCACCTCCCTCGAGGCGACCCGCGTCTTCTTCGTCGATCTGTTCGACTGCAAGATCGGTCGCACCGACGCGCGCTGGATGGACTTGGACTTCTTTGGTCATCAGATCACGGCGCATCTCGTCGAGGCCGGGGAGGGCGCGTCCACCAATCCAGTGGATGGGGACGACGTCCCTGCGTCGCACTTCGGGGTGATTCTCCCGTGGGACCAGTGGCATCAGCTCCGCGACCGACTGATCGCGAAGGACATCGCCTTCCTCCTCGCGCCCAAGATCCGATTCGAGGGTCAGGTCGGCGAGCAGGCGACGATGTTCGTCCGCGATCCCAGCGGCAACGCGCTGGAGCTCAAGTCGTTCAAGGATCCCAGCCGAGTGTTCGCGACCTGAGTCGCGCTCAGCGGTCGTCTTCAGCGGGTAGCCTCAGCGGTAGCCCTGCGCCTGCAACGTGAAGAGCTGGGCGTAGCGGCCGCCGCGCTCCATCAGCTCGGCGTGGGTCCCCTGCTCGGTGATCTTGCCGCCTTGGAGCACGGCGATCTCATCGGCCATCCGCACGGTCGAGAAGCGGTGCGAGATGAGGATCGCGCTCCGGTGCTCGGTGAGCGCTCGGAAGCGCGCGAAGATCTTGGCCTCGGCCTCTGCGTCCATCGACGCCGTCGGCTCGTCGAGCACGAGCACGTCCGCGTCCTTGCGCATGAACGCGCGGGCCAGCGCCACCTTCTGCCACTGGCCCAGGGAGAGCTCCTGCCCGTCCTGAAACCACTTGCCGAGCTGGGTGTGAAAGCCCTTGGGCAGCTTGTCGATGACCTCGTTGGCCATCCCCCGCTCCGCGGCTTCCGCCCAGCGCGCCTCGTCCTCGATGGCCTCGACGTCGCCGACACCGATGTTCTCGCCGACGGTGAACTGGTACTGCACGAAGTCTTGGAAGATCACGCCGATGCGGCGCCGCAGCGCGTGCTCGTTCCACTCCGGCAGCGGAAGACCGTCGAGCAAAATCCGCCCGCTGGTGGGCTGATAGAGCCGGGTCAGCAGCTTGATGAGCGTCGTCTTGCCCGCGCCGTTCTCACCGACCAGCGCGAGCTTGTGCTGCGCGGGCAAGTGCAAGTTCAGCCCGTCGAGCGCGGGCTTGTCCGCGTCCGGATAGCGGAAGGTCACGTCCTCGAAGCGGATGCCATCGCCGGGGCTCGGACCGACATCGAGACCACCGCCTTTCCCATCGACGCTCTCGTGCTCCATGAACGCGAACAGGGTGCGGAGGTACTGGCGGTCGTCCCAGAGCTGGGCCGCCGTACCGAGGGCGCGCTGCACGGTGCCTTGCCCCTCGCGCAGCACGAGCACGCAGAGCGTGAGATCCGCGACCGACATCTGACCGCTCGCCGCGCCGTACACCGCCCAGCCGTAGAGGCCGTAGAAGGCGAGGGTGCCTACCTCACTCACCAACACGCTCGTGAGCGCGCGGGAGAGCAGGAGGCGCCGATCGGCGTCCCACAGCGCATGGAAAATGGCGCGGTAGCGAGCGAGTAGGGTGGGGCCCAGCTCGAACAGCTTCACCTCTTTGGCGTAGTTCGCGTGAGCCAGGACGCTCTCGAGGTAGTTCTGCTTGCGGGTCTCGGGGGTGCGCCACGAGAAGAGCCGGAAGGCCTCCTTGTCGAAGCGCAGACTCGCGAAGAATCCTGGGAGCGCAGCGAGCACGACGACGAGCACCGCCCACCCGGAGATGGTGTACAGGAGCGCCGAGAGCGCTCCGAGCGACACGAGCGTCTGCGCGAGCGAGAGCACATTGGTGACGTGCATGATCGGCCGATAGCTGGCCTCGCGCCGCGCCTTGGTCATCAGGTCGTAGGTCTCGGCCTTCTCGAAGTCGGCAAGATCCAGCGCGACTGCCTTCACGAGGATGTCCTCGTTGACCCGCTCACCGACGAGCGCGCGCAAGAGCTCTCCCAGCGCCCGCTCGGCTCGGGTGCTCGCGTTCATCACCATCACCAGCACCAGCTCGAGCGCCACCCAGCGCAGCGCCTCGGCCCGTGCGCCCGGGTCGCCCTGCGCGCTCCGGATGACCGCCTCGACGAGCGCGCGCCCAGCCCACGCGATGCTCGCGGGTAGCAGTGCGCCGATCGCGCTGAGGCCGAGCACCCCGCTCGCGTAGCCGCGATGGGTGCTCCAGATGAGCCCGATGGCACGTCGAGAGTCCTTCAGCGCGACCCGGATGCGCTCCGGCCACGGCGGCAGAGCCTCTTCGGGGACTGCCTCCTCGTCGTCGTCGTCGTCGCTCATGCGGTGGCGCTCATGATCGGGAGCTCACGGGGGACGGAGCCTCGAGCCATCAAGCCTCGTCGCCGTCCATGTGGCCGACGAAGCGGGCGAACAAGTAGCGCGAGTCGTGCGGCCCGGCGCTCGCTTCGGGGTGGTACTGGACCGAGAACGCCGGGCTCTCCCCTGCGCTCCCTGTGCGCTCGATGCCCATGCAGGTGTCGTCGTTGAGGTGCACGTGGGTCATCGTGCACTTGCCTGCTAGCGAGTCGACGTCGACCGCGAACCCGTGGTTCTGGGTGGTGATCTCGATCTTGCCAGTCACCAGGTCCTTGACCGGATGGTTCAGGCCGCGGTGACCGAACTTCATCTTGTAGGTGCGGCCACCCAGCGCGAGCGCGAGCATCTGATGTCCTAGGCAGATACCGAAGAGGGGCTTCTTACCCACCAAGCCCCGGATCGTCTCGATGCCGTGTGTCACCGCCGCCGGATCCCCGGGGCCGTTCGACACGAAGACGCCGTCGGGGTTCAGCGCGAGCACTTCACTCGCCGTCGCCGTGCTCGGCACCACGGTCACCCTGCAGCCGTGGTCCACGAGCGAACGGAGGATGTTCCCCTTGATGCCGTGATCGATCGCCACGACGTGGTGCTTCGGCGATGCGCTGTCGGCCCAGACCCCGCTCCCTTTCGACCACACGTAGGACGTCTCGGTCGTGACCTGTCCCGTGAGGTCTTGTCCTGCCATCGAAGGGGCGGCCTTTGCAGCAGCGGCCAGCGCTTCGATCGAATCGGTGCCGATGCAGGCCATCTGCGCGCCGTTGTCTCGCAGGTGCCGGGTCAGGGTGCGCACGTCGATGCCGGCGATCGCCACGATGCCGTGGCGCATCAGGTACGCGTCCAGGCTGGCGTCGCTGCGCCAGTTGCTGGTCACGCTGCTGAGCTCGTGCATCACGAAACCCGCGACCCACGGACGATCCGCCTCGTCGTCCTCGCCTGTCGTCCCCGTGTTGCCGATCTGCGGCGCCGTCATCGCGACGATCTGTCCGTAGTACGACGGGTCGGTCAGCACTTCTTGGTAGCCGGTCATGCCGGTGGTGAAGACCGCTTCGCCGAGGGCGCGTCCCGAAGCGCCGGCGGCGACCCCGGGAAAGGCAGTGCCATCTGCGAGTACCAGGTGCGCTTGCTTGGTGTTGCTCATCCTTCGTACACGACCTCTCCGGCCACTAGGGTGGCCGCGCATCTGCCCAGCATCTCTTTGCCGTGCCAGGGACTGTTCACTTGCTTGCTGACGATGGTGCTCGCGTCCACCTTCCAGCGCTTCTCGGGGTCCAGCAGCGTGATGTCTGCTCGATCCCCGACCCCGAGGGAGCCGCCCTCGATGCCGCCTATCTTCGCGGGCGCCGACGTCAGCACCTCGACCAAGCGCATCGCGCTCAAGTGGCCGTCGCGCACCAACCCCAGCAGGACGGGGATCGTCGTCTCGAGGCCGATCACGCCGGGCGCCGCAGCGGCGAGCTCGCAGTCTTTCTCGAGCGACGAGTGCGGCGCGTGGTCGGTGGCGATGCAGTCGAGGGTGCCGTCGCGCAAGGCCTGTCTGACGGCCTCGACGTCCTCTTCCTCACGGAGCGGAGGGGTGACCTTGCAGAAGGTCCGGTAGCCGACCAGCTCGCGGTCCGTGAGCGTGAGGTGGTGCGGCGTCACCTCCGCCGTGACCGGGAGGCCGCGTGACTTCGCCTCACGGACCAGACGCGCCGCGCCCTTCGTGGACAAATGCGCGACGTGGTAGCGGGCGCGGATCCGCTCATTGAGCAGGATGTCGCGCGCGACGATGATGTCCTCCGCCTCGCGCGGCCAGCCCTTGAGCCCCAAGCGCGTGGAGACCGCACCCTCGTGCATCTGCGCGCCCGCAGTGAGGTGGTGATCCTCGCAGTGCTGCGAGACCAGCAGATCGAAGGTCCTGGCGTACTCGAGCGCGCGGCGCATGACGGCCGCGTTCATCACGCAGACCCCATCGTCGCTCACCCCGATGGCGCCCGCGTCCTTCAGATCGGCCATCTCGGTGAGGTCGGTGCCCTTGCTGCCCATCGTGATGGCGCCGAACGGAAAGAGGCGCGGACCACCGACGCCCTTGGCGCGCGCGACCATCATCTCGGTGATCGCGCGCGTGTCGTTCACGGGCTTGGTGTTGGGCATGCACGCCACGGCTGTGAAGCCACCCGCGGCCGCCGCCCGCAGGCCCGACGCGATGTCTTCCTTGTACTCCTGCCCGGGCTCGCGGAGGTGCACGTGCAGATCGATGAAGCCCGGGACCGCCCAGAGCCCGTGGCCTTCGATCCTGCGAACCGACTCACCCACCACGCCTTCGGCGGCGCCCCGGCCCACGCGGGTGATCACGCCCTTCTCGACGACGAGGTCAGCCTCTTCGTCTCGGCCATTCTTGGGGTCGATGACCCTCGCGCCAGCGATCACCAAAACCATCGCGCGCGACGATGGCGGAGGGCTCCCCCCCTGTCAACGCGCTCCTTGGCCCGGGGGGCCTCACGCGCAGGCGTCGTCGAAGTCGCAGTCGAAGTCGGCGCAGTCGATGTCCCCATCTCCGTCGTCATCCGCGCCGTTGATGCAGTCGGACTCGAAGCAGGCCGGCAGGTCGTAGCAGCGGAAATCGTCGCAGTCGGTCGCGCCATCGCCGTTGTTGTCGATCCCATCGGTGCAGTCCTCGGCGCACTCCGGCGCCCCGTCGCAGTCGAAGTCGTCGCAGTCCGCATAGTCATCGGCGTCGTTGTCGAGCCCATCGCGACACAGTCCGACCTCGGTCTCCGCGCCCTCGTAGATGTTGAGCTCGAACGCTCCGAACTCGGTTCCGTCGTAGCCCGTGACCACGATGACGTAGTGGGTCCCTGCGGCGGTGGTGACCGCGATGCGCGAGGTGAGCGCGCTCTCGGTGTCGTCGTTGCAGTCCAGCTCGGCGCCCGAGCACGAGTCGCCCGCGCGGAGCAACAGCGCCGTGTCGAACGCCGAACCAGCGGTCGTGATCAAGAACGTCCCGTCGCGCGGCGCGATCCAGCTGTAGTAGCGGGCTGGGCTCGGCTCTCCACCCGCGCACGAGGCGGTCGCGGTGCCGGTGGTCGTGGTGCCGCTGACGACGGGCTGCCCCTCCATTCCCTCGAGGAGTCCATCGGGGCAAACGGTCCCCGCGTCGGGCATCCCGGCATCCCGTCCGCTGTCGGTCATCGGCGCATCCGAGGCCACGCGAACATCCGAGGGGATCGGGGCGTCCGTCCTCGGCACGTCCGCCATCGCCGCATCCAGCGCGGGACGAGCGTCGACGGCGCCGGCATCGAGCCCAGCGTCTGAAGACGGCTCGACGGTGCAACCCGGACCGAAAGCGAGCACCGAGCAGAGCACGAGCGGGACCCGAAGATGGCGGCGGTTCATGGTGCCAGGCTCGTCGAACACGCCTTCCGCGCGCAACAGGATTCGCGGGGCGCGGCTGGGTTCAGTCGCCGCCGCAGATCAGGTCGAGCTCGCAGTCGAGATCCCCGCAATCGGTGGCGCCATCTCCGTCGTCGTCGATCTCGTTGCCGCAGTCGATCTCGACGCACCCCGGATCGGTGAAGCAGCGCGCATCCTCGCAGTCTGTGGCGCCGTCGCCGTCGTCGTCGGTGTCGTTGTCGCAGTCTTCGGGGCACGCGGGCGCATCCACGCAGTCGAAGTCCAAGCAGTCGATGTCGCCGTTGCCGTCGTTGTCGACGTCGTCGTCGCAGATCTCGAGGCAGCTCGGGTAGGCCTCGCAGTCGATGTCATCGCAGTCGATGTCGCCGTTGCCGTCGTTGTCGACGTCGTCGTCGCACACCTCGATACAGCGGCTCACCTCGGCGCAATCGGGATCGGCGCAGTCGACGTTCCCATCGAGATCCTCGTCCATCTCGTCGGCGCAGTCGGTCTCGAGCGCTGGCGCGGCGACGATGTTGAGCGCGAAGTAGCCGGCCGAGGCCGCATCGAAGCCGCTGACGGCGATCACGTAGCGCCGCTCGGCGGTGACCCGCAGCGCCACCCGCGAGCTCAGATCGATGTCGAGATTGTCTCCACACGCGAGCTCCGCCGCATCGCACTGCTCTCCGTCCAACACCGCGAGCAGGGTGTCGAAGTCGGTGCCGGCGGTGGTGAACACGAAGTCCGCCGTGCGCGGCGCGGTCCACACGTAGAACCGGGATCGGCTCGCCTCGCCCGAGCCACAGCTCAGGGCTACCTCCCGCTCCGCGTCGTCGGTGGTGGAGGCGAGCACCGGGGTGCCCTCCATCGAGGCGAGGTCCACGTCCGGGCAACGGGGGCCGCCGTCGATGGGTCCAACGTCGATGCTGCCCGCATCCAGACGCCCGGCGTCGTTCTCGTCCGTGGGATCACATCCCGAGAGGGCCACCACCAGCATCCACGCCAGGGCCCAGGTACAACGTCGCATCCGCGCAGCGTGACCGCGGCGCCTGCGCCAGTGCAAGGGCTACTCGGCGGGCACGCCGAGGCGTCGAAGGACGTCGCCGAGCCTACTCGCGGGGACGCTTACCCGGGTCGGCATACCGCCACCGAGCTCGAGCAAACGGAGAAAATCGATCCCACTATCGAACGCTGCCGCCAACGTGACCGTCGTGTGGTCGTGCACCAGGGCTATCTTCGCGCGCTCTTGGCCCAAGAGCAGCAACTCGGTCTTGTCGTAGTAGACGTCGGCGCCGCGAGCGTCGCAGATCGCGACCTCGCCCCGAATCTCGTAGCGCTTGGCGAGGAGCTCGGCGGCTTTCTCCAGCTTGGCCATCGCGCCCGCCGCCGCTTCGAGCTCGGCGAGGATCCCGCGGTCCGTTCCTCCTTCCACGAAGAAGCGCACGACCAGACCTTTCAGCGCGTCGTCCTTGGGCCTCGCGCGAAGGGCGCGATCGACGATCAGCGCGAGCTTGCCGGGCCGACCGATCCGGGTGTCGATGCAGCGGGCGTCCGCATCGGCTCCTTCATAGGGTTCGACGCCGCCGCGGATCCACTTGGCGGCGGACGCCAAGCCATCGAAGTCGCCGTGGACCACCAGCGTATCGACCACGCCCGCACGCTCGACCAGCTCGGGGGTGATCATCTCGGGACACGCGCCGTGCTCCTGCTTGGTGGCGAGGATGAAGCGCGGGTCCTTCTTGTACTCCCCGTGCAGCTCGTGATCGTGATGGTCGACCCAGAGGGCCAGCCGGGTCCCGAGGCCGTCGATGAAGCGCTTGGTCACCTTGTCGAAGGAGGTGCCGGTGCCGCTGGCGGCGAACGCCAGATCGAGCACCACCACCCGTCCCGTCAGCTCGCGCGCGTTGGGGAGCTTTCGAGGGGTCGCGAACTCGAGCAGGGGATAACGCATGAAGCGCCCACCTTGCGAGGGCCCGAGTGCATGCGCAATCAGGCGGGGATCAGGCGCCGCGTTCGAGCTCGGCGGCCTCGGTCGTGAGCACGTCGGCGACCCTCGAGAAGACCTCTGGATGAAAGAGCATCTCGTTGTGACCCAGCCCCTCGAGCCAGTGGACCTCGGCGCCCGGAAGCGCCGCGCTCGCGACGGGTCGGATCATCCGGTCACGCGCCGCAACCAGCGCGACGTGGCGGATGTGCGACGCCCGGCTCCTCGATCGCTCGAGCCGCAAGAGCACCTCACTACCGGGGCGCAGCGCGCTCACCATCGGTCCGACGCCGATGCGCGCGGCCTCGGTGCCGAAGTGCGGTGTCGCCAAGCTGACCATTCGGTCCACATGTCCCGCGCCATCGAGTTCCTGGATAGCCCATCGCAGCAGGAGACCTCCCAGGGAGTGTCCGACGACCGCGATGGGACGCTCGGTCCCCGCATCCTCGATGGCTCGCGCGACCCGCTCGGCCACCCGCTCGAAGCGCTCCAGTGGGCCATAGCTCACCTCCGACGTGCTGCGTCCCGTGCGCTGCTCGATGTGCTCACGCAGCGGCGAGAACACTGCGCCGTGGGCCATGAAGCCGTGGACGAAGAGCGCGTGCTCGGGCGCGGCGTTGAGCGCGCGTCGCTTGCCAGTGACGCCCGCCGTGCCCATCACGATGAGCTGCCCCTGACGAAGGGCGGCGCCCGTCTCACGACGAAGGTCCTGGCCGAGACTGCGGAGGCGCAAGAGGGGCACGCGAGCCCCAAGCGTGCCCGACCCCGAAGGACGCGCAACATTCTGGTGAGCGGCGCGTGACCAACGGCACGGGGCGGCCTCGATGGATGGGCTACTCTCCCCGCCGATGCAGACCGATCGCCTGATCTACGACTGGAACAACGTCGAGCGCCGTGCGCCCGTGGTGATGAAGGGCGACTTCGAGCTCCACGACGAGACGCTCCGTGACGGCCTGCAGAACCCCTCGGTGGTCGACCCGCCCATCGAGGACAAGCTCGAGATCCTGCACTTGCTCGACAAGGTTGGGATCGACACGGCCGACGTCGGCCTCCCGGGCGCGGGGGCGCGCGCGTTTCAAGACGTCACCCGCCTGGTGCGCGAGATCGTGGATCAGAAGCTTCAAATCCGCCCCACCTGCGCAGGCCGCACCATGATCGCCGACATCGAGCCGATGGCGCGCATCGCGCAATCGACGGGGACGCCCATCGAGGTGATGACCTTCATCGGCAGCTCGCCCATCCGCGCGCTCGCCGAGGACTGGTCGGTCGAGCTCATCCGCAAGCGCTCGGTGGAGGCCATCGCGTTCGGCGTGAAGGAGGGCCTCCCGGTCAACTACGTCACCGAGGACACCACCCGCAGCCGCCCCGAGGTCCTCTACGAGCTCTTCAAAGCGGCGATCGAGGCGGGCGCCAGCCGGCTCACACTTTGCGACACGGTCGGGCACGTCACCCCGGACGGAGTGAAGAGCCTCGTGAGCTGGACCCGCAATCTGCTGGCCGCCATCGGCGCGCCGCACGTGGGCATCGACTGGCACGGGCACAACGATCGCGGGCTCGGCGTGGTGAACTCGATCTGGGCCATCGAGCACGGCGCCGATCGGGTGCACGGCGCCATCCTCGGGATAGGCGAACGGGTGGGCAACGCCTCGCTCGATCAGATCCTGGTGAACCTCAAGCTGATAGGCGAGCTGGGTGATCGCGACGTGAGCAAGCTCGGAGAGCTCTGCGACAAGGTCAGCAAGGCCTGCCAGGTGCCGATCCCCATCAACTATCCCGTCGTCGGTCGCGACGCGTTCCGCACGGGGACCGGGGTGCATGCGGCGGCGATCATCAAGGCGCTCGAGAAGGGCGATCGAGACCTCGCCGATCGGGTCTACTCGGGCGTCCCCGCGGCGCTCTTCGGTCGAACCCAGGAGATCGAGATAGGTCCCATGAGCGGCGCGAGCAATGTTGCTTTCTGGCTCAAGCAGCGTGGGCTCTCGCCGAAGCCCGAGACGGTTCAGGCCATCCTCGCGGAGGCCAAGCAGAGCAATCGCCTGCTCGAGGACGCCGAGATCCGCGCGATCATCGACCGCGCGTGATGACCTCAGGCGCCGGGACCTCAGGCGCCGGGATCTCAGGCGCCGGGATCTCAGGCGCCGGGAGGCGTCGAGCGGGGGGCGTCTTTCATGAGCTGGTTCAGGGCCCACTGCTCCTTTGCGCGCAGGCTCCCGAACTGAATACCGACAGCGCCGTCGCGGATCCAACGCACCGTCGCCGCGATCAGCACGGGCTCGTCGAGCGCGGGCAGCGGGACGCGCACCTCGACGGACGCTCCGAAGGGGACGCTCACGGCGTCTCCGGTGAGCAACAAGCCACCCAAGCTGACGTTGCGGGTGATACCCGTGTAGGCTGCGCCGGCGTGAAGCACGGTCACTTCCAGTTGCACGTCGAAGCGCTCGTGCGCTCGTCGCTGAGGCTCTCGATCTCGTTCGGTGGTCACCCGCGTTGCTCCCTAGGTCGTCGCGTTGAAGGCTGGCGAAGCTGATGGGGCCCGCCGTTCAAGTCAAGCCGATGGCGGAAGGCGATCCGCGGGCGCTCGCGCTCTTCGTCGTCATCCCGTTGATGCTCGGCGCGCTCCTCTGGTGGCCTCGCTCGGCACCTACCGTGGAGCTGCCCGCGCTCGCCCTTTCCGCCGTGCAGTCGCGGGCCGCGCTGGCCGCAGAAGACGACCTGGCGCGGGATGTCCCCGAGTCGGACGCCGAGGCGGCGCGTCGGAGCGCCTACCTCGAGCAGGGGCTGGCCGAGGTGCGCGGTGGTGAGGTGCCCGGTGCTGCCCGCGATCGACTCGCGCGGCTCGCGCTCGCCACCCGCCGACTGCTCGAAGCGGACGGCGAAGATGGTCTACGGGCCGCGCGCGCGGCCGATGTGCTCCGCATCGAGCGGGCGCTCTTGGAGGAGGGTGACCCGGAGGTCCGCGCGCGTGAGCTCGGTCGCTTCGCGCTCACGCTGGAACGCTGGCATGTCGTGGAAGGTGGCGAGCGTATCGCTCCACGGATCGTGGTGCGGGCGCTGGCCGCCGCGCGCTGGAATGCGCTGCACTTTTCCCCGCCGTCCAGCGCGGCACCTCCATCCAGCGCCGCTTCGGAGCGTCCGCTGACGGATGGGATGTCGCCGATGCATCTGCGCGCGTACCACGGCTGGCTCGCGCTCCACGGGGCCATCGGGCTTTCACCGATGCGCGTCGAAGCGCTCCGATCCTATTCGGCCGCTGGAGGGAGCTTCGCGCGAGAGGCTCACGGAGCGCTGCTTTATCTCGAAGGGGAGCGCGAGCTCGCCGCCGCCGAGCTTCAGGACAGCTACGCCGCGACCGAGAACCTCCGTATCCGCAACGCCGCGCTCGCCGCCCTCGAGACGCCCTAGCGCTCAGCCCGTCCGCGCAGCGAACGGTGCGCAGCGATAGATTGTGTCGGCGCCGCGGGTGCAGATTCGTGCCTTCGAGAGAGGGCCCGTGGCCGGTTGCAGGCCGTGATGAGGACGAGAAACGATGCAGCCGCCAGACGCATCGAAGAGCGTGCCCGAACCAGTCCGCTTCGGGTAGCCCTGGCCTGAGCGTCCGCTTCGGCCCAACCTCGCGCGCCGTGGCGCTGATCGAGATATGCGAGGTCCACACCCGCTTCGGATCCAAGAAGGTCCTGCGCGGGATTGATCTGAGCGTCGAGCGCAAGGAGCTGGTCTCGATCATCGGGGAGTCCGGGACTGGAAAGAGCCTGCTACTCAAGCACTTGGTCGGGCTGATACCGGTGAGCGAGGGCTCGATCTTCTTCGATGGAGTCGACGTCACGCACCTGAAGGAGCGCGACTGGATTCCCATTCGCCGCCGTATCGGGATCGTCTTTCAGGGCGCTGCGCTGTTCGACTCGCTGACCATCTTCGACAACGTCGCGTATGGCCTGCGTGAGCAGCGCATCCTGCCGGAGTCGGAGATCCCCCGACGGGTGGCCGAGTCCCTCTCGCAGGTGAGCTTGCCCGGCGTCGAACACATGCGGCCCAGCGATCTCTCGGGGGGCATGCGCAAGCGGGTCTCGCTCGCCCGCGCGATCGCGCTTCGTCCCGAGGTGATCCTCTTCGACGGACCGACAGAAGGTCTCGATCCCATCAACGTCACGCGGGTGAATCGCCTGATCGACAGCCTGCGAAAGCAGCTGGGCATCACGGTGATCGTGGTGACCCACCAGATGGAGAGCGCCTTCGAGGTCAGCGACCGCGTCGCCCTCCTCGAGCGCGGACAGTTCGTCCTCAGCGGCTCACCTCGTGAGCTCGAGACGGGGGGCGATCCGCGTCTCCGCGCCTACGTGCGAGCGGCGCACGCAGCCCGCGGCCGCTGACGGCGGCGCGCCACGAGCAACGAAGCGAACAACACCAGGATCGGCGTGGATGCAGACCCTCGTTGCGCTCGGCATCCGCAGCCCGCGTCAGTCGGCTCTCGTCCCGCGTCCGCCGTTGCGGCATCGCGCGCGCCTCCGTCCAGCGTCCCCGTATCGGAACCCCCGCCGCCATCGAGTCCCGGCCCTGCCGCGTCGAGCTCGCCGCCGTCGGCAGCGCCTGCGTCCTCGGGGAGCGGTCCACTCCCGTACTCGTACGCGCCTCTATCGATCGTACCGACGACCAGGCGATCGACGCCGCCCACGCCATGCGCCGGCGAGCTGCCGGGGCGATCGAGGGGACGCGGAAACGGATGCGCGGTGAACACAGGGGGTGGGGCGAGCCCGCTATCGATGACGACGCTGCCTTCCAGCGGGCGAACGTCGATGCTCGCGAGCGTCAGAGAGGTCAGGCCGGCATCGGCGCCAATCGAGGTGTCGCTCCACTCGCTCGGGACATTGGTCGAGCCGCTCGGGACCCAGTTGTAGCCGCCTGCGACCGCCCGGCCCGAGGTCCACTCGGCCTCGACTTCTCGCAGCAGGTTCACCGCGCCACCGCCCCGCATGACGAACACGTTGCTGTGCATCTCGACGCTCTCGAGCCCCGAGAATAGGCGAAAGACCGCCGCCGACGAGCCCGGCGCGACCACCACCGTGTTGAACGCGAAGCGGTAGCGGCCGAGGCTCTGTCCCGTGCCATCGCCGCCGAAGCGGACCACCGAGAAGGCCTCGTTGCTCCCGCGCTTCACGAACACGTTGCCCACGACATCGGAGTCCTCGCGTGCGGTGTCTTTGTCGATGCCGCCATCCGGGTCGGGGCCGATGAGCTCGAGCTCGTGGTAGTACGCGCCCTCGATCCAGTTGAAGTAGATCTCGTTGCGTTCCGCTCGCGACTTCACGTTGTTCCCGCCGTTGCCGTCGTGGATCCAACAGAACTGCATGCGGAAGACCGACCCTGGATACGCGTCTTCGTCGGTCGCCATGTAGATCTGATGATCGCGGTCGCCGCCCCCGCAGTGATGGACCTCGACGCGGTCGAGCAAGATCGAGCCCGAGTCGTTGTCCGCCCCCAGGATCCCTTGGCGCGGACAGTCGTGGACCACGCTGTCGCGGATCGTGATGTCGTCGGCGTGGTGATAAAAGCACCGCGAGCTGCCGCCACTCACGTCGAGGTTCTCGAAGACGTAGTGGTTCGCTGCAGCCTCGATCGTGTTCGCCCCGCCGGCTATCCGAGGTCGTCCGCCCACGCCGCGCACGACGATGGGTGACGCCATCGATCCCGCGTCCTCGAACCGGTATCCCCCCGCGTAGTCGATGCCGCCCTCGAGCTCGACGATGTCACCAGGAGAGAGCGATGGGAGATCCGCCAGCTGGCGAAAGTCCGCGGCCGCGCTCGTCCCCAGCCGATAGGTATCGGCGTGGGCGCTTCGGGGGAGCGCGAGCACCAGGACGCAGAGGACGGCGAGGACGAGGACGTGTCGCATGCGGGGATGCTACGTCGGTTGCCGTGCTCGCCGACAGGCCCCTTACCGCCGGCTCACTCGTCCTCGCGCTCGGGCTCGCGAAAGGTCAGCTCGCCCCGATCGCGGATCGCGACGTCCACGACCACCCGGTCCTCATCGAGGTGGGCCTCCCACGTGAAGCCATCGCTGTCGCCCATGAGCGGCAGGTTGCCGAGCGACAGCTCGTCATAGCCATCGCGCAGCACCACCCAGCGGTGATCATCGACGTCCTCGAGACAGCTCCGACGGTCCTCCCGCACCGACACGCCGTCGCGCAACACCCGCGTCTCACCGGGGTCGTAGGGGCACGTCTCCAAATCGTGGGCCATCGAGTAGCGCACGATGAAGCCGAAGATCAGGACCGCGAACACCGCCGGCAACGCGCCCAGTATCACGATGATCGGGAGCCACCACGGCGTGCGCCGCTTGCCTGCGGTCGGTTCGCTCGCCGGTTCACGGGGCGCCATCGGGGAGACGTCGGGCTCGGTCATGGCGCTTCGCTCAGGCTGGGGAGGGGAGGGGGCACGGGGAGGCCACGGTGGAGCGCGGCCGCGCCGATCCGCTCGATCCACGGGGGCAGGTCCGCGAGCGCCCGGTCCGAGATCATCTGGTAGCGCTCGCGCTTCTTGAGGCGCACGTCGATCGGCGGGAACATCGAGAACACGATGTTCGAGGGCTGAAAGCGATCGGAGGGCGTGCGCAAGTGCCGCAGCATCGAGGCCAGCGCCGTGTTGGGAGGCGGGGTCAGGTCCGCGAACGACGGCCCGTTCAAGAGCCTCGCGGCGAGGCCAATCCCCAAGAGCAGCCCGCACGCGGCGCTCTCCACGTAGCCCTCGACACCGGTGATCTGACCCGCGAGATGCACCCCCGGCATCGCGCGCAGCGAGAAGTCGTCGTCGAGCACTGCGGGCGCGTTCACGAACGTGTTTCGGTGCACCGAGCCGTAGCGGAGGAACGCGACGTTCTCGAGCCCCGGGATCATCCCGAACACCCGCTTCTGCTCGGGCCACTTCATGCGGGTCTGAAAGCCGACGAGGTTGTACGCGCTGTGATCGAGGTCCTCGGGGCGCAGCTGCACCACTGCCCAGGGCCGCCTGCCGGTCCGAGGATCGGTGAGGCCGACCGGCTTCATCGGACCGAACGAGAGCGTCTTGGGACCGCGCTCGGCCATCACTTCGACGGGCAAGCAGCCCTCGAAGTACTTCACCTTCTCGAACGCTTTGGGAGCCACCTTTTCGGCCGCGACGATGGCGGCGACGAACGCCTCGTAACCCTCTTGGTCGAACGGGCAGTTGAGGTAGGCGTCGTCCTCGCCCTTGTCGTAGCGGCTCTGCCGAAACGTCTTGCTCTCGTCGATCGACGCGGCCTCGATGATCGGGGCGATGGCGTCGTAGTAAGCGAGGTGCTCGCTGCCGACGACGCGCGCGATGTCCGCCGCCAGCGCTTCGCCGGTCAGGGGTCCCGTCGCGATCACCAGCGGGCGCTCGTCGCCTATCCGATCGACGACGCGCGGCTCGACGCGGATCCGAGGATGCGCCTTGATCACCCGGGTCATCTCTTTGGCAAAGTGCTCGCGATCGACCGCGAACGCGCCGCCGGCGGGCACCCTCGCGATGGCGCCCACGGCCATCACGAGCGATCCCGCCTGCCGCATCTCTTCTTTGATGAGGCCGACCGCGTTGGTGAGCGCCGCCCCACGGAACGAGTTCGAGCACACCAGCTCGGCGAGCTCATCGCTGGTCTGCGCGGGGGTTCGGGCGAGCGGCTTCTGCTCGAGGATCGTCACGTCGATCCCGCGCTCGGCGAGCTGCCAAGCGACCTCGCATCCCGCGAGGCCTGCGCCGACGATGGTGACCGACTTCGTCATGGGCGCCTCTCTAGCCCAATCCCCTCGGTCACGCGAAACGCAGGTCCACCCATCGCGATAGCGCGCGCCGTGCAGTCCCATCGCATCTCCCCTGGTCATGACGCTTGGCCCCTCGGCCTCGACGATCTCCCCAAGCCCCCCACCTCGCTCGAACTCTACGGCGAGTGGCCCCGCGAACTCCCGACGCTGGCGATCGTCGGTACCCGCCAGCCGACCACGGACGCCGCGGATTTGGCGTACCGGATCGCTCGTGACTTGGCGCGCTCAGGCGTGCTCATCATCTCGGGGGGCGCGTATGGGATCGACGCCGCAGCGCACGAGGGGGCGCTCGACGGAGGCGGCATGACGGTGGCGATCTTGGGCACGCCGCTCGAGCCTCCCTATCCGCGGGATCACGCGAACCTCTTCGGCCGCATCGCGTTGCGCGGCGCGGTGGTCAGCGAGGTCCGCGCGGGCGATGCGGTGCGCAAAGCGAGCTTCCTCCAGAGAAACCGTTTGATCGCAGCGTGCGCCGATGCGTGCTTGGTGGTGCAGGCGCCCCACAAGTCCGGCGCGTTGTCCACCGCAGCCGTGGCGCGCGCCTTGAAACGGTCGCTCTACGCGTGCCCCTGGTCCCCGCTCGAAGAACAGGGCGCTGGCACGGTGCGCCTCCTCGTGGACGAGCACGCGCGGGCCGTGCGCGACGCGGTCGACCTCGCGGCGCGCATGGGCGTGAAGCTCGTCGCGGTGGACCCCGAACCGAGGACGAAGCACGAGGGGATGGCCGCGCAGGTGCTCGGCCTGCTCGGGCGAGAGCTGGTCACCTCCGCGTCGCTGGCCGACGCGCTCGGGCTCCCCATCGCAGAGCTGCAAGGCATCTTGCTCGAACTCGTCCTCTCTGGCGACATCGAGCCTCGAGGGGCGAGCTACCGCCGCACCCGAATGGCTTGAGCCCCCGGCCGCTCTCCTGGTAGGACAGCGCCCATGGAACAGACCGACATCGAAGTGGGCAGCGGCGCAGAGGCCGTCGTGGGCAAGCAGGTGAAGGTGCACTACACGGGCAGGTTCCCGGACGGGAATAAGTTCGACAGCTCGGTCGATCGCGGTGAGCCCTTCGGCTTCACCCTCGGCGCCGGCCGGGTGATCAAAGGCTGGGATCAGGGCGTCGCGGGCATGAAGGTGGGCGGCAAGCGCAAGCTGGTGATCCCGCCCGAGCTCGCGTACGGCGCGAGAGGGATGCCGCCGGTCATCCCGCCGAACTCGACCCTCGTGTTCGAGGTCGAGCTGCTCGGTGTTGGATAGCCAACTCGCGCCGAAAGGCGACGCGGCGTCGGCCAGCGTCCCATCGGATCATTTCCTGATCGAGGCTCGCGTGCTGCGGATCCGACATGGATGACGTGACCTGGACGATGCTGGGGGGCCTCGAGCTGGTGTGGGTCGTCGCGCTCGCGCTCGGCCTCGTGCTGGAGCGCCGATCGCCCGTGGCGACCCTGGCGTGGATCCTCGCGCTCGCCTTGCTTCCCGCGGTCGGGATCATCGTCTACCTCTTCCTCGGCCCGCGCCGCCTCGCACGCAAGAAACGCAAACGCGCGGCCAGCAAGAGCCAGCTTCGGGCCGCGATCGATCTGGTCGATGCCGAGACCGACGACGTGTCCCGCACCCAACTCGCCCAGCTCGGCGTCTCGGCCGGGGAGGCGCCCCCGCTGCCCGCCCATGGGGTCGAGCTCTTCACCGAGGGGGACGCCTGCTTTGCCGCGATGCTCCACGCGATCGCCGGGGCGCAGCAGCACATCCACCTCGAGTACTACATCTGGCAGCCCGATCGCATCGGGACGCGGCTGCGCGACGCGTTGATCGAGCGCGCCTCAGCGGGCGTCGAGGTGCGGCTGCTCCTCGATGGTATCGGGGCCTTCTCCATCAAGGATCGGTTCCTCGCTCCGTTGCGAGCGGCGGGCGCGACCGTCGAGTGGTTCAACGCTGTGAATCCGCTTCGAGGCAGGTTCCGTCGCGCGAACTTTCGAACCCACCGAAAAATCCTGGTGGTCGACGGGCGCATCGGCTTCACGGGCGGGATCAACGTCGATGAGTGCCACGGCGCGGAGTTCCGCGAAGGGCGCGCTTGGCGTGACACCCACCTCCGCTTCGAAGGGACCGCCGTCCTCGCGCTGCAGCGGCTCTTCCTCGAGGACTGGGGCTTCGCGAGCGAGCGTGACGCCCCGACGGGCCTGCCGTATCTGCCTCGTCCGAGCACGGGAGGTGATCACTTGGTTCAAGTGGTCGGTTCGGGACCCGACACCGACGTGTTCGCCATCCACAAGCTCTATTTTTCCGCGATCACGAGCGCCAAGGATCGGGTCTGGATCACCACACCCTACTTCGTCCCGGACGAGCCGATCCTCGAAGCGATCAGCACGGCCGCGATGCGCAAGGTCGACGTCCGGATCATCGTCCCGCGCGCCGGCGACAGCCGCCTGGTGAACTTCGCCGCGCGCTCGTACTTTCCCGAACTGCTCCAGGCCGGCGCGCGCATCTTCGAGTACGAGGGGCGCTTCATCCACGCCAAGACCATGGTCGTCGATCACGATCTCGCGGTGGTGGGGACCGCGAACCTGGACAACCGCAGCTTCCGCTTGAACTTCGAGGTCGTCGCTGCGGTGTACAGCACCGATTTGGCCGCACGCCTGGGGGAGGCCTTCGAGGCTGATCTCGCCTCTACCCGCGAGGTCCAACCGAAGACGCTGCAGCGTGAGCCCCTCCTGGTGCGGCTCGGCGAGTCGGCGGCGCGTCTCATGTCGCCGCTCCTCTAGTGCCATCGGTCGAGCGCCCCGGCTTGCGTTGGAGGGTCGGCTCGGCCCACCATCGGCGCTTCGTCGGATCGCGTCATGGTGGCGGCCGCGGTGCTGGAGGATCGATCGGTGCGCTTCAATCTCAAGAGAGCCCTGTTCATCCTCCCCAACCTCTTCACGCTCTCGAGCATCTTCTGTGGGTTCTACGCGATCGTCGTGTGTACCTCCGAGGACGCTCCCGGTGCCGTAGAGGGACCTGAAGCCTTCTTTCGAGCGTCCCTGCTCATCGTCTTCGCGATGTTCTTCGACATCATCGACGGCCGTGTCGCCCGCCTCACCAAGACCCAGAGCGCGTTCGGCGTACAGATCGATTCGCTCGCCGACCTCGTGTCGTTCGGCGTGGCGCCCGCCATCCTGGTCTACCGCTGGTCCCTCGCCACGCTCGGCGTGTGGGGGGCGTTAGCGAGCTTCGTCTTCCTCGCATGCGGTGCGATCCGGCTCGCGCGCTTCAACGTGCTGGCGATGGGCGCCGAGGGCGCGCCCAAGAAGCCTAGCCGCTTCATCATGGGCCTCCCCATCCCCGGCGCGGCGGGCATCCTGGTCTCGCTGATCGTCGCCAACTACGCAGTGACGGGACTGCTCGAGGCCGAGCCGACGGTCGTGGTCGGGGTCGTACTCGCGCTCTCGTTCTTCATGGTGTCGACGGTTCGCTTCCGTTCGTTCAAAGACGTGAAGCTGTCCGTGCGCAGCGTGGTGATGGTGCTGCTCACCGTCGCTTCGGCGATCGTGGTCGCGGTGGTCTATCACCCGAGCTTCGCCCTGGTCTGGCTGCTGGTGGGCTACGTATTGCTCGCCGTGGTCGAGGCCGTCATGGATCTGTCGCGTCGGGCGCGGGGCAAGCCGTCGAAGCTGGTCGATGAGCCCGCCAAAGACGAGCGGCGCAAGCATTAGGGCGGGACGGGCGTAGCGCGCCGTTCGAGCTCGATGCGGAACGTCGTCCCTTGGCCGAGCGCGGAGCGAACATGGATACGCGCGCCGTGGGCGTCGAGGATCTGCTTCACCAGCGCCAGACCCACCCCTACGCCATGCGGGCGCTTGGTGAAGAACATGTCGAAGATGTGCTCCAGGTCGGCCGGAGCGATGCCCTCGCCGTGGTCCTCGATCTCCACCGCGACGCCCGCAGCCCGCCGTTGCACCCGCACCTCGACGCTCGACCCGCGGGGCGAGAACTGCGCCGCGTTCTTGATCAGGTTCCAAAGCACCTGCCGCAGCTGCGAGCCGTCGGCGTAGGCGCGGGCGTCGTCGTCGGCGACGAGCTCGATGGCTACGTGGGCTTTGCTTCGCGCCACCTCGATGACCTGACGGGCCAGCGCAGCCACATCCAGCTCGGCTCGCTCGGGTGCGGACGGCCGGCCGAGCGAGAGCATGGTTCCCACCAAGTCATCGAGGCGCGCCGCTTCCTCCAGCACCAGATCGAGCAGTCGTCGGTCTTCCTCGTCGAGGGAGCCCGCGTCCCGCACCAACTCGACGGATCCCGAGATCGAGCCGAGTGGATTGCGAATCTCGTGCGCCAACCCAGCCGCGAGGCGCCCGAGCGCGGCCAGACGCTCCGCGTGCTCGGCCTTTGCGCGCAGCATCACCAGCTCGCTCACGTCTTGAAAGAGGAGCAGCGAGCCATGCACCTGACCACCGGCATCGAGCAAGGGCGTGCGGGTGAGCCCCACCGGGAACGTGGTCCCATCGAGCCGCGTCGCGCTCCCATCGATCCGCGCGCGGGACGTGAGGTGGTCGACGGGCAAGAGCGTGGAGATGGCCCTTCCTGGCAGGCCACCCTCGGGCGCGCCGAGGACCTCGTGCGCCAGCGCGTTCGCGCTGAGGATCTTTCCCTCGACGTCCACCGTCACCAGGCCCGCCGCGATCGAGCGCACGACGTCATCGGAGAACTGGGTCGCTCGCGCCGCTTCGCCTTGGGCACGCGAGAGGCGCTCGGCGAGGACCGCCGCCAGGCCACCGACCACGATCAATCCCACGGCCGTTCGAATCAGCGCGACCGGCAGGGCCTCGTCACTCGCCGTCAGCGGGACCGCTCCCAGCCACGGTCCACTGAGGGCCGCTCCGACGCCCAAGTACAAGAGCAACGCCGAGGCGCTCACGACCAGTGTCGGCCGAGGTCCCAGCAGCAGCGCCGACACCAACACCACGCCAGCGTAGAGCGACCCGAAGCCTGAGTGCGCGCCCCCCGTGAGGTAGACCAATCCGGTGACCAGGCCCAGGTCGACCGCGACTTGCGCACCCGCGACCAGGCCGATGGGCGCGCCGCGCTGCAGCGCGATCGCGAACGCCACCGTGGTGCCGAACGCGGTGGCGATAAGCCAGAGGAGCGCTTGCCCCGCGAAGGAGTCCTCCGGCAGGAACGCGACGGTCGCTCCGAGCAGCAACGCCGTGGCGAGCAGACGGGCTCCCAAGACCGCCAGCGCCCGGCGTCGTAGGCCGTCGAGCGGACGATCCGTCGCGTCCACGCTCCCGCTCGTCACGCGGGCTACTCCGCTTGAATCTTCCCGGCGATGTCGAAGATGGGCAGGTACATCGCGATCAGCATCGTGCCCACCATCCCGCCGACGACGACCATCATGATGGGCTCGATCAGGGAGGTCATGGACGCCACCGCCATGTCGACCTCGTCGTCATAGAAGTCGGCGATCTTGTTGAGCATCTGATCGAGCGCGCCGGTCTGCTCACCGACACCGATCATCTGCACCACCATCGCGGGGAAGACGTTCGTCGCAGCGAGCGGCTCCGCCATGGTGCTGCCTTCGCGGATCCGATCGCCCGTCTTCTGGATGGCTTCCTCGAGCACGACGTTGCCCGACGCCTTCCCGACGATGTCGAGCGCATCGAGGATCGGGACACCCGACGACAGGAGCGTCCCCAGCGTTCGGGTGAAGCGGGCGACGGCGATCTTCCGGAGCACCGGCCCGATGATGGGCATGGTGAGGAGGAACTTGTCCCAGAACTTTCGTCCTGGCTTGGTTCGGTAGCTGTAGCCCACGCCCCAGACGGTGCCGATGAGCGCGGCCGCGAAGAGGTACCAGTAGTTGAGGAAGCCGTCGGAGAGGTCGATCACCCACTGGGTCAGGGCGGGGAGGTCACCTTCGGATCCGAAGTCGGCGAACATCGACTGGAAGCTCGGGATGACGAAGCCGAGGAGCACGCACATCACGCCGATCGCGATGACGATGACCGCCGTCGGGTACACGAGCGCCTTGCGCACCTGCGCCACCAACTTGACGCGCTTCTCGATGTAGACGGCGAGCCGGTTGAGGATCGTGTCGAGGATGCCGCCCGCTTCGCCAGCCGCGACCAAGTTCACGTAGAGCGCGTCGAACACTTTCGGGTGCTTGCGAAGCGACTCCGAGAACGTGGCCCCTTGCTCCACGTTGCCCTTCACTTCGCGCAGACACCGCTGAAAGAACTTGTTCTCGCCCGTGTTCGCGAGGATGTCGAGGCACTGCACAAGCGGCAGGCCGGCGTCGATCATGGTGGCGAACTGGCGAGTGAAGACGACGAGCTCTTGCTGCGAGACGGGCGCGCCGAGGTGGATCTCGATCTCGCGTGGCTTCTTCTTGACCTTGACCGGCGTCAGGTTCTGGGCCGTGAGGCGTCGCTGCACGGCGGCCTCGTTCTCGGCCTCCATGACGCCTTTTTTTGTCTCGCCTCCTCGGGCGCGCGCTTCCCAGACCCACTCTTGCATCCGTGTGCTGCTCCGAACCGACCACGAGGGTCGGGGCGGATCGTACAGGGCTGCAGATCACCTGGTCAAAGACCGCGCGCCTAAATCCGCGAAGTTCAGCCGCAGCGGACGCTCAGGTGGCCCGGAACCTCACGCGGCCTGGAAGAGGGTGTCCCGCATCATGGGCGAGAGCGCGCGCTGCAGACGGCAGCGAATCTTGTGCTTCTTGCTGTAGACCGTCTTCACGGAGATCTGCATCTCCTCGGCGACTTCCTCGGGAGTCAGGCCATCCATGTAGTAGAGCCGAACGAAGTCGCGATCCTTGTCCGAGAACTCGCGCAGGGTGTCGTTCACCCGCGACCAGCGCTCCTTCTCGAGCAGGTGATCGAAGGGGTCACGGTCCGAGAGCCCCAGCTCTTCGGCATCGGAGAGCTCGGTCTGCTGCGGCTGACGGGCGACCGCGCGGAGGAAGTCCCACGCGGTGTTGGTGGCGAGCAGCCCGATCCACGAGCTGAGCTTGTTGCCTCGGTCCGCATCGAAGCTCCGCAGCTTGTGCATGTCACGCGCTGAGAGTCCGAACAGGAACTGCGCGTAGATCTCTCGCACGTCGTCGCTCCCGATCGAACCCGGGAAGCGGCACGTCACCTTGTGGATGCAGCGGTAGACCAGGCGGTCGAAGCGCCTGTGGAACTCCTTCCAGGCCACCTCCTGCCGGGACAGCATCCGCGAGAGCAGGTCCTCATCGGTCCAGAGGCTCGCAGCGGTAGGGGCAGCAGAGAGGGGGGCAGGGGTCGACATGACGTTCTCCATCTTCGGTTGGCCGGCCCTTCAGCATCGGGCGTGCCATCGCGAGTTGGAGCGAACGTGTGTTGTAATTGCTTGAGAAAATGCACTACGAGTGTGCTGAACGCCCGTAACATCGCCTCGCTGTTACGCCCCCGATCGCAACCCACGGTTACGGTGTTACACCCCCCAGGTGTTACGCGTCGGCCAACATACGAGCGCGAGATCGTCGATGTTCCCGACGGAACCTTTCCCCTCGCGGCGCTGTCTCTGGGCCATGCGCCCCGTCCATCCGTTCGTCGTCCTGGTCCTTTGCCTGCCTGCCTGTGCGAGCACAGCGCGCCTCGCCCCGCCCGAGTACAGCGTCGAGGAGACCCGCATCGTGGCGTCGAGGACTGAGGGTGGGGAACTCTCTTTCGAGGCCTACACCGCGGAGGAGCTCTTCCGTGATGCGAACCTCCTGGTCCGCGACGCCCACTGCCCCGACGCGGTCACTCGCTACGACAGGCTCGCGGACGAGTTCCCCAGCTCCCGCTTTCTCTCGCCCGCGCTCTACAACGCTGGGCTGTGTCTGATGCAGTCGGGCTCCTTCGTCGAAGCAGCCGCTCACTTCGAGCGCCTTCTGCGCGAGGTACCAGACGGCGGCGACGCCAAACACGCCACCCTCGAGCTCGCCGGACTGCTCGTGGAGATCGAGCGCTACGACGCGGCCCTCCCGCGAGCCGACGCGCTCTTGGCCCGGGACGACCTGAGCGAGCCCGAGCGGCTCGAGTCTCTGGCGCGCCGCGCTCAGGCGCTCTTCGGGCTCGGCCGCGTCGAAGACGCCGAAGCAGCCGCGCGATCGGGTATCGCGTACTACCGGGTTCACCGCGAGCAGCTCCCTGACGAGTTCTTCGCGGCCTGCTCGAGCTTCGTACTCGCCGAGACCATCCGTGCGCGCGCCGAGGCGATCACGCTCCCCGAGGCCGACGCGCTGGTCCAGCACGAGTACCTCGAGCACCGCGCGCAGCTCATGATCGACGCGCAGCGAACGTACTACGACACCATCCGGATGACAGACGCGCACTGGGCGGCTGCCGCCGGCTATCGCATCGGCTCGATGTACGAGAGCCTCTTTCACCTGATCATGACCGCGCCGACGCCCCCACCAGTCCACGAACTCTCAGCGGAAGGGCTGCGGATCTACGAGGATGAGTTCCGTCAGGCGCTCGCCGAGCGGGTTCGTCCGCTCGTGCGGCATGCGATCCACTACTGGGAGCTCACCCTCATGATGGTCGAGCGCACGGGCGTCCGAACCGCGTGGGCCGACCGCACGCGGGCCGACCTCGAGCACGCGCGCGAGCTCCTCCTCGGCACCCTTTTGCCCGATACGATCGGGCGAGAGGGCAGCGGCGCAGAGCTAGCCGACCCTCGCCGGCACGTATCTGACGGCGCGGAATGATCCCCGCTGCGACACCGCCAGGATCCGCCTTGACAGCCCAGGGGACCCCGCGTACATAACGCGCCCCCTTCGCCAGGTTGGCGAGGGCGTTTCTTTGTCTCCTAGCCGGCACGGCGCGTCGCGCACCAGGCCGTGTGTGGGGAGTTCGAGCGAGCCTGAGCGAGCTCGAGCTGGTCGCTGGCCACTGGTCGCCAACCACACATGCTGGCGTAGCTCAACGGTAGAGCACCTGTTTTGTAAACAGGCGGTTGCCGGTTCAAATCCAGTCGTCAGCTATCTAGATTCATGGCCAGGAGGCCCGACACGGTTCACTAGATTCACGAGAACGCCAAGAAGTACGGAGAGTTGCCCGAGCGGCCAAAGGGAGCAGACTGTAAATCTGCCGGCTTATGCCTACGTTGGTTCAAATCCAACACTCTCCATCTTCCCTCAGCGCAGCGCCGGAGTGGTGCCTTCGGTGTGGGAGCGAGCTCGACAATCGCGGGAGTAGCTCAGTTGGTAGAGCGTCAGCCTTCCAAGCTGAACGTCGTCGGTTCGAACCCGATCTCCCGCTCTTCCCTCCGCCCACCAAGCGGAAGGATCGGATACGACAGCAAGACCTCGACACACGATATGCCCAGGTAGCTCAGTGGTAGAGCACCTCCTTGGTAAGGAGGAGGTCGGGAGTTCAATTCTCCTCCTGGGCTCGACCCCAAAAAGACACGACCAACCCAGACCCACGCGACTAGACACGCGTGAACCCAGCCTCGAGCCTACCCAGCGGTAGGCAGCGCACGAGCGGGTGACACAGGAGCGAGCGAGACCATGGCCAAAGAGAAGTTCAACCGAAGCAAGCCCCACGTGAACGTCGGCACCATCGGTCACATCGACCATGGCAAGACCACGACCACTGCCGCGATCACCAAGGTCGCGGCGAAGTACAACGGCGGCAAGGAGATCAGCTACGCCGACATCGCGAAGGGCGGCACTGTCCGTGACGGCGGCTCCAAGATCGTCACGATCGCGGTCTCCCACGTCGAGTACGAGTCGAAGAACCGCCACTACGCGCACGTCGACTGCCCCGGCCACGCCGACTACATCAAGAACATGATCACCGGCGCCGCGCAGATGGACGGCGCGATTTTGGTGGTCTCGGCCCTCGACGGCCCCATGCCCCAGACCAAGGAGCACGTGCTGCTCTCGCGTCAGGTCGGCGTGCCCCACATGGTCGTCTGGCTCAACAAGTGCGACGCGGTCGAGGATCCCGACCTGCTCGAGCTGGTGGAGATGGAGGTCCGCGACCTCCTGAACAAGTACCAGTTCGACGGAGACAAGATCCCGGTCGTTCGCGGCTCGGCGCTCAAGGCGATGCAGGGCGACAAGGACGGTGAGGACACCATCCTCGCGCTCCTCAAGGCGCTCGACGAGTGGATCCCCGACCCCATCCGCGAGACGGACAAGCCCTTCCTGATGGCGATCGAGGACGTGTTCTCGATCAAGGGCCGCGGCACCGTGGTCACCGGGCGTATCGAGCGTGGCGTGGTCAACGTTGGCGACGAGGTCGAGATCCTCGGCTTCGGCGACACCCGCAAGACCACCGTCACGGGCGTGGAGATGTTCCGCAAGCTGCTCGATCGCGGCGAGGCGGGTGACAACGTCGGTTGCCTTCTGCGCGGCATCGAGAAGCAGGACGTCGAGCGCGGCCAGGTCCTCGCGAAGCCGGGCTCGGTCAAGGTCCACAAGAAGTTCTCGGCCGAGGTTTACGTGCTCAAGAAGGAGGAGGGTGGCCGTCACAAGCCGTTCTTCACCAACTACCGCCCGCAGTTCTACATGCGGACGATGGACGTGACCGGCACCATCAGCCTCCCCGAGGATGTGAAGATGGTGATGCCCGGTGACAACGTGAACATGTTGGTCGAGCTCATCACGAACGTGGCGCTCGAAGAGGCCCAGCGCTTCGCCATCCGCGAGGGTGGTCGGACCGTAGGCGCCGGCGTCATCACCAAGATCCTCGAGTAACGAATGGGGCGGACGTTCTCTTTGGAGCGTCCGCCCACTTTTCTGGAGGTCCTGTGTCGGAGCGAGTGCGCACTACGCTGGTCTGCAGCGTCTGCGACGCTCGGAACTACCGAACCACCGTTCGCCCGGGTGCAGCCCGGGACGGGAAGGGTCCTCTGGAGATCAAGAAGCACTGCCCCACCTGCGGGAAACACACGCTGCATCGGGAGAGCAAGTAGCCTCATGCAGCGTGGAATAGGCCAGTAGCTCCAACGGTAGAGCAGCGGATTCCAAATCCGCGGGTTGTGGGTTCGAATCCCTCCTGGCCTGATCCAGAGAGCGACGTGACGATGGCCGAAGATAACGAAACCGAACACGACGAGTCGACCGAAGAATCCGACCAGGGGTCGGAATCCGAGGAGTCATCCCGCCCCGTGGACGAGAGTCCTTCCGACGAGCGGTCGGGTGATTCGTCGTCCGATGACGACTATGCGGGCGAGTCCGACGACGACCTCGAGAGGCGTGCGACGCGCGAGGCCGAGGCCGAGGCGCGTCAGCAAGAGCGTGAAGCCGAGGCGTTGGACGACGACACGATGGCGGTCCTCCTGGGACCGGAGCGATGGGTGCAGTTCGCGTTCATTGCAGCTGGCGTCGCGATCTTCTTCCTGACCGATCGCTTCACGACTCTCATTTGGGGTCGGTTCGACGAGCCCGATCCCGCCATCGTCTCGGCGGTGGCGGGCGCGACCGCCATCTTCGGCACGTTCGCGCTCTATCGCCATCCGACCGTGAACAAGCTCGCGGACGAAGTCGTGAGCGAGCTCTCCAAGGTCACCTGGCCGACCCGTGACGAGGTGTGGATGTCCACCATCGTCGTCATCGCGACCTCGCTCGTGGCTGCGCTCTACACCGGCGCCTTCGACGCCATCTGGTCGACCCTCACCAACATCGTTTACGGCTGAGGCTCCGCATGAAGTGGTACGTCATCCAAGCCTACTCAGGCTTCGAGAACAAAGTGAAGGCCTCGCTCGAGGAGCGGATTCGCCAGAACAAGATGGAGGAGTCCTTCGGTGAGATCCTCATCCCGAAGGAAAGCGTGCAGGAGAAGGGCGGACGCCGCCCCCACACCCGCAACTTTTTTCCTGGATACATCTTCGTGCAGATGGAGCTGACTGACAGCACCTGGCATCTGGTGAAGGACACCCCGAAGATCAGCGGCTTCATCGGCGGTCGTCATCCTGCCCCGGTTCCGGAGCCGGAGATCAACGCCATCGAGCAGCAGGTCGCCGAGGGCACTGCGCGCCCGAAGCCCCGCGTCTCGTTCGAGGCGAACGATCACGTGCGCGTGACCGACGGTGCGTTCGCCAACTTCACGGGCACGGTGCAGGAAGTGAATCAGGCCAAGCAGAAGGTCACCGTCTTGGTGTCGATCTTCGGCCGCGCCACGCCTGTCGAGCTCGAGTACGCCCAGGTCGAGAAGACCACCTGAGTTTGTTCTTTCCAGCAGCTGCAGGCAGCTGTGATTTCTCGCGGACGGTAGACACATGAAGAAGGTCACAGGACAGGTCAAGCTCCAGCTCCCCGCAGGCAAGGCGAACCCCTCGCCGCCCGTCGGTCCCGCGCTCGGTCAGCACGGCGTCAACATCATGGGCTTCTGCAAGGAGTTCAACGCCCGAACCGCGAAGCAAGAGGGACTGATCATCCCGGTGGTGATCACGATCTTCTCCGATCGATCGTTCACCTTCATCACCAAGACCCCGCCGAACTCCGTGCTGATCAAGCGCGAACTCGGGCTCAAAATCGGCAAGAAGCCGGGCTCGGGATCGCCTCGTCCGAACAAGGACAAGATCGGCAAGATCAGCTGGGAGCAGCTGATGAAGATCGCTGCGGAGAAGATCCAGGACACCAACGCGGCGAGCCTCGAGGCGTGCGCAAAAACGCTGGCCGGAACCTGTGCGTCGATGGGCGTCGAGGTCACGCACTGAGCGCATTCGCCCTTTCCAGAAGGGCGATTGCTTCAAAGACCCTCGCGCCGACCGGAAGCGAGGGTCTTCGTGCGAGAGTCGCTCGCCAGAATTTCTGGTTGCATTCTCTGGGCCGCGTCGTAAGAAGCGCGCCCCCAAGGTACCACCCAGGTCCACTGCCCACTGGCACGGTGACTGATGGTGGGAGACGAGTCGCCACTGGTGGCGCCGTCGAAGGAGGTAGTGATGGAGATAGGGAAAAAGCGGAAGGACGCGATCGCAGCGGTCGATCGCGACAAGCGCTACCTGATAGGCGATGCCTGCGCGCTCTTGAAGAAGGCGAGCTTCGCCAAGTTCGACGAGAGCGTGGACATCGCGGTGCGGCTCGGGGTCAACCCCAAGCACGCCGATCAGATGGTGCGAGGCGCTGCGGTGCTTCCGAACGGACTCGGCAAGACAATTCGCGTCCTGGTGTTCGCCAAGGGCGACAAGGCCGCGGAGGCGACTGCCGCTGGCGCAGACTTCGTGGGCGCCGAAGACATGGTGGAGAAGGTCACGGGCGGCTGGCTCGACTTCGAGACTGTCGTCGCGACCCCCGACATGATGGGTCAGGTCGGCAAGCTTGGTCGGGTGCTCGGACCGCGTGGTCTGATGCCCAATCCCAAGACCGGCACGGTCACCTTCGACGTCCACAAGGCCGTGACTGAGGCTAAGGGCGGTAAGGTCGAGTTCCGGGTCGAGAAGGCGGGCATCGTGCACTGCCAGGTCGGCAAGAAGTCGTTCGACCCCGAGCTCCTCGAGGGCAACATTCGCGCGCTGCTCGGTGCCCTGCTCAAGGCCAAGCCCTCGAGCGCCAAGGGCGTGTACATGCGCAGCATCACGCTGAGCACGACCCAGGGCGCTGGCATTCGCATCGATCCGGCGGACGTCGAGTCCGCGGCGGAGGCCTGATCATGAGCAACACGCAGATCTCGCAGAACCTCAAGGCCAAGATGGCCAAGGTCGAAGACGTCAAGGCGACCTGGAGCAAGGCCACTTCGGTGGTGGTGCTCGGGTTTCGCCACATGAACGTCATGGCTGTCACCGATCTACGCGACCGCTTCCGCAAGGCAGGGGTCGAGTACAAGGTCTACAAGAACAGCGTCATCGCGCAGGCCCTCAAGGGCACCCCGCTCGAGAACAACGATGTGCTGAACGGCGCGCTCCGCGGGGAAACCGGCGTGGCGTTCTCGTTCGAAGATCCGAGCGTCGCCGCGAAGATCGTCAAGGAGTTCCGCAAGGACGAGAAGCACGAGAAGCTCGAGGTGAAGTGCGGCGTCCTCGACGAGAGCGTCATGACCGGCAAGGACGTCGAGGGAACCCTCGCGACCATGCCCGGTAAGGACGAGCTCCGCGCCATGCTCCTCGCGACCTTCCAGGCTCCGATGCAGCAGCTGGTCATGCTGCTCCAGGCGCCCTCGCAGAACCTGGTCTATGCCCTCGAAGCCAAGCGTAAGCTGGATGGCGGCGAGAGCTGAATCACTCACACATCACGCGAAAAGCGTGCGTTTCGCGAAACTGATTTTCACGTAAGGAAGAGGATACGAACATGGCATCGATGACGCAGGAGAAGATGGTCGAGGAGCTTTCCTCGTGGACGGTCATGGAGGTCGCTGGCCTCATCACGGCCCTCGAGGACAAGTGGGGCGTCAAGGCCGCTCCTGCAGTGGTCGCCGGCGGAGGCCCCGCGGCCCCCGCAGCGGCTGTCGTCGAGCAGACCGAGTTCTCGGTCGAGCTGACCGCTGCTGGCGCGAAGAAGATTGAGGTCATCAAGGTGGTTCGTGAGATCACCGGCCTCGGCCTGGCGGACGCGAAGAACCTCGTCGAGGCGGCCCCCAAGATGCTCAAGGAAGGCATCGCGAAGGCCGACGCTGAGGACATCAAGAAGAAGCTCACCGACGCGGGCGCCACGGTCACCCTCAAGTGATCGGGTCCATGAAGTGATCGGACTCGTTCCGCAAGCTTCTTGATTGCGGCGAGAGGGCCACTTCGGCCCTCTCGCCGTGATCCATTTTCAGCGGTCGGTCTGCCCGCGAATTGCCTTGCAATCTCGCCCCTGGCCGATCTTGCGGTCCGGCCCCACACAGGTCGGCTGCACATTCTGTTCCGCAGACTGGCGCGAATGCATTCGCTCTGATACGCCTCCGCCCCCGGTCGGATTCCGACCGCCGCGAAGCGCCTTCGGACCGCCCCCGTCCCCACGCTTCCTGTTCTCCCTTCCACGCCTAAGCGCAGAGGTACGACCACGATGGCCTCGATCCAGACGAATTTCCGAGCACGCCACAGCTTCGGAAAGATCCAGCAGATCATCGGGATTCCGAACCTGATCGATATCCAGAAGCGCTCGTACGAGAAGTTCCTTCAAGCGAACATCCCGCCGAACGAGCGTGAGGATATCGGCCTTCAGGGGGTCTTCCGCAGCGTCTTTCCGATCCGTGACTTCAACGGCACGAGCGAACTCGTGTTCGTCGGCTACACCCTCGAGCGTCCCAAGTACGACGTCGATGAGTGCATGCAGCGGGGGATGACCTTTGCCGCACCGATCAAAGTCACGATCCAGCTGATCATCTACGACGCCTCCACCGAGGGCGCCGAGCGGACGGTCCGGGACATCAAGGAGCAGGAGGTCTACTTCGGTGAGATCCCCCTGATGACCGACAACGGTACGTTCATCATCAACGGGACCGAGCGCGTCGTCGTCAGCCAGCTGCACCGCAGCCCTGGTGTCTTCTTCGATCACGACAAGGGCAAGACCCACAGCTCGGGCAAGTTCCTCTACCAAGCGCGGGTCATCCCCTACCGCGGCAGCTGGCTGGACTTCGAGTTCGATCCCAAGGACCTGATCTTCGTCCGGATCGATCGCCGGCGGAAGCTGCACGCGACTGTGCTGCTCAAGGCGCTGGGGTACTCGACCCAGGATCTTCTCAAGTTCTACTATGACACCGAGACGATCTTCGTCGAGAAGAGCGGCAAGTACAGCAAGTCGATCGAGTTCGACCTGCTCGCCGGTCAGCGCGCGACTCGCGACATCAAGATCGAGGACGAGGTCGTGGTTCGCAAGAACCGCAAGTTCACCCGCGGCGCGATCAAGAAGCTCCGTGACGCGGGCCTCGATCGTCTGCCAATGGACGTCACCGAGGTCGTTGGCAAGGTCAGCGCCGAGGACGTTATCGACGAGGAGACCGGCGAGGTCTTGCTTGGGGTCAACGAAGAGGTCACCGAGGCCAAGCTCGAGGGCGTACGCGAGGCCAAGCTCGGGCAGTTCAAGGTCCTCTTCATCGATGGCCTCAACGTCGGCAGCTACCTGCGCGACACCCTGAACGTCGACAAGGTCGCGTCGCAGGATGAGTCGATCCTCGAGATCTATCGCCGTCTTCGGCCGGGCGATCCGCCGACGCTCGAGACCGCCAAGACCCTGTTCCAGAACTTGTTCTTCAACCCCGAGCGCTACGACCTGAGTAAGGTCGGCCGGCTGAAGCTCAACTACAAGTTCTACAAGGACGAGGATCCGGGCCGTCCGGACATCGAGACCAGCGTGCTCACGCCGGTCGACATCCTGCACACCGTCAAGCACCTCATCGAGCTCAAGAACGGCCGCGGGTCGGTCGACGACATCGATCATCTCGGCAACCGCCGGGTGCGCGCGGTCGGCGAGCTCATGGAGAACCAGTACCGCATCGGTCTGGTTCGGATGGAGCGCGCGATCAAAGAGCGCATGAGCATGTCTCAAGAGATTGAGACCCTCATGCCGCACGATCTCATCAACGCGAAGCCGGTCTCGGCAGTGGTGAAGGAGTACTTCGGTAGCTCCCAGCTCTCGCAGTTCATGGATCAGACCAATCCGCTCTCCGAGGTTACCCACAAGCGTCGCCTCTCGGCCCTCGGGCCTGGCGGTCTGACCCGCGAGCGCGCGGGCTTCGAGGTCCGCGACGTTCACACGACCCACTACGGTCGTATCTGCCCGATCGAGACGCCGGAAGGTCCGAACATCGGCCTCATCGCGTCGCTCTCGACCTTCGCGCGGGTGAACGAGTACGGCTTCGTGGAGACCCCCTACCGGAAGGTGGAGAACGGTACCGTCAGCGAGGACGTTCGTTGGTTCTCCGCCCTCGAGGAGGAAGGCCACTACATCGCGCAGGCGAACGCCCCGCTCGACAAGAAGACCAGCGGCCTCACCCCTGGCTTCATCCCGTCGCGTTACAACGGCGACCCGGTCATGGTCCCCCACGACCAGATCACCTTGATGGAGATCAGCCCCAACCAGCTGGTGTCGATCGCGGCCTCGATGATCCCCTTCCTCGAGCACGACGACGCCAACCGGGCGCTCATGGGATCGAACATGCAGCGCCAGGCGGTGCCGCTCGTTCGGACCCATGCGCCCATCGCGGGCACGGGGCTCGAGGCGAAGGTCGCTCGCGATTCGGGCGTTTGCATCCTCGCCAAGCGCGATGGTGTGGTCGACTCGGTCGACGCGACTCGGATCGTGGTGAAGGCCGAGGGTGAAGCGGGCGCGTTCCCGGACATCTATCGCCTGACCAAGTTCCAGCGCAGCAACCAGAGCACCAGCTACACTCAGAAGCCCATCATAAGGCCGGGTGAGAAGGTGAAGGCGGGCGACATCCTCGCGGATGGTCCCAGCTGCGACATGGGTGATCTCGCCTTGGGCCGGAACGTGGTTGTCGCGTTCATGCCTTGGGGTGGATACAACTTCGAGGACTCGATCCTCATCTCCGAGCGCATCGCGAAGGAAGACATCTACACCTCGGTGCACATCGAGGAGTTCGAGTGTGTCGCTCGCGACACCAAGCTCGGCAAGGAAGAGATCACCCGCGATATCCCCAACGTCGGTGAAGAGGCCCTCAAGGACCTCGACGACGCGGGTATCGTCCGCATCGGCGCCGAGGTGAAGAGCGGCGACATCCTGGTCGGCAAGATCACGCCCAAGGGCGAGACCCAGCTGAGCCCGGAGGAGAAGCTCCTTCGCGCCATCTTCGGTGAGAAGGCGGGGGATGTCCGTGATACGTCGCTGCGCGTCCCCCCGGGCGTCGGCGGTGTGGTGATCAACGCGCGGGTCTTCTCGCGCAAGGGCACCGACAAGGATGACCGCGCCAAGGAGATCGAGGATGGCGAGCGCGCCAAGCTCGAGAAGGACATGGCGGATGAGATCAAGATCATTCGTGAGTCCGCCTACGCACGGGTGAAGAAGCTGCTCACGGGTCGCATCACCCAGGGCAAGCTGGTGGACGACAAGGGCAAGGTCCTTCTTGCGAAGGCAGTCACCGTCGAGGCCGAGGCCATCGAGGCGATCCCCCGCAAGTACTGGAAGGACATCGAGATAGACAAGGGCCAGGACAAGGTCCAGTCGATCCTCGAGCAGCTCGACGAGCAGGTCCGCGCCATCGAGACGCTCTTCCAGGAGAAGATCGGCAAGCTCAGCAAGGGCGACGAGCTTCCTCCGGGCGTCATCAAGATGGTGAAGGTCTACATCGCCATCAAGCGCAAGCTTCAGGTCGGCGACAAGATGGCCGGCCGTCACGGCAACAAGGGTGTCGTCTCCCGGATCCTTCCGGAAGAGGATCTCCCGTACCTGCCCGACGGTACACCGGTCGATATCGTGCTCAACCCGCTGGGCGTCCCCAGCCGGATGAACGTCGGTCAGATCCTCGAGGTCCACCTGGGCTGGGCGGGTCTCATGCTCGGCCGGCAGATGGCGGAGCTCATCCACACCAAGCAGCTCGGTGGCGACGCTCTCAAGAAGCAGCTCACCCGGGTCTTCAACAAGGGTGAGACCAAGAAGCTCATCGAGGAGCTCGGCGACAAGGATCTGCAGAACTTCGCGCTGAAGTTCAAGGACGGCATGCAGCTCGCTTCGCCCGTCTTCGACGGCGCGACGGAAGACGAGATCAAGGGTCTGCTCAAGACGGTGCGCGACACCGCCAAAGAGCACGACATGAAGACCCCGCTCTACCACACGAGCGCGAACGACTCCGGTCAGACGGTGCTCTTCGACGGTCGTACTGGCGAGGCGTTCCACCGCGATGTGACCGTCGGGGTCATGTACATCCTGAAGCTGCACCATCTCGTGGATGACAAGATCCACGCGCGGAGCATCGGGCCGTACTCGCTCGTCACTCAGCAGCCGCTCGGCGGCAAGGCCCAGTTCGGTGGCCAGCGTCTCGGCGAGATGGAGGTCTGGGCGATGGAAGCCTACGGCGCCGCATACGCGCTGCAGGAGTTCCTCACCGTGAAATCCGATGACGTCCAGGGACGCACTCGGATGTACGAGTCCATCGTGAAGGGCGACTACCAGCTCGAAGCCGGTCTGCCGGAGAGCTTCAACGTCCTCATGAAGGAGCTTCAGGCGCTCTGTCTGAACGTCGAGCTGGTGGAAGCCGGCGCGCGTAAGGACGACGTCATGGTCGCGGAGGAGGAATGAGTCAGCGCTTGGCTCTCCCTCTCAACGCTTCGGAAGAAACCAGCAGGCTGACCGCTATGGTCAGGAAGGGTAGAAAGTCATGAAGGACATTTTCTCGTTCTTCGAGAAGCCCAAGGACCCGCTCTCGTTCTCCGCGATCAAGATCTCGTTGGCGTCGCCCGAGAAGATCAAGGAGTGGTCGTTCGGCGAGGTCAAGAAGCCGGAGACCATCAACTACCGGACGTTCAAGCCGGAGCGTGATGGCCTCTTCTGCGCGAAGATCTTCGGTCCAGTGAAGGACTACGAGTGCATCTGCGGCAAGTACAAGCGCATGAAGCACCGCGGGATCGTCTGCGAGAAGTGCGGCGTCGAGGTGATTCAGTCCAAGGTGCGTCGTGAGCGCCTGGGCCACATCACCCTGGCGACCCCCGTCGCGCACATCTGGTTCCTGAAGAGCCTTCCGTCACGGATCGGCGCCATCCTCGACATCACGCTCAAGGATCTCGAGCGCATCCTCTACTGCGAGAGCTACATCGTTCTCGACGCGGGTGATACCCCGCTCGAGAAGGGTGAGGTCCTCACCGAGGACAGGTACCAGGAGCTCGAGGACGAGTTCGGGACCGATCGCTTCAAGGCGGGCATGGGCGGCGAGGCCGTCCTGCAGATGCTCAAGGACGTCGATGTCCACGCGATGGCCGAGTACCTGCGCACCGAGATGCGCGAGGCCTCGAGCGAGGCGAAGCGCAAGAAGCACGCGAAGCGCCTGAAGGTCATCGAGGCGTTCCGCGAGAGCGGTAATCGCCCCGAGTGGATGATGCTCACGCACATCCCCGTACTGCCGCCCGATCTGCGACCGCTGGTCCCCTTGGACGGGGGCCGATTCGCGACGTCGGATCTCAATGACCTCTACCGCCGCGTCATCAACCGGAACAACCGCCTCAAGCGGCTGATCGAGCTGAACGCGCCCGAGATCATCATCCGCAATGAGCGCCGGATGCTCCAGGAGGCGGTGGACGCGCTCTTCGACAACGGTCGTCGTGGCAAGACCATCACCGGCGCGAACAAGCGCCCCCTCAAGTCCCTCAGCGACATGCTGAAGGGCAAGCAGGGCCGCTTCCGGCAGAACCTGCTCGGCAAGCGCGTCGACTACTCGGGCCGTTCGGTCATCGTGGTCGGCCCCTCGCTGCGCCTGCACCAGTGCGGTCTTCCCAAGAAGATGGCGCTCGAGCTCTTCAAGCCCTTCATCTACAACAAGCTAGAAGAGCGTGGTTTCGTCACCACGATCAAGAGCGCGAAGAAGCTGGTCGAGAAGGAGAAGCCCGAGGTCTGGGATATCCTCGAAGAGGTGATCACCGAGCACCCGGTGATGCTGAATCGGGCGCCCACGCTCCATCGCTCTGGCATCCAGGCGTTCGAGCCCGTGCTGATCGAGGGCAAGGCCATCCAGCTTCATCCGCTGGTCTGCACCGCCTTCAACGCCGACTTCGACGGCGATCAGATGGCGGTCCACGTGCCGCTGTCCACCGAGGCCCAGATGGAGGCGCGCGTGCTCATGATGAGCACGAACAACATCCTCTCGCCGGCCAACGGTCGCCCGATCATCAACCCCTCGCAAGACATCGTCCTGGGCCTCTACTACATGACCCGCGAGCGACCGTTCGCCCGTGGTGAGTACGGCGGCAACGAGTTGAAGGGTGACTTCCGGGGCATCTACGCCTCGCCGGACGAGGTCCGTCGGGCTTACGACGCGGGCGAGGTCGAGCTCCACGCGAAGATCAAGTGCCGGATCGAGGGCAAGCTCGAGGAGACGACGGTGGGTCGCGTGCTGGTACACGAGATCCTTCCGGGCGATGGAATCGAGTTCAGTCTCGTCAACCGCGTGCTCACCAAGAAGGCGCTGTCGGAGCTGATCGACAGCTGCTACCGCGCCGAGCGCAACAAGGCGACGGTCCTTCTCGCGGATCATCTCCGCACGCTGGGCTTCGACATGGCGCGCGAGAGCGGCATCTCGATCTGCATGCAGGACATGCTGATCCCCGCCGCAAAGGCCGAGGTCCTCGAGACCTCGCAGGCCGACGTCGAGGCCGTCATGGAGCAGTACCAGGAAGGTCTGATCACCGACGGCGAGCGCTACAACAAGATCGTCGACATCTGGGCGGCGGCGTCGGACACGGTAGCCAAGGAACTCATCGAGGGCATCTCGAAGGAGACGCTCACTGGGCCGAATGGCGAGACGAAGATCACCGCTTCGTTCAACCCCATCTTCATGATGGCCGACTCCGGTGCCCGTGGTTCGAACCAGCAGATTCGTCAGCTGGCCGGTATGCGCGGTCTGATGGCCAAGCCCTCGGGTGAGATCATCGAGACGCCCATCACGGCGAACTTCCGTGAGGGGCTCACGGTGCTCCAGTACTTCATCTCCACGCACGGCGCGCGGAAGGGTCTGGCGGACACCGCGCTGAAGACCGCGAACTCGGGCTACCTGACCCGTCGTCTCGTGGATGTCGCGCACGACGCGGTGGTCACCGAGTTCGACTGCGGCACGCTCGATGGTATCGAGGTCGCCAAGCTCGAAGAGGGCGGCGAGATCGTGCAGCGCCTCGGTGAGCGGATCTTGGGTCGTACGGTCCTGGAAGACGTCACCGATCCCCGGGATGAGTCGCGGGTCATCGTGGCCGCCGGCGGCGACATCACGGAAGAGATCGTGGATGCGATCGAAGAGGCCGGGATCGAGAAGATCTCGATCCGCTCGGTCCTCACCTGCCAGGTTCGGCGCGGCATCTGCGCACTGTGCTACGGCCGCGATCTAGCGCGCGGCTACCGCGTGAACATCGGCGAGGCGATCGGCGTCATCGCGGCGCAGTCCATCGGTGAGCCGGGCACCCAGCTGACCATGCGGACCTTCCACGTCGGCGGTACCGCCGCGCGCGGTAAGATCGAACAGTCGAGCGTCGAGAATCGGTTCGAGGGCCGCGTGCGGCTCGAGAACGCGAAGACGGTCACCAAGAAGGACGGTCAGGTGGTGGTCATGAACCGCCACAGCGTCCTCAAAATCGTCGACGAGTCGGGCCGTGAGAAGGAGACCTACAACCTGGTTTACGGCGCCTTCCTGCACGTCAAGGAGGGCCAGGCGGTCGACAAGGGCAAGAAGCTCGCTGAGTGGGATCCCTACGCCATTCCGGTGCTTACCGAAGTCGCCGGCACGGTTAGAGAGGGCGACATCAACGAGGGTGTCACCGTCGATGACAAGCTGAACGAGGTCACTGGCCTTTCGAACCGCGTGGTCATCGAATCTCGGGATTCTTCGATGCGTCCGCGTTTGTCCGTCAAGGGTGAGGACGGCGAGACGAAGAAGACGGGCGTGGGCGAGAACCTCGCGCGCTACTTCTTGCCCGTCGGTGCCAACATCATGGTGAAGGACGGACAGGACGTGGACGCAGGCGAGATCCTCGCGAAGATGCCGCGCGAGACCACGAAGACCAAGGACATCACCGGCGGTCTGCCGCGGGTGGCCGAGCTCTTCGAGGCGCGCAAGCCCAAGGACCACGCCATCGTGGCCGAGGTCGACGGCTTCGTGACGTTCGGCAAAGACACCAAGGGCAAGCGCAAGGTGCTGGTGCGTCCCGAGGGCGGCGAGGCGAAGGAATACCTCATCGCAAAGGGCAAGGCGCTCACCGTCAAGGAAGGCGACTACGTCCGCGCGGGCGAGCCCCTCATGGACGGTCCGGCCAATCCCCACGACATCCTCAAGATTCGTGGTGAGAAGGAGCTGGCCGCCTGGTTGGTGAACGAGATCCAGCAGGTCTATCGACTGCAGGGCGTCGGCATCAACGACAAGCACATCGAGGCCATCGTGCGGATGATGTTGCGCCGCGTGCGGGTGAAGGACCCGGGTGCGACCAACTTCCTGATGGACGAGCAGGTCGAGAAGATTGTGTTCGAGCGCGAGAACGAGAAGGTGCTCCTCCGTGGTGGCCAGCCGGCCATCGCCGAGGCGCTGCTGCTCGGGATCACCAAGGCGTCGCTCTCGACCGAGAGCTTCATCTCGGCCAGCTCTTTCCAGGAGACCACCAAGGTGCTCACCGAGGCGGCCATCCAGGGCAAGCTCGACGAGCTCCGTGGGCTCAAGGAGAACGTCATCATGGGTCGTCTGCTCCCCGCGGGTACCGGTCTGAACGCCTACAAGCGCTTGGACATGGTGGTCGAGGACGGCAAGGCGGCAGGCGACTTCGATCGCGACGACGCGATGGCGGCGGCGAGCGAGGAGTGATCCTCGGCTGAGTTCCGTGCTCACGAGATGCGAGGCTGGTTCCCGATGGGAGCCGGCCTCGTGTCGTTTGGGGCTGACGCACCGCGTCTCGATCCACACCCCGCCCCTTGTGCGGGCGAACGTCGGTCAGCGACCCTTGGTGATCCAGCGATCACCTTGGAGGCCCCTGATGTCGTTCTCTCGCACTACTTGGGTCGTTTGTGTCTCCCTCCTCATGCTCGGCGGTTGCGACTGCGCGGGCGACACTGGGGCCGATGCTGGCGATGGAGGTGGGGATGGCGGCCCGAGGATCGACGCCGGTCCACGTGCGGACACGGGTGGCGGCGGCACCTGCCCCAACGGGATCGTCGAGGGGGGCGAGACTTGCGATGACGGCAATGAGGACGCGGACGATGGATGTGCCGCCGACTGCACCCTGGAGTGCGGAGATGGCCGAGTGAGCGGTGATGAGGCGTGTGACACCGCGATCACGGCGGGTGATGGGGCGTGTCCCGCATCGTGCGACGATGGAGACGACTGCACGTCAGACGCCACCGAGGGAATCGGCTGCGCGGTGACGTGCTCCCACTCGCCGATTACGTTGCCTGCGCATGACGACATGTGTTGTCCGTCTGGGGCCGACGCGACCAGCGACAACGACTGTCCTGGGAGCTGCGGCGACGGGCTGGTGACAGGCAGCGAGGCCTGCGACACGACGATCGCGGCCGGATCCGTCGGTGCGTGCCCAACCAACTGCGACGATGGAATGGCCTGCACCAGCGACGGGGTCTCGGGCGCGGGCACCTGCGACGCGATCTGCACCAACACGCCCATCACGGCTCCTGCGGCTGGCGATGGCTGCTGCCCAACAGGCGCGACCGTGGGGACCGACGGCGATTGCCCGATTGCCTGTGGGGACGGCGTGCTGTCGGCGGGGGAGACCTGCGATACCGCGATCGCGTCGGGCACTGGGAGTTGTCCTAGCGCCTGTGATGATGGGCTCGCCTGCACGACCGACGTGCTGAGCAGCGCGGGCACCTGCAACGCGATCTGTACTGCGACTCCGATCACGACGCCCACGAACGGGGACGGCTGCTGTCCGACCGGCGCCACGATGGCGACGGACAACGACTGTAGTGGCGCGTGCGGCGATGGGATCTTGCAAGCGGGAGAGAACTGCGACACCGCGATTGCTGCAGGGATGCCCGGGCGCTGCCCAGCTACCTGCAACGACGGGATGGCGTGCACGGCGGACACGTTGACCGGCGCAGGAACCTGCTCAGCCGCCTGTACCTCGACGCCGATCACTGCACCCGCGAACGGAGATGGGTGCTGTCCGTCGGGCGCGACAATCGGCACCGACAACGATTGTCCACGGGTTTGTGGCGATGGCGTTCGCACCGCGCCGGAGACCTGCGATACCGCGATAGCTTCAGGGCCTGGGAGTTGTCCGACGACGTGCTCGGATGGAATGGCATGTACGAGCGACATGCTGGCGAACGCAGGGAGCTGCACCGCGGTGTGTCGCTTCACAGCGATCACCACGCCGAGCAACGGCGATGGGTGCTGCCCGACCGGCGCGACGATCGGCAACGATAGCGACTGCCTGGCGCGTTGCGGTGATGGTGTGACCACTGCGCCCGAGACCTGCGACGACGGAAACACGACGGCCGGCGACGGCTGCTCGGCCACCTGTCGCGCGGAGGCCGCTTCGGTGACGGCCTTCCGGATGACGGACCTCGATATCCGCGATCCCCACCTCTGGGCCAACGTGGCAGGTGCGTGTCGCGACGTCACCAACACGGTCACCGTCTTCTTCATCAGGGTGGACGGCGTGAATCCTCTCCTGCAGACGAACATTCGGACCGACGGCGACTCACCGACTGACGGCCTGCTGGATCTGTCCATCGTCGAGACGTTCGCCCCCTTGGTGCAGACAGCAGGGTCGTCGACGATGACCCGAGTGACGTTTCCCGAGTGCACCACCCCCTATACGGCGACGATGTGCACCCTTCCGGTCGACGCCGATCGTACGGCGACGGTGGTGGCGACGAATCAGGGTGGTGGTGCCACTTGTCTCGGCACGTTGCCGATGACGACGCGCTACACGTTCCCCGTCCCCACCGCGCCGAGCGGCGGCACTTGCTACAGCGCGGCGGCAGGTACGATCATGTTCGACCTGGGCGGCATCCCGATCACGCTCGCGAGCGCGAGCATCGGGGGCCGCTACTTCGGAACACCGGCGACCGAGATTCGGGACGGCCTCATTCGTGGGTTCATCAGCTACGCACAGGCACAAGCCACGATCATCCCCGAGGGGACCACCGGCCAGGCAGCGATCGATGGTGAGCCGCTCTCGTCGCTCCTGCGAACCACCAGCACGGGCGGTTCCACGCCCGGCGGGTGTGGTTCGAGCGCGATGGCCAGCGACCTCGATGTCGGTCCCGACGGCACGACCCCCGGCTGGTGGTTCTATCTGAACTTCGCCGCCGCTCCCCCGGTGAGCTACGCCGAACTCTGAGCGGTTCTGTTTCGATCGAGGTGCGCCCGGACCGTTCAGGTCTCGGGCGTGTCCTCGTGGACGTACACCCACGTGCCCGGATCGCGGTCGGTGGGGAAGATGGCGTGCCATCCGTCCGGCAGCGCGGGAGAGGCCCAGTTGAACATCCAGCGGGCATCTAGCGGCGCCATGTTCACGCAGCCGTGGCTGCGCGGATGGCCGAAGCTGTTGTGCCAGAACGCGGAGTGGATCGCGTACGCCAGCTGGAAGTACATGACGTACGGCACGTCCTCGATCGAGTACGGACCGTCCACCGCGTGGTCGCCATCCATGGTGTGGGTGACGTGCTTGCTGGTGATGCGGAACAGTCCGCTCGGGGTCTCGAAGTTGTGCTCGGTGTCGGTGGGATCGTGGATGCGTCCGCTGGAGATCAGTGTCGCGTAGACCGGCAATAGCCCCTCGTACGCGACCAACGTTTGCTGTCCGAGGTTCACGTCGATCCAGTGATCGTTCTCTCCAACACCCTCCGGGAGCTCGGTCGCGGGGCGGGCCACTGCGATGTCGCGGACTCGGTACATCGCGCCGTCGTGGGCGACGGCATACGCCTCGTCCGCATGGGTCTCCTCGCCGACGATGGGGAAGACCGCGTGGTAGCCGGGCGCGCGACCCCGACGGGGACGACCGTTGCTGGCGCGTACGTACCCGCTGGTCTTGGACGATGTGACCCAGCCCATCGGCAGTCGAAAGACAGGTTCGGGCGGGGGAGTTCGGCGTCCGCGCCCCGCATCGATGCCCGCGTCCGTGCCTGCGTCTGCGTCTGCGCCAGACGGCAGAGGAGGCGGGGGCACGAGCGGCTCGCCGTGAAAGTCCGAACCCTCCACCAGGCCCAACGCGAAGTACGGGACGAAGCCATTCGAGAGCGTGCGCCAGTAGCGTCGGGCGCGGACCCGGATGTCGCGATCGACGGAGACGATGAAGCCGCGCAGTACCCGCCGCATCAGCACCCCGCCACGCTCACCTTCGAGCGACGCGAGCGTGGGGATGAGCTCTTCGGCCTCGATCTCTTCCTCGGAAGACGCGACGAGCGCGGAGCCCGAGGCGGGCATGATGCCAGGCTCCACGATCGGGACAGCAGGCGGCGCCTCGGGGGTTTCGGCTTCGCCAGCACCTTCACCGGCATCGGCCGCGGGCTCGGCACCGGGGATTCGGTAGCCCTCGAACTCGGCCGCTTCCTCGTCGGTAGGAAGGCGCCGGTACATCGGCGTCAGATCGCGCCGCGTCCGACCGAAGCGATAGGGCAAGGGCGCGTCGAAGTCGGGCTGCGCGGGAGGCCGGGCCGGCAGCCGTCGTCCATCGAACGCGGTGACATCACGTCCGTTGCACACGAAGCCGCCGCCCGATGCGAGCTCGTACCAGCCCTCGCGGCAGCCGCCGGCGACGGCGACAGGCCCCGAGGTCGTAGCGTCGATCACCACGCCCGCGCGCAGGTAGCCGAGCCTGTCCGCGTCGCGATCGGGTCGCGAGTGGACCTTCACGACGAAGCGCTTGGCGAAGAGCCGCTTGGCGGGTCCGTCGGGCATGGGCAGGCCGGCGTCGGCCCCCGCGTCGAGCATGCCGACATCGGGCGACGGGGCGTCCGGCGGCTCGGCCTCGTCGCTCGAGCTGCCGCAGCTCAGGGCGATGAGCGCGCAGGCGCAGGCGCTGATCGTGGTGGCGAGGGTGAGGGAGGAGCGCATGAGAGCGGGTGGTGTGGCACACAGAGCGGTTCGAGGCCCGGATTGCAGCGGTGTCGGACGGCATCCGCTCTCGGGCAATCACGCTCATCGAGCTGCTAAGGTGACGGCGATGCACCTGGACTGGCAGACCGCCCTCGTCGTGGTGATCGAGTTGCTCGCCGTGGGCTACTTGGTTCGCAAGCTCGTGCTGCCTGCGCGTCCGCGGGCCAGCAAGCGGCCCGACGTGCCGGCGAGCTCGCTCGTCCGGAAGAAGAAGTGATCAGTCGAGCTCTTCGACGACTGCGCCGGTGAGCATGGGTTCGGGGGCCGGCGTCTCGAGGGTCTCCGTTGCGTCGTGAGGCGCGGGAGCGGGCCGCGGCCGGACCAGATGCACCACCACGCCGGGCTCTGCTCCCGGCACCCGGACGTCTCCTATCGCCGCGCGCACACAGCCCTCTTCGGGCGAGCTCCGTAGATCCCCGGAGAGCGTGATCGACAGCGTCCCGTCCGCTGCGTGGTTCACTCGAACCGCGACCGTCGAGCGGTCGACGCACGCGAGGATGTCGGCGCTGCGCGCGTCGAGGCCGCGTCGGATCGCGGTCTCTGCTGGCGAAGGTCCGGGTGCTTCGATCTCGACGCGTGCGTGCGCTTCGTCGATGCCCTCCTCGACGCGGGGATCGAGATCCACCACCTCGTGCCCGGGGTCGTCGATCTCGCCGGCCTCGCCGCCCGATGTGCCACGAAGCGCGACCTCGATGCAGATCGGATGGAGCGATCCTTCCGAGCACACGACGTCGATCTGTCGCGCGCACCCCTCGACCGCGAATCGGTGGGCCTCGGTGCGCTCGATCTCGACGTCGAAGCAGCCCATCTGCTCGCGGGCGAAGTCGCGGGCGGCGCCCTGGTCGTCCCACTCGCCGCACCCG